>OFMX01002399.1_pt1 | contig 11110 bp, 8 predicted proteins | sample 1541901 | NCBI WGS metagenome assembly OFMX01 (sample SAMN04209222, study PRJEB22552) | human gut metagenome | biome: gut; material: feces | host: Homo sapiens | place: USA: Oklahoma | reverse complement strand
ACCTCAAACCGGAGTAGGCTGCAAAGCCGAAAGAAAATGCTCAAAGCCGCCTTGCATTGCAGGGCGGCTTTCTTTATGCGGACAGAGAGGACTTATGGATAAATTACAAAAGTGTGCAAAAGCATTTGAAAATTTGTTGGAGATACAATATCGGATCATTATTGGCCGAAAGGGAAAAACCGTAGAGTTAGTAATTGGCTTCTCCAAACTGGACTTTCATCATTTGATGGGTCTTGGAAAACTGAAAGATTTGCGGATCGCAAAACAAAATCGTGGTTCTGTATTTGATGAAATCATAACCGGAATCACTACCTATGAGACTTTAACAAAAAGCCGTTACTTGGCTCAAATTGAGAACCGGTTTGAGCCATTGGCGTTGGTTGAACAGCTCTTGGACGATAATCGTCTGGTGTTCCGGTACAATAGAGACAGTCCTCATCCATGGGTTCGGTGCTGCGATAAAACTCGTCCCCGTACAGAGTACCCATAAAATTTCGATGCTGAGGAGCAATCGGTCCAAAGCGCGCAGCATCCCGCACACCTTTCCAAGGGATAACGGGTTGAGGCTCTTTCCACCGCAGATTTCCCACTGGAGGAGCCGCATAAGGGACACCTTTAAAAACCGTGTATTGGGGTATTCCCGCCGGCACTCCCCGTAAGGCCCCACTTTCCGTTTGAACCACCCGATTAATCTGAGGATAAACTTGCTGGGACATATTGTGTTCCTTCCTTTCTTCCAGATAATTATATTGAAAGAAAAAAGCTGTAAAGAAACGAGAACCAACCAACGCTGATCCGGCATTTTTACAGCTTTTTCCCTCTATAATATTGACACCCACATGGCTAACACTGTGCCTTAATGCAAAATCAAGATTTCATCTTCTCCATGAATTTTCCGAAGGTCAGGAGCCACCGGCAGGAAAGCCTCGTAAAAATCATCATCAAAGTGATGGCACATCCGGCACTTGGCGTCCAGAACCATCGTTGCGGCATCATCAGCGGTGCAAGGCTCCCACTGGGGAAGATTCGCTGCCGTAGGCACACCGGTTGTGGCAAAGCTGACGAATGCTCCCGACATATTTGCCTCCAACTGATCAGAAACACCAGGCTTGTTGCAAATCGCCACTTTATCTGTGTTGTGGAACGCAAATGGAATATCAGAGCAGTGCCATGCCGGCCGGCCATCGTCAATGGGGAACTGATAAGAAAAAACATAGTTGTACGTAGGTACCTGAGACTGAGCCGCCTTCATTTTTACATAGTTCTTGGTTGCCACTCTGGAGAAGGTATCAGAGAGAACCAGATCCGTCACAGGGCGGTCCGGATAGCACTGAGCGAACAGCTTAGCTAACGGCTCGGCGTACTCTCCCAGATACTGGCGAAGAAAGTCTAACTGCTCCTTTTCGCTCATAGTAGTGCGGTTTTTCAGGCTGGGAGCCATACCGCCAAACTCCGCCACTACTGTACCGGCAATTAGGGGAATAGTTTGGGCATGCTCGGTAAAACCTATATCCCAGGGATCTCCAAGGTAATAGCTATTGGGAATAGGCCCGCATCCGGTGTAACCGCCCGCTTCTCGGATAGCGGGAACCACCTTTTTATAGGCTTCGGCCAGAGTCTCATAGGGCAATGTTTCCAACTGTTCCACCTGGGCTTCGGTCAATCCCAATTCATTGAGCATGGCTTGAATCAATGGACGGCTATCCGTGTTCTTACTATTCATCAAACCACGACCATCAGCGATACCACTCATGATAATAGCCTTGTGGAACAGGCCGTCCGCTGCGGGAGTCTGCATAAGGGAAGTAACCTTTCCACCACCGCCAGACTGACCAAAGATGGTCACATTTTCCGGATCTCCGCCAAAGCGGGCAATATTATCATGTACCCACTGTAAAGAGGCCACCAGGTCAGCGTTGCCCACATTGCCAGAGTTCCAATACTTTTCCCCATAGGGCGACAGATCTAAATACCCCAAGATATTCAGGCGATGATTGACAGTTACAACTACCACGTCGCCAAATTTAGAAAGGTTTTCCCCATCATAGGCAATCTGCTCAATAGATGAACCAGCGGAGAATCCACCACCATGGAACCACACCATCACAGGACGCTTGGCAGTTTCATCCAGGGACTGGGTCCAAACATTCAGGTACTGGCAATTCTCATCTTTGGGCCAGTAGCGGTGAGGAACACAAATCTCCCCCCAGGCAGTTTCCCGGTCAAGCATAGGGCACACGAAGCCGTAGGAATGGGCGTCATACACCCCCCTATCCTTCCAGGAAGGGAAAGGTTCAGGCATCTGGAACCGCTTGGCTTTAGCGTAGGGAATACCGTGGAAAGTGTAAGTGCCATCCACCTGAAAGCCCCGCACTTTACCAGAAACAGTTTCCACAATGGGTGCATCTAAAGAACAAAGAAATTGTTTAGCCATCGTTTTACTCCTTTTGTATATTTATTTTTTATTTTGCAGTAATCACCGGGCAAGATAGCGATCGTAAGCCGCTTGGTAAATCTCCACGATTCGATCCATACCATAGGAGGACAAAGTCTCCCGGAAGTCATCAAAAGAGGTGCTATCGTTACCATTGATGTAGTTTACCATGTACTCCTCAATCAAAGTGTTGACAGCTGTCTGCAGGGAAGTCAGCTCCACACCTTCCGCATCGGTGAAAGCCAGAGAGCTAGTCAGCCAGAGATTTGTTTCCGGAGCAGAGAAAATAGCGGTGGAATCCAGCTGGATGTTGTCTTCCGAGTTATTGATAATGTTGGCCATCTTCCAACCCTGCTCAACATCGTGCTTACCAAACCAGCTGCCAGAGTTAAACGCGTATTGATACAACACATCGGAAGGAGCCAGACCATCGGGATTGTTGGTGACCAACTCGGTGAACTCAGGAGTACCTTCCTCGTCAAGCTCATAGGTTTCGCCCTCGATGCCATACCAGCTCAAGTAGGTACCCTCATCAGACCACCAATAGTCCAACCACTGAGCAGCGAGCTCAGGCTTCTCACAAGCAGTGGTGATGTAGATGGGATCTTTAGCAATGATACGTTGGGAGCACTGCACAGGCTCATCTCCGGGTTTCAGCACCGGATTGGTAATGGCCTGAAAATACAAATCAGGATTGGTGGTCTGTCCCATAGTATAGGTAGTGTTGGCACAAGCGAAAGCGTACCAGCCATCATACAGAAGAGTACTATCGTTTTCAACGCCACTATAGTCACGGGTCACCATGGGACCACCGGAAGTGAAGTTGGGATCGATTAGGCCCTCGGAGAACCAACTGCGCATCTCCTCCAGATATTGACCAAACCCATCTTGAAGAGCGGAAGCGACTACGGTGTCACCGTCCAACTGAAGGTAATTATCTGTAGCATTGGTGGTTACCCCGTATGCCAAAGACAGGTTGGATCCGCCATTGGTTCCAGGAGAGAAAGGAGCGGGCATACCGTTCTCTTTAGCCTTCAGTAACACATCGTGCCACTCGCTAACCGTTTCTGGAAGCTCCAAGCCCATAGGATCAAACAAGTCTTTTCGGTAGGCTAGTCCATTCCAGGTACCCTCTGACTCAATGGTGGTATCCGTACCAACCATTACATAGGCAGCCATCAATTTGTCTTCATCAGAGGTAGCCTGGCGGCGTGCTACTTCGTTAGAATTAAGAATTGCCATATAGTTGGGCATATACTCCCGAATCAGCGGATCCATATCGGCGATGACACCGTCCTCGACACCTTTAGCTAGCCCACCGGGGTAAGTAAAAGAGGCTGCGTACATAATGTCAGGCAGATCTCCAGAGGAAAACAGGATACCTTGTTTCTCAGAGGCCTCACTGGTTGTTACAGGGATCCAATTGATGTGGACATTGGTGCGCCGCTCCAATTCCTGCACACCTTTCAAATCATTGGGGTCAGGCACGGCATTGTTGTTGTACACACACCACACAGTCAATTCCTCTGTTTCATCCGTAAGAGGCAGTTGTAAACCGCCCACATCTTGCTTTTCCACAGTGGTAGAATTCGTCTGTGCCTCAGACGAATTGGAATCACTCACGGAAGAGCTTTCATTGTCGCCAGAAGAGCAGGCAACCGTACTGGCCATCATGCAAAGAGCCAGCAGCATAGTAATGATTTTTTTCACGGGAATTCCTCCTTCCTCAGCAAAGGGCTGAGTTTATTGTACAGCGTTCTGAGTCGCTGCAATTGACTTGTCATGCTTTCACCGCGCCAATGGTCATGCCGGTGACAAAATACTTCTGTACAAAGGGATAAATACACAGAATAGGAAGCGTGGATACGACAATAGCGGCGTACTCTGTGTTCTGTCGGTAAATGGAGCTGCTATCCTGCAAAGCTGCAGTTGACGAGGTGATCTCGCTATTCTCCATCAAGATATCCCGAAGTACCATCTGCAGAGGGTACAAATCCGTACGGGTGGGCAGATACATTAAGGCCGACATGAAGTCGTTCCACTTTGCGACCGCCGAGAACAGCATAATCACCGCAAAGGTGGATTTGCAAAGGGGTAGGATGATGCGAAACATAATGGTAAAATCGTTGGCACCGTCCAAGCGGGCAGCTTCCTCTAGCGCGTCCGAAATACCCTGCATAGCCGTGCGCATGATAATGATATTGAACACGCTGAGCATACCGGGCACCACAATGGCCCAACGGGTATCCAACAAACCCAGGCTACGCACCACCATGTACATAGGGATCATACCGCCGTTAAAAAGCATAGTCGAGCTGATAATGAGCATAAAGGTGTTGCGGAACCGGAAACGATTGCGAGAAAATACATAACCGGCCACAATAGTAGCTACACCAGTCAACACACACTGTAAAAAGATGTAGATAAAGGTGTTAAGATATCCGTTCCACAATCTCTGGTATGTCAGGATAATGCTATAAGCATGGGTATCCAAGTTTTGCAAGGGATAGAGAATCAGACCTTGAGTAATGCCAACCTGGGTAGGGTTGCTTAGTGAACCCATCAGGACATGCCATAGAGGCGCCAAGCACACCAGGGAAATCAAAACCAGTAAAACCACAGCAAATGACATAAACACTGCACGTGACACTGTTATTTTGTAATGCATACGCGTCTCTCCTTCGTTAGAACATAGATGTACCAGCCAGCTTCTTCGCAATTTGGTTGGTAGTAATCAGCAAGATGGTACCGATAATAGAATTAAATAGCCCCACTGCAGTGGACAAGCCGTAGTCGGACTGCACAAGCCCCATACGGTAAACGTAGGTGTTTATCACATCTGCGAAGTTGTAGTTGGCGGGCGAATACATAAGCAGGATCTTATCGGCTCCCACCGAAAACACTGAGCCCATCTGCATAATCAACATCATAATGATCATAGGTAATATTCCTGGAATGGTGACATGGATACATTGAAGCCATTTACCAGCTCCATCAATTGCAGCAGCCTCATACAGTTCTTGGTCAATAGCGCTCAGCGCCGAGATGTAGATTATCGAACCATATCCCAACCCCTGCCACATATTTTGCAAGACATAGATTAGCCAGAAGTTCGTACCCTGGTTAAGCAGATTTTGTGGTTCTGAACCGGTGATAGAAGCCACAAACGTTGAGATTGCTCCGCCTGCTTCAGTGAAGTCCACTACAATGCCACAGGCAACCACGGCAGATACAAAATAAGGCATATAAGAGATCGTCTGCACAATCTTTTTGAAATACTTATTTTTGATTTCGTTAAGAATCAGGGCAAAGATGATAGGAGCGGGAAAGTTAACCACCAGGTTCAGCACACCGATAGCCAAAGTATTGCGAATCAACCTTCCCACATAAGGCCCCGAAAAAAAAGTTTCAAAATTTTGTAGGCCTACCCACTGGCTGCCGAAAAAGCCCTTCACCGGTGAATAACGCTCAAACGCCATTAGCAGCCCAACCAGTGGCAAAAAACTGAAGATCACAAAAAAAGCTAAAATAAAAGTTAAACAGACATAGAGCACTTTGTTGCGCTTGATGTCTACCCAAAGGTTGTGAGGTAGGGCGCGGACACCTCCACCCTCGATGTAGCCGCTTGAGTCCAAGGTAGTTGTCGTGTAGGACCTCTTCGGCTTTTTTTTCGCCATCCTTCATTCCTCCTATTTGAAAGATTTGACCATATTATACCAATTCATCCCATCTGTTTCTATAAAAATCACTGGAAGTTTCATGACATTTGCCTTCTCTCCATTAAGGCAATATTAAAAACCTGTTGAAAAACATAAAAAACCTGTGAACCAATTGCCATTTTGATAAATTTCATATATAATTATTAAAAATCCAAGTAATTCAACTTATATTTTGGAAAGGCTATAAAATGCTCAAGTTACGTTCCTTTGCTTCCATCTGTTTTTTTGCCCTGGTAATTCCGTTGCTCGGCGTTATTTTGATTCTTTTTCAATACACTGTCCACCAGACGGCCACACGCTATCAAATCCAAACCCACAATATGGTCACTGCCATCGTCTCTTCTGTGGAAGATCAGATTGAGCAAGCCAACACATACCTCCATGAGGGTAGCCAGTCTATGGAATTTCTCCATATAAGCTACGCTCAAAGCCGCGAGAGGTTGTTTCGATATGCCTCTCAGCTGGATCAAAGGCTCGCAACTAAGTTTTCCGGCATACCCATGTTCCGGGGCTTTTTCTTCTACAACTCCCACACAGATTATCTGTACTCGGATTTTAATGGCGATGTCTCATCATCCTTCCAAAAGCAGATTCGGTGCCTTCTGGGCCGCTACTCCGCAAAGATAGAAAAAGAGATCAAACTAGTTGTATGGGAAGATGGATTTGGCTTGGCGCTTATCTTCCGGCTGCAAAAAGGGGCAATAGCCGCAGTACTGGACCCTACAAAAGACCCCATGTACCAAGCAAATCTGACCACCATGCCTGATGGGCTGTGCTTCTTTCCAAAGGGAAAGGAAGCAGTTCCCAATTCTCAATCCATTAACTTGGGAGACTACCCCATTTCTTTATGGATTCAGGTACCTCAAAGTGGTTTCTTTCATCAGTTGGACACCATTCAAATTTTTTTGCTCGTTGTCATCATTATCCTCATTCTCTTGTTGCCTGCCATCTGGCTGCTATTTTACCTCAAGTTTTACCGCCCCTTGCAAAACATCGTTGCAGCGTTCTCCATTGTTTCCCAAGGCAACTTAGATTATCGATTGTCTGGTACAAGCGCCATTCAAGAGCTCAACCAATACAGGGCTGGCTTCAATAATATGATGGACACCATTCAAGAGGAGCGCGCAAACAGCCTACATTGGCAACAGAAAAGCTATCACCAACAGTTGGATACCATGCACGCCCAGTTACAGTTCTACCAGTTGCAAATTCGCCCTCACTTCTACTTAAATTGTCTGAAAAACCTGTACTCCTTACTAGATTTAAAAAAATACGAACAGGCAGAGGACCTGATTCTCTCCCTCTCCGCCTATCTGTCCCACATCTTTCGAAACATTCAGTCATACATTTCCTTGCGAGAGGAACTGGATGCCACGGAAAAGTATGTGCGGCTTTGCCAGCACCTTGATCGCCAGCTTCATCTCTCTCTCAGTCTGGATAACGACACCCTCACTTGCCGTATCCTGCCTATGTCGGTGCTCACTTTCGTAGAGAACAGCATCAAACATGGGGATCCCGCACACTGTTTAGAAATTTCGATTTCTGTGACCACCGTCGAGATGTCTCAACAGAAGTTTTTGCAGGTAACCATTCAAAACAACGGTGGCCCATTCGATGAAGCAGTATTGAGAGCCTTAAACACGGCTAATCCCTCTGCAGTAGAATACCGCCAGGAACATATCGGTATCTCCAATGTGCGTTACCGTTTGTGGTTGATGTATGGGGAGCGGGCCAAACTTTTTTTCCGTAATCAGGGGGAAAATGCCGTTGTTGAAATACTACTTCCCTATGAAAAAAGCCAAGGAGGTTCCTATGAACATTTTGATTGTTGATGACCAGCCAAATGTGATTTCTTCTCTACTGCAACGGGTCCCATGGCAGGGAATCGGGATCTCCAACGTATATACAGCGAATTCCGCTCTGGCTGCCCGAGATGTGTTATTCTCTAAACAAGTGGATATTTTGCTGGCAGATATTGAAATGCCACAGGAAAACGGGCTTTCCCTAGTTCGTTGGATTCGCAGCAAGGGTCTGGAAATTGAGTGTATCCTGCTGACCTCACACGCGAATTTTTATTACGCCCAAATTGCCATTTCCCTGGAAATTTGCGACTACGTCATCCAGCCAGCCGCCACAGAGGACATTGTGCGCTCCATTGAAAAAGCTAAGGATAAGGTTTTTCAAAAGCGACAGGTCAATCAAAAAATCCATTTTCAAGGATTTCTCTCCTCTACACAAAACAGCATGTTGTGCCACTTTTTTGAGACCCTTCCAATAGATCCCTTACAAGATCAACAGGTTCGCGATCAACTGAGAGAACTAGGTGTAGAGAATAATTGGGACGGAAATCTTTTATTAGTCCTTACACGATTAGATCACTGGCAACGCCTTCCCCCTCCTTTCCCGGATTTCTTTCAGTCCTTTCAACAAGATCTCCAACAGGTGCTCTCATTTTTAAACAAACCTATGCTCTCCTTCTATCCAGATGATTCGTGCATTTTCACCGTACTCTTCGCTCAACTCTCCGGCGATAAAGAAACTCACTTAAGAGCCCTACAGCAACAGGTCCGCCAGAACAGTAGTTGTCTCATCAGTCTTTTTTACTGCTCTATCACTCTTACACGCCTGCGGTCCTCCATGAATTTGCTTCATGAGGCAATGGAAAAAACGGGCAAGCGGGAAATGGGTATTCTTAAGCAAGTGACCACTGATCTCGACTATGCACAGCTCTCCCCCTCCCGAAGCTATGAACGTTACATCACTCTTCTACGAGAGTATGTTTCTTCCCGCCTGGATCAACCTTTGACCCGGGACTCTCTGGCCAAAGAATTGGGGATTTCTTCCGATCACTTGAGCCATGTGGTATTTCAAGCTATGGGGTGTTCGTTGAAGTCTTTTCTCACTCAAGAGCGGATGCGTCATGGTCGAGAATTGCTGCGAACCACCACCTTGTCCATTGGGGAAATCAGTGCGGCCTGTGGGTATGAAAGCCCAGCCTACTTTTCTAAGGTATATCGTGATACATACCATCACTCCCCCCGCGATGAGCGAAGAGCGATGTAGGGTACAGGTATTCATTCTTTGTTTATTCAGTGAATACTCTATACTCCACAGGATAGCTATTTCTCCTGGACTATGTCGCGGGAGTTTCCCTCAATGGTGTAGACTCGTCCCTTTTCCACCCGCTCCACGATGCCTACATGCGACAAGGTAGTGTCAAGAATTTTTCGCACTTTAGTTTGCAGACTCTGTTGTAAATGAAGTCAGCCAGCAATGGAGGCGTCCCCAACGGCAGCCTCCATGTGCTTCATGTTCATATACTATCTATTGCCCCACTCTGGGTGCCAGCCACATGGCGTAACCTGGCACAGACTAGCATAAGAGCGGAATTGCCGTCCGGGAAGCTTCCAACCACATGGGTGCGGTGTCGGATCTCCCGGTTCAGCCTCTCAATGACATTGTTGGTACGGATGCGAGTCCAGTGCTCACTGGGAAAATCGCAGTAGGTTAGTGTTTCTTCAATGCCGTCCTCCACCTTCTTGGCTGCTTCTTTCAGTTTCATAGAGTGCAGTTCCTCCACCACGGCTTTGGCTTTCTCACGGGCAGCTTTCTTGCTCTCTTGGGCGTGGATTGCTTTGAGCATGAACTGACCCGCCGAGGTCGCAAAGATGGTCACGGAAATGTCAAGTGGTCCTGTGTCAAGATCAGCCGGATTCTCCGAAACGCCACCTACATGGGGTACATCGGCTACAATAAGTCTAAGGTCAACAATTTCTTAGAGAAGAAACGCAGCAAAAATCTGGATGAGAGTACATTCATTCTCAGAAAAAGAGACTTCGAGCCCATTGTAACCGAAGCCCTTTGGAGACAGTGTGAAGAAATCCGAAAGAATCGGATTCGTACCCTTCAGATGCCTTCTGGTGAGGAACGCAGGCAGGGCACAAGAATCATTCAGCACCTTTGGGTGCGGAAACTTCGCTGTCGCTGCGGCGCAGGCTACAACCGATTCAAATGGAGGGTTCTACAGGACGGAACTCCTGTCTATGGGTACCAGTGCAATTTCCGCACACAGAATCCTGCCAAGAGTTTTGTTGAGAAGAACCATCTTGCAGGGCAAAAAAGCTGTGATGCCATTTCCATCTGCGAATGGAAACTAACCCTGATGGCCAAACAGATCTTTGACAAGCTTTGGGGCGATCAACAAGAAGCGGTCTCAAAAGCCTGTCAAATGGTGGAATCCTGTCTCCACACCGCCGCAACACAGACCGCCAAGGAACAAGAAAATGTCCACCGAACTATGGAGAAATTGGAACAGCGGATGCTGAACCTGGCGCAAATGCGTGTAGACGGAGAACTGCAAAAAGAGCAGTATCAAAAACTGTACGTCCAGGCTTCTCAGGAGTTGGAAGCCCTCCAGCAGCAACAGGCCCAGCCGGAAGAAATCGACGAACAGAACCAGCTGGACCTGAAAGCCATCCGCCAAGGGCTCTCTAAAATGGTGGACACCTCTTCCCCACGGATCTCAGAAGAATTGATCAACGAATTTGTGGAGGTGGTTACACCGGTGGAAAACCACCATTACCGGTGGAAGATCAGCATGGAAAACTTGAAACAAGGTGCTCAGCGGGCAAATCTCCTGGACCCAGATAATCCACCAGTGCTCGCCTTTACCATCGATTTTGAGGCCGCCAAGCGGTATAGAAAAATGAACAAAATGCCAGCTCAATCTCGCCAAAATAATTGGGCAGATTTAACAGTTGAGGTCTTTTTATGACTTGCAAAAATTTAATCTAAAACGACGAACAGACGCACCGTTTTTGGCGGTGCGCCTGTTCAATCAATACAAAAAATTAACGATTTTTTCCGAATTACTTGTCCATCGCACGGGGTGCTTTAATGGCAGCCTGTGCAGATAGGTAAAAATATGGGGGTTTTTAATGAAATGAGCATTGTCCTC
>OFMX01002384.1_pt1 | contig 11189 bp, 17 predicted proteins | sample 1541901 | NCBI WGS metagenome assembly OFMX01 (sample SAMN04209222, study PRJEB22552) | human gut metagenome | biome: gut; material: feces | host: Homo sapiens | place: USA: Oklahoma | reverse complement strand
TCACCTTCACCGAAGGAGTGGAAGAGATAAAAAACTGATCGAGCAGGGCGAGGACGGGTACTACCTGTACGCCCACCTCGCCCTGCAGAATCACAACATTCTTCCGCGTGACTTCATGAACCTGCCGGTAAAGGACCGGCAGTTTATCATTGCGAGCGACGCCGTGGCGGCCAAGCACATGAAAGACCAAATGAAACCGGGGTGATTAAATGGCGCAGACTCTGCAGGCGGTGTTCGCTCTCAACGACAGGTATACGGCGGCGCTTACGAAAATCCTGCATTCACAGGATGAGTTCGCCCGCAAGCAGGAGCTGGCGGACAAAGCGACTGAAGTCTTCAAGAAGCGGCTGGACGGCCTCCGGAGTTCCGCTGACAACGCCGGAACGGGCGTCAGCGGGCTCGCGGCAAAGATCGGCGGACTGGTGTCCGCGGCTTACCTCGGGAAAAAGGCGTTGGAAAGCATGTTCGCCGCGATCAATCTGGCAGATCTTCAACGGATTCAGGAGACAACCTTTCAAGCGTTGACCCACAGCGACCGGATTGGTTCGCAGCTTTACGAGTACGTGAGCCGGTATGCTGAAAAATCCGCGCTGGGACGCGAGGATGTCGCCAAAGGCGTCATCTCCGCCCTCACGGTTACACGGGATATCAACCAGATCGAGCAGTTCATCAAGATGATCGAGCGCCTGTACGCGAAGGACCCGACCAAGGGCGCGCAGCAGGCGGTATTCTCCCTCAAAGAGCTGCTTGCAGGGGACGTTGTGTCCGCGCGCGGAGTGTACGGCATTACCGGAATCAGCGGCGATTATATCCGCAAGTTGACGGGAGCCGGAGACATACAGGGCGTGTTCGATTACATCGGTGGATTCCTCGACAAGTTCGGTGCGACGCAGGAGGTTGTAGACAAAAATTTTTACAGCCTGTCGACGCAGACGAATCTTTTCAAAACCAACCTGAAAACTGCTATTGCTGACTTTGCCACCCCCACCATGGAAAACCTCGCGGGCGTTATGCGGCGGCTCAATGAGGCTATGGAGGCCGGGAAGTTCCAGCCATTCATTGCGCTTATGGTATACGGCATGGATATGATCGGGAATGGGATTGCGTGGGTCGTCGAAAACCTAAACTGGATCGCGCCGACGCTGGTGGGCGTTATGACCGCGCTGATCATCTACAACGGCGTCATGAAGGTCGTGAACACGACGACGCAGATCCTCGGTATCACGACTGGAATCCTCACAGGTGGATGGGTTAAGGCCGCCGCCGCGCTCGCCGCGTTTATCGGCAGCGCCGCCGCGATTTCCGCCGTCACCAAGAGCGTGGATACCGAGACAAAGCAGAGTATCGCGGATATCAAGAATCAACTGGGCGCGGGACTTGCGGGTACCGCAGACATCGACGCGCACATCACCAATACCGACCCGATCAAGGTGACCGGCGAGGTGGAAATCGAAAAGGAGAATATGCGGTACCTGCTGGACGCCGCCAGCCAGAAATTTTACGCCCAGTTCTCCACGGCGATGCTGGCTCCGCAGGTCAACATCTACGGGCAGACCATCGAGAAAACGGCGGATATTCGAGAGGTCCTCCCAGTGCTGGCGGAGGGCTTGACCGAGGCGGGCGAAGCCTACGCGGAAGGGGTGTACTGATGAGCTACAAGGTATATTTCGGGCCACTCACGCTCTACGGGGCGGAGAAGGTTGACGTGGCCCTTGCCCGTCCAGTGACCGTCCATAACGGGCTCGGGTTCGGGGAGTACCCCACTCCAGACGACAGGAAGCTGCGGGAATGGACGGTCAAGGGCCAGTGGACAGAAAAAAACGACTACCGGCTCGCCGGGTGGGCACCCGCGCACGAGCTGATAGCCGATCTGAAAAGCATGATGGGCTCGGACGAACCCGAGCGCCTCGTGATGACCAACGGGTACGACAAGACCTCAGTACTGGCCTACGTCACCGACGTGAACGCCACGGAGACGTGCGCGGGAGTGTATGACGTGACGGTCAAGCTGACTGAGTACCGGAAGCCAGTGGTGCGCACCACGGGGGTACCCGCGATCTCCCGGCCGGGAAAAATCCCGGAGATGCCAAAGACAATGACGTTTGATAAGCCGTCAGACGTGGGGGAGGATGCGGTAAAGCGGGGCAACGACGCGGCCCAACAAGGGAAGCCGCCGCCGGCCATAAACTATTTCTGGACAGATGAAAATGGAGTAATGCACCAGACCAATAGCCCGCACATAGTCCCATTAACATGCAACGTAGGAATAGATGAAATTCCACCCGCAATACCGGGAGCACGTGAGAGCACCCATCTTGAGACATTTGGTGAAAGTCTTGGGGCTGTTGGAAGCGGAGTTAAAGAATCTGTTGGGGTTATGACCGATTGGGTTAAAAAAACGTTTGATTCCATCTCAGACGCCATACAGGATTCTATAGATAGGGTAAAGGCCAAAACCGGTATGAAATAGCCTACTTCTCCAATGCTTCATAATCATCGTCGTATAGTTCTTCTTCGTCGTCAAGGTCGCCGTGATCACTTGCGATAACCGTCCCTAAATAATCGACAATTCGAAGAATTCGAGATAAAGCGATGAACGCACAAGCCGAAACGACAGATGCGAGCAGGGCAAATAACATTGCGATGGATGTCACTGCATTTAATAGTTCGCCGAGTAGGAACAGAGCCGTGATAAAAAGAATTGGAGACACGATCAGTATTGTTACCGCCCATGCCTTCAATATCTTAGCAAGAGTCTTATTTTTCATTTCGCACACCTCGCTAAATTCAAATTACATTTTGTCATGTTCCACACCTCCATTAGAAAGGGAAATTTAAATGAAAACTCTCATACTTGCCTTGGGGTGGCCCGCCTTTGCCATATCTATTACATGGGTGTTGGTCTACCGCATCTCCCTGAAAGGAGTGCTGCGGTACATAGACGTTCACGACCTGAAACTCCCCGACCGCTGCGAAGTAAGGGAGTGTATGAGTTGGGCGATCAAAAGCGCATTTAAACGCCACGGAAATACCGGTCAATCATAGCCGACGTAACCCCGGAAGCAATACTCTCCAACGCATTCAGGGAATAAGACCCTACACGAGTTGCAATCGCTTTCGTTTTCTTCCAGTTCTGATCGACTTTGATATCCGCGAGAAACTTATGGCCATCTGGAGATAAATCCAAAATCTCGATCGGTTGATATGGCGGGTCGCCTAAATGTATATGCATCTTTGTAAAATAGCCATTAAGGTCGCATTGTTTCATATGGTACCTCACGACATCTTCGGAATACTTTTTTAAACGAGCAAATTCTTGGTTCGATTCATACAGCATGGATTCTCGGTATCCAGTGTTTTCTTCTACCGTAAGTAAAATGTCGCGTATGCAATCCGGATTTAGCCGCACGAAACAACACCTCCTGCCCACATCATAACACGGCAGGAAATCATTTACAATAAAAAAGCCGCCCTATCGGACGGCTTTCATTCACTGTGCCTTCTTCAACTCTTTTATCTCGGCGGTATGCGACGCGGTGACCCGTTCCAGAGTACGGATACGGTCGGCGTGGCCGTCGATCTGGTCCACTTTGTCAAGGCGGGCGATGATATCGCCATGCTGTTCCGCGATCAACTGTATCTGCGGCGTTACCTTCGTTTCAATAATCGCATTCACCTGATTGATGATCTTTTTCTCCTGCTGCTCCAGCAGCTGCGCGATCATCTGGATGTCGTTTTGGTCCAGCATATTCCCGCCTCCCATCTGTGGATTTGATTATACCACAGCCCGCTTTGAAAGGAAAGAGGTGATTTTCATGCTTCTTGTCGACGGAGCCGACATCACACAGATCGCCGAAAACGCCCGATACGTTTCGCTGTGGAACAACGGCCCCGGAACGCTTACCTTCGAGTATGCGGCGGGGAAAGGAAAAATGTATCCGAACGGCTGCACCGTGACGTTTTCATATGAGGGCTCCAATGTCTTTTACGGCTGGCTCTTCAAGACCTCGCAGACCCGCGACAAGTTCAAGTGTACCTGCTACGACCAGCTGCGGTACCTCAAGGCGAAAAACAGCATCCTGCGCGAGGTGGAACCGCTGGACAGCTTTCTTAACCGTGTCGGGGCCACGCATGGGGACCGAATCCGCCTCGGGCAGGTGGACAGCACCGAATACCCGCTGCCGCGCTACCTGTTTGACAACCAGACCTATCTCGACATGCTTTACCAGTCGATACAGGAGAACCTCTACGGGAACGGGTACCAGTACACCCTGCGGGACAACTTCGGCGCGCTCGATCTGCGGGACACCATTGACCTGCGGCTGCCGCTTATCATCGGCGACAAAAGCCTTGCCACAGATTTTGAGTATGTGAAGTCCATCGACGAGGACACTTACAACCACATCAAGGTGGCGAAGGACCGAAAGGATCTTGGGACCCGATACACCTACGAAGCTCAGGACGGCGCCTCCATCGCCGAGTGGGGCAAGCTGACGCTCTATGAGAAGGTGACGGCGAACTACAACGAGGCGCAGCTCGCGGAATTGGCGCAGCTCCTTCTCCAGATCAGGGACCGCGAGACCGAGACCCTCAAGGTGGAGTGCCTCGGCGACACTCGCGTGATGGCGGGGAACGGGGTGCGCGTGGTACTGAAAGACACGGGAATCGACCTGTGGGCGATTGTGGACACCGCGACACATGAATTCGGAAGCCCCTATAAGATGACCCTGAATCTGATATTTGGGAGGTGGCCGCGATGGATGCAGAATTCGCCCAGCTGACAAAGGCGCTCAAGGGAATCGTCAAAAACTACGTGGAAAACGAGAAAATCTCCGATGTAGTGTATGCCACCTACACAGGTGGTTCACTGGTCATTGACAACCGCCCCATCCCCGTCCCTCTCGATATGGTGGACATCCCCCTGCATCTCCAGACGATTGCCGGCCTGCTCTCCTGCGACCTCTCCGAGGGGCTGGAAGAGATCGAGGCAGAGGATGAAAACGGCAAAAAGGTGGAGGTAAAGCGGCTCAAGCTCACCGATGCGCCGGTGACCATCAAAACCGGCCTCGCCCCCGGCGCGCGGGTGGCCGTCGTTCAGAAGCGCGGGGCCAACAAATACTCCATCATAGACGAGGTGACCGGCGTATGAGCGTATTGAAAACCTACGCCGAGGGGACGGCGTCCGCGCCCTCCAGGACCTACCGCATCCATGACGGGCGCATCGAGGGAACGATCGACGGCCTCAATGCGGTGCGGCAGTCCATCGAGCTGATCCTGACCACCGAACGCTTTCAGTGGCAAATCTTTTCTCCCGATTACGGTGTGGAGCTGGACGAGCTGATCGGTGAGCGGCGGCCCGCCTACGTCGAGGCGGACATTGAGCGGCGGATCACCGACGCCCTGCTCGAGGATGACCGCATCATCGGGGTCAAAGATTTCGCGCTGACGTTCGGGGGTGAAATCGCCCGCGTATCCCTTACGGCGGTGACCGCCTTCGGGGAAGCCTCCATTGAAAGGAGTGTGCCGCTTGGCTGAAAACTATGAGTATCAATCCATCCTGCGGGAGATGCTGGAAGCCGTCCCCGACACGCTGGACAAGCGGGAGGGCAGCGTGATCTATACCGCGCTGGCGCCCGCGGCGCTGCTGCTTGCCCAGCAGAATTACATGATCGGCTACCTCTTCGACCTGCTTTTCGCGGACACCTCCACGGGCGACTGGCTTGACCGTGTGGTGTACGACTTTGGGGTTACCCGCGAGCAGGCCACATATGCGCTGCGCAAGATCATCCTCACGGGTACCGACGGCCAGCCGTCGGATTTCCCCATCGGTACCCGCTTTGCCATCAACTCCCTCACATTCGCTTTGAGTGAAAAGAAGAATCCCGGAGAATACCACGCGCAGTGTGAGCAGGCGGGGTCGCAGGGCAACCTCTATTCGGGGGAGCTGCTCCCGGTCGACAATCTCAACGGCCTCGGATCCGCCGTCCTTGACCCGGAGCCCGTCATTGCGGCCCGGGACACCGAGACGGACGACGCGCTGCGCGCCCGGTTCTACGCAACCGTGCGGCGCTCTCCCTACGGCGGGAACATTTCGGATTACGAACAGAAAACCCTGGAGGTGGAGGGCGTCGGGGCCGTACAGGTATTCGCCGCCCCGACGATGGGCCCCGGACGGGTAGGGCTCGTGATCGGCGACGAACAGGGCAACCGTGCTTCACAGGAATTGGTCAACAAGGTGCAGGGCCTCATGGGCGTCAACGGCGACGGCATCGCGCCGATCTGGCACACGGTCACGGTTGGCACCTCAACAGATCTCCCGGTGAATGTTGCGGCGCCGCTGCGGCTCAAAACCGGCGCAAGTTTCGAGATCGTCCGGCCGGTGGTGGAGAATACGGTGCGGAACTATGTGGAAAACGTGGGGTTCACCGACCAGACGGTGTTCCATGCCAAGCTGGTAGCCGCTATCCTCGGCTGCCATGAAAGTATCCTCGACGTCGGAGAGGTTACGATGAACGGTGCGGCGGCAAATATCGCGCTGGTCAAAACCTTCGAGAACTACCAGGTGCCCACGGTGGGGACGATTACGGTGACGGAGGTGGCCTCCTGATGTTTTACGGGGATTCCTCCGATTATCTGCACCTGCTGCCGGACAACTGGCGGGAACTCCTTGAAATCAAGGTGATTTCCAACGGCGTCAACATCCAGCTTGACAAGGTGCTTAATCGCATCAAGGCGGGCGTGACCAACAAAAGCGTAACTCTAGCGGACGAATCCGGCGTCGCGCGGTGGGAGCGGATTCTCGGCGTCACCTCCCCGCTCAACAGCAGTTTGCAGGCGCGACGGGAGGCTTTGCGGGCCAAGCTGATGTCGAAGCCGCCGATCAATCTGCAATCCTTCAAGGCGGTCGTGGAGGCTTACATGGGGCTGGAGGTGGACGTTGTGCTCGGCGAGGACTACACCCTGCGGGTGTGGTACCGCGGCGAGAGCCGACAGCCGGATTTGAACCCGCTGTATGCCACGGTATACGAAATGATACCGGCGAACCTGATCGTAGAGATCGCATATCGGTGGGTGACCTGGGGCGAAGTGAAGACGAGTTATGCGACATGGGGCGATCTGGTCCCAATGACGTGGGGAGAGGTGAAAAAAGGTACATGAACCAGACGGCGAATTATGGATGGAAGAAGCCGGGGCCCGACGACGCCGCTGATATCGAGATCATCGGCGGCGTTTTTGAGGCGGTGGACGGAAAGACAAAAGAAATTGAGGATAAAGCCCACACCCACACGAACAAATCCGTACTGGACGGAATCACGGCAGAAAAGGTGGAGGTTTGGGACAATCCCACAACGGCGGAGTTCCACACCGCCTCCCTTCCCGCTTCCGGATGGGCGGGAAACGGTCCTTACACGCAGGCGGTATCCGTGACGGGCATCCTCTCGGACGACCGGCCCATCTTCGGGCCCATCTATTCGGGGACGAATGACGAGAAGATCGAGCAGTCGATCATGGCGGGGTTTGTGAGCGAGTGCGACACGGCGGCGGGAAGCGTGACCTTTACGGCCCTGCTGGCGAAACCGGAGGTTGACTTGACGATGCAGTTAGAGGTGATCCGGTAATGGCACAGGGTATCCCCATCCTGAAAGACGCGCCCTACAATGTCCTGACGGTGCCGAACTACGTCCGTAACCTCGTGGTGACGACGAAACCGGCACAGGTCATCGCGGCATACACGGCCCCGCCCGGTGTGGAGGCATGGACGGTCTACCGCCCCTCTGCGGAAGGCGTCCCGGCGCACCCCTATGACGGATGGCGCGTGGTGACGCCGCTCTCCGAGGACGCGGAAACGACCGTCGCGGTGACGCTCACGGAACATATCGTGAACGATACCGAATATGTCGTGCGGGTGTTCATCCGGGGGAAGCTGGGGTTCCAGACGAGGGTTGGGGGCGCGGTGGCGGCGGCGACGCCGGTTGCGGGAACCCCCTTAGGGGAGTTACCGGACGGAGAGAGCTGCGCGAAAATTCGGTTGGTCGAGGGTGGCACAAGTGTGAACTTCCTCGTCGCAAAGCACAACTACGAAAATACCGGTAAAACCGCAGTTCTTAGATTGGACTTATACGATAAGAGAGCGTGGTCTGCTGGCGCTGATACTTACGCGAGCAGTTCGATCGACGCTTGGCTTAACAATGATTATCTATCGCAGATGGATTCTCGTGTACAAGGGTTGATAACACCCATCAGCATCCCCTACCTTCCCGGGGCGGGAACCTATGCGGCGCACACCATATTACGAAAAGTATTTCTGCCATCAGCCGGAGAAATCGGAATAACAGCATCAAGCGGAGCGGAGGTGGATGGTGTGGCATGGACTTGCTTAAGTACCTCGAAAGTCGCATGTTACGGAGGAGTTGCGACTGAATGGTACACGAGGACACCAGCAAAACTTTCAAGCGGATATGACCGGGTGTGGATTATCACGGCAGGAGGGGCGGGCGGTTATAGGCCGTGTACGAATACCTTCGGATCACGCCCCACATTTACCCTCCCGTCCGATATGCTTTTCTCGCTGACCCCCAACCCCGACGGCAGCTACAGTCCAATACTGTGAGGTGACAAGATGGCAAACTACAACGTCTTAACCCTGTCGGAGCCGGTGACGGACTTCGTAGCGACAACCTCCCCGGAAACGATCAACGTACAATGCAGCCTCACGGAGGACGCACAGCGCAAGAGAGTGTGGGCGGTCTGCAAGGCCGGGGGGATACCGGCGCATCCGTATGACGGGGTGCGGGTGCTTATGACCGGGGATTCCCTCGTGACGGCGATGATCTCGGGCCTCGTTAACGACACCGAATACGGCGTGCGGTTATTCGTGGAAGGGGCGTATGGGTACCAGACGGCATTGGAGGGGGCCACGGCGATGGCAACGCCGAGGGCGGGGCAGTTCTTGGGGGACATGCCGGATGGAGGAAACGCGGCGACCATCAGCCTCAAAGAATCTGGTACGGATGCGGTGTTTGTGGTTACGAAGCATAATTATTCCGGCTCGGGAGGGACGCTCATTGTACGCAGGAACCTCTATGATAAGCGTAAATTCAACAAATCAGGAGCGCCTTCTAACTACAATGGTTCGGATGCCGATACTTGGGCCAATGGTTCCTATCTCGATCTTTTCGACACGGCTATAAAGGAGAAGCTGATTCCCGTTAAGATTAACTCTCGTGAGACATCCGGTGCTACCGTATTACTTTCCAGAAAAGGATTTTTTCTTGCTGCTTCGGAAATCTTAGGCCCATCCGCCCAGTTCCTTGAGGGTGATCAGTTGGCATATTTCGGAGATGATCAGTCCCGTATAAGGACTTATAACGGTGTCGCATCAAGTTGGTTGACCCGTACATGCTTCTCGGCGGGAATTGTCACTCTACATGTCATTTCCACGCTTGGAAAATTAAGTAACACTAACCAATACGACAAAACTCACGGTTCGCTCCCAGCATTTGTACTTCCCCCGGATATGCTTTTCTCGATCGAACCTAACGCGGACGGCAGCTACAGCCCCATCTTATAAGGAGGCGATCCAATGATCCATACCAACACCGGAACCACCATCCCGGCAACCCTCACCGACGCACCAGCGGCCTACAAGGACGGCGTGACGGATACCCTCTGGCACCCGGCAATCACCCTGACCTTTGACCGCGGGATCACCGACGCCGAGATCGCGGCCCTGCTCGCGGGAGCTGTGAGCGTCCAACAGGACGATGAGCGGTATCTCGCATCCTACACCCTCGACGGGCGGCGCATCCGGCATCACCCCACATCGGTGACGCTACCCTACACCACAAAGGCCACACAGGAGAGCCCACGATGGCTGAGACAGCAGACCACGGACGCAGACCTCGCCCGCATGGAGGCGGAGCAGCGGGCAACCGACTTAGACCTGCAATTACTGGAGGTGCAGCATGGACAAGTATGACGAGATCGCAGCGCGGTACGCGGACGGCGGCGTCCGGGACGACCAGCTTGACGGTGCTGGAGCACCGGAGGGCAGCGTCTACCTGACGCGCAACTACGTGGCGCTGGGCGCGATCACGCAGGCGCAGGCGGACACAATCCGGGCGGGAGCCGCCGATCCGGAGAAAGCGGACATGCAGGCGGCTATTGAAATCTATGAAGGAGGCGGTCAGTGATGTATGTGGAGAGAGCGGCGGCCACGATGGCAAGATACCGCGCGGCGGCTGCAGAGGTTTCGGATACCACGGCGGTCACGGTGCCGGAGCTGTTCGCGGCGTGGGACGCGGGCGGCGCTTCCTATGCCGTGGGCGACCGTGTGCGATACGGCGAACTCCTGTACAGGTGCCTGACGGCGCATACCTCGCAGGAAAGCTGGACGCCCGACGCGGCCCCGAGCCTGTGGGTGCGCATCGACGACCCGGCGATTGAGTGGCCGGAGTGGCGGCAGCCTTCCGGGAGCACGGACGCATACCCGAAGGGGTCGAAAGTGTCCCATAAGGGTAAGCATTATATCAGCCAGATCGACGCGAACACCACCGAACCGGGGACGGACGAGCGGTGGTGGAAGGAAGCAGAATAACGCAAAAATGCCGCCCTTCGGCGGCACAGGTGAAAGGAGCTGCTACATATGAAAATCAACTGGACAGTCCGAATCAAGAATCCGCTCTGGTGGGCTCAGATGGCCTGCGCCGTCGTCCTGCCCATCCTCGCCTACTTCGGCCTCGCGTGGGAGGACATGACCACGTGGGCGTCGATCGGGGACGTGCTGCTGCGTGCAATCCAAAACCCTGTTGTGGTGGTATCCGTCGTCGTCAGCGTGTTCAATGCCCTGACCGACCCGACGACCGCAGGCATGAACGACAGCGTGAGGGCCATGACCTACGAGACGCCGCACAAGGACATCCCGAACACGGGGAGGTAGGCGGATGGTAAAGATTTGCCTGGACCCCGGCCATGGAGGGACAGATTCCGGAGCGCTGCTCGGGAAACGGTACGAGAAAGATGACGTGCTGCGGCTTGCGCTGGCCGTGAAGCCCCTGCTCGAAGCGCAGGGCGTCGGCGTGGTCATGACCCGGACGGATGACAAGGCCGTCCCCTCGATCTCGGAACGGTGCCAGATGGCTAACACGGTGGGATGCGCTTATTACCTCTCCCTCCACCGGGACGCGGCG
>OFMX01002381.1_pt1 | contig 11204 bp, 12 predicted proteins | sample 1541901 | NCBI WGS metagenome assembly OFMX01 (sample SAMN04209222, study PRJEB22552) | human gut metagenome | biome: gut; material: feces | host: Homo sapiens | place: USA: Oklahoma | reverse complement strand
CCCGTCCTCATCCTCAATATGGGCGATGACGGGCGTGGAGGTGTCCGCATCCCAGCCGTCAGCCTTCACTTCAAGGGTAAGTACCATGTCCTGCTTCTCATCGTCCTTCGACTGCGACACCGCAGGGGCATTGGAATCTCCCGTCCAACTGGCATGTGAGATAGCGTAAGCCCCGCAGCCGATGAGAAGCGCCGCGCAGAGGATTCCCGCACCAGCCGCGCAAACCTGCTTGCGGGAGAACTCGCGCCCGAAGAGCTTGATTCGACCGCTATTTTCCATTCGTGAACACCGGATCATACATTGTCTCTCCCAGCTTCAGAACCAGGCTGTCGCTACGTTTCTCGAGGGTGTAGGCCACCGACGCCCCATCGGCCGTCAGCTCGCCCTTGTAAACGAGCGGGCGCGGTGTAGAGTCGGTATCCTTCGCCCTCTGGTCTTTGACCGTGAGGCTGTACTTTCCCGAATGGTCCGATGCGGCCCATTCGTCATCACTGGGACCCTGGATGAACAGATAGCCCTTTTGGTTATACGAGGCCTTCTTGAATGCGATCTTTCCGCTGTCGAAGTTGATCTCCTCGGGGCTCGCCATGGACTCCGGCCGGTTCGAGCGTTCCCATTCCTGCGATTCAAGCAGCTCTTTGACGCGGGCGACCGCCTTGCCGGTGTAGTCCTCGTAGTACTTCTTCGCATCGTCCTCGTTAAGGAAATAGCGCTCGCCGTACTCCTCGTCGCCAGAGGGGATATAGGCATCCGCATCGTCGGCCTTCTTGAGCGTCAGGGTCCCGAGCTCGCTTGAGCTCAATACGATGTTCTCGTCTTCCTGCCTCCACGTTCCCGAGGACTCGAACGACCCTGCGTAATGCCAGCCGTCCCCGTCGTCGAAGGTTATCGTCGTCTCGGAACCCAGCTTGTTATTCGTCATCTTCCCGAGGGCGACGTTGTCGCAGACCGATACGTAATAGAGCGTCATTCCCTTCACTCCCGTCATCCCGCATCCGCTCAAGCCGCTCAATCCGGCAATCGACATCAGTCCGACAGCGCCCAAAAAGCCGCGCCGGGATACATTCATCGCCATGGCAGTTCTCCTTTGATTCATAGATGGTACTTACGGCGATCCCTTCAACCGGGAAAAGGGCCACGTGAGCATTGTATTGCAAATTGTCACTCATATAGGTGTGACTTATATAGGTCCGCCTCAAATCATTGGCACCACCAGTCGGGAGGTACCAATGACTCAGCTAGATGCAAAAATGAAAGTCGGACTTCGCATTAAGGAACTGAGAAACGCTCTTGGATACAGCCAGGAAGCCCTTGCGTTCTCGATAGAGATGTCTCGAACCTATTTTGCCGAGGTCGAAACCGGGAAACGGAACATCTCGATCGAGAACATAGAGCGCATAGCAAGGGGCCTTGGTGTTTCTCTAAGGGAGTTTTTCGATTCCGACCTGTTTACGGGATGACTCGGTGACGGATTGCTGGAAAAATATCTGTGGATGCGCGGCGCTGCTTCTTTTTATGCTATTCGAATATCGCGAGACCTGTTGACTTCTATTTCCGCCGAGAATCGGCGGTGCAGGATAAGGCTCCACTACGTTTCGCCGGAGGCAAACGGCGCAACTCGGCGCGCCGAGTTCGAAAGCGCAGGTAGATGCCTGCACCTAAAACGAAAAACACCCGCACCCGCGTGTAGTACGCGGGTGCGGGTGCGTAGTTGATCGAGGCGTTTCCGCTGGATATGGGCGATTACGCGGCTAGAAGCCCTCGGGAACGTATCCTGCCGCCGTTTTCGGCTTCGTCGGTGCTGTCGCCGCGCCGCCGGGGTCGGTCGGGCCCTGCCAAATCTTCGGTACCGTCTCGTTCCTGATCTCGCGGCGAGCGGTCGATTGCTCCATAAGTGCCCGTTCGGCCTCGGGGGATGTCATCCCGAGCATGGGCCCGACGAAGGTCTCGGTGACGTCCCTGCTGGGGAAGGCCATAGGTACGCCGTCGTGGATCACGAGGGCTCCCGTCTCGCGGCCAGTCCAACGCTGGAGCTCGTCGGGCGTGATGAGCGGCCTGCGGACGAGTCCCTCGCTCGTGCCCGTCGAGCCGGTGTTCGTTCCCCTCGTTCGGTTCGTGGACTGAGCGACCGCCGTGTAGGAGCCCATCGACTCCGAGAGCTTGCGCGCGGTGTCGAGGTTGGAGCAGGAGAGAACGACCTTGTCCTTGAGGAGGTCGAGTATCGTCTCGGCTTCTTCTCGGCTGTAGCCGGAGACGGACTGGAGCTGGAGGAGCGACTGACAGAACCAGAGAACATGGACGCCTTCTGAGCGCATCTCTCCCAGGTCCTGGACGATCCTTTCGTTGCGGCCGAGGGACGCCGCCTCATCGAGGAGGAGGATGGTTTCGACGGGGCAGCGCCCGGCATGGCCTGCGGCGCAGGAACGCAGCGCCGAGAGCGCTTGGGAAACGAACGTCTGGACGAGTCTCTTGTAGTTGCCCGTTGCCGAGGACGATGAGATGAAGACCGCCGTGGGCTCCTCGCCGATGTCCCCGAGGCCGCACTCGTCGTCGTGAAGCATCCGGGCAACGTTGCCGTCGACGTACTCGGTGAGGCAGTTGCTCAGAGTCGAGACGATGCCAGGCCCGCCTCCGTGCTCACCGTTGAGTCCGCCGAGGAAGGGGAGGGCGGGGTCTCCTGCGGACAGAGATGCCGCCAGGGCGGCGATGCGGTCAAGCGGGCCCTGGTCGCCTGACGGCGAGATCGCGGCAGCGACGGACATGACGGTCTTCTTGTCTTCCGGGATGGACGCATCCTCGATGAGGGCGAGGGAGATGCCGACGAAGAGGTTCCGAGCGCCGTCGTAGAAGAACGGCTGGCCTTTCGACGGCGCGGGCACGACGCAGCGCGCGAGCTCACGCAGCTCCCGTGCGCAGCCGCCGGCCCCCTCCGCCTTAAAGGCCTCCTTTGCCCTCTCGAGCGGATCGAATCGAACCGAGGATACGGGCGCGTCGAACATCACGTCGACGATGCGATGAGTGCCCGTCTCCTCGAACACAGGCTCAAGGAAGGCCCTGAGCTCGCCCTTGATGTCGTTGATGATGAGGGAGCGGCCTTGCTCGAAGTTTGCCAAGGCTGACAAAATGGCGACTCGACGGCTTTTGCCCTCGCCACTCTCGGCAAGGATGCAGGCGTGGACAGAGTCGATGAGCCTGACGCTCTTCCCGATCTCGCCCACGACCAGTGTGCCGCCCGAGGGCTTGTCGCCCTTCTGCCACGATTCGCTCCGGCGCTTAAGCTCGCCGTGTGCCGAGATGAGCCTCGCGTCGCCGTGGATGGGCGCGCCGGGCGCGCGGCGCCCGCCGACCCAGGTCCCGTCGTGGAGCCAGCGCGACCAGTCGAAGTGGCTCCAGACGCCTGCTATCGTGGAGATGGCGAGGACCGCCGCGCATCCCACGAGGAAGGCATCGTCCTGGACCAGCTCCGGTAGGACTTCGAGTGGGTTTTGGAACACGGTCCCGGGAAGCTCGGGTGCTGCGGCCGTCCCGAAGCTTCTGAGCGTTATGGCGATGCCGATGACCCATGCATCCAGCCAGCGCCATATCGCCGGCAGCAGAACGAGTGCGATCGCGGCCCCGGCTGCCGCGCCGGTGGCGACGCAGCGCCTGAGATGCGCGCCCTCGTCGGCGTTGAAGCTCTTCTGCTTGCTCACAGAATCATTCCCTTCACTATGGATTTTGCTGGTGCGAGCGCGATGCCCACCGCATCGCCCCTGATCGCGGCCGATGCGGCGGCCGCGAGAGCCCTAGCGAGCACGCGTTCGGCTTGCTGGCCGACATCGTCCGATAGGTCTCTTCTGCCTTTCCGGGATTCCGTTGCGGATGCGAGGACCCTAGCAAGGGCCTTTCCGGCGGCAATCGGGGCCTTGGCCATGGAGAGTGTGTAGGACGGACAACCTTGGAGGCATCGCTTCGGGATCGGACGATGTTCGCGCACCGCCCTGCACGCCGCGTCTAGGTTCTCAGGGGAGACGCAGGCGCGGACCTCACCCGCGAGCGCCCTCATATACCTACGTTCCGTCGCGGGGCCGCGCTCCGGTCTCCTAGTCCTTTCAAGGTCTTGCGTGGGGATCGCCGTTCGGTCGGGCGCGATGATTCTGAGTACGGCGTTGCACTGGCGTGCCCGCAGTTCCCTCATGGCATCGCTCACGTAACGGTCCCTCTCCACTCCTTTGAGGCCCCTGAGATCGGCGCATCGCTCTACGGACTCGCGATAGGCGACAACGGTCGCCTTGATTTCGGGATGGGCCGATTCGGCCCTCGCGACGGCGGAGTCAACCTCTTTTGCTACTTCCGGGTGCCAGCGACGGAGGTGCGCGTAGGAGATACGACCGTCCGGGGGCAGCGTGACGTTTGTCTCATTCACGGGGACGCCACGGACGGCGTCGACCGTTCGTGACCTCGCAAGGTCGCGGGCCTCGTGTTCAACCGCGAGCGCCGGGGCCAACGCCGCATCGGTGAGGTCGTTCCTTGCCCGGTCAAGCGCGTTGCGGGCCATGAGCGAATCGAATGAGCCGTCCGACGACCACGCTATGACGTGCACGTGCTTGGAGCTCGGGTGGTTCTCGTGCTCGGCAGCTACCCAGCGGACGCTTGACTCGGGGATGCCCATTGCCTCGGCAAGTGCCGGCGAGAGGTTTCGTCGGCAGAAGCGTTGCCAATCCTCCTTGCACGCGAGGTCGAGCTCGCACGCCTCGTCCCTGCGGACGCTGAGCACAACGGTAGCAATCGCGCCGTCGGCCTTTTCGAGCTCCCTGCGGGCCGTGCGGAGCTGGACGGCCCCGTTCTGGTCGAAGAGCGCGGTCGATCCGGGCCTCTCGGCGCAGTAGCCGACGAGCCCCATCCTCTCTGCGAGCTCGGAGCGCCTGAGGTCGTCGACGGTGGCTGACTTGTCGGCCCCCTCGCGCGTGGCGACGTATTCGATGTTGTTGGTGATGACGGCGGAACGCCCGCGCGAACCGGGGAGGTGCACGCGGGCGTTCACGACGAGGCTGCTACGACTTGCCATCGGCTAGGCGCTCCCGGGCTTCGGCGAGGCTCATGCCGCTCTGCATGAGCCTGGCCTGCTTGTCGTAGGCGGCGTAGATGTCCGATGCGCTCACGCCGTCCAGGCCATCGAACGTGCCCTTCTCGATCTCGACCGCCGCGATGGCCGCGACGATAGAGGCACGGGTGGCGCGGTGGACGACGCGTGCGATGCGGTCCTCCTGTTCCGCGTTGCGCTCGCCGAGCGTGCGGTCGAGCTGCTCCAACAACGGCTGCATGACGCCGCGCAGATAGGTTCCGAGCTCGGTGGAGTAGAGCGCCAGGCCGTCGGAGGCGAGCCCGGCAGCGATGAGCTCACGTGCGGCGGCGCTGTCGCTGAGCCCCTTGGAAACCCCGTAGGCGTGGAGGCGGCGATAGGTCTTGTCGGGGAGGCGAAGGCTCATGACTTTCGACTTGTCTTTGCCGGTGGTCATCTTAGACCCCTTCGTTCGGGAGGGGTGCGCCGACGGCACGGAGGGCGGCGATGTTCTCGGGCGTGCGCTCGTAGGTCTTGGGCCAGAAGGTGATGGGTACCATGACGAGATCGTCGCGGGGGATTCCGTAGGCGAAGAGATAGGCCGCGATGGCATCGCTGTACTCTACGTCGTTGACGTTGAAAGTGTCGGTGAAGAAGATGCCGGTGGGGTCGTCGTTGCAGCCCTTGACGAAATAGACGCCGTTCCCGCCTTCCTTGAACGGGTTCAAGACCTTGCACTCCGGCTTCGCGTAGTAGGCGATTCCGGCGCGAACGACGCGCGTGAAACCCGGACGCTCGTTGACCCGCGCTGCTCGCGTGAAGTTCAGGCCGGGATCGGATTCCAGCAGATGGGAGAGCACGGAGCCGACAGCGTCGCCCTTGTGCTCGGGGATTGTCCCGAGGAGGTCGGCGAGGCGCGATTTCATTTTCTCAATCAGTTTCATCGTGTGTTTCCTTTCTGCCGGTGCCGCACGGGTGCCGGCAACTCGCTTAAATGTCTTGGTTAGCGATGGTTCTAGCTGCGGAGAGACTGCGTGGTGCCGAAGGTGCCGAGGAGCGGCCAAGAGTTTTGGAATCCATGGCACCTTCGGCACCGTCTGCCGGGTCTTGCAGGTGAAGGGCGGTGGACAGGGTGCCGCTGCGACATGCTGCGGCACCCAATCGGCCCTAATCCGTTTCCCGGAACACCCAACAGCGCTGCTTGCCGTATGGAGGGCAGAGACGCTTGTTGCCCGGAACCCATCCGGGGCACTGCGACGAGAGGATGCGGCTGACCATCTTGCAGTTGGCCTTGGTCTTCTCAAGGTGGAGGGCCTTGTCGAGGATTTCGAACGTGCATATGGGACGGTCGGTGTTGCCGGGAAGATATGCGAGGACCTTCTGCACACAGGGGTCCTCCTCGACAAAACGTCCGCGCTGTGCGGCCGCCTCGACCTCCATTTCGGGCGTGAGGACGGTCGAGAAACGGGGGTCGCCCGTCTTCATCCACGTGCGGGCCTCTGCCCATGCCTGCCGGATGGCGGTAGGAAAGCCCTCGTCGAAGACGGACTTCTCCGTGCGCTCGATGCCGCAGAGCACCGGGAGGAAGCGCCTTGCGCCGCTCGTCCGCTCGCGGATGAAGTCGGCCTCGTTCGTGGTGCCGACGAAGACGACGCGCCGGGGGAAAGCTTCCGTCCGTCGACGGTAGGCTCCCCGGAACTCATCTACCTGACGTGTGATCCCGGCCTTCACGCTCTCGACGGAGCGCTCGGACATGCCGTTGAGCTCGGGGATCTCGACAATCCACTTGCCTCGGTTCTGCTCGCCTGTGAGCTTGACATCGCCGAGGTTGATCACGGAGTCGCTGAAGTACTCGTCTCGCATGGCGAGGCCCCTGACGAAGGAGGACTTGCCGATGCCCCCGGCACCGCACAGGATGGGCATGTAGTCGGCCTTGCAGCCCGGGTGGTAGACGCGGGCGATGCCCTCGCAGAACAGGATGCGCTCGACTTCCGAGACGTATGCACTCATCTCCGCGCCGAGATAGGCGTTGAGAAGCGTACCCACGCGCGGGATTCCGTCCCAGGCAGTGGCTTCGAGCATGGTGACGAGCGGGTCATAGGCGTTGTCCTCGCCGACGATGGTCAATGCGAGCAGCATGAACTTCTCCTTCTGGAGGGAGATGGTCTGCTGGAGTAGGGCGAAGAGCCGGGCGTCGTCGGAGTCGCGCCACCGGCGTTCCCTCACATTCGTGTCCCAGGGCAGAGGACCGGTCTTGAAGAGTTCATTCGCGAGCCGGTTATAGCCGACGTTCAGGGGGAGGGACTTGAGCTCCTCGACGATCTCGTTGACCGTCGGCGGAGAGCGGCGCTCCGGGGGCTGGGGGTTGGGAGCGTCGTCGCGCTTCTGCGTGTCCATCAGGCCACCCCGCGAGACTGGAGGCGGTGAGGGCCATTGACGGGGCAGGTTTTGCCGGAGACAAGCGCTTCGAGCCGGCTGAGGCGAAGCTCCGTATCGATAAGGAGCTCGACCAGCTCTTCCTCTGACAGTGGATGGTCGAGGCCGTGGTCGCGCAAGACGGCGCGGCGTCGGGCGGAATTCATCATGCTAAGATTCATCGACAGGGTCCTCCTTATGTGTGGGCTCATGTTTTTGGGCGACGGCCGAGCTTTGGTAGGGGAGGCCGTCGTCCATTCCAAGGTTTGCGATAAGGGCGTCTTCAAGCTCCACGGGGGAGCGCTCGGGCGCGAACGACCCGGCGAAGGCAGCGAGTGCCTCAAGCGACTCGACGAGCTCGTCGTCCATGTCCCCTGCGCGCCGGATGCGCCGAAGTTCCGCTACGACAGGCCCCACGCGCTCCTTGACCGCCTTGCGCATGCGGCTGGTCGCGACCACGGTGAAGGTGCCCTCAAGCAAGCAGCCCGTGATGTAGTCCTGCTTCGACAGGCCGCTCAAAGCGACGCGGAGGTCGAGCTGCTCCGCCTCTGCGGGCGACATGCGGAAGGCGATGGTCTTGCAGCGGCGGCGTCCCTTGGCGTCCACAATCGGCCTAGACATCCGTCATCACCTCGTCCAGCGCCTCCACGAGATCGTGCTGGGTCGAGGGAAAGAGATGCGAGTACATCTCCGTGACCTCTGCGGTCTCGTGCCCCATGCGGTCGGCGATCGCCGTGGGCGAGTAGCCGCTGTTGATGAGCGCGCTGACGTGCGAGTGGCGGATGTCGTGGATGCGGATGCGCTTGACGCCCGAGATTTCGCAGCCCCGCTTCATCTCATGGGACAGGGCATGCTTCGTGATGGGGAAGAGCCGGTCGGTAGGAGCGATCTCGGGATGCGTTGCCAGATAATCGCCCAACTCCTCACGGAGGAGGCTCGGCATGACGATGTCACGCTTTGAGGCTCGCGTCTTGGGCGGGCCGATAACGTCCTCGCCCTTGATGCGGGCGTAGGAACGACGGATGCGGATGACGTTGAGGTCGAAGTCGATATCCTCCGGACGAAGGGCGAGGAGCTCGCCCTCGCGGCAGCCCGAGAGGTAGAGCGTGAGAAACGCAAGGTAGATGAGCGGTTTTTCCTCGATGGCTTGGGAGAAGAGCTTGAACTCGGCAGGGGTCCAGTAGAGCATTTCCTTCTCGGGGCGCTTGGAGCCGACCTTTCCCGCCGCCAGCATGGGGTTCTGAGGCAGGCGGTAGAAACGAACTGCATGGTTGAAAATGGCTGAGAACTGGTTGCATATGGTGTGGAGGTAGCTCTGAGAGAGCCCCTGTTCCAAAAGCCAGTTTTCCCAGCGCACCACGTCTGCGGCCTTGACGTCGCAGAGGCGCATCTTGCCGAAGAACGGAAGGATGTACTTGTCGATAATGGCATCCTTGGTGAGCTTGGTGCCGACTCGCAGCCGAGGATATACGTCACGGGCGTACATAGTCTTAACGAAAGTCTCGACGGTGACCTCGACGCGCTCGTTGCAAGACGCGAGGAAGTCGCGCTCCCAAGCCACAGCCTCCTTCTTGGAGACGAACCCGCGCTTCGTTTTCTTGTGGCGCTCTCCCATGGAGTTGCGGTACCAAGCCTCGACCGTCCAGGTCCCGCGCTTCTTGTCGCGGCTAACCGACATTAGGCATCGCCGCCTTCTGCTTAGAAGGAGCGGAGAGAAGGCGTGCCTCGAAATACGAGCGCTGGACCTTTCCGGGGGTAGTCATGATCCCCTGAGCTGCAAGCTCTGCATTCAAAGTCCTGATGAGCTTGAACGAATAAGACTTGCTCATGCCCGTGGCCCGTGCAACCTCCTCGGCGCTCATGAATTGATTGGACATTTGGAATGCTCCTTTCAGTCGGTTTATACCTCACGAATATGAGAGGTGCTTCGAAAATTAGAATAGCTCACAAAAACGAGAGGTCAAGTCAAAAAATGAATTATCATCACGAAAATGTGACGTACGTCGATTAACCTGATAGACGGTGAGAGACCGACCACAGGAGAAACTGAGATGCGTGATTCAGACAAACTACGTATGGGGATGAAAATCCGAGCGTTACGTGAACGACGGGGGATGACTCAGAAAGAGTTGGCGAAGGCCGCGGGTCTAGGGGAATCGGCTCTTAGAAGCTATGAGCTGGGCGCGCGCTATCCGAAGGAGAAACATCTCGAATCGTTGGCAAAAGCGCTTAAAGTACGTCCGGAGGCATTTGAAGTCTATGGAATCGAAAACGAGCTCCAATTCATTCACATGCTGTTTAACTTTGAGCAAGCATTCGAATTAGAGCCGAATAGAGAAGGTTCTCCCAGCTTGCGCGCTTATGGGTACGGAATGGTGCCGAAAGCGCTTATGGATTGGGGAAGGAAGCTCGCGCAACTTGAAAAAGGCGAGATTTCGCGCGAAGAATACGAAGACTGGAAGGATACTTATAACCCCACGATCCTGAATAACTGGCTGGGCGAGGAGATTCCTGATCCCTATACGGGAAAGACCCTTGCGGGTGAAGAGCGGGAAGGTGCCGTACATGCCGTAGAGATGATGCCGGAATCACTTCAGGATGAATTGACCCGTGCTCATCGAGCAGGAAAGATATAGCCTTCGCCTCGTTTTTGTTCTCGTGAGGATCAAATGAGTATCAAACGGCAACGGGAAAATGCCTGATTGAGTTGGCTGAGGCAAAACGAGCACCTTATTTACCTGCGGCGCTCGTTATCGAGTGGGAGTAGGCTGACAGGGTTCTGACCTGCACTTTTGAGTGCCGCACTGTGCTCCTGAGTTTCGTTTCGTACGAGAGTTACGGCAAAACCACCAGCGACATTGGTGAGTAAACTCGATTATCGAGCCTCCGTTCCCATGTTGGAACGGAGGCTTTTTCTTTGCCTTTTTACTCTCTTTCACCTGCGATTTCGCGATTTACTCCCCGTGTTTCAAGATGGAAGCGTTTGATTGCGAGGCACGCCGGTGTGAGGGCCTGAGTCGTCAGGCCCCGCACAGGGGGACCGCGATGGTGGCCACCGCGCCGCCCGAGGGGCTGTTGGCGAGCGAGACGGAGCCCCCATGGGCACTTGCGGCCTCGGAGGCGACGTGGAGGCCGAGCCCGTAGTGGCGGCCTCCGTCGCGCGAGGAGCGGGAGGAGTCGTCTGTGAAGAGGCGCTCGCAGCCGCGTTCGAGGGCGGCGGGAGAAAAGCCCGGTCCGTCGTCGGCGACCTCGATGACGAGGCGCCCGCCCGCGACGTCGCAGGAGACAGCCACGCGCGAGCGTGCGTGCTCGGCGGCGTTGGCCACGAGGTTCGCGGCGGCTCGCGTCAGGCTGGTTCGGTCGAGCGGGGCCTCGGGCGCGCCCGCGACAGCGGGGCCCGTGGCCGCGTCGAGCGTCACGCCTCGCGCCCGGGCGATCTGGGCGGCCTCGGCGAGGACCTGTTCGCAGAGCTCGGCCGGCCGCATGGGGACCCTCTCCGCCCCGCCGGACCCGCGCGAGGCCTCGATGAGCAGGCGCACGTAGCCGTCGAGCCTTTCGACACTGCCGGCTATGTCGCGCGCGGCGGCCGCGAGGTCGGCGTCTTTCTCGTCTTCCAGCTCCTCTGCCACGAAGTCGGCGTTGGCGCGCAGCACGGTGAGCGGCGTCTTGAGGTCGTGGGCCAGGAAGGCGATCAGATCCTGCTTGCGCTGCTCACTCTCCCGGGCCGCGCCCTCCCGCTCCCGCAGCT
>OFMX01002380.1_pt1 | contig 11205 bp, 8 predicted proteins | sample 1541901 | NCBI WGS metagenome assembly OFMX01 (sample SAMN04209222, study PRJEB22552) | human gut metagenome | biome: gut; material: feces | host: Homo sapiens | place: USA: Oklahoma | reverse complement strand
CTACCTGTTGGATCTGGGCATCGACGGCGGCCTGAAGGGAACCATAGAGCCGTTCCGTTTCCAGAGGTAACTCTGATGTATTGCTAATTTCCGTTTCGACGGAGACCTCGAACTGGTGGGAGGAGTACCCCGGTAGTCCGAGACGTTTGCTGTAGTTGGCGATGAGTTTGATAGCCATGATGGTTGTTCTTTCGTTGTTGATGGGTGGATACGGTAAAGCCGCCATGCCCGAGATGGGAGCATGGCGGCTTTGTGAAGAATGACAGGCAGGTAAATTCCTGTGTCTGGTATATATGACGGTGAGGGAGGTGTTATTTCAGATGAGAAGAATCTTCATATCCCGTTGTCCCGGGAAAGTAGACATGGCCCTGTCGTACCCGGAACCATGAATCGTGGCAGCTGTCTTGGTCAGCTGATGCCAGTAGGAAGGTCGCATGAGCAGTATTTTATGACTGAGATAAAAGAAAAGCAACACCCAGCCCCTCCGGGTGTGGAGGGCTGGGTGTTGTTGAATGATCAGTAGACTGTTTGCACCTCACGTAGCGCTACAGGATCGAATGTGCAGATGTCAACTGCAATGTATACGCTGGCAAGGAACAGCAAAATGCTCAGTACCCACACAGTGATCCTGGCACTCCGGGGCCACGGTTGTTTGATTGATTTGTCTTTCATCTAAATAAAATCATGTTCTTAACGTTATTGTTCCTTAAGTTTATTCAACAGGTATTTTGCTTCCCCGTTTCTCAAATTGGCAGCTTTATTGTACCACTCGGCCGCCTTATCAAGGTCCTTGGCAACTCCATCACCCATTTCATAACAGTAGCCAAGATTAACTTGTGCTCTGGTAAATCCTTGCTCGGCTGCTTTCATGAGCCAGGTCACGGCGGATTTACGATCGCCGATACTTTGAAAAGTGTTCGCTATTTCAAATTGAGCTTCCGGATCTCCCAGGTTCGCAGCCCTGGCAAGATATTCCATGTATTTTTTATCGTCTGATTTGAGCCTGTAAATTGTAGCAAGGTAAAAATGCGCACGAACATGACCTTGAACCGCTGCTTTTTCGTACCACTCGGCAGCTTTGTCGTAATCTCTAGGTACGATACCGTAAGGCCTGTCAAATACGCGTTTGGGATCGGTTGAACCATCTCCTACTTCATAAAAATACCCCAAATTGACCATGGCACTGGAATTACCTTGCTCTGCCGATTTAAGCGTCCACTGAAAGGCAAGCTTCGGGTCTTTAGGAAAACCGTGAAGACCGAGCGTATAAAAATGACCGAGCGCATTTTGAGCAATGGCGTCTCCACCTTCTGCCGCTTTACGGTATAACTGAAGAAACATCTCCTCATTTCTGGGCTTATGGATGCCTTCTTCGTAAATTTGAGCCAAAATACATAGTGAGGCAGGGTTATTTTGAGAGGCTGCCTTTTCCCACCAGGAGATAGCCTTTTCCATATCCTTTTTCATGCCAAATGTTCCCTGAGCACAAAAAAGCCCCATGTAATGTTGTGCAGCCACTTCTCCTTGCTGCGCCGACAATTCAATCAATTTGATTCCTCTTTCCGGATCCTTTCCGATTCCATTTCCATCAATAAGGCATAAACCTAAACTGAATTGGGCTCTTTTCTCTCCCTGAGCGACGGCTTTTTCCCACCAGGATACGGCTTTTTTCATATTTTTTTCAACTCCCATGCCCGTGAAATACATACTACCGGCGCGTGACTGAGCTTCAGGAACCCCTTGACGAGCTGCTCGAAGTGTCCATTGTGCCCCCAGTTGCAGATCCTGGGGAATATTTCCCAACCCATATAAATATCCCATCCCGAGCAAGTTTTGGGCATATGCATCCTCTTCTTCCGCTGTTTTTGTAAGCCAGGAAATGGCAATTTGAGGATTTTTCGGAATTCCTCCTTTCCCGTTAAGATAATAAAGCGCTAGAGCATTCATGGCTTGGATATGACCCAATTCCGCCGCTTTCCGGTACAGCTCGAAAGCCTGCTGTTCATTTTGTTCCACCATATTTCCCTGTTCATAACATTGGGCCAGAATATACAAGGCCTTGGGATGATTGAGATCGGCCGCTTTCTTCCAGTGTGAAAAGGCTTTCTTCATATCATCATTCAAGGCGTAGGAATCACCCAGCCATAACAAGGCTTTCGTATCATTCTGTTCCGCCGCCTTTGAAATCCATTTCATGGCTTCATCGTGGTCTTTCCGGCATCCTTCTCCGGAAGAATATAAGAGACCAGTCATAAACTGTGCATTAGGTAATCCCTGTTCGGCCGCTTTCAGGAACCATCCAAAGGCTTGTTCCATATTTCTTGTCCCTGAAGTTCCTTTGGCTTCCAGCAACCCCATGTTGAATTGAGCGTTTGCAAATCCCTGCTGAGCCGATTTAAGCAACCATTTGCGTGCTTCGGTATCATTATGCTCAACACCAAGGGATGTGGCATAAGCCACTCCCAGATTGTATTGAGCCTTGGCATGCCCTTGTTCCGCCGCTTTGCGAAACCAGCTGGCGGCTTGTTGATCATTTTTTTCTGTTCCTGTACCGAAGGCATAGCATCTGCCCAGTTGAAACTGGGATTCCATGTCCCCCTGCTCAGCCTGCTCCTTTAATACATTAAAATCAGGTAACTGTTCTGTGCCGGATAACGCCGAAATGGGTAAGGTAAATGCAACAAAAGTACAGGCGAAAACATTGTTCCAGTTCATTATTTTCATGTTGTGAAGGATGACAGGCAGGGAAATTCCTGTGTTTGATATATATGATGATAGGAGAGTTGTTATTCCAACGCCACTCTCTGGGTCCTATATTCCGGAACGTTCATGTTGCCATGATTGTTATGAGATGGATAAGCCAATGGGAGAGGGCAAGGTATCATTTGGAGGCAGTACTAGATAACTCAAAGATCTTGTAGAAAATAACGAGCGCTTTTCCTCAGCATGTCGGCATCTTCTCCTCTGCCATTTTTTCTCAACTTTGACTCCAATTCCCGGGCTCTGTCGGCGAGGGCATTCAACTTGTTTCGAATCCCGGTATTCCTTTGTTGAATTGCTCCCTCAAGTATCCGGGCTTTGCGCCTGGCGTTTTCTGCCCCTGCCGGATCGGTACGGCCAGTAAGAGCGTTGGGGGTCATACATGAGACAGCCCATGATTCAAGGCTGGATATTTGCTTTTCATCTTTGATGTTCTGTTTACGAACCAGGGATATCTCTTGCTTTGACCTATAAAGGTCGGTAACGACGGAAGCGAGATCGTTAAGTAGTAGTTGATCATCCTCTTTTGCGTCCTTCAGAGCCCGTTTAATGTTGGCGATGGACATTTTTCCTGCATTAAGGTTGCCGGACGATATGTCTTGCAAAACCACTGGTTTTTGAGCCTCCTCGGGGGAAAGGGAAATCTTTTCCTTTCCCTTCATCTCCTTGCTTTTCGCGTTTGCTACGGCTTCCCGTAATGCTTTTACACTATCCGTATGTCGCTCATCAACAGCCGACATAAGAGCTGGCTCTCTTTCTTTAATCTGCATGTTGACGTTCGCTTTTGCAGTCTCAAGTCGTGCGAGTTCATTTAGCATGTTTTGACGTTTTGAACTTCGCATCCATTCCATACGTCTTGCTGGAGAATTTTCGAAAGAAGCATCACGTCTGGCAATCTCTTCTCTAAGTGCATTTGCGTTGATTTGTTCTCTGCTAAGTGGTTCCTTGTCTCCATATGTCACTTGTGTCGCATCTCCTTCGTTGGCAACATCCATAGGTGCGGTATTTCCGCTCTTATTCTTTTCTCTTAATATTTCCTTTAACCGATCTCCAGTTTCTTTAGAAATTGAATATGCCAGTTCTAAACTTGTTTTGTTTTTCTTATTCTTGATCGTTACATCAGTTTGGCTTGTAACTAGCAGTGGAAATAAATCATCCGCTCCGAACTTGTCATAAGTTCCCCATTCAGAAATATATTCACAATAAGGTTCTCTCATTATTAAATGTAATGGCGTATTTCCATCAATATCCTGAATGTTTACGTCAATACCTCTTTCTGTAATAAATTTAATTCGATCGGCTTCGAATTTAAGCCCTCTAAAATATTCAAGTTCTCCAAAGTCTTGCGATAATATATAATGAAGAATAGTTGCTCCGTTTTTATCCTTCATATCAAGAATAGCTCCATTCTCTATAAGATATTGAATAATATCTTTGTTTTTGATGTAAAATAATGGGGTTCTTCCCAAGTTGTCCTTGCTGTTAATATCAGCCCCATTAGCAATAAGTAATTTAGCCATGTGTAAGTTGTCTACCTCATGTAAGGGCGTTTTCCCTTTCGCATCACGACAATTGACTCCAGCTCCATTTCGAATAAGAAGATCAAAGACAGTTCCCCATTCTGAGGTATAATCGGAGTCTGAACGCTTCACTAAATCGTGAAGTGGGGTTGCACCATCAACTCCTGTGATTCGGACATTGGCGTGTCTTTGAATTAACTCTATTGCTATTTGGGGACTTTCTTGATATCGAGAGCAGGCGTCTCCCAATAGTGAAGAGGTATGTTTTCCTACTTCATCGGGATTGGCTCCTCGATCCAGCAATGATTTAACAAGATCATACTGATCCGTAAAGACAGCGTTATGCAATGCGGATATTTCATTTTTAGAGATATGAGCATTCGGATCTGCTCCAAGTTTCAACAGAAGCTCAGCAATTTGAGGTTTTCTCTGATAAACAGCAATATGCAAGGCCGTGGGATATTCGCATGATCCTCCTATATAAGGATACCTCGTCTCACAATCGTTAATATCTCCTCCGTTTTTGATCGTTAACAACATTTTACCTAGAACAAAATCTGCTTCTTTTTCAGGAGATAGTCGGGCAACTTGCCTATCTATTTCTTGCTTATCTGAGGATGTTAACTTATCACAAGACGACAGGAATAATGAAAAAAGTAAAAAAAGTGTAATATATTTTTTCATAATTTTAAAGCGCCCATGGACTTGGATTATTTGAATGTCTTACTTGTCCTGTTCCGCCACAGGTTGGGCACACAATAATTGGCCGGTTCATATTGTATCCACCTGCCCCCGCAGTACATGTTCCAGCTCCTCGGCATCTGTTGCAGGTCTCAATTTTATTGGCTTCACGTTCTGCCTGAATTCTGTTATTGTACATTATCGCTTGTTGTGCCATTTGGCGTAATCTTTGATCTTGGAGCTCATTCGAAATTTGTCTTTGTGTTCTAGCGTTTTCCCAGGATACTATATCATCATTGTTTTCCTTATGATTCAGCATTCCTATTAAAATCAGAAAAAACAAGCCCATTCCTATTGCAGTATAATAGCTCAATTTCCATGATTTATAGCCTATATTCAGTTTCTTTAATCCCCATCGATGGATCTGATTCAGTACTTCATGATTCTGCATCCAATCTGACAAGGACCTGTATTCCTTTGCCGTCGATGCCTTCATTTCATCTGGAGAAAAGGTTTTCTCATGTTGTTCCGCATAAGCAGACGATGTGTTCGAATGGGATGCCGTATCTTCTGAACCGGATCGTGGAGGAAGAGGCGGCAGCTTGGCGCTGGAAATAAACCATTCAAAGGCGTCTTCACAGGGGTGCCATTGATCCCATCCTTCTGTCCAGACGTAAGAACCGGGAGGAATAGTCCGCTGATGATAAAGGCCTTTTAGCTCGTCTTCAGAAAAAGGTCCTTCCTGTGTGCTGCCCGGTCGAACAAGGTAATAGGAAATCATAAGAATCAAAGGTGTAGATTCATGAATTAAACGAGAGAAAGCGCTTCAGAGGAATAATGGCAACAGTCCTCCCAAGATAAGTATTGAGACAAGCATGAGGCCCAGGATGGCAAAGGAACGTTTCCATGAGCATTGGAAATTCCGGGCGACTACAAGGATGACCAGGATTTCAACGAAAAGAAAGAGCCATGACTGGTTCACCCAGTTGCCAAGCATATCGAAGACGGTCAGGCCAACACACCATGGGATTAACGTTTTCCGGTTTATTGTAACACCCTTGGGAGAAAGTAGCACAATGTACCCGTATAACAACAGGCCGGAGATGATGCTGACCAGGAATGGAAACGAACCCGCAGGAGAAGAGCCTTCCACGGTTTTCATGAATGCGTAGTATTCATTCAGTTCTCTCTGTGCTCTTGTATCCCCGGCATCAGCTTTTTGTTGCAACTCGCCATTATACCACTCATTAGTGCGCTGAGCCATAGCAAGCTGCTGCCGCAAAGCATTAGCCAAAGATGTATTCCCTTCTGCCTCGGCCTTGGCAATATCATTTTCCATTCGGAGTGCTCCTATAGCATATTCCTTGGCCGTAGTAGCCCCTCCCATATATTGATTGCGAAGCTGTTCTCCGTATCTTTGCTTAGCCAAAGCAACGCCCTTAGCCATGTCTTCATCCAGCCCTGACTGCTTCGGAAGAGCACTGGATTCTTCTTGAGAAAACGCTTCAGGGGCATAAAAAAGGCAGCAAAACCCCATCAACAGAGCAGTAAGCATGCTCCTTTTTATCCCAAGTCCTTGTCTCTGGCGTACTGTATCCATTGTTATGTTGTATTTGTGTTAATTCCATCCAGGCAGGATTTTGCCTGCATGAGATAAGATGCGAAAAGAGTTAGAGCCAAAATACCACAAAGAGTGACGTACGAATGTTTCTATATCTCTACACCCAAAATCACTGCTGCCAGAAAACCTCCGACAAGAGAAATCCCCATACTGATGCCTAATACCCCGAATGATTTGCCCAGTGTGAAATTCAGAACTTTATGAGCAACCAGGACAATGGCCGCCAATTCCAGCAAAGCAAGAAAACCGGAGTCTATCACGGCAAGGATGAGATCAACCACGGCGAATACAATGGCAATCGTCTTGAAGTCCTTGATTGCCGCCGGTTCTTTATGCTCGGACAACCAGTAGAGCGCCAGGAAGATCGAATAACCAAACAATCCGGAGCAAATCAACGTAAACAGAATCTCCCTGCCGGGTTCTGTTTTGCTAAGCTCCCGAGCGCTCTTACTGACAAGGATGGCGCAGGAGGACAATAGGGAGGTAGTTACAATGGCCAATCCAGTCGCTAACCCGATTTTATATATTTCATTTCTCTTCATGTGATTATATGTCGTTGGTTATTGATTGCAGAATATGCTTCTTAACCCGCTTCCAGTTGCGGCAGGCCAACGTTCGAATCCCGGAATCCGACTGGCTGATCAGGATGCCATGCGCTGCCTGCTCCCGTTCCAGAACGGTGCGGCGTTCCTTCTCGGTGAGAGTACCGGGATGAACGACCTCGACGATCACAGGCGTCATCTTCCCGTCGGGGAAACAAACCATGCACCGGTGCTCTACCGTTTCCATCCCGTCCGGCCAGGAAATGACTCCGGCGCTTTGCACCTCCTTCAGGGAATGCCATTGAAACCCTTCCGATGGGTCATTCCCGTTGCAATCCGGGTGACGGCAGTTCGCGCAGCGGTACCCCAGCGGCTCTCCGCATAAATCATCCACCAGAACCTTGTGGCCGACAGCCAGCCCTCCCTGCCGGTCGGCTTCCAGATTCTGGACGACATAACGGTGCATGGCCCGTTCGACGAGCATCAGTTGATGGCCTCCGCATCGGGGACAGGTGAACTGGATGATACTTTTCATTGCCGGCATCTCGTTTACATTGCCTGTATATCTCCTTTTTACGATTTTAGTCAACATGAAAATCTCAGTTTAATCTCAAAAATAGGGATGTTATATAACCGTATTGCCATTCCTGAGCGATAGTGCTACATTCCGAAACATGGCGGGAGCGAATCAGGATGAGCTGAAAATGAACGTCAAGCTGTGGCTCAAGGCCAACAACTTCGACTACGCATGGCTCGCCGAACGATGTTTCGTGACGGAAGCGACCGTCCGTAACTGGATGGCTCAGAAACCCATTCCCGCCGCCAAGGAACACATCATCCGGGAACTCATCAAGCAGCTCCCGTTGACCCTTCCGAGCCGGGTGCAGGTGGAAGAGGAAACTCTGATTACCCTGAAGCTCGATCCGGATACCCGCAAGGTTCTTGAGAAAAAAGCTTTCGCCCAGGGCAAGACCCTGAAGGAGTTCCTGGCCGACGAAGTGCCGAGGCTCGGCAATCCCCCGCTTGCCTGATTGTATGGACGCCTCCGGCTTCGCATTGCCTCCGGGAACTCTGCTGGGCAATTACAAGTTGCTCAAGGCGCTGGGCCAGGGAGGCTTCGGCATCACCTACATCGCCTGGGACAGCCAGCTCAGACGCAACATTGTTCTCAAGGAATGTTTCCCTCTGGGGCTATGCAGCCGGGATTCGAATACAGGAGAGATCATCCCGTTGCCTCATACGTCCCGGCAGTCTTACCGGACGGCTATGGATTCACTCCGCAAGGAAGCGCAAACGCTGGCTTCGTTGAACCACGAACGTATCGTCCGGGTCTACGATGTCTTCGAGTCCCATGGCAGCATCTTCTACGTGATGCCGTGGCTGGAAGGCGGTTCGCTGCGGGAACGCATGGACGAAGCCGCTTCCGGGAAGAGCACGATCACCCCGGAGCAAGCCGCCGAGTGGCTTCTGCTGCTGCTGGATGGGCTGGACTATCTGCATGGCAAGGGGATTTATCATCGCGACATCAAGCCCGGCAACATCCTCTTTGACGAACGGGGGCTGCCTGTGCTGATCGACTTCGGGGCGGCGCTCAACAAGCCGGAAGTGACCCGTACGATCACCCAGGGGGAATTCTCCTATGCATACGCCTCCCCGGAACAAATCACCGGGAAAGGAGAAATCGGCCCATGGACGGATTTCTATGCGTTGGCCGCAACGTGGTACGAGTTGATCTCGGGAATTTCCGTCGAATCGGCCGACAGGAGGCTGATGCGGGATGATGTCGTCCCGCTCTCGGGCATGAAGTTCCCTTTGCCATGGCCCCGGGAATTGCTGGCATCCATTGACCGGAACCTGCGGCTCAGGCCTGAAGAGCGCTGCCAGACAGCCGGACAGTGGAAGGAATGGCTGCAACAGGGGAAACCAGAAAAGCTACACAAAGGAAATTCACGGAAAAATACTCTGATCGTTGCTTCCCTCGGTTTACTGGTGGTTATCATCATACTCGGAATATGGACGGTAAACCGATTATCCGCCGATAAGGCCGAGCCTCCTGATCAACTTGTGTCAGAAACAACAGGAGGTAACGGCATACCATCTACTCCACCTTCCACGCCTGAAATTGATCAAGGAACATCAGATTCTTCTGTCCAGAAAATAAAAAGCCCTGCCATGGGTATTCCTCCATTAAGCAAGGACGCTTCAGCAATATTACCCAAGGTGCTGGATTATTTCCAATGGGAGGAACAAGAAAAAAGGCTTAGAGGCCAAATCAATAAGGCATCGCAGGACGATAAGAAATTCAAAGAGTTTATTCGACAAGAGGTTGCAACAAGAAAGCAATATATTGACCAATTGAAGTTTCCTCCGTGTATCATGGAAGAAGTGATCGTCGATAGCCAGCGAAAATATTATTCTCCCGTATGGTATGATTCCGTTCTACTGAAATCTTGTCGGGACTCATGGCAACATGTCGCCAACAGCCTGAATGACATGATTGCAAAAACAGCCCAATGGCAGGAACTTTACCCTTCTACCTCCATCCAGGAAAAAGAGTTTGTGCAAGAAATCGCATCACATGAAAAGCGGAAATTGCTCATGGAACGCACCAATCTAAATAAACTGGAGGACTCTGTCAGTGATTACCTAAAGACATCAGAGAAGGAAATCAGAGATTACGCCTATGAAATAGGCAAAAACTATTATGCTCAACCGATTGTAACGGAAGAACGGCAGGCTCGTGAAAAGTATAAAATAGATGCTATTCTCGGCGAGATAGGACAATCTAAACAGAAAATCATTCAACAAGCAGCAGAGCAAATTGATAAGAAGAAACTTTTTTTCGAGAAGGTGGACAACATAATTTCTTCATTCAAGACCCGTCAGGAATTACGAGAATGGTCTGAGGGAGACGAAATCCGACAACTGGAACAAGAAGGGAAGGCGCTGGATAAGGAATATGACCGGATTGCTGAAATGGAGCAGAATTACCGTGAAAAGGCAGGAGATTATTTCAACTCATTTGATCGCATCAACACACTTGTTCCTGCCAACGAAGTCGGTTGGATAGGCAACTTTGCAAATGAACTTTCTGACCTTGTTAACTGGCCTACAAAAGGGCTTAAAGGATGGGAGCAGGATGCCAACAATTACCTTTGGCGAAAGATTCGTCATGCTTCCAAAAGTTTTTAACAGCCTGGAATTGAAAATTACTTGCGACCCTTCCTGTTCTCCAGCTTTTTGATATCTCGCTCCAGTTCTTTCACATAGTCCTGTTCCGCCTGGTGTTCGGCCAGTAACCTGCGGTGTTCTTCATAGAAGCGGTATTGTTCCCGGACATGTTCCCGAGCCTGTTTCATTGACCGGTTTCCCTTGCCTTTTAGTACACGCCTTCCCATGAGACGAAGCAGTTCGTTAAGCTTGTCTTCCCACTCATGCAGAAATATCTCACGGCGGTTCTTTGCCTGATCCTCGACAAAGTCCAGACACAGGGAGGTCAAACGATTGAAATCGCTGATTTCTTCCTCGTTAAGGTAGTTCTTTGCAACAGTGATATCGCTGGCATGGATTCGGTCTCCAACCCAGCTGGTCAACCCCATGTTGGGCGCTGATGCGTCTGCCCGCATCATCATCAATTCCGCAGCACTGTGTCCGGTAATGGCATAGTGCAGTTTGTTCTGAATCGAGCTGAAAAACTCCGTCGTTTCCTTTCCGGACGGTATATAGTCAGCCGCCATGGCAAAAACGTCCTTGATGCGCAGGTACATGCGCCGTTCGCTGGCACGAATGTCCCGAATACGCTCGAGCAATTCATCAAAGTAGTCCGGCAATGGTGTCGTTCCGGGAATTGGCGGGTTCTTCAAGCGTTCGTTATCAATGGCAAACCCCTTGATCATGTATTCCTTCAGGCGCTGGGTCGCCCATATGCGAAATTGAGTGCCCCGTATGCTATTCACCCGGTAACCGACGGAAATGATCATGTCTAGGTTGTAGAAGATGACAGAACGTTTCACCTGTCGTTCTCCTTCCAATCGAACTGTAAAGAATTTCTTTACAGTTCCATCCTCTTGAAGCTCACCTT
>OFMX01002376.1_pt1 | contig 11233 bp, 10 predicted proteins | sample 1541901 | NCBI WGS metagenome assembly OFMX01 (sample SAMN04209222, study PRJEB22552) | human gut metagenome | biome: gut; material: feces | host: Homo sapiens | place: USA: Oklahoma | reverse complement strand
CGCCAGCGGGGCCGCGTCCAGAAAAGCGCAGCCCAGGCGTTTTGCGCCCTGTTCATAGAGCTTTGCGAGCTTGAGCGTCTTTTCGCGCGCATATGGTCCGAATTCCGGGAAGCTTTCCGTCTGCTCATAGCCCTCGCCGATGGGCGGAGGCGCGATGACCAGGATGTTCGGTCCCCTTTCCGTCCAGCAGGGCGTGTTCTGTGCGCGGCAGACAATGTATTCCATCCCGGCGCAGATCTGCAGCGCCGTAGCGCCGTACCACTCTTTGGCGTCGTTCGTGCCAAGCATGAGTATCAGCAGATCCACAGGCTTGTGGCTCATGAGGCAGGGCCAGATGTAGCCCGCGCCGGTCAGACCCTGGCGGTAGGGGTCCTCAAACACGGTAGTCCGCCCGTTGAGGCCTTCGTCAAGGATGAGGTAGTCCTCGCCGAGCTTATCCTGCAGGAGTCTGGGCCAACGCGAGGACTCCGAGTAACGCATGGAGCCGCTGGGCTGCGGCAGACCGTCGAACTCGGCGGGGTCGCCGCAGTAGCCGTGGGTGTTTGAGTCTCCGAAGCAGATGACGTGCTTTGCGTTCATGCGAGCTCGGGAAGGGAAGCGGCGGCGGCGGACTGGCCTACGCGGCGGAACTTTTCGTCAGGCAGGGAGGGGAAGATGTTCTTCGCCAGCTCCGGGTACTCGTCAGCGAGGACGGCCTTGCAGGTGTCAAGCACGAGGTCGCCGCCCTTGCCGGACATCACGCGGCCAAGCAGCAGCACATGCTTGAACTCGTAGAAGTCGTAGTAGAGCGCCAGCGCGTGGGCGAGGTAGGTGCCGCTATCGATGACGCAGGCGGACCAGCGGTCGGCAAAGCAGATCTCCGCCGCGCGCGGCTTCAGCGGGAAGGCGCGCACCCGCCTGACCGTCTCGTCCCCGCCCCAGATGATTCGCGCGTCGCAGAGGGCGGAAAGCGCCTCGGTGAGGCCGCTTTCGCGCGGATAGCGCAGACAGGCGGCGTAGGGCCGCAGGTCGGAAAACGCGCCGGCGAGAAGCTCCTCCAGCGCGGCGCAGACGAGCGCCGCCTGCGGGAAGGGCTCGGAGGGCAGCCGCACCGCGTTCGCGTTGCCCGCAAGCAGCCCGGCCGCCAGCGAATAGGCGAAGTTGAGGGGCACATTGCCCGGCGCGATGTGCAGCGCCATCCCCCTCCCCAGGCGGAATTCCCCGTCAAGGTAGGGCTTTCGGCGCTCCTCCATGGCCGCGCGCCGGCACCAGAAGGCGAGCGCGGCGAGATCGGGAAACCGCCGGGCCTCCGGGCGGGAGAGCAGCGCCTTCGAGAGCGTGTCGAAGAGGTCGAGGACGCGGGGCGAAAAGGGTTCGAGCGGCGGCGTCCCGGGCATCGCCGCAAGCGCCGCAGCGTCCCCCACAAGGAACGCCGCGTCAGCCGTGTTCAGCCGCATAGGTATCGCTGCACCCCCTCAGCTCGGCGGCCCTGAGCCGCCCGAGCACCGCAAAATATTTGTCCCGCCGCCCGCAGAGGCAGCCGTCCTCCCCGAGCAGCACCCCCCGGTCCTCGGTGAGCAGGCTGTGCCCCGGGTAGGATTCCGGCAGGATCGACTGCACCTGCAAAATCCCCTCCTCCCCCGTTTCGCAGAGGGAGAAGTCGGACGCGCGGCGCACAAACAGGTCGGAAAAGGCGCTCACATGCAGGTGTCCCCGCTCGCACGCCATGAAGATCGACCCGGTCTGTTCCGCCATGCCGTAGTAGTCGTGCACCCGTCGCAGCCCGAACCCCTCCGCCAGCCGGCGGCGGAATTCCTCCGGGCCGACCGCGCGGTCGGCAAGCGTCTTCCAGCCGCCGCCGTGGATCAGCACGCCGTTTTGGAAGTCCCAGGCGCGGCCGCTTGCCGCGAGCGCCTCGAAGAACTGCCAGACGAGAAAGGTAAAGCCGAAGAGCAGAAACGATTTCCCGCCGTATGTTTCGAGAAACGCGGACACCGCGTCAAGACCGGGGCGCATGTCGTCCCCAAGCGCCCACGTCCGGCCGCGCCCGAAGCTGGCAAACCCCGCCACCCCCGCCGCGCGCGCCGTGAACCGGCCGCCGCGCAGCACCGACGGGCAGTCGATCACGAGCATCGGCAGGCGGTCGGGCCCGATGAAGTCGGAGACGATCGCCGCCAGCGCGCGGCGCTGGCCGTCGGCGGTCGGCCCGTCGAGATAAATTTTCGAGGGGACCTGCCCCGAGGTCCCCGACGAGGTCACGACCCGCGCCACCTCCCCGGGCGGCACGCTGCAAAGCTCGAGGGTCTTGAAGAGCCCCACCGGAAGAAAGGGAAACTCCTCCGGCGCGCGCGCCGACGCGGGATCGAAGCCGAGCGCGTCGAGGATGTTCCGATAGGGCGGACACCGCCGCCGGTGGGAGGCGGTCAGATCGGCGAGCGCCTCTGTAAAGCATCTTTCCTTTTCATCCGGTGCAAGCCCGAAGGGCGGGGCCTCCCACAGCCGGTCCGCCGCGCTCACGGCGCCTCCTCCAGCTCGCGGTAGAGGATTTTGCCCGCACCGCTGCGCGGGATCTCCCGCACATACCGCGCGCTGACCGCCCGCCGCCGCACCCCCAGAAGCTCCGCGAGCCGGTCCGCCGCCCGCTCGGGCAGCGCGGGGTCGGTCAGGCAGACGCAGAGCGCGTCGTCTCTCCCGAAGCAGGCGCAGTCCACGCCGGGGAACTGCTCCTTCACGAGCCGTTCGCACCCGTCGAGGCTCACCCGGCTTCCGAACAGCTTGATAAACCGCTTTTTGCGCCCCACGATCGTGTAGTAGCCCTCCTCGTCACGGATGGCCATGTCGCCGGTCAGCAGCTCGCCTCGCCGCTCGTCCCCCCTCGCGAGGTCGGCGGCGCACGCGGCGTAGCCCATCGTCACGTTGTCCCCCTCGTAGCGAAGCTCCCCCACCTCGCCGGGCGAATCGATCGCGGCGCCGTCCACGTCGAGCAGGGTGAACCTCCCGCCAGGGATCGCGATCCCCATGCAGCCGCGCTTTTCAAGCGCGCGCTCCCAGGGCAGGTAGCCCATCCGCGCGGTCGCCTCGGTCTGCCCGTACATGACGTAGAACCGCTTGCCCCGTGCGTCGGCATAGCGCGCGCAGGTCTCGTGCAGCTCGGGCGGCAGCTTGCCGCCCGCCTGGGTGAAATAGCGCAGGCTCGGCAGCTCCATGCCGAAGAAGCCGACCCGCTTTAAAATCTCATAGGTGTAGGGCACGCCGCCGAAGCTCGTCGCCTCCCGCTCCCGGAAGAGCCGCCAGAAGTCCGGCTCCACGACGCTGCGCCCGGTCAGGATGAGCGACGCGCCCGCCAGCAGGTGGCTCTGGACGATCGAAAGGCCGTAGGTGTAGTTCATCGGCAGCGTCGTGATCGCGCGCTCCTCCTCCCCGATTTCAAGGTAGCGGACGATCGCGCGCGCGTTCGATTCGATGTTGCGGCGGCTCTGGCGCACGAGCTTGGGGCTGCCCGTCGACCCCGAGGTCGTCAGCAGCAGCGCGAGGTCGGGGTGCATGGCGGGCGGGGCCTCCCCCCTCCCGAGCAGCGCATAGCCCTCCATCGAGAGGAGGCGCTTTGTCCCGGGGAAGCCCCCGGCCATCCGCTCGGGCAGCCAGAGGAAGCCGGGCCGGTAGGTCTCCAGCAGGCCGTCGAGCAGCTCCCGGTGCATTCCCGCGTCGAGCAGCAGCGGCACCGCGCCGCCCGACAGGAACCCCGCGTAGCCGCAGAGCGCCCCATAGCTGTTTTCGCAGAACGAAAAGACGAGCGGCCGCCCCGGCGTACACGCCGCGACGCGGGCTGCGTCGGCGCACAGCCGCCCGTAGGAGTAGACCTCTCCCCCCTCCCCGTAGGCCGCGGGGCGGATGGGGGGCCTTTCGTCAATCCCAAAGATCATGGCGCGCCCTCCTTTTTCAGAATGTGACGCCGTATTTCCCCAGAATCTCCTTGCCCCGCTCGTAGGTGTTGAGCGCCATTACGTCGGGGGAGGAGATCGAGATGTCGAACGCCTCCTCGAGCCGGACGACCAGGTCCATATGCCCGACCGAATCCCAGTTCTCGTTGCGCCGGTAGACGAGCGATTCGCCCAGCTCCTCTTTTTTGACGCCGAGCGCCTGCACAAAGGCCCGGTCGTATTTCTCCAGATTGGTCATGGGTGTTTGCCTCCCCTTTTAAAAAAGCCCGTATGGCCTGCATACGGGCTTTTTTCTCAGAATTTGCAGTGGAACCGGCGTTCGTACTCCTCGATGAGCTCCGGCCGCGCGTCGGGATGCGCCACCCCGATCAGCTCGCGGGCCCGCTCCCGCAGGGTCTTGCGCTTGAGCTGCGCGATGCCCTGCTCGGTGACGACATAGTCCACGTCGTACCGCGAGGTCGTAACCGCCGCGCCGTGGTCGATGAAGGAGACCACCTTGGACACGCCGCCCTTGGCGGTCGAGGGCATCGCCATGATCGTGCGGCCGCCCCTGGACATGTTCGCGCCGCGCACGAAGTCCACCTGGCCGCCGACGCCCGAGATCTGCTTGAGTCCCACCGAGGTGGAGACTACCTGCCCCATCAGGTCCACCTGCACGCAGGAGTTGATCGAGACGAGGTTGTCGTTCTGGCAGATGACGCGCGGGTCGTTGACGTAGTCGACCGGCAGCATCTCGACCTCGGGGTTGTTGTCCACGTAGTCGTAGAGGCGCCGGGTGCCCATCAGGAAGGTGGCGACGCTGCGGCCCCTGTGGATGTTCTTGCATTTATTGGTGATGACGCCCGCCTCGACGAGCTCGACCACGCCGTCGGAGAACATCTCCGAGTGGATGCCGAGGTCGTTTTTCTCCTTGAGGAAGAGCAGCACCGCGTCGGGGATCGCGCCGATGCCGAGCTGGAGGCAGTCGCCGTCCCGCACGAGGGAGGCCACGTTCTCGCCGATCGCGCGCTCCACGTCGGTGATCTTCGGCGGAGCCAGCTCGATGACGGGGGTGTCCGCCTCGATGATGCAGTCGATGTCCTTCACGTGGATGAAGCTGTCGCCCAGCGTGCGGGGCATGTTCCGGTTGATCTGCGCGATCACGAGGTCGGCGCACTCGGCCGCGGGCTTGGTGTAGTCGACCGAGATGCCGTAGCTGCAATAGCCGTGCTCATCCGGCGGGGAGAGCTGGAGCAGTACGACGTTCGGGTGCAGGCGGGTGCGGAAGAGGTCGGGGATCTCCGAGAAGAAGACCGGGGTGAAGTCCCCCCTGCCCTCCGCGATCGCCTTGCGGGTGGTGCCGCCGAGGAAAAGGCTGTTGTGCCGGAAATTCCCTGCATATTCGGGCTGGCAGTACTCCGCCTTGCCCATGGCCACCATGTGGACGATCTCCACATCGCGGTAGGCGGACGCGTTTCTCACCATCGCGTCGGAGAGGAGGGTCGACTCGCCCGTCGCGTGGGTCACGACGACACGATCGCCCGATTTGATCCGCTTCACCGCCTCGTCCGCCGTGGTGAGCTTCTGCCTGTAAAGTTCCTTCCAATCCATGGTGTGTGTCACTCCTTATCACTCTGCGCCGCGAGCAGCGGGCGCAGGAGCCTGTCATAGTCGGCGGAGCTCGTCAGCACGACGGCGCCCAGCCGCGCGGTAAGCCCGGCGCGTGACGCGCACGCGGCCGGGCACCCGCAGATGATCGCGGCCACGTCCGCCGGTTCCTCCGCGCGGACGATCCGCACGCCGGGGAAATCGGCGCGCAGCCGCTCTGCCAATTCGGTTCGTTCGTAGCGCGGGTTGCAGCCCCCGCAGTATTTCACCGCGACGGTCATCCGTGCCTGCGCGCCAGCAGCTCCCGCGCCTCGGCCAGAAGCCCGTCGCTCACGCCGCCCAGAAGCAGCACCTGGCTGACCTCCGGGACCTGGGCGCGCACCTCCTCCGCCACGAGCATCTGCGCCGTCAGCGACGCCGAGGGGCAGCCGGCGCACTGCCCGATGAGGCGCACGCGCAGCACGCCCTCCCCGTCGCAGTCCACCAGCTCGATGTCCCCCTGGTGCAGCGCCAATTGCGGGCGCACCCGTTCGTCAAGGACCCGTTCGATCCTGTTTACAAGCTCCATACGCCGTTCCCCCAGCATGACCGGTCCATTATTCGGTGATATGGGCGATCTTCTTCGCCAGCTTCTTCTTCATCGCGAGGTTGCCCTGGCGCGAAATCATGATGCGCTGCGCCTGCGGCGAGCCCGCGCCGTGCATCGACTCGGTGCGGTAGCCGACGGCCGCCGTGCCGAGCGAGAGGTTCTCGATGAGCCGCAGGATGCGCAGGCGGTTCTCGGTCGAAACGTCCGCCACGCCGCGCAGGTATTTGTCCACATAGGGCCCGAGCTTACCGTCGCGGAAGTCCGCCTCGCTGGGCGCGGTGACCATGAGCCCGCCCGCGATGTCCTCCGCCAGCCGCACGATCTCATAGGGGAAGCGGGTGACGTTCTGCTTGCAGACGTTGGCGAGCAGCAGGTCGATGATGTAGTTGCCGCTCTCGGTCGGGTGGCCCTCGGCCGAGCAGGCGATGCCGCAGCAGTAGAGGGTCTCGTTGAGGTGGGTCATCTCGATGAGCTTATCCTTGACGGCGCTGGCCTTCTCCACGCCGTTGTACTCGGCGGCAAGGGCGGCGGCGCCGATCAGGGTATCGCCCACGCCGACCTTGCAGCCGCCGTAGCTCTGGCGGTGGTAGCCCGCGAACCGCTCGACGAGCATGCCCGCGTACTCCGCCTCGCCGCACATGAAGATGCGGTCGTTGGGGACGAAGACGTTGTCGAACACGACGAGCGCCTCGACGCCGCCGAACTCGGCGTTGCCGACGTCCATCTCGCTGCCCTCCCGTTTGCGGGTGTCGCAGCTCTGGCGGCCGATGACCATGAAGATGCCCTTGGTGTCCACCGGCACCGCGAAGGAAACCGCGTAGTCGCTGTCGTCCGGGCCCATCGAGCAGGTTGGCATGACGATGACTTCGTGGGAGTTGATGATGCCCGTCTGGTGGGCCTTGGCGCCGCGCACGACGATGCCGTCCGGACGGCGCTCGACGATGTGCAGGTACATGTCGGGATCGGCCTGCGCGTGCGGCGCAAGCCCGCGGTCGCCCTTCGGGTCGGTCATCGCGCCGTCCACCGTCAGGTCGTTCTCCTGGCAGTAGAACATGAAGTTCTTGAAGTTCTCGAAATAGTGGGTGCCGTACTTCTGGTCCATCTCATAGGTGGTGGAGTACTCGGCGTTGAACGCGTCCATACCCACGCAGCGCTGGAAGCAGGCCGCAGTCTGCTGGCCGAGCAGGCGCTGCATCTTGACCTTCTTGATGAGGTCCTCGGTGCTGCGGTGGATGTGGGTGAAGCGGTTGATGCGCTTGCCCGTCTCGGGGGATACCGCCGTCATGATGTCCTCATACTCGGGCATCTGCGCAAGATCGTAGGTCATGCGCACCGAGTTGAGGGAGGGGCGCAGGATGGGGTCGTCCACCGGATTCTCCACCCGTTTGCCGAACATGTAGATCTCCATATTGAGTTTGCGGATACTCTCGATATATTCTTCGCCCGTCATGAGTGCCATTGCCCTAGTTCCTCCCTTTTTTCAAAGCTCAATAAAGCTCCCCGTAAATTTTGCGAACCCGTTCCGCGTCGAGCGGCACGAAGTTGTTGCCCATCAGGCGGCCCTGCGTGGTCATGACCGCTTCGGTGAAGGTGTCGAGGTCCTGCACCGTCACGCCGTACTCATGCAGCGCCTTCTTGGGCAGCACCTGGTTTAAGAGCTCCTCGAGCTTGTCGTACACCTCGCCCACGCCGCAGCCGAGCAGGTCCGCCAGGTAGCCGTTCATCACCGCGATCTCGCCGTCCTGCTTGATCTCCATGTAGTTTTTCAGCACGCCGGTGAACATCGCATAGTTGCTCTCTCCGTGGGGGACGTGGTAGGTGCCGCCGAGCGGATAGCTCATCGCGTGCACCGCGGCGCAGCCGGCGGTCCCGAACGCGAGGCCCGCGTAGTTGGAGGCGATCAGGAAGTCCTCCATCAGGCCGCCGAGGACCTCGCGGCCCTCCTTCACCAGCTTCTGGTAGCTGCGGATGATCATCTCGATCGCCTTGTAGCCGAAGAGCTTGGTGTAGGCGGTCGCCTTGGGCGACAGGCTCGACTCGACCGCGTGCACGAGCGCGTCGATCGAGCTGGTGGCGAACACGCCGAACGGCAGGCTGCTCAGGAGCTCGGGCACAAGCACCGCCGCGTCCGCGAACATCTTTTCGCTCGCCAGGCCCATCTTGGTGCCGATGCGGGTGCGGTTGATGATCGAAATATTGGTGACCTCGCTGCCCGTGCCGCAGGTCGTCGGGACGATGACCAGCTCATGGCGCTTTTCGAGGTTCGCGACGTTGTCGTACAGCGCGTCGACGGGGCCGCCGTCCGAAACCGCCAGCACCTTCGCGATGTCGATGACCGTGCCGCCGCCGATCGCGATGATCCGCTTGCAGCCCGTTTTCACCGCGTCCGCCGCGATCGCGTCGACCATGACGTCGGTCGGCTCGCCGGCGCCGTATTTCTCCTGGAAGATCGTATGTACCGGCAGGTTCAGCTTCCCGAAGTAGGGGTTGAAGATGTACTCGTTCGTCAGCACGAGGTCGTTTTCGCCCAGCTTGAACGCCTCCGCGAATTCCGCGCAGCTTGCGAACTTGTGCAGCTCCGGTTTCACGATAATCAATTTCATACTTGTGCGCTCCTTTTCCATTTTACGGATAACGAGGGAAAACAGAGCCGATCTTTTCAGTTCAGCCCTGTTTTCCCGTGTGGCCGACGAAAGATGCGGTATCCCGTTAAGGGATGTTACGCCGCCGTAGCCTTTCTGTTTTTGAAGCGGACGACCGACTCGCTGCCTTCGACGACAGCCCAGACGATGATACCGACGAGAAGCGCCTGCGCGGGGGTGAAGAAGGTCAGCGCCGCGGCGATGACGCAGGCGATGCCGCGCTCGTTGGCGGTGGTGGCCATACGCATGCCGATGTTGCCGCAGGCGAAGCACTGGACCGCCATTGTGATGCCGAAGAAGATGGCGAACGCCGGCTTGATGAGGGTGACGAGCGGCAGGATCATAACCGCGATCACAGTGGACGCGCGGAAGGTGCAGACGCCGCCCCAGTATGTACGCATGGTCTTGTAGCCGCGTTTGTAGCGCTCGGTGATGGTCAGCAGGCCGGAAGCCCACAGCGGGCCGCACATCGGGACCCAGGGGGCGAACACGGACATGATGCCGTTACGCAGGAAGCTGACGAGGTTGGAACGGCCGGCGTCGAAGATGACGATTTCGTCCGGACGGGCCGCCGTGGCCTCCGCGACGACCTCTTTCGCGAGGACGAAGTCGGAGAACGCGATGATGTAGGTGGTCAGCGCCGACGGAATCGCCGCGAGGAAGAAGCTCATCTCGGGGAAGCCGATTCCGAAGATGGTGAAGTGCTCCATCACGAAGCCGAAGCTGAGCGGGGTGAGTCCCCACTGGATCTGGGGCATCGGAATTTCACGCAGCAGGATGGGCGCCAGGATGATCGCGAAGAGCTGTGCCGGGACGACGCCCTGGTTACGAACCAGCCTCCAGAAGTTCGAGGTCCTTGCCTTGCGCTCGAAGGAGGGGTTGAACAGGAACAGGTAGGACAGCAGGCAGGCGATCGCGACCGTCCAGGGGGCTGCGGGCATACGGGCCTGGAAGACGTTGACGCCCGCCGTGATGCCGGCGCCGAGCACGATGCCCGCTTTGATGGACATCGGGACGCATTCCACCAGCTTGCGGCCGATGCCGGTCGCGCCCATGATCAGGAAGCAGAGGGCGACAAGCATTTGCAGCGCAATCATTGCCTTAATTCGATCGACGTTGCCGGTGGCGTAGTCGGGGATGCTCCACTGCTCGAGGAACTTCAGCGTCAGCGGAAGCGCCGGGGTGATCCAGCCGGGGACCACGGGGTCGCCCAGCAGGGAGGGCAGGTAGTAGCAGACCGCGTTGAGAACGCCGAAGGTCAGCGCCATCAGGAACGCGCCGTTCTCGGTGAGGCCCAGGGCGGCGATGTTCGCCGGCTCGTTGAGGCCGAAGGTGGTCATCGTGGTGGTGACGCCCGCGCCCAGGCAGGCGACGCCGAGGAACATGGCGGCGGCACACTCGGTCCACTGCCACTCGTGGTGGATCAGGGGAATACGGATTTTGAACGGGCCAATCTTGATTCCGGGCTGTTCCTCACCATAGCCGCGTTTTTTAAGCGGGAACTTTTCGGTCATGAAGCCCTCTGGGACAACGTTGGTCTTCTCGGTTGTCTCGGTCACTGACAATCTCCTCCTTTTGTCTCTTTCGGGTCGCCGCCGGGCCGGTGCGCGCGTTTCCGGCCCCGGGCGCCCAACAATGGACACAAAACAGCCTCGCACAATCTTGCCGCTGTGCGCCTGTCTTTTCACGCTTATTATATCGGCTCTGAACCCGAAAGTAAATAAAAAAAGTCCTGTTTATGAAAAGATTGTGAATGTTGTTTTATTTTTAACACGTTATTTTATGCATTTTTGTTGTGCGTTTTTAACAAATAATTGTGGCAATTATCGTCTGATATATATGAAAATCCCCCAGCCCGTTGCAATTTCGCAACAGATTGGGGGATTTCGCAGGGGGAAACAAGCCCTATTTCCCGGAAATTTTGTTGCAAAAACGCAACATCAATCAAAACTGCAACAATTTACTGCGCGTCCCGCTTGCGCCTGCGGACGAAGGTGGAGGGGTCGAGTCCCAGGCTTTTGGCCGCGTCCCGGACGTTGCCGAACCGCGCGTAGGCCCGGTCGAGGTAGCTGCGCTCCACCTGCCGCAGGATCGCGCGCAGGTCGACCGGCTCGGTCAGCTCGGCCAGGTCCTCCTCCTCCAGCCGGATCTCGTCCGAGATCGGAAGGTCCTCCAGCTCGATCGGGTTGCGCCCGCTGAGCACGATCGTCCGTTCGACGACGTTGTGCAGCTCCCGCACGTTGCCCGGCCAGTCGTAGCTCTTGAGCCCGAGCAGCGCGGTCTGGGAGAACTTCTTCTTCATATTGTATTTCTTGTTGAGCTCCGACGCGAAGAACTGCACGAAGGGGATGATGTCCTCCCGCCGCCTGCGCAGCGGCGGCACCTCGACCGGAAGGGCGTTGAGGCAGTAGTATAACTCCTCCTGCAGCTTCTTTTCGGCGGTCAGCTGCTCGAGGTCGTGGGAGGTCGACGCGAGCACGCGCGCGTCGACCCGG
>OFMX01002358.1_pt1 | contig 11300 bp, 26 predicted proteins | sample 1541901 | NCBI WGS metagenome assembly OFMX01 (sample SAMN04209222, study PRJEB22552) | human gut metagenome | biome: gut; material: feces | host: Homo sapiens | place: USA: Oklahoma | reverse complement strand
GCCTCTTTGGCAGCAGTTTCTTCAGCAGCCTTCTGTTCTGCCTCTTTGGCAGCAGTTTCTTCAGCAGCCTTCTGTTCTGCCTCTTTGGCAGCAGTTTCTTCAGCAGCCTTCTGTTCTGCCTCTTTGGCAGCAGCTTCTTCAGCAGTTTTTTGTTCGGCTTCCTTAGCGGCAGCTTCTTCGGCGGATTTCTGTTCAGCTTCTTTAGCAGAAGCCTCTTCAGCAGCTTTTTGCTTGTCCTCAATATTTACTTCCGCTGATGGAGAATCAACAGTGATTGTATCAGAAGTGCGATAAACATCTACAGTTGCCCAAACAGTAATGCATAGGGAAATAGCGGCTGCAATAGCAACAGCTTTAGGCTTCGAACGGAACGGAATGTTCCAGAAAGTGCGCTTTGGATTTTGAACGGAATCATCGGAAGCTTTTTTCTTCTTGAGGGTAAAGTAGAGAATACCTACTATCAACGCAAGAACGATAGTGAAGCCAATCCCCACGGACAGAAGTAAACCAGCAAGGAAAAGAATAACAGAAAATTTTAAGCCGGTGATACTGACTGTTTTATCCTTTTTCATGATGGATTGTATAACCCAAACGATTAGGAAAACAACAGCAAGCATCATACCAGAAACACCGAAACCCATAAATAGGTTTTCCATAAGTACCTCCTCCGATTGACATTTTTAGCCAATCTGATATAATAGAATTCGAGAAGGTTGTGTGACGGAACCGCGCAGTTTTCTTGTTGTCCCACTCAGAGAACCGGTCTGAGTGGGACTTTTTTTATTTTAGCGTATATTCTATTAAAGGCAACGGTAGATTAAGTATTTCCGCTATCTGAGCAGTGGTGCAGCCCTCGTACTCCTCTGCCAGCAGATTGGGTGGATAGCAGAGACAGGCAGCAAATCGATTTGCCTCCACTTCCAGCTTGTCTACCGAAAAAAGAGTGGATTCCCTCAAAAACGGGGTTGATAAATCCGGGTGCAGTAGAGCGTGACCCAGCTCATGGGCACAGGTAAATTTTTGCTGATATTCATCCAAATCACAGTTGATATGGATAAATTTTGTTCGGAGAGCTTTGGAATAATATCCGCGTATCGTTCCAAGCGGCTCCATCTGGATAACAATCCCTTTGTTTTCCGCTATCTCAAACGGACTGAAAGTTCCATTTTCAGAAACAAGGGAACGAACAAACTGCTTTATATCCATGTACCTTCACCTATTTTTCGTTATCGGTTCGATATTTTTTAGGAGTAAATTTCTGCTTTGCAATCTTCTTGGCAAGTGTATACTGGTTTTGCAGGCTGGTTTTCAGCAGATCCATTGATTCCTGATCCAGAGGTTCCCCATCAAACATCAAGGCATCGGAGGATTCCAAAAGGTTCAAGGTTTCCTCCAGCCTCCGGGCTATATCGCGCTCATCCTTTTTATTAAGGGTGGGCGCTTTTTTTGCGTTGTCTTTTTCGCCTTCAGAAAAAAAGTCTAAACTAACTGAAAAGTAGTCAGCAATTTTTTGAAGGTTAGCAGAAGAAATGCTGCGTATGCGTCCCATTTTTAAATCAGTTAAATTTCCACGACTAATTTTTAAGTCAGAACACATCCTACCAACAGATATTCCGTGATCAGCACAAAGGTTAGATATTTTATCATATAATTCGTTCATTTTTAGTACCTCATATTTGTACATAACAACAAAAGCACTTAAAAAAGTACGCAATGCTATTGACTTGTACTATATTTAGTACTATAATTCAGACATAGCAAGTACGAAAATAAGTGCAAATATTAACTGCAACTTTATATTAGTACACATTTTAGTACTTGTCAATAGATTATGAAAGGAGAATGTACTTTTTATGAGTAGTAGCAAATTAACACCTTTTGGTTTGTGCGTAAAAACGGAACTTTTAAAAAGGGGAATGACACAAGAAGAGTTAGTTACCAAAGTAAAAGAGGATACAGGTATGTTCCTTGATAATGGGTATTTGTATAAAATCCTAACAGGAGAGCGTTCACCTCAAAAAATAATCTTCAGCATCAAAAAAGTGCTGGAGATGGGAGAAAGGGTGGGGTGATAGAAATGGAGGAAAAAGAAAAGGTACAATCACCTCCAATGAAACAGGAGGAGATTGTACCATATATCCTTTTGGAACACCTCATTTTAGCGCATAAGGTGGCGGCAAAGCAAGGACGAGCGGTAGCGACGATATTGCTTACTCGATTCATTTTAAAGTTTTCCAAGAAACTCAAGAAGATAAGAAGTAAGAATATCGCGGTAAAATATTGCTACAGGAGCGAGAAACCAATAGATTAGCTGAAAAAACTTACTGATGATGTTTGTTGTAGGTATATCAAAATATAGCAAAAGTTTTTGTGGAGCAAAAACGACAAGCTGAATCCAATAAATAGGACTGAAAGTTTCGTGGAATCTGGAATGAAAGACAGACTTAATCTGTAGCATGGTCGAATACACAGAATTCATTACAAAAGGATCTCTTAGTCGTACTTGATCTAAGCACGATGACTGATACTGAATTGTACGATATAAATCAGGATCAATCAAAGATGGAGCCATAATCGGAGAGGTTGCTTCAGCAAATGGTATTCCTGCTTTTTGAGACAACTCTTGTAGTGTGGGAATGATGTGGTCAATAGACAAGATGTTTTCATGAAAAAAGTCCCCATAAACTTTTATACACTTGTCGATTTGTTTCAGATACGACCAATTTAAAATTGCACGAATGGTGAGTGCTACAACAAAGAAAATCAGGAATGGGAAAAAAGTCGACACTGGAATTCTCCTCTGCAAAGACTCAGCCTTTACATAAGCTGGTTGTTTCATTATAGCACGAAGAATAGAGGAAGAAAAGAATAGCCGCAAAAATAAAACCCGGTATCAGGAGATACTGGGGGAGAAGAAAGGGTGAGGTGATGCTTGATATCATATTTTTTATTATCCTGATTGTATCAGCAATCATAGGAAATGTTGTAATAAAAAAGATAGATCATGAGAAGTCAATGATCTATCTTACTTGGAGCATTTTTATATGCCTTTTGGGGTGCGCTTTGTTATATTTTAGGCTGATGTGATGCAAGAGCTTGGCTGATTTCAAGAAATTGAGCGTGAGCATCTTCCCAATTTCCAGAATAAATCATTTCGTCTAAGACAGAAATCTTTTCCCATAAAGACCTGGGGGAAGCTGAATATATTCTACCGATAGCAATGCTATATGATTCTGTACTCGCTTCTCCATTATGATAAATGATTTGTCCAGCACTGGAAAGATAATTTTCAATAATTTTTAGCTTGGATGCTATGGACATCTCGATCTTTTTCATTTTGGTTTGGTGGCGATTGTTTATGATTGCTGTCAAAATCGGGGAAATTATCGCAACGATTAATGCAATCCATGCAGCCAGAGCACTTGCATCCATTTGATTAAAATTCATATTTACTCCTCCTTTCTATGCCGATTATAGCACGAAGGAGGAAGAAAGAAAAGCGTCGGAAGAAAAATGGAAGGAGGGGTAGAGGGTGGACCTGAAAACAGAGCAAGGGTTATTTATCAGATTCCGCATTGATGACGAAAAACTCTATAAGGTGCTGGATGATTTGGAGAAAGCAAGGAAAATCATCGGGGAGTGCTACAGCACATTAGGAGCAATGGGAATCGTAGAAATCAAAAAAGAGACTGCCACCGGTCGGCAGCAGTCCCAGGAAGATTAACTCATGCGGTCAATCTCTTCGAGTTTAACTATAAACTCATTCAAGATATTTGCTGTGTTCTGAACGATTTTGCGAGCATCGGAAACAGAACAGGGTGCTGAGGAATCTGAGTTCGCTGGCATTGTATTTTGTACATACTCTGCCAGAAGTTCTCGAAGATGTTGAGTGTATGAAATTTCTTTCCACTGACCCATAAATTCACCTCCTTCCTGTGCTGATTATAGCACGAAGGAGAGAGAAATAAAAGAAAGGAGAACAGCCATGACAACACCATTATTTCAAATCCCGAAGCCAATCATGGAAAACATGGAAAAGTTGAATGAATTGGTGGAAAAATACCCTTTGGATATTCCGGTGCCAGAAGTTGCAAAGCTGATGGGCATGAAACCGGAATGCCTGAGAGCAGCCATCGACTGCGGGACATTTAAACCGGGATATTCGTGGAGAAAGGGAGTTGCCCAGAACAAGGGCTACAAAATAGCAACTATTCCTTTTTATCTTTGGTATACCCAAAGCTGGATTTCAGCGGAATTATTTTAAAACGGCTAGGAGGCGAAAAGCGTGAACAAGGAAATCCTTGAAGTGATGAAGGAATCAGAAGACTTTATCGCCGCAGTAGCAAGTGCTATGAAAAGCTCAAAAGAAGAGCAAATCAGCATTACAGATTGTCCATGTGGCGGAAAAATAAAGTTTTGGTACAGCAACTACAACGGACACAAAACCGTTATAGCAAAATGTAACCAGTGCCGCAGAGAAATCAGAGGCAGCAGCGGTGCTCTGGAAGCCTATGAAAGGGAGAATAGAAGATGAAACTAAAAAGCATCGCTTCCCTATGCAAGAGCAGAAAGACAGCTGATATTTGTACTGATACATACGGAAACCAGTATCTCGGAAACGGGAGTGCTTACTATCTGATGCCAGCAGAGCTGGAACTGGACGAAGAGAACATCCTGTTTATCTTCGATGTACCGAAAGATAAACAGGCAGACTGGATGGTTAAATGCAGGGAAATACCGCAATACCTTCCGGTGGAAGATGTTGTAAGGGAAGAAAGTCAGGCAGAAACCGTTCCAATCGAGCTTGTTTTGTATGACGGAACCTATAAACTCTTAAAAGACGAAAAAGGAATCATCATATTTAACGAGAAATATCTTGCACCTCTTGCGGATATTACCGAGCCAATCAACTACTATATCCGCTGGATAAGCGCCAGCGAAGCGTTTGTTGCAGTAAAAAAAGGCTTGATGCTGCAAGCTCTGATTGCGGCATCAAATGAATCGATTTTTACCCCCTCTTTTCTGGAAACTTTCAGAGAAGTCGAGGACAAAGTAGCGGATTGGATGAATCGAAGACAAGGACCCAAAATCAACCTGGAAACAGGGGAACTGGAGGACTAAAAGTGATTGGAGTTATGGCATTTATGGTATTTGCAATGATGATTGTCGGTTTGCTTTTGATGGCAATCGCTGGATGGGCGATTGAGGTTATCTGCTCCCGAGAAGAAGCTCGTGAAAACAGAGAAGAGGCGAAAAAAAAGTGAGAGTCGCAATCGGAAAGCGTCGTGAGTACAAACCATGTGTGCAGAAGGTAGAACGCACTGCTTGTAAGGACTGCCCCAAAAAAGGCAGTGAATGCGCAGAGTGTGATTATCTGGCGATATACGATGGAGCGGATGAGGCTCTGCGAGCAGGGTACTATAAGCAGTACCGGGCAGTCCGCGACATCCAAAGTGAACGAGCGATAATGAACATCTGTCGAAAGCGACAGGAGCGACAGCGTAGGAGATAAAATGAAAATGAGCATAAAAAAGCGCCGAAATCAGCGGGAACTGATTTCGGCGCAGGATGCAAACGCATCCGCTCATCGTGCGTGAGTTAAGGATAACACCTTTAGGCAGAAAAATCAAGGGGGAAGGAAAGATGCTGGACGTTGGCTGCTGTGTGCTGCAAAAGAGTAGAGAAAAAGCGGAGCTTTTTCCGAAGCTGTATCCACCATTTGGCTCAGTCGGTGTGATAGACCATATATCTCCGGGGGGATATTCCGTGCAGTGGAAAAGAGAAGGTTTTAAAAGCACAATGTACATCTACACCAAAGATGACCTCCTCTGCATAGGAAAGCCAAACCGGTATGGGTATCGGTACAACCTCAATCAGCCAGTAGTTTCCGGTTACTATCAAAGGTATTTGGAAAAACACCAGTTGCATCGATGCTTCCCTTTGAGCGACCAACAGCGCTTTGAATTCGAGCAAGGGATGGACAAGCTCTTGCTGATGGGCAAGGTCAGCCCGGAGGAAGTCTTTAAATAATGAAATAAGCGGTTGCAAAGTCGGTATTTTCCGCAGCAGCCGCTTTTTCGCACCAAAATCAAGAAGGGAGGAAAGGCAGTTGCGAAGAGTTAAAAAAAGAACATTCTCCGGGGTAGTATGCGAACAGGAAGTGTATGACATCCCAGATAGAATCAAGGATGTGCGCAATGCCAAACCCCCGAGACCGAGATTTAAAACAGAAGAAGAGAGAGAACAGCACCGGATTGGTATTTCCCGACGGAAACACACCCGCTTGGTAAACTCCAACTTCACGCATAATTCTTTATATAGCACGCTAACTCTTTCGAATCAATTTGAAGTACACACCTTTGAAGAAGCAGAAAAAATCAGGAAAAACTTTATGAAACGAATCAAAAGAAAGTTTCCTGATGCCAGGATGATGATTTACATGGGAAGAGGAAAATCTACTCATCGCATCCATTTCCATATGCTTTCGGACGGTGTCCCAGAAGAAGCTATTCGCCAAAAATGGAATTTAGGGAATATCATAAGAATTGACCATTTAAAAGAGCACAACTACTATGACGGAATTGACTGTGGAGAGGATTACACAGGGTTGGCAAACTATCTGTTCGACCACTGGACACCGGAGCAGGGGAGAAAAAGGTGGAGTGCTACCCAAAATCTGATTAAGCCAGAAGAAGAAGCTCCAAAAGAAATCAAAAGGGAATACACAGAAACCAAAGCACCACTTGCACCAAAAGGCTACATATTAGTGGAAAGCAAATCGACAAAATATGGCTACCTGTATTTTAAGTATGTAAAAAAGCCTCCAAAGAAAAGCAGGAAGAATAAACTGTAATCAAACATCCTCAAAGAAGGATTTGCAGGGACTTGTAAATGTGTAAAGAATCTCGCCCGTTTATTACAAAAACATTACAAAAAAGAAGGTGAGTGAATGAAATGTGGTAGGACTGAAGCTGATGAGCAGAAAGCAGTGCTCCAGTGGTGCATCCTGATGGAAGGAAGGTGGTCGGAATTGGAATATCTCTATCATGTACCAAATGGAGGAAGCCGAAACGCAAAAGAAGCAGCTAACCTAAAGGCACAAGGAGTGAGACCGGGTGTCCCTGATCTGGAACTGCCAGCAGCCAGAGGAGCCTATACCGGATTGCACATCGAGATGAAACATGGCAAAAACAGAGTATCCAAAGAGCAGGACCAATTTTTGATAGCTCTGAGGGAGATGGGAAGATGTGCGGTAGTTTGCTATGAGGCAGAACCTGCCATTAAAGTAATCCAAGAATATATGCAGTTAAAGCCAGGACAGAGACTGGCTTGTGATGTGCTGCCCAAATATCCGATTTTAAAATAAAAGGAGTATCAAACTATGACAAAGCAGACATTAGAGAGACTTATCGAAATGCAGAAGGCAATCGCTATTTGTGAGTGCATTATCAACGACATTGTGGAGGGATATATTCAGGCGGTACCATTGGCTGCCGATGCCTGTATCATCTGCAACGAGGAGGGGAAACTTATCGGACTTCCATACAACACAAGAATCCTGAACGAGATTTTTGTGGGGAATATTCTCTTTGTGGGAGTAGCGGGAGAAGAATTTTGCAGCTTGACAAACGAGCAGATCAGCCTGATCGCCGAGAGAGTTTTGAACAGGGAGGGGAATTAAATGAGAATCCGTGTTGCAAGGAAGGCGTATAATCCGGTTGTAGAAGCAGGACAGGGTGCCTACTATGGGAATCTTGTAAATCCAATATCCGAATCAATGGGAGATACGCCATATAGGATTGTTTTCGCAATAAATCCTTTGAAGAGCGGAGAGATAGACAAGGTGCTGGTATCGGAAGAGGATGTAGATAAAATAAAACAACTTCGTGAGATTGCAATTTATCCAAACGGGAATGTAATCACCAGAAAGATAGGCAAGAACAGTACAACGCCGCTGGTATATTATTTGACAAAAGAGTATGCCCGATATATAGAGCATAAAAACGACAATCCGCTGGATTTTAGGAGAGAAAACATAATATTCCTTCGAAAGGAAACTCCGAGGGAAGGAGTAGGAAACTGGGACATGAGGTTTGGAGGAGCAACACGAACGCTGATCTCGCTGTGCATCCGAGAAAACCCAAAGCAGAACTGGTACGAACTGGTAAAAAAGGTAGCGGAAATGAAAAATTGCCCGATGGATGAGGTAAACAAGAAGCTTAAAGAATTTCAAGAGCTTGGTATGCTGGGGTATCACGATCAGGGAAACTGGAGGAAATGGGGAATATGAAATACATCAACTACGCTATCTTCCAGCTTCGGGAGGATATAGAGGAGGATAAATAATGTCTGACGAAAAAGAACTGATTCGCCGCGCTTTGATGGGCGAAAAACAGGCGCAGGAGGAATGTACCGAAAAAGGGATTGTACTGCCATGTCCGCTTTGTGGAAATGAAAATAATATAATCAGCAACTGGGGGATGTTTAGAGTTTGGTGCCCACATTGCAAGGCAAAATCAGAAGATACCCTTACAACGCGAGATGCACTAAAATCATGGAACACCCGTCCTGCTCCGCCGATTGGAAGGTGTGGGGAATGCGAGTTTTATACAGTCTTGGGACATTGTAAATTACATTCTCAAGAACCAGACCAATATGGTTCAGGTGCGTATGTGGAAATGCTGCCGGATGACTTTTGCAGCTATTTTGAACCGAGGGAGAGGTTGCTATGAAAAGCGTGTTGGAACGCATGGAGGAAAACGATACCAAACGCAAGGTAGCGAATTTTCAGGCGTGGCAAAAAGAAGATTACGAATTTAAAAGAGCTTTTGCCGAAGAAGCTGCATGGAGATTTTTTGAGGACCCGGAAATCTATGCGGACGATTATCAGATTAAGTTGGAGGAATAGTCGATGGAACTAAAAATAATTTGCCGAGAGATCGACAAGAATACCGGTAGAATTGCAGTTTACCCAATGGACACGAAAGTAACCAACGCACTGATTTTTAGGCTTGGTCTCAGAAGTAGAATGAACCCGGAATTAAAGTATTATGCTGTGGAATTGTGTTACTGGCTTCAAAATAACGAGAAAATCAAATCTATTTTACGGTCAAAAAATCCAGATGCCAAAGTGAGGAAAGACGGAGGCATTTTTGAAATCTAAGGGAGGAATCACGATGAAAACTCAAGAAATCATCAAAGCTCTGCGCTCAACACCCAGCCGAAGCAAGAGAGCGCTGCTGGATGAGGCAGCGGACAGACTGGAACAGCTGCAAAACAACCAAAGATGGTACAATCCAAAAGATAAAATGCCTGAACCAGATTGTGGGGTGTTGGCAATCGTATCCGGCAAGCCCCATCCGAATATCACGCTGGTGGAAGCTTATTGCATAGCAGAGTACGATGTGCAGGATGGGTGGATTGTGAGCGATTATCCAGAATGCACATCTCTAAAAATCGAAGCATGGATGCCGCTACTGTACTATCAGAGAGAACGGGAGGAATAGTCGATGGATAATAAAGAACTAATCAGAAAATCTCTGATGGGAGACAGGGAAGCGCAGGAGGAATGTGCAGAAAAGGGGATTGCACTCCCTTGCCCGCTGTGCGGAGACGATGTAACCATTACCGAAATCCCTGCACATAAGCACTGCATCGTAAATTTACCGGAGTACGGAGGTGGCTGCTTTATCGAGTGCGATAATTGCACTTACGCAATCAGCGGAGATGATGTGATGGACGCACTGAGAACACACAACGCCCGCCCTGCTCCGCCGATTGGAAGATGTGGGGAGTGCAAAAATTGGAGTGAGGGAGATTGCTATCGGCAAGAGCTGACGAAAGCTGATGATTATTGCAGCTATTTTGAGCCAAGAGAGGAATAATTATGAAAAACGAACAAATGAATTTAGAGATGCTTTACACAGAAATTGCAGCAGCATCAAGCGTTGATTTTTCGGACAAAATCCATGAGTGGATAAAGGCAAGTGCCAACACCTACGGAACACTGGAGGAAATAAATCGGCTGGAGGATATAAAAACTCTGCTACTCAAAGGAATTGAGGAAAATAAAATTCTAAAAGTTGTCGAACTTGGAAAAGAAAAGCTGATTCTGGAAGCAATATTATTGACAGGAGAGGACAGCGATGAAAACTCAAGAAATCATTAAAGCCCTGCGCACAACGACCAGCCGGAGCAAGAGGGCACTGCTGGATGAGGCAGCGGACAGACTGGAACAGCTGCAGAAAGAAAAAGAGGCTTTAGTAGCGGATTTGAAAAAATTGGAAGAAACAGGAGAAATGTGTATCCTCTGTAGCCATTGCTGCGCTGGAGGAAAACCAGTCTATCAGCAGAGTGACGATTATCTGGAGTACTGTACATCCTGCGATGAGGCTTACAGCAATTTTAAATGGAGGGGAGCGCCGGATGAAAAGACAGATTCAGGATTGCTGGAGGAATAGCCGTGAAAAATAAAAACCTTCGCCGTTTATCCGTTTTGGTAAACTCGCAGACAGAATATCACCTGTATCAACTCGCCTAGATGGCAGGATATAAAGAGATCGGGCGAGTGATTGATAAACTGGTGCGGGAAAAGATGATTGCGCTGAAAGGAGGTAGCACCGATGGAATATCAAGAAAAACTCGAGCGCCTGAAGATGTATCGGATGCTCGATGCGAAAATCGCAAATCTTACCGAGGAACTGCAGGTGTGGCAAGCCAGGGCGACCAAAATTACAGCCACCATCTCACAGGAACCAAAAACACCCAGTAGCGGGAACCAGATGCAAAAATGCGTAGAAAAAATGTGCGCAATCAAAGATGAGCTGGCACAGGAAACGGCAAATTTGCAGCAGAGAAAGCATCAGATCGAGGAGGCAATCCGCTCACTGGAAGACAAAACGGAGCAGGATGTACTCTGGTATTACTACATAAAGGGAATGACGTTTGAAAGAATCGCCGTTGAAATGAATTATTCTTGGCGACAAATCAACCGGAAGCACAAAAGTGCAATGAAAAAGATAAAGATGTCATAGAATGTCATATTCATCCTGTGATATGATTAAGCTGCAGGAACTGGGAACGAAGAACGTTTTCTTTCATTTCAGGCTTGACACTCCTTAGTTGCAGAAAACCCGCCTACCGAAAGGTAAGCGGGTTTTCTGTTGAGGGTTATTCGTTTTTAGGGTCGGGTTCATAGATTTCATCGAGGGGAATCTGCATTGCCTTGCACAAAGCAAAGGCAGTTGAGATACGGCAGTCGCCGCGGGCTTCGATGTCCTCGATGGTGCGCTTGGGAACAC
>OFMX01002357.1_pt1 | contig 11310 bp, 9 predicted proteins | sample 1541901 | NCBI WGS metagenome assembly OFMX01 (sample SAMN04209222, study PRJEB22552) | human gut metagenome | biome: gut; material: feces | host: Homo sapiens | place: USA: Oklahoma | reverse complement strand
TACCAGACCTGTATGCGCTATGGCATGGATCTGGTCGTCCCCGTGGACGACTACGGCCGCCACACCGACTACGCCGGCAAGTACGCCGGTATGAAGACCGAGGAAAGCAACCCCGTCATTCTCGCGGACATGAAGGAAAGCGGCGCTCTGTTCGCCTCCGAGGAGATCGTCCACTCCTATCCCCATCATGACCGTTGCAAGAAGCCCATCATCTTCCGGGCGACCCCTCAGTGGTTCTGCTCCGTGGAATCCTTCAAGGACGAGGCCATCGCCGCCTGCAAGGACGTGAAGTGGCTGCCCGCATGGGGCGGCGAGCGGATGATCAGCATGATCCGGGAGCGTGCCGACTGGTGCATTTCCCGCCAGCGCCGCTGGGGTCTGCCCATTCCCGTGTTCTACTGCCGGGACTGCGGCAAGCCCGTCTGCACCGACGAGACCATCGCCCATATCTCCGAGCTGTTCGACGAGTACGGCTCCAACGTCTGGTTTGAGAAGGACGCCATGGAGCTGATTCCCGAAAACTTAAGCTGCCCCCACTGCGGCGGCAAGTCCTTCGACAAGGAGACCGACACCCTGGACGGCTGGTTCGACTCCGGCTCTACCCACTATGCCTCCCTCATGCGGGACACCCCCGAGCTGTGGCCTGCCGACGTATATCTGGAGGGCGCCGACCAGTACCGCGGCTGGTTCCAGTCCAGCCTTCTGACCTCCGTTGGCGCGCTGGGACACGGCGCACCCTTCAAGCAGGTTCTGACCCACGGCTGGACGGTGGACGGTCAGGGACGCGCCATGCACAAGTCTCTGGGCAACGGCATTGACCCCGCCGACCTGATCAAGGAATACGGCGCCGACATCGTGCGTCTGTGGGCTGGCTCCGCCGACTATCACGCCGACGTCCGCTGCTCCAAGGAGATCTTCAAGCAGCTGTCTCAGAGCTATCTGAAATTCCGGAACACTGCCCGGTACTGCCTGGGCAACCTGAACGAGTTCGACCCCGACAACCTGGTTGCCCCCGAAGACATGGAGGAACTGGATCGCTGGGCGCTGACCCGTCTGGACGCGCTGGTGCAGGTCTGCCGCAAGGCTTACGACAACTACGAGTTCCATGTGGTGTCCCACGCCATCAACGATTTCTGCGTTGTGGAGCTGTCCTCCTTCTATCTGGACATCATCAAGGATCGTCTCTACTGCGAGGAAAAGGACGGCCTGCGCCGCCGCTCCGCCCAAAGCGCTCTGTTCCTGATTCTGGACGCCATGGCGAAGCTGTTCGCCCCCATTCTGGCCTTCACCTGCGACGAAATCTGGCAGTCCATGCCCCACCGCGCCACCGATGACGCCCGGAATGTTCTGCTGAACCAGATGCCCGATGGCTTTGCTCAGTACGCGCTGGAAGACGCCGCCATGGCCAAGTGGGACGTAGTCATGAAGCTGCGCCAGGACGTCAACGGCGTTCTGGAAAAGGCGCGCGCCGACAAGCGTATCGGCAAGGCGCTGGAAGCCCACGTCACCCTGGCAACGGAGGACGCTGCCATCCGTTCCGCCTGCGAGGGCGTGAATCTGGCCGAGGTGTGCATCGTCTCCGACTGCGTCTGGGCGCAGCCCGAGGAAGGCGCTGAGATCGGCACAGGCGTCAACTATCCGAGCCTGACCATCGGCGTCTCCGAGGCCAAGGGAACCAAGTGTCCCCGCTGCTGGATGCACAGCCTACAGGCAAACGGCGAGGGACTGTGCCCCCGCTGCGCCGCCGTCGTGGCAAAAATGGACGTAGAATTCTGATTTTTCCCGAAAAAAGCTCTAAAATGTTGCTGTTCGGGAGCGGGAAATCCGCTCCCGAACTTTTTCCAAAAAGCCGCACGAAAAAGCTTGACAAATCGACTTTCCGTGCTATAATAAGCATGTTCGGTTCGAGACGCCGGTATAGCTCAGTTGGTAGAGCAACTGATTTGTAATCAGTAGGTCGGGGGTTCGAGTCCGTCTACCGGCTCCACCAGAACCGGCGCATTCCTTGAGCCTGCAACCGAACGAACATAATATGGGGGAGTTCCCGAGTGGCCAAAGGGGACAGACTGTAAATCTGCTGCGTTTCGCTTCGATGGTTCGAATCCGTCCTCCCCCACCAAACATAAGAAATCCGAACTTCTTCCCAGTGGGGAGTGGGTTCGGGTTTTTTGTTTATATTAGGGATATTTCATACTGAATTCTGCACCAGCAGTCCGACTCTTTGGGAGAGACTGCTGGTGCACTTTTTCCTATTTTCTTTCCATATACAGTTTCGCTTGTTCACAGAATATACCTTAGGCTGTAACGGAACTGCTTTTGCAGGTAGCCATTTTCCTCAAGTTCCTTCGGCTGCTTTTTTATACTCTGATTGCGTATCCGATATCCGAATCAATTGGATTCCTTCCATGTCTACGGCCTCTCTATGTGGCATGCCAAACAGCCGCATGGAGAAGCCTTGTTCGTTGGCGTCGGAATAAACTGCAATGCCGCCTTCGGCCATTCGGGATTGACTGATTCTGTCCCAGAGAAGGTCACGAATGGGTCACGTTCGTTCCTGGCCCCAGCAGCAAACAGGTCACACCAGATACGGGAATCGGCATTCTGCCCTCGGCAGGAATGGATACAATGGCATTATCGTCCTTCTCAATGACGGCATGCTCAACGTAAAGGTAAGAAACGCTGTCTCGGAGCCTTGGTAATTCCTGGTAATTCAAGATATGACTTCCTTTCATTCAATATTTTCCCAATATGTGTGGAGTAGATTGCTTGTGCGCCAAACCTAGGGGGTTCATCATCGGTTCATCCCCACATGTGTGGGGTAGATGCTTTCACTTTAGAAGCTGTGCGGGTAAACCGCGGTTCATCCCCACATGTGTGGGGTAGATGGGGCAATTCGGGCGTTTCAGGCCGACTACGGGCGGTTCATCCCCACATGTGTGGGGTAGATACTAAGCAAAAGTTTTAAGAATATATATTATCATAAGATTTTTAAAACTTTTCCAATCGAAAGAAAGGGAGGGGCAGGCAAGAAGTATCATTCCCAACCCGTAGGCTTTTCCAGGGCCAATCCCGTCGGCTAAGGCATTGACAAAAGCATCTGCATCCAGAATTTCGAGGACACCACGGTAATGCCAGGCCTTCCATTCCATATGGTTTCCCTGCTGCGGATGGCTGCCGGAGAAGTCCGAAGATGCCAGTTCCGTTGCGGACAGAATCGAAAAACCGTTTTGTGCCGCCTTTCTACGCAGCCAATTCAGGCGTGCATCTTCTGTATCCAGGGCACGGCGTCGGCTGTTGCCCTCTGCCCGGGGCACCTTTTTGCAGGGCATGGTAATCAGGTCAAAGCCCATCCGGCACCCCGGCTGAAAGGAGCTGGTCCAGGCGCTCAAATCCCGTTGGCCTGCCAAACGCATAAAGGGAAGCAATTTATTGGGGAGAACAGGTACAGCGGAATAAAGGTATACGGAACAATTCCCACCGTCTTCTCGGAGACGGTACAGGAGTTTTGCATCCTGCCTGGAGGCAGAAAACAGTCCGCAGAGCATCCGGTGCATTCTCTGGCAGTCAGCCAGAGCGCTGTGAACGGCCTGACTGCGAATATCCAGTTCAATTTTTGTCAGGTACATATTCAATCTCCTCTATTGTGCCGCACCAAACATGCCTGCGTTCAAAATTGCGGTAACCGGGCTTTACTATGTCCGGCCTGGTATGGTTGGCACTGTCCGGCAGGGAAACATCCGTTTCGAATGGAACCGGAAAGACGGTACGTTCCGCAGTGGGATAGGTGCGTATCAGCTCCAAGGGATCCGTTTGAACAGGATAGGCGCATTCCAGCACCGGCCTGGAAGGGACGCAGCTTCTGCGGCCAAGGAATACGCTCCAGGTGGGCTGTTTCAGCGCATTTACGATTTGCTCGTGCAGCGCGGGGGCTGTGGCAATCACCACCAGAAAGCTGGCATCCTGCAAATAGGTACGTCTGGATATAAAGGTGTTTCCAAGAGAACGTTTTCCGCCTCCTGCCGTACGGAGAGGGTTTCCTGTTACGGTTTGAAAGTCTTCCACCTTTTCTCCCGGGCGATCCGCACGAATTGTGACAGAAATACGTTCACTTAGATCTGCAATCCGCGGATCTCCCCGCTCCAATCCCATAGCACAGGCAAGAAGTCCCACAATCCCGGATTTTGTGGGGAAAGAAGCACTGCCTCTAGTATCCCATTTGGCATCCTCGCCCCAGGATTGCAGCACTCCTTCCAGCCGCAGCACCAGCAATGAAGTATTATTAAGCATACCGCAGGCCTCACGTCAGGCTCTGCACGGCTGCATCCACCAATTCCGGGAAGGTTTTGCAGATGACCGCACCCTCCGGAGGGGTTACGGAATACTTATCAACGCAGAACCAGAGCCGTTTGTCAACTTCCAGGCCGTAATTTCTTGACATCACATTGGACTCCTCTGCAAGCCGGGCAATGCTGCTTTCCAGCAAATCCTTTCCGCCCCGCACCGGCTCCACGTAAGCATTGACCAAGCTGGTGGGAATTTTTGTATGCTTGCATTCCATCAGTACTGCACTGGGGAGTACATGCCCGGCAAAGGAGTTTTGTTTGCCGGAAGGATTTGTAAAGGCCATGGCCCGCAGCAGTGCAGGGATGGCTTTTGCAATCAGAGTATCTGCATCGGGTATGCTTTCCAGATTCTTTTTCAAGATGTCGGTATCCAGAGCGGCATAGATGTAATAGCAGGAGGAATTATAGTCGATGTCGCCAATCATGGCCGCACCGCTGTCATCGGAGGTTTCACCCCGAAGCATGTCGTCCATTGCTGTAAAATAATCAGATTCCACGGCAACCTTGTTTGTGGAAATGGCATGGGCAACTTGCATACTGGCCTCCACATCCCGGAAAGCATCAGAGGTGACCATTCGGCCGAACAGAGCAATATCCAAGGAGACAGCCCGATCCTTGGCACCTTCCACAGCAGCCTGCAAATCCTTTGCTTTCAGAGCCTTTACGTCCTTTTCCGTTTTGCAGCCGTCCAGAAGTTTTTTTACGGCATCGGCAGCTGCCTGAATATCCTGAGGGCAGAAGAAAATTACCTGCTGCGTTGCGTTTCCTTTTTTGCTTTCCGTGCCATCCTTGTTTCCAAAACCGCTGATTTTAGGGAGAACCATATCGGCATAGGCAGGGGAAACCCCCATTTCCAGCAGTTTCTCTACTACCAGACTGGGGAGCATTCTGGTGCGGATACCCAAATTTTCTTCTCCCACAGCCTGACGAAAAATGTCAGAGGTTCTCCAGGAACGCTTGAGACATTGACTGGAAATGCGTCCCCTGTTTACGCCGCCGAACAGGCAGGTTTTCGGGGAGCCGGTATCATCCCGGTTCAGGTTCGTAGGCGGATAGTTTTTTAGCATATGAATCTCGTACAGCATATTGGTGCTCCTTTCATTCTGTACCGCCGAAGACGGCGTGTGCCCATTTGCGCTGGACACTTTGACTTTCATTATTCCAATAGAGAAGATCTGTCAGCAGGGCGGCGAAATTTGGTACCTCTGCGGTTTTCTGCCGAAGCATTTTCAGCATTCGGGATAGCTTTGTCAGCAGGTAGCCGTCAGAGTCCCAGGTTGTGTCCAGCAGAATTTCAATCCGATGCTGCATACTGCCGGACAAGACATCCATGCGGATTAGGTCAGATAGAAGCTGCTCCACATTCCGCCCCTCTGCCTCAGTGGTGTCCCAAAGGCAGGCGAAGCAGGCCGCAGCAAACCACTGGGGTTCCTGCCATTGGGGCACACCTGGCGGCAGAATGCGGTAGAATACCGCCAGTGCCCTCGCATCTGCTCCGGTGAGCATGATACCCGCACAACGTTTTAACACTGTGCGCTGGCCGGTTGACAGAGATTTCAACTTGGTGAAGAAGGTTTCAATCATCGCCTTTTGCTCCATTATTCCATCCCTTTCTTGTTTTTCCCTGTTGCAAACAGGATATCTTTTTCGTGAGCTGCGGCTTTTACAAGCGAGTGGCCGGAGAGCTGTGCCTCACGGAGAATCCGTATCCGCGCAGAATTTGCGATGCCTGTCAAATCGTCACACCAGGCGAGATATTGCGTCTTTAACGCCTCGACACTGTTTCCGAGATTTGCGCAGACCGCCCAGAATTTGGATTCACAGCAGTCATAGAAGATGCGGGATGCGCTGGAAATAAGAGCGGATGAGATTCCGGGAACATCCGCAAGGGATTCGTGAACGGCTTTCTCCATATTTTCTGCGGCACGGATTACAAGTGTGAGAAAGCGAAGGGCCGAATCATCTCGCGTAAGGCGTGCCGGGATTTTTAGGTCGTATTGAAAGGTTCCCAGAAAACTGGCCTGGTTTGTTTGCACTCCATAGAGGGCAATGGATGCATCTTCAGAATCTTTTTCCAAATCAAAATATTGTCGCAGGACGGCAGGCGCGCGTCTTCCTTTTACATCTACAAGATCGTTCAGGTTCCTCCAAACGGCTTTTCCTTGATTGGGCCGCCAAGGAGCGCGGACATCTTTGATATAACGGTAAGTAACGAAGGGATCCTTCCAGGATTCCATAGCGGTGTAGTCCAGGCCGGCGGAGAGGTATACCTCTGCCACTTCTTTGTCCCCGGGAACCAACGTAACACGTCTTGCGGGAAAGAGCATTCCATATAGCCAAGAGGTTTCTGCAATTTTCTTTTTGGGTGTCACCAAAGCCTGGTTCCGCCAGAATACCGGGGGCGAATCAAAGGGAATATCGATTTGATCCAGAGGAATCATGGAGAATAGCAACGTCTCGAACAACGTCTGTCCCTTCACAATGGTGTAATATGGCGGTGCGCCGCTGACATTGGAGGGCCCTTGCAGCCCGGCGGTGCAAAAGAGCTGCACCGGAATCAGAAGCCTGGCCGCCATATCATAGGGGAGCGTTACTGTTTCGCTGACCCGATGGTCAAAGTGGGTGTGATTATTCCCACTGGGAAGCGTATAGTCCAGCGCCGCCGCAGGCTTCTTATTTTTATCCAGTTGAGGATCGTAGGGTGTTTGCAAAAATGGCCGATTCGGATGAAGCAAATCAAAGCTGACACCTTCTTTGTGGCAAAGGGCTATGTAGTGGTCAATGGCATCCGCATCAAATTTTCCCTCTGCAAGAATATCTTCCAGTGTCTCTGTGTCCTCTGGACGCAGAGCATCCATCAGGAATACGCTTAAAAATCGGTACATGCCGTACTCCACCATAGGGGAAGGGTCAGATATCTCTGAAAAGCAGTGCGCTTTTTTCAGCACCTCCTCAATTCCAGCTTTCCGAAGCCGCCCGGATTGCTCCGAGACGGGAATCCACCCTTGCGTCAACACATCAAATGCTGCCTTCATAATTCACCATCCTTTGATTCAGATATTATAACACCAAGATTTGGGTCAAAACGGATTTCCGTTCCACAGGGATCCCGATAAATGCCGCTTTCTCCCGGAAGAATCTCCAAACCTGCAATAAGTTTATCTCCATGTATGTCCAATAAATCGGACAATTTACCAGAAATCTTTCTTGCGGGGAGAGAAACGCTGTTTGCAAGAATCTTTTTTGCGAGACTGCGGTTTTCCACAGCCGCATAGAGTTTCCCATTCCTTGAAACCGAAATGGACTGAAGCATCTTGTAGATTTCCGGCTCGACCAGGGCGACGCGAATACTGGCGTCTCCCAAACGGGTCTTGATTGCAAGATAGTCGTTCTCGCTGTCATCTCCAAACACAGGGTCATCCTGCATGGGAGAAAAAACCTTATCCGGGCGGCTGAGCAAAATTCCGCGTCCCTGGGCAGCTTTGATGCTGTCGGCGGCCATCATTTCCAGCCAGGATGTCAATTCCTCACCAGAGAGGGAAGCACTGCTGTAGCCTTCTTGGACGAGGGGTTGAATATCCTCTGGGAGAGAAATGAATTCCCTGTTCTGCAGCAGATGAATGGTTCGATTCAGCAAACAAGGGGGATAGACCAGACCGTTGACGCCGAACTGCGCTGGTTCTTCCGGAGTTAGAATCCACGCCCTTGCACTTGCAAAGGAGGAAGGGCGCGGGGTGTTTTCATGGCGATGCAGCCGCCCAAACCGCTGCAAAACCAGGTCTATGGGGGCAACGGATGTAATCATGCCATCAAAATCCACATCCAGAGATTGCTCTACCACCTGGGTAGCTACCAGAATCGCCCTGCTAGGCCGATGGGATTTATCCTTGCCAAACAGACGGATACATTCCTGTTCCAGTTCATCACGCCTAGCAACAGGAAAACGGGCATGGAACAATAAAAGAGTACCGTCAAACTTGCCGGATAGAGCGGAATAGACCTTCTGTGCCCCGTCAACCGTATTCATCAGTATACAAATGCATCCGCCATCTGCAACCGCATCTCCTGCCAGTGCGGCAACTTCTTCCGGGGAATTCAAAAAGGGTTGCTGCTCCATATGAATCCGCGTTTGTCGGCCGGATGGTGGAAGCGTTTTGACGATTGCCGAGCCATCTTCTCGCACCGCAGTGATAGCCGGATAGTTGCCAGAGGGAAGCGGACAACTGTATGCATTCAGCATGGCGCGCTTCTTCTCCTCCGGCAAGGTTGCAGAGAGCATCACCACCGGAATTTCCAGAGCGCAGCACCACTCCAGAAGCCGGATGATAATCTCGCTCATGTAAATATCGTAGCTGTGAATTTCATCAATCAGAAGAACTTTGTCCGCAAGCCCCAGCAGCCGCAGAACACCATATTTCACCTGTGTGGCGGCAAGCATTGCCTGATCCACTGTCCCTACGGCATAAGGTGCCAACAGTCCACGCTTGAGTGGGGCCAGCCAGTTCCGAATTTCCTGTTCTTCTTCATGAGGTGCCAGATACTCGGGAACCCGCTCGTCTACTAGCCATGCCATAGCATGAAGCAGGTGAATTGTGTCTGTGAGGCCGTGCATTTCCAGCAGTGTTCGCATTCTGGAAAACATTTGATTAGAAGTGGCAGCAGTCGGCATAGCAACATAAAACCCGTTCTTCCCCCAGTGCTTCTGCATTTGCAGAGCTGCGAACATCCCGGCTTCCGTCTTCCCTTCACCCATAGGTGCCTCTAACAGAAGCAGACGAATCCGCTGATTCGTATTTTGAAAAAGATGTTCCATTTCTGCCTGTGCAGGCCGTTTGCCGTTTTCCGGAATATTGGGCCAGATACCGCAAAACCGGTCGGACCAGGAAACGGGATCCGACAAAAAGCCGTTTTTGCTTAGAAATAGGTCTGCTCTCTGCTCGAGAATGGCATTTCCGTCTGCCTGTGAGAGTATGAACTCAGCGTCCTGAAACGACGCTCCGGAGCCAATCCAGTCGGCCAGGATTAGCATTCCCAGAAACAGCGCACAGACAACACCTTTCTGGTCTGGCGGAACCGATGGCATCCAGAAGGTGTCGTTCATAAAGTGCTGGCGCATAGACTGCTCAAATTCAAGGTGAAATTGGTGCCATGGTGCTGAAAACTGCCGAACGGCATCACCGCTTTTACCCTGGTGATGGGCACCGATGATTCCCGCAAACAGGTTTCGTGCTCTGCGTTCGGCACCAAGTGTGTTCCAAAGGTCCTTCAGGATTTCTTTTCCGGTTTTCTCATGGCGGATGGCATTTCCGTTGATAAAAGGAATGTATAAGTCATTGCTTAGCAGCTTATCTTTCATACCGGGATGCTTGCTTTGAAAGCAGCATTCTATTTTCCCAATATCATGCAGGGAGGCCCAATAGCCAATGAATTCCGTAATCTGATGTTGCTCTACACCCAATAGTTTGCACAACAACAAGCGATTTCCGGGGGCCAAATACTTCAAAAAGATTTCCTGTGCTAAAATCCCTACGGTGATTCCGTGGGTTGTAACCGACTGAAATGGCTCTGTCTTAGCCCATAATTCCTGTAAATTCATATCAAAATCCCCATAGTAGAAACCAGCCAAACAATTCCGTCCAAACGTTGCGATTTGAAATTTCTTTGTTTCGTATATTGTACAATATTCGAAATCTTTTGACAATCGATTTATAATACAATTCTTACAAAATTCGTTGCTCTACATACCGAGTCGCTTTTATCCAGCAGGATTCCCCCGATGGATTTGTTGTTCCCATTTTTTGATGATTGCTTCATAGACAAAACAAAGTAACATTACAGCTAGACGCCGGGAGCAGAAGCACCATCGAAACGGGGCAGCAAAATAGCGGTACATTTGCAGGCTTCGAAAAATAGAATTACAATATGCGTACCATCTAAAAATAGGAGGGACACATATGGAAATCACCTACACCCGCGTTGGAGACTATTATCTTCCAAATCTGGCTGCGCCGGAAAGCCCCAAGGTAGGCCGTTGGGGAATGCTGCGCTTCAGCTATTTAGGAAAACATTGTGAGGCACTTTATACCATCATGCTTATGGAGAACACGCTGAACCCCCATCTGGAAGAAATTGACTGGCAGGCGCAGGAAATGGAGCAGCGACTCATTTCCCAACTGGCACAGCAGGAAGGCGTTACCGAGCGGCTGAAAGCAGAACACCAAATGGAATGGGTTGCCCGGATGAACAACATTCGGCACCGGGCCGATGAGATTGTTCTGAATGAACTGATTTACGCCTAGAACACGGATCTTTATGAAAAAACGACAGACAGATTGGCATTTGCTCCAGTCTGTCTGTCGTTTCTTTTTTGTATCTGATATTCCTATCAAAAAAGCTCCTTGTTCTTCTGCCCCAGCAGAGACTTCAAATCCACCACCGAAACCGTTTCCAGATTCCGAAGCTGCTCCACATAGTTGCGAGCTCTGCCGGCTGAAAACAGGAAGTAGATGTTCTCATAAAATGGACGGTTTTTTGTCGTTACTGTCTCAATCTTTTGAAATTCAGCTTTGGGAAAGCCCTCTCCAATATCATCCCAGATTTTTACATAGATCGTGTGATCCTTTGTTTCCTGCACATAATCAAAGTGAACGCCGTTGACTGTTACATTCTGCTGCTTTGGGTCATCAAAACCTAGAATTTCATCCCAGTAATAGTCATCGTAGTTTTTCTTCATCCACTTCCAGCATACCGTTTTGAAATATTCCGCAACAATTGAGTGGTCGATATCATTTGCCAGCAGCTGCAAACTGTCCCCCTCAAGTGGTTTCAGGCAGCGTCCTTGAGACGGAAACACATAACGAAACCACGTCTTCCAATAAACCAATCGCAATTTCCATTGAGAAACTGCACCCCTTTGAGGGCCACCCTTACAAGGTCCTCGACAATGAAGAAATGGAGGCATTGACCG
>OFMX01002344.1_pt1 | contig 11362 bp, 10 predicted proteins | sample 1541901 | NCBI WGS metagenome assembly OFMX01 (sample SAMN04209222, study PRJEB22552) | human gut metagenome | biome: gut; material: feces | host: Homo sapiens | place: USA: Oklahoma | reverse complement strand
TTTTTTCCACGGTGGGAAGATCGGCACCATCGACCCTTTTCAGGCAGATGAGGCGTTCTCCGTTGCTCTTTCGAAACGAGACTAAAATGCCGTTTTGCCTTAGAGCATCAACGCTTTTTCGGATTTGATGCGAGAAGCTGTTCGGCGTCCAGTCCTCGCTTCCGGCAGGGTCGATCTTTTCCAACAACGCTTTTGCAGGGGCGCTGATTTCTGGCTCTTTTTGCAGAAGTTCAGAGAGAAGATTTTCAATTTGAAGCGTTGAAATCTTAGAAGCACCGCTGCAAGTTTTGCTGTCTTCAAGCAGCTTCCAGATGTGATCTTCCTCGCCAAATTCCAGTTTTAATGTGCGATCTGGGATGTCCCGACCGGTGCAATGCAGGGACGCAATGTTGGCAAGGCGAGAGTGCTTTTGCAGAACGAAGGTTGAATCTGCCGTGCCGCTTAAGCCCGTCGAGCCGGAGATCATGTTCATCGGATCGTCATCGTGGAGCTTCCGCAGATGGTGAATCAAGAGAATTGCAATGTGCCGTTTGTCTGCAAGCTGTTTCAAAAGTCCGATGTCCTGATAGTCATTTGCGTACAGGTTACTGTTATTTCCTGAGTTCCTGACACGCTGCAAGGTATCAATGACAACCAGTTTCGTATTGGAATGTTCGGTCAAGAACTGCTCAATTTGCTGTTCCAAGCCGTGCCTGAGCGTGTTTGCCATAATCGCAAAGTGCAGCGTCGGCGGCGCATCTTCCGTCAGGTCAAAGAGTCTCGTTTGGATACGCTGGAACGAATCTTCGAGACTGAGATACAGCACTTCGCCCTGTGCCGTTGTGAAATTCCAGAGCGGCTGCCCCTGCGCAACACGCAAGCAGAGCCATAAAGCCAGCCAAGACTTGCCGATTTTCGGCGCACCCGCGAGGATATGCAAGCCCTCCGGAATGAGTTCGTCCACCAGAAAGTGCGTCGGTTCGTATGTCCTGTTTTGCAGATCTTCTGCGTTGATGGTTTCCAGTTTGGTCATTTTTTCACTTCCTTTCCGTTTGCTATTGACATTCTGCGCTACATGATTTAGACTTATAATTAGTCAATAGATTTGTTTTCTATTTTAGACTAACATAGCTCAAAAATATTGTCAAGACTAATTTATAATATAAATATCAATATGTCTATTTCGAGGTACAGTCATGTCTGATTTTCAATGCAAATTTTATCTTCTGGACAGTGCAGAAACATTGGAGTGCAAAGATGGTAATGCAGAGTATGTCATAAAAATAGCAGACCGTCCGTTTCCGGACAGCCTGCTGTCATTCGTGTATTATGACATCAATTCGTGGGAGCCGCGTTTCCATGAAGCTGACCGCGCATTGATGGAGTTTTATCAGTCGCGTGATGCAAAATGCCTGAAGCCGGTGCAAAGGCTTCTGGACGATTTTAAGGACGAGCATCCTTATTTCTTCTGCCTGTGGCTGGATTGGAGCGACCGGCTGAAGCAAGCCGAAGCCCCAGATTGCAAAAATCCAACGCGGCTTTTGCCGCACAAAGAACTGGCGCACGTCCCAAGCAACCTTGCAACCATGCAGCAGCAAATTCTGCGCCTGTTCCAGACGGTTCTGGACGCAAGTATCACTGACGTGGACTTTTCCATTCGGGTGCAGACGTATGAACAGGCTCCGTCCTTGCAGAAATTCGACTTCCAGCCGATGAAAATTTCGTTTGAGTTCGTGAGAGGAAAACAGCTCACCGAGGTGCTTTATCCGCAAAGCATGTATGATTTGATCGATTTTTCCCTGCGGGAATGTGTCCAGCAAAGAATTGCAATGCGCACCTGCAAGAACTGCGGCAGGTATTTTGCCCTCACTGTTCACGGCAGTACAGAATATTGCAGCCGCGTGTTCGACGGCCGCGGGCGCACCTGCAAAGAGGTCGGCGCAATGCGGCAGTATGTGCAAAGCCATGCGCAGGACGAACTGCTGAAAATCTACCGCCGCGAGTACAAGCGCCGCTTCGCATGGATCCGTGCGGGCAAAATCTCTCAGGAAGCATTCTCTGCTTGGAGTAAGGAAGCGCAGAAGGAAAAGGAGAAATGTGAGAACGGCAAGATCTCACAGGGGGAATTTGCACAGTGGCTGAAACGGTAATGTCAATATAGGAAATCCCCCGCGCTGAAGCACAAACAGCGTGGGGGGATTTTTGCATAACTATTTACATTCCGGATATCGATGAATGCTCCTCGATGTTCTCAACCTGCTCCATAACTTTTCGGAAAACCTCGGGGCTGTACTGCGGAGGATACCCATTCTTGATCAGGCAAACTTTGATGTCAAATTTAAGCTGGTCGCGAACATTCTGATTGTTGAGCCAGTCTGCAAACGAAGATTTTGCATCAATGATTTCTTTGATTTTCCTAGCCAGAGAGCTGCACTTCTCATTTACAGAAATACCGTCGACAATTTTGTCTTTGCCGTATTCAAAATTGTACTCGTCGCGCAGCGCCATCAAAATATCATAGAATGCCTTCTCCTCAAAAGTGAGACCAATCTTCCGGAAGCTTTCGCGGTCCGCATTCATTTCACGCAGAATGCGTAAGGCCTGTTCTGTAGCATTTCTGATAATTTCCTCAGAAGTTTGCTCTTGGGCTTCGCCGGCTTCCTCTGCAGTAAGGTGTTTTCTGCGTTCATGATACTGTTTGATGGTTTCCTCAAGCATTTCCTGATACTTCTTTGCGGCCATCTGATTTGTTTTGCCGTATTCCATGATCTGCTTGCGAAGCATTTTTACCAGCAGCTCCAGCTTGGATGCGGGCATTTTCACATCAGACAGCTTCTCATAATATTCAGGGCTGGAAATATTCTCCTGCTCTCCATCCTCCAGAACGTTTTCGACCTCGTTATACTTTAGTGCTTCCTCGACCATCTTCGCCACATGGCGGTTCATGGTATCGGTATCGACTTCAGTATCGGTGCCATTCATTTTGCGCACAAATCCTGCAATGGCCATGAAGCACTGCGCGAGAGCAGATTCCTCTTCATCCAGTTCACCGGACGGCTGACAGATATCATGCGCTGCCCGCATTCTCTTGACAGTTTTCAGGAAATATGTTTTGAACGAGACTTTCCTGACATCTTTGCCGCCCTTGATTTCTGTTTGCAATTCCTGTGCGGAAACAAAAACATACTCGGCGGCTTTTGCTAAAAGTCTGTACCGCAGGGCAGGATCTCCAGCCGGGTTGAGGAACGGAGTCAGATCATAACCCGAAAAGAGATCCTTCAGGATCGAAAGTTCTTCTCTGAACACATCGGTGGCCTGCTGCACGTCGTCTGCCGTAGGTGCAATAGAGTGATCGCCGCCGTATATTTTCAGAGCCTCGCGCATATTGTCACGGATTCCAATATAATCGATGATAAAGCCATAATCTTTGCCGGGATATTTTCTGTTGACCCGGCTGATGGTTTGGATCAGCAGATGCCTTTTCAGCGGCTTATCATTATACATATAAGTCAGAGAAGGCACGTCAAAGCCTGTGATCCACATATCAACGACGATGGCAATGCGGAAATTGGACTTATCCTGCTTGAACGCAGCGTCCAGTTCCTCGGACCGTTTGCTGTTCGCAGCGCCGCCGAGATACTTGTACATATCCGACGCATCGTTACTGGCGACGCTTGCCACCATCGCAATAAATGGCATCGGTTTTAACTCGCGCAATTCTTCTTCGGAAGCTGAACTGCCATCGGGCACCTTCTTTTTCTCAAACCATTCCGGATAGTGTTCCTTGAACTTTTGCAGCAGATCATAGGCGATTTTTCTGTTGGAGCATACGATCATCGCTTTTTGCACTCTATCCGGGTCGTTGGCGCAGGCAGAAACGTAGTGGTCATGAATATCAACGGCAAGGCGCTCCAACCGGGAAGGCTCTCCCAGAATGATCTCCATGGAGCTCATGGCCGTTTTGCTGGTCTCAATATCCTCTGCCGTTGCGCCATCGTCAAAGCATCTCTGGTAGTACGCTTCGATTTGCTCGACCTTTTCCTGATCAAGCAAGACCTTGGCGATCCTAGGATGATATTTGATGGACACAGTGATACCGTCAGCCACAGCCTGATCCATCGTATAACGGTCGATCTCCGCGCCGAAGGTTTGATAGGTCTGGTCGATGGGTGTGCCCGTAAAGCCGACGAAGGTTGCGTGTGGGAATGCCTCTTTCAAAACCTTTGCATACGGCTTGGATACCATCGCCTTCATATTTTCATCCGTATCCTTGCTGAACCTGATCCGGTTTGCGTGTTCGAGCTGTGTTCTGTGTGCCTCGTCAGAGAAACAAATGATATTGGCACGGTTGTTGATCAGTCCGATTTTGTCATCTTCACGGTCACAGAATTTTTGGATCGTGCAGATATAAAAGCCGCCGCTTTCCCTCATACCAAGCTCCTGCCGCAGGGCATTACGGCTTCGGACAACCTGTACCTCACCAAGATTCAAAAAATCCTTGCTCTTGGTAAATAGTTTCGATCCCTGTTTCTGAAGATCGTCGCGGTCAACGATCATAATGATCGTCGGAGAGCCGATTTCCTTTATGCCGGTACACCGCAGAGCGAGCTGTCGGGCAAGGAACGCCATCGTGTAGGTCTTTCCGCAGCCTGTGGCGCCGAAATAGGTGCCGCCCTTGCCGCTTTTCTCTACGACAGATCGAATGATGCTCTGCTTCAGCAGGCGAGCAGCAAAGAACTGCGGGTAGCGGCAGACGATCTCCCGCTCCTCACTGTCGAACGCTCTGTCCTGGAAGTAAATGTAGTCGCGGAAAATCTCAAGAAACCGCACCGGGCTGTACACGCCCCGTATCATGGTCTGCACCTCGTCGAACGGCAAAAGTGACACTTCATCGCCGTCATTCACACGGCGCCACGCGTAAAAGTGTTCATAGGGTGTGCGGACAGTGCCGAGCCGCGTTTTCACACCGTCGGAAATGCAGGCCAGCGGGCAATAATGCAGCAGATGCGGAATATCGCGCCAATAGCGGATATTGATCTGTTCCCATGCATCGTAAATCGTCGCGTTTTTATCCGCCGGGTTCTTCAGCTCGATGATGCACAGCGGCATTCCGTTGACAAAAAGAAGAATATCCGGGCGGCGGGTCTGCGTCTGCCCGTTGTTGGTGTATTCCACGGTGAACTGATTAACCGCGCGGAAGACATTTTTCTCCGGATCCTCAAACTCAATCAAATTGACCATTCTGGGAAGAGCCGCCTGCGGGGTGAACTGAATTCCGTTCACCATCCAGTCGTACACCTTATGCAGCGTGGCAAAATCACTTTCCGCACCCGCAAGGCGCACGGTGTCCATGATCTGCTGAATCTCATCCGCGGTCAGATCCGGGTTGGTTCTGTTCAGGAAAAACTCCATGTCATCAGTGTATAACACGTCCCGCATGGAACTGCGCGGAAGGCTGCTTCCGGCCAGATAGCTCCACCCCGCTTCCTCCAAATAGGAAAGAAATGTGCTTTCAAATTCCGCCTCGCAGTAGCGTCCGTGATAGTTATGCAGGTTCGCCATTGGGTTCACCTCCGTCTTCCAGCGATCCCCGAATCAAAATCGGGCAGATGTCCTTGATTTGCTTCTTTAGCTGCTCGTTGGTATTCCTACGCAAAGTGTACACGGTATAAATATCCACAATTGCCTTTTGCATTTTCTCATCGGGAACAGGGATTTCAATTTCATAGAACCGGTCGAGGTCAAGATTTGTACGGATACTGGAGTCACTCATAAACCATCCGTGCCGGTCAGTTTCCATGCGAGAAAACCAAATCAATATATTCGGGAGAGACCGTTGTATCTTTTGTTTCAAAAACTGTATACGCAGGGGAAATAATAATAGGCTTGTCCTCTCTATAAAGCGCAATTCTGATGCACTTATCTCGTCCCGTCTGCATACCCGAAAATGCAAACTGTCCGTTCTGCACAAGTTTGTATTTTTTAAGATCAACTCCGGTTATATCCGCAACTGAAGGCATAAATTGTTTTTCTATATTGATACCCTGCACATTTGTGACTGTTCCGTTATCGTTTCGATTATCGACTTCTGCCAGCAATTCGCGAATTGCTTTTTTGATGGCGGTATGCTTAACTTTATCAATCAGCGCATCACAGGTGAGCTTTAAATTCTCCAAGCCTCGCTCGTATGCCTGCTGATTGGCGACCATTGCATTATAGACATCGACATATTTCTGCTGTGTCGGTAGGTCGGGAAGTGGAATTATGATATCGCTCATATCTTCAAAGTTGAATTCTGGTCGCTGGCTTCCAAAGTTTCTGAATGTCACTTCCCGTAAGAACTCATTCCTCCAAAAATAGATATAGAGCCATGTTGGGTCAATAATTCTCTTTCCCTCTTCAGTCAGATAAAATACCATATACAGGTGTGACACAATGCACAGCCCATCAGTTCGATATGCGATTGAACCCAAGTCCAGTCGGGTCGGATTATAGACAAACGCTCCGTTGTTCACAATTTTATACGGCTTTAAGTTTACATCAATTGGATCGCCCTTAGGGATTGCAAAAACGCCTTGACTTGTAACACCAGAAATCAACTCTACTCCATACTTCAAGTCACGATTATTTTGGGTAGATCGAATAATGTAATCTCCGAGTCTAATTTTATTCAATCCCATAGCCGATCCCCCCGAACGCGTCCTTCAGCATTTTCTGGGACTGCTTTTCCTGCGCCAACACCTCACGCATTTCCTGTTGGATTCGTGCCATTTCCGCAGGGAAGTCGATCTCCAGATCATGGTCGATAAACTCGATATACTTGCTGGGGACAAGACTCCAGCCCTGCTTTTCAATTTCGTCCTTCCTGACGCTGCGGTAAAGCTCCGGCACAGCATAATTTGCGCTGTCGGTTCCTTCGGACTGCCATGTGTGATAAATGTCGGCGGCTTTTTGAATCTGTTCGCTGCTTAAAAGGACTTTCTTTTTGCTCTCATTTTTAACCGGATTTTCTGTCCAAGTGCGCAGATCTATGAACAGGATTTCGCCCGCTCGGCTGCGCAGCATTCTGCCGTGATACGCCCCGCCCTTTTTATTCTGATTCAGGATCCAGAGGGTGACGCTGATATCCGTGGTGATAAAAAGCTCACGCGGAAGAATGATAATGGCTTCGACCTTATCATTCTGGATCAGCTTTTTTCGGATCTCAAGCGTATCGCTGTCGCCCAAAGCGCCATTGGCCAGCAGGAATCCTGCAACACCCTTGAGCGCTTTCAAATGGGAAAGAATGTGGAGGATCCATGCATAGTTGGCGTTGCTCTCCGGCGGCGTCTGGTAATCCACCCAGCGGGAATCGTTTTTCAGATTCTCGTCGTACCAGCCTTTCAGATTGAAGGGCGGATTGGCCATGATGTAGTCGAAGTAAAGACCTTTGAACAGATCGTGCGTAAAAGTGGAGTCACTTTCTTCGCCGAGATTATGGCTGATGCCGCGCAGGGCCAGGTTCATCTTCGCCAGACGGTAGGTTGCAGCTTCCTTTTCCTGACCGTAGACATTGATCCTTCTGATATCGCCGCGCTTTTCCCGGATAAGATCGGTACTCTGGACAAACATACCGCCAGAGCCGCAGCAGGGGTCATAAAGTGTGCCGTCAAACGGCTCGATCATCGTCGCGATCAGCTGCACAACATCGTGTGGGGTGTAGAACTCGCCCTCTTCTTTCGTGGCGTTGACAGCGAATTCTTTCAGAAAGTACTCATAAACGCGGCCGATCAGATCTTTCTCTTCGCCAAAGACCCTGTGACTGATCTTATTGACTTCATCGACTACCTGCTTGATATCGTTGGGAGCGAGATTGCGTGTGGTAAACGTACCCTCCACAAAACACCCCTTCAACTGTTTGCTGCTGGCAGCAATGCTATGCAGAGCAGTATCAAGGGCGACATTCAGCTTAGGTGCAGGCGTCTGGATGATCGTTGACCAGCGCGCATCCACAGGCAGGTTATATGTACCGTCCGTAAAAGTGGGGTCATCCAAAAACGCGGCTTTAATTGCTTCGTCATCAGGGTCAAGTCCCTCTTTGATCAGATTCTGCCGTAAGTTCTCTACGCCATCTTCAAATTTTTCACCAATGAAACGCAAAAACACCAGCGTGAGCATCATATCGCGTTTTTCAAAGAACGAGCCGGAGTTGCGCGCCTTGCGCAGAATATCGCGGCATTTAAACAGGATAGCGTCCAGATTGATTTTTTCTTCCACTTTCTTCTTGGCCATTGAAATATACCTTTCTTTATCTTTTCGGCATCAGCTCCATTTGTTTTCTGACACCGACCAGCGTTTCACATAGTTTCTGCCTTCCACAGCTGCAACAAACGGCTCAAAAAGAAATTCATTGATCGTTTTAAGCACAGTACTGTAATCGTCGGTTTTTATATCGGTTTTGCGGCAGAATGCTTTCCACTTTTTCTGCATTGCTTCATCGCTGTTGAAAGCCATCACCTGCTCGAATTGCTTCACGGTAAAACTGTGGTCACGGTTGGCAAAGGTCTTTTTCATGGCTTCGGTCAGCAACACGCCGTCAAAGTCAAATTTATTTGCCAGATAATAAATATCGTAATAGTCCTTCATTCTGCTGGAGAATTCCATCAGATTGAGGATTGCATCGATTTTTTCTGCGATGGTCGTTTCAAGAGAGTATGTATTTACCGCCGGAGCGGAAAAATCTTCAAGATGCGTAGGAATCTTCCTCTTTTCATACTTTGGAACGATAACGTCACCTACACCAAAATCAATGTTGAGCGGTGTTTTTGTGTTCTTGATCCGAGCCACGAGGGATGCACCGATTCCTGCGTATTTTTTCGCTACAGCAATCGGCGCAGAAATTCCTCCTGGCAAAAAAGCTGCAGGCAAAGTTGATAGGTTCTTCCGCTTTCGTTCGCTTTGTTTTTCAATCTCGCCAGTACAGATGCCGCAACATCAGGCATTGAGCAGCACCTCCATCAGTTCAGTCACTTTTTTATAAACTCGCAGCTTTTTAGAGTATGCAGAAAGGTTGTTCAGATTTTTCTTCGTATCGTTTGCGTAAGCATTCAACGCCTTGGAGAACATTTCGTTGTCCAGCCGGGAACGATATTTGAAGCAGTCGCAAATAGTTCTTTCCCGGTCATAAACAGGCAATTCAACGCCCTGAAAGCGCCCTGTGGTTTTACCCAGTTCATACAGGTTATCCTGCACAAAGTACGCCTGCAGAACAAGCGCATCCACTTCAAGTTTTGCTCTGGACATAGTACGAGGCACCGCTATGGACCATTTGCGTGGTGCGAAATCACTGTATCCATAGTAGAAGAGGGCTGATTCTGCGCACACAATCCCCTGCGGAACAAGCGTTGCGAGAAGCTGCTCCTCAGAAACAATACTTTCCCCGGCGAGGCTGTAATAGCCGTGGCGTACTCGTTCGAGGTAACCGGCGTTGCACATATTCACGACATCAACTGCACGGATTCCGGCGGCAACAAAATCAGCAGATTTCGCAACGCCACCCCTGCTTACAATAATCACTTTCGCCAGTTCTCGGTTGTCCATGCAATCACCGACCCTCTTAATTAAAATTCGCACACAAATATATTTTATCTGTGCTTGAATTTTATCATGAATTGCAGATAATTGCAACAAAAAATTCACACATAATTCAGACTTGCTTGTGTGTGAATTCTATAAACAGCAAGACTGCCGCACAGTTGCTGCTTTCCAAATTACCGAGTGCGGTTCAGGCTAACAGAAGGATTGCTTCATCAGAGAGTTATATCAAATCATGAAAAACCTTTCACCAAGGTGACATCACCTTTAGGTTCCATTCCGCGAGGGTAGGGGTTCAAGTCCCCTCGGGCGTACCACGAACAAAATTTCGGTTTATCCAATAGATAGACCGAAATTTTGATTATATAGCGAACTTTTTAAGAAATCTAAAATCTTACACATAGTTGGAGGGGTGACAGCACCTTAGGTTCAAATGCTGTCTGGTTGGCGGGTGGAACATTCACCGTTTTTTAGCTTTTCCATCACCAATTCGTCGATTTCCTGTTCACGTTTTTGAATTTCCTTCTGCAAAGCCAAACAGTGGGCATCGAGGGATGGTTTCCTCAACGCCCACTGTTTTTGCAACTGTGTGACCTTTTTCAGTTCGGCTGCGTATTGTTCCCGCAGCTTTTCTGTATCATCCCAGACGGCTTTATCCAGAACTTCTTCGTGAATGCGGTGAGAGCGGCAATAGCCTTTCCCGTTCCGGTGGTAACCCCGGCAGACGTATTCCACACGGCGGCTGCCGTTCCAGCAGCGGATCATGGGACTGAACACGTTCCCGCATTCCTGACAGGTCAACAGCCCAGCATAACCTTTTACCCCGCGATTCCGTCGCCATAGAGCAGCTGCGCCAGCCTGTCCCAGTCAAAATCCAGCGCACCATATCGCTCCGTGAGTGTCCCATTTTCATAGACATCCAAGTGCGTGCGGAACGGCGCTTTGATCTGAATGTCCAGGCTGAGTTTTCCGTCCGTCTCCTGCACATAGATCTTTTCAACCAGCATCCGCAGGTGCGCTTCCGTCATGACACCCTCAGAGAGAATGTCGTCAATCATGCTGATATCCCGTTTGAGCTTCGTTTGCCGATTCCGCAGGACAGCGGAGATGTTTTGCAGTTCTTCGATCTGCTTTTTTGCCGCAGCGATTTCTTCTTCGCGCTTTTGAATCATGCGGTCGTAGCGTTCAGCGTTCGCCCGATCCCGTATCCGCTCCATTAAAATTGCCTCCGTTTCATCCTCCAGACAGCAGATTTTCTTTTCCAGCTTGATGATCTGCGCACCAGTCAGCTCTGCCTTTGGTGTCCACTGTGCGATTATCTGCTCCAGTGCATCCCAGTTCTGCTGATACAGCACTTTTGTATTGCACAGTTCGTCGATAATCAGCCTGTCCAATACAGACTCGTCGATCTGGTGCTGGGAGCAATGCTCCTTCCCGAAGCGGTTGTAGGTGCTGCAAACATATGCTGCAGCTTGTTCAGGTCGATCTCCGCATAGGTTCGATAGGGATATGATGTCAGGTTATGACCTCTCTTGTCATGAGCTATGGTTAAAATAGTTGGAAAAGTCGGGGCATCGCCGCGCGATCGTGCGGCGATTACTCATTGCTGCGTCGCAGATGTGTTCTCTCTCCATGCATGGCGATTTAACATCTGTATTGACCGCAGTGAAGTCAAAGAGTCACGCCGCACGCAGTTCGCTGCAAAAACGCGATATACGCTTCAGCGCTTCGTGGAGTTCATCATCCGAGCAGGTATATGCGATACGGATGAAGCCTTCGCCGCATTCGCCAAAGGCGCTGCCCGGAATGC
>OFMX01002343.1_pt1 | contig 11381 bp, 12 predicted proteins | sample 1541901 | NCBI WGS metagenome assembly OFMX01 (sample SAMN04209222, study PRJEB22552) | human gut metagenome | biome: gut; material: feces | host: Homo sapiens | place: USA: Oklahoma | reverse complement strand
CGCGCCGACAGGCATTTTTCCAATGCTTCAAACTTTGTTTGAAGCTATTTTACCACGCCTCCGGTTTCCGAGCAACGGAATCTCTCTATTTTTACAAAAGCTTTCCTTTCCGCCGAATTCGGGTAAAATAGAAGCAAAATGGAAAAAGGAGGCGTTTTCATGCAATTCACGTTTGCACACAATAACCTGAATGTAAGGGATCTCGAAAAGTCGCTTACCTTTTATGAGCAGGCGCTGGGGCTCCGGGAAACGAGGCGGATTGAGGCGGAGGACGGGAGCTTCCTCATCGTATTCCTGGGCGACGGGCGCTCGCTTCACAAGCTGGAGCTGACCTGGCTGCGGGATCGTAAGGAGAAATATGACCTTGGTGACAATGAATTTCATCTCGCATTTGAAACGGACGATATGGACGCGGCGTTGCTCCGCCATAGGGAGATGAGCTGCGTCTGCTTTGAAAATCTGGCAATGGGAATCTATTTCATCATCGATCCGGATGGCTATTGGATTGAGATTGTTCCAGCCAACAATAAGGGATATTAACAAAACACAAGTGCTCAAAAAAGCATTGAAAAGAAGCAAAGCGGCCCGGAAAACACCGGACCGCTTTGCTTCCATCAAATTTTGTCAGCGTACTGCGTTGCTGATATCGTTTCCGGCCTCACTGGCCATGTTGTGCAGGGTTTCGCTCAATTCCGTCAGGCCGTTCTGCACCTTGCTGCCAGCCTCGTTGAACTTTTCGCTGGCCTTCGTGGCTCCTTCCGCCAAGTGGCTGCTGGCATTCTCCACAATATTGGCGGAGCTTTCAGCCGCAGCGGGAGTACGGGAAGATTCCGTGATCTTTCCATTGTCCTTATCTCCGCAGCCGCCCAAAAACACGCTGCAGGTCAACATAAGCCCGAGAAGAACTGCAATTACCTTTTTCATGCATGAAAGACTCCTTTTAATAAAATGCTTCTCCCAACTGATTCGGTATCCTGCCGGCACATATGGGATACAGACGATAGGATGCCCGGAGGCTGGCAGTTTATACGCGCAGGCCCGCATTAACGGGTCAGCATGCCTCCATCTGCGTGGAGAAGCTGGAGAATATTTGCCTCATTCCCTGTTTTGGCATCGATATAGACGAGAATTTCATCCTCTTTCTGCCCCTTGCAGCGAAACTCATAGCAATAAATCTCGCCGCCCCCATCCGTGGGGATAAAGGCAAGCCGGGAGGAAAGCACGGTGAGCTTCGGGCTCAGGCGTTGCTGGGCCTGGCCCTTGGTAACCTTCGGCGTGGGGATCACCCTTTCCTTATGGTTCATCAGGTAGCCGCGTGCGTCAACAGATACGATATCGCCATTATCCAGCGCAACGCCGACCTTAATCAAATCGGTATAGCAGATTGCATCTCCCTCCATTTGGGCGAAGTTGACCACGCATATACCGTCATTGAGTGCATAATAGCTATCCTTCATGTTTTCATAGCCCATCTCTTTTAAAAAGGCAGAAGCACGGGAGATCGCGTCTGTGGCATTCAGCGTCGCCTCATCTGCAAAACGGGAATTGAGCATATAGCAGAGGTAGCCGCCCGCCTTTGTAATACTGATGCTCATCGTATCATAAAAAAATCCATAGGAGGCCATACTTCCATCCTCATCCGAATCCTCCTGCAGGTTGTTGGCGGCAATCCCGCTGATTTTAGAGGCAATCTGGGCCGCTTCCTCACGGGTAATATTACTCTTCCCATGAAGCATCGCGGGATTTTTTTGATTGATATGGTCGGAGAAGGGGCCGTCATAAATCAGCGTTGGATAATCCGCCAGCGCCTGCTCCGTATCGGCAAAGCTCTTGCTCAGTGAAAGTGCCTGCACGCCCTCGCCACCCTCGGAGAGCGCCGCGCGTGCCTGCTCCAGCTCAAGCGTGCCGTTATCAAGATGCATGCTGACGGTTGCAAGCTGGCCGCACAGGGATCGGGAAAGCGCCAGCAGCTTTTCGAGCATTTCTCGCTCGCTGTTTGAGATGGTTCCACCATCCGCTACCTTGCGGTTGAGCGACATCGCATATTCGCCCACCTGAGAGAGAAAGCGGTAGGTGTTATCCATCTGCAAATCGGAGGTGGGCAGCTGGCTGAGGCTGCTTTTCGCGCCTGTCGCTTCCCTCCACAGAGAAGAGGAAAGCTTTGCGAGCATTGGCGGCGTGTTGGTATAGATCACCTTACTTAAATCGCTTTCAATATGATCCATATATTCCCCGAGCTCCAAAATCGCCCGCTGCTGCGTTTCCTCATAGGCTGTTTTATAATGCCGGGTCTGCGCCGCGCCAATACAAGCCGTTGCAACCAAAACGACGAACAGCGCAGTCAGGTAGCTTGCCAGGCGGATCCTGCCGCGGCGTGAATGCGTTTGATACATTTGGGAACCAACCCTTTCCGGAATAAAGTGAAAGCATCTTTTCGATTGCCCTTATTTTTTACAGAAACGGCTGGAATATTCCTGCCCTTGCCACGCTGTGCCCAAACGCTGAGAAAACAGCACAAATACTATAAAATGAAAACAGTATTTTCCATTTATAAAGTATACAAAGGATGGCCGCTGTGCTATAATAATGCATACCAAACCTATTTGAAATGCCTCTGATATGGGCTTTTCGCCGTTTGGAACCACCGAACGCTGCCTAGGCGGGGGCCAAAAGAAGGCCGCGGAAGCGTTTGATGAGAAGCAATAGATTGGGAAAGGGGCGCTGAACGATGGCGGACAACTTGTATTATTGGGAAAATCCCGCAATTATTAAGGAGAATAAAGAGGACGCGCATGTGATTGCACTGCCTTATGATAGCTTTGAAGCGGCGCTGAAGCGCGGCGAATCCCCCTATCAAAAAATGCTGAACGGCAAGTGGCGTTTTTATTGGCAGATGGGTGTGGAAGGGCTTCCAGAGCAGTTCCAGGCGGAAGATTTTGACGACAGGGGTTGGAATGAGATCGAGGTGCCCGGCGTATGGCAGCTGCAGGGCTATGGAAAGCCCGTTTACCTCTCCTCCAGTTATCCGGATGCGATTGAAACAGCGAAGGATAAGATTCCCGCGATTGATCATGCAAAAAATGAGGTTGGCATTTACCGCAGGACCTTTACCGTGCCCGCTGAATGGGAGGGCAAGCAAATTTTTATCCATTTCGGAGCGATCAAATCCGCGTTTTTCCTTTATATCAACGGCAAGCGCGTTGGCTATTCGCAGGGCTCCATGACACCCGCGGAATTCCGAATTACGGATGCGCTCCACGCCGGGGAAAACTCCATCACGGCGGAGGTATATCGCTATTCAGACGGCACCTATCTCGAAGATCAGGATATGTGGTTTCTCAGCGGTATTTACCGCGATGTGTACCTCTATGCCGAAAACGATATCTATCTGCGCGATTTCTATGCGCGGGCAGAGCTGGATGAAGCCTGTCAGGATGCCACGCTAAGCGTTTGGACGGGTGTGGCCAATTGGGGCAAAAAGGCCGTGGAAGACATTGTGCTGGATGCAGCCCTGGTGGGCGGCACGAAGCTTTCTTTTGAGCCGCTGGAACTGGTGGCGCTGCCAGGCAATACGCGCAGCTTTTTCACGGCTGATATCGAGAGGCCGCTGCAATGGTCTGCGGAAGCGCCCAACCTTTATACGCTGGTGCTGACGCTGCGCAAAGGCGATCAGGTGCTCTCCTGCAAGAGCGTGCGGATCGGCTTTAAGCGCATCGAGATCAAGGGCGAGCAGCTTTTGGTCAATGGCAGCCCCGTGCTGCTCAAGGGCGTGAACCGCCACGATTTCGACCCGGATCACGGCTGGGCTGTGCCGCGCGAGCGGTATTATGAAGATTTAAACCTCATGAAGCAGGCGAATATCAACGCCATCCGTACCAGCCATTACCCGGACGATCCGTTTTTCTATGAGCTTTGCGATGAATACGGCTTTTACGTGATGGATGAATGCGACATGGAAACGCATGGTGTGCGCCGCAAGGATGTGCCGGGCAGCAACCCGATGTGGACGCAGGCCGTTGTGGACCGTGCGCGCCGCATGGTCATCCGCGACCGCAACCATGCCTGCGTATGCATTTGGTCGCTTGGCAATGAGGCGGGCGACGGCGAAAATTTTAAATATATGAAGCAGGCGATCCTTTACCACGACGATTCGCGGCCGGTGCATTACGAAGGGGATTTCGACCTGACGACGTCCGACTTCATCAGCCGGATGTACCCAAACGGCGAAATGATGGAGAAGCTCGGCACACGCCAGCCGATCACCGTATCGATGTTTGAAAATATCGCAAACTCCCTTGCCGCGGATAATAAGCCGATCACAGCGGAGATGTACCGTGGAAAGCCCGTTGTATTGTGCGAATTTGCGCATGCAATGGAAAATAGCCTCGGCAACTTCCAGGAGTTCATGGACGCCTTCGAAAAATATGAGAACCTCTGCGGGGGATTTATCTGGGATTTCGTTGATCAAGCGATCCACAAAAAGGAGAACGGCGTAGACAAATGGCTTTATGGCGGAGACTTTAACGAAGGCGCCACGAGCGGGTATTTCTGCGCCAACGGAATCATTGCGGCGGACAGAACGCCCCACCCCTCTTATTATGAGGTAAAAAAGGTCTATCAGCCGATTCATACCGAGGAGCAGAACCTGCTCAGCGGAAAAATCAGAGTGTCGAACAAATTCCTCTTTACTGATCTCAGCGGATTTTCCCTAGTTTGGACGATACAGGCAGCCGGCGAAACGATCCAGGAAGGGCGGATTGACAATCTTGACATTCAGCCAGGCGCCTCAGCAGAGCTTGCGCTGCCCTATGATTTAACGGGCCTTCCGGCGGCGGAATGCGTTTTGACTGTATCCTTTGTCACAAAAGAGGATACTATTTGGGCGAAGGCCGGGTTTGAAACCGCTTGGGATCAATTCATTCTGAAAAAAGAAGTGGATACGCGCGCGATTCGCCAGGGCCCGGCCATCAAATTCAAGCACAGCGGGAAGTTTATTTATATTAGCGGAAGCCGCTTTAACGTGGTGTTTGAGGATGGCGTGATGACGACGCTCTCCTACGATGGCAAGCCGTATCTGGTGCGGGGGGGAGGATTGCGCCCGAACTTCTTCCGCGCGCTGACGGATAATGATATCGGCACCTTTAATTTTGCCCCGCAATTTGCGCCGGTGAATCCTTCCAATCAGTGGAAGCTCGCCAATAAAGCGTTGCGCACACGCAGCGTAACGGTGACGCAGGGCGTGGGCAACGAGGCTGTTGTCAGTGTAAAATGGTTTACGCCCTTTACCCGAAAGGTGGAAACGCAGTACCGTTTCCTGCCGGACGGCACGATTATGGTGCAGCATACGGCTTCGTCACTTGCGCTGAACCTATTGCGGGTGGGCTTACGCATGACTCTGCCTGCCGGGCTGGATCGGGTGAGCTGGTATGGCCGCGGCTTCCAGGAAACGTATTGCGATCGAAAGACCGGCGCGAAGATCGGGCGGTATGAGGCAAGAGTTGCCGAATTGGAAACGCCCTATATGCGCCCACAGGAGAACGGCAACCGCGTGGATGTGCGGAGCATGGAAATCCGCAGGGGGGATGGCTCCGGGCTTTGCTTCAAGGCGCTGCCGGGCACGGTGTTCGAATTCAGCGCGCACCATTACAGCCTGGAGGCGCTGGAGAAGGCGCGCCATCAGCATGAGCTGGTGCGGGAGGGGAATACCTACCTGTATCTGGATGCACGCCAATGTGGAGTCGGCGGAGATATGCCCGGTATGGCATGCCTGCGTGAGCCCTATATTCTGCACAGTGGTGTTCCCTACAGCTTCCGTTTTACCATTTCTCCACTGGATGCGCAGTGAACTGGCATAAATTTGTAACTAATTTTTAAATTCTCAATAAGGAGTGTTGAGTGCCTTCCTCCGATATGCTATAATTTCGGCAGAGAGAAAGGGATGAGAAGCGATGGCCATGGAACGCAAACGGGATAAGTTCGATGCGATGCGGGAGGATGCAATTGAGCGGATTTTGACTGCTTCTACACAATTGTTTTCCGATTACGGCTATGCAGCCACCACAATTCAGATGATTGCCGACCGCGCAAAGGTGGTTCCCAGCGGAATTTATCACTATTACGCTGGCAAGTCAGATTTGCTGAAAGCGGTGGTAGACCGCTTGGTTCAGAAGGTGGAAACCCTTCTTACAGACTCCGGGATCACTTTTATTGAAAAAGCTCAGGTCATCAATTTTTTGGACTTTTGCATTCAGGCGCTCAAGGAGAATATGGCGGATGTCCGGCTGCTGGTCATGCTGATCCTGCAAAAGGATACGCCGTCCGACTGCTCGGAAAAGCTGCTGGGGATTGCTCAATTTGTTTGGCAGAAATTACCCCAGTTTGAAATGGATGAAGCGAGCCGCTATGAGTGCCTGCTTCTGATCGAGGATCTGTTTGCCGCGGCAACGCTCTTTGCCGCTTCGAGGGATGAGGCCATTTTTGACCGGCAGACAGCGGAAATCCGTGTCAATTTCCAGAAGATTTTTTCACGCGATACCATTTCCAACGAGCCGATGCTTTTGCCGGATGCGCTAGAGGAGCCTTGAAGCTTTTCATGTTTTAAAGGATATAGAAACGACCGCCGAGAGTGCATCCCCCGCGGCGGTCGTTTCATAGTGTGTTATGATCGTTTGCGTCTCCATTCAAACAGGTATTGCTGCGCGATGCCCTCATTGCCCTGTATGCAGGCAGGCAGCCCCTGCGGGTAGCATTCCGCCATCACCCGCTTCATCCAAACGTCGATGGGAAACGCGTCCATCCGTCCACATCCATAGAGCAGGGCGCATTCCGCAACCTTCGGCCCCACGCCCCGAATTTTTTGCAGGGAGGCCCTGGCCTGCTCCAGCGGCAGGGTGGAAAGTGCTTCGAAGCTAACCTCTCTCGCGGTAATTTTTTGCGCCGCGTCCAATAGGTAGCCCGCCCGGAATCCGGCCCGTAGGGGAGCAAGGGCGGAAACATCCAGCGCGGCAAGCCGTTCCGGGGAGGGGAAAGTAAAATCCTCGCTGCCCAAAGGCTCTCCAAACGCTTCACATAGCCGCCCAATGATCCCCTTGATGCGGGGAATATGGTTGTTTTGAGAGATGATAAACGAACAGAGCGCTTCCCACGGCTCTTGCTGTAAAATCCGGATTCCCGGGCAGGTGTCAAGCGCTTGCCGCATCACCGTATCCGCACGAAAACGCTCGCATAAGGCGCCGTAATCCCGTCCGAGATCGAAATAGGAAAACCAAATTTGATCGAACTCCTCCTGGCTACAGGAGAAAAAGATCCGCTCGCCCTCCTGCCGGATGGTTAAAGGCCGGCCAAATGCAACGCCGTGAAACGCGCCGTTTTCCAATTGGCTCCAACGAAAGGCCTGGCCGCAATCCAAGGTGCGGGCAAGGTCAAACTGAGGAATTTGAATGCACAGCGGCTCCAAAGCGACAGGCATCGGCGCCCCTCCTCTCAAATAAACGGAAACAAGCTCCAAGTATCTCTTTCCAACAAAATTCCATGAAAAAACCGCCGGGAACAATCACCCGGCGGTTTGCAGCTTTTTTAGCGGTACAGCGGGTATTTCTCGCAAATTGCATTCACGCGGGCGCGGATTTCATCCGCCTTCGCGTCAAACTCCGTTGCGGCAAGCTTGATGCAATCTGCAATCGTATCCATATCCTCCGCCTGAAGGCCCCTTGTGGTAGCCGCCGCTGTGCCAAGGCGCAGGCCGCTTGTCACAAAAGGCTTTTCGGGGTCGTTGGGAATCGCATTTTTATTGGCGGTGATATACACATCGTCCAAACGGTGCTCCAGCTCCTTGCCGGTCACATGCAGGGAGCGCAGGTCAACGAGCATAAGGTGGTTATCCGTGCCGCCGGAGACCAGGTTGACCCCGCGGGAAATCAGCCCGTCTGCAAGCGCTTTTGCATTATTGAGAATTGCCTGCTGATAGGCTTTGAATTCCGGCTTGAGCGCTTCGCCGAAGCAAACAGCTTTTGCCGCGATGGTGTGCATCAGAGGGCCGCCCTGCGTGCCGGGGAAAATGGCCTTATTGATCGCCGGGCCGAACTCCTCCTTTGAGAGAATCATGCCGCCGCGCGGGCCACGCAGGGTTTTATGCGTCGTGGTCGTGACAACATCGGCATACGGCACGGGCGAGGGGTGCAGCCCTGCCGCCACAAGGCCTGCAATGTGCGCCATATCAACCATCAAATAAGCGCCTACGCTTTTGGCAATCTGACCGATGCGCTCAAAATCGATGACGCGCGGGTAAGCGGACGCACCGGCGACGATGAGCTTCGGCTTTACCTTGAGCGCCTCTTCTGCAAAGGCGTCGTAATCGATATAGCCCTCCTCATTCACGCCATAGGGGACGAAGTTAAAATATTTGCCGGACATATTCACAGGAGAGCCATGCGTTAAATGGCCGCCGTGCGCTAAGTTCATGCCCATGACGGTATCGCCAGGCTGAATCAAAGCAAAATAAACCGCCATATTGGCCTGTGCGCCGGAATGGGGCTGAACATTGACGCAATCCGCACCAAACAGCTCCTTGGCACGCCGGATTGCGATATTTTCAACAATATCAACATATTGGCAGCCGCCGTAATAGCGCTTGCCCGGATAGCCCTCTGCATATTTGTTGGTCAGCACGCTGCCCATAGCGGCCATCACAGCGGGGGAAACAAAGTTTTCAGAGGCGATCAGCTCAATGTTGCGCTGCTGGCGGCCAAGTTCCTTCTGCATCGCCTCGCCAACCTCCGGATCAAAGCGGGAAACAAAGCCGATGGTATCGAGAATCTCATTGTACATAACGCGTAACGTCCTTCCTTTCACTCGTTCAGATCAGAAAATAATATGGTAATGATTGCATACCCACAAAACTTCTCCCTACAGGAGGGATGCTTTGCACTGGCAGGCATTTTTTCAATGCTTCTGAACTTAAAAAGTTTGAAATTTTACGACCTGATAGCTTCAAAGCCTCCTCTTCAAAAATGGCGTTGCCGCCGTGCGGCAGGAGGCGTTTTGCGCCAACAGACATTTTTTCAATGCTTCAAACTTTGTTTGAAGCTATCATACCATAAAATATTCAATCGTTCAACACAAGCAGGCGCAGGTGTTTCAATATTTTTTAAACTAACTGCTTTGCTTAAATGTAGTAAAAATTGCGTTGGTAGTAGCAAAGTGATAACAAATTTATTCATCGCTTTTCTTATAGTAATCATTTCTTTGTGGTTCGTCTGATTAGTTGCACTCATTTTAAATCGAGTTTATTAAATGGCCCCCAGAAAAATATATTAGTGACTGTTTAAGAAAAATAAGGAATTTATAGAAATTTTTATTGACAAATAAAATAATAAATAGTATTATTTTGATATAAATGTAAAGGAGGGGACTATTTATGTGCGAAAAGAAAAGCAAATATGATATTCAGCCTGATGGTTCTAGTTATGGGTTTGGCCGAAAGGGAGGCCGGGATATTGATGACTCTGAAAGAACGCAGCGTACTAGTGATGGTGGTCACATACCAGGTCGTTATCAATGGGAAGAGACTGTCGATGTTTCTAAAGATGAAGACGAAGATGACAACGATAATAATGACAGAAGCAATTAACAATTCATTGCAGGAGAACATATCAGTAATAATCCCCCGGAACCCACAACGGATTCCGGGGATTATTCTGCCTATTCAGTTACATCTTCTTAAAAGGAACATCTGTTCTTTACAATTACTAATTATGGTGCTATTATTAGAACACTCCAATAAATGGATTTGTTTTTGCAGTTATTGCGAAAAAAGTGTTGAAATTCGCGTAAAAGTTGCTATACTAAAATTGTAGGGTAGCGACGGAAGGTGTTTTCGTCGCTTTAACTGTGTAATAATGAGGGGTGAATCAGATGAACAAGATTCCTGGACTGACCGGTATTCGGATTAATGCTGATGATGACAATGAGCACGTGATTATATCATTAACCGAAGCTGACGAGCCTAAGGACAAGTCTGAGGAGCCTGAGTTTTTTACTACGTTTAAGGTGCACAAGGAACAATACATGGGATTAATTGGTGCCTTAATAGTTACCGGGATGGAGCTGCAGAAAAATGGCCTTGAACTTCACTTGCCGATGCCTGCAGAGGAGGATGAATAATTATGGCGGCTAGATCATATAATAAAACGAACGGTATTATATATTTTGACGATACGTTAAGGGCGGCATCCAGAATTGCGGAGTTAACTTCTGAAGAGGCTCAGCAGGTTTTTTCAGACTTAATAACTTCCTTCGCAATATCGAACGAATCCAGAATGTCGAAAAGATCTTTATGCTCTTTTATTGATTTGCGAATTAATGCCCGTCTAGCTTCAAAAGAGGTAGGTATGGGAAGATTAGATGATTATGTGGATCGTCTTTTGACTCCAGATTTTATCGAATGGTTTGGGGTTAAAGAGGTGTATACTTTTCGCGATTTAAATGAAGTCTGGGTTGTAGTAGAGGGCCTTACATCTGACAAATTGCTTCGATTTAATGACATAACTTATTTTTGCGAAAAGAACAGCCAAACGAAGAATATCATCTCATTGATCATTGACAAGGGGTCTTTAGAAGAAGACGAAATACCCCCTTATGATGAAAAAATTGAGGTGTAGACAAAATGGCTAGCGTGAAAAAGCACCTGGAACAAAAAGAGAAAAATGAAGAATTTGCTGCATATTTAGAAAATTCAAAATACGTTGACTGGCAGATTGTTGGCATTTTTTATGCAGGTCTACACTTAGTAAAAGCGTATTTACATAATCAATACAACATATCCGACAAGGATTTGAGAACTCATAATGACATTTTAAAAAATGTGGATCAATATTGCACAGAAGCAATTGCGAAAAGCTATCGATTTCTCTACCGAGAAAGCCGAACAGCGCGTTATGAATGTATAAACATTACTTCTATACAGCTTCAAATGACCAAACAAATGTATAAGTCTTTACATAAAGAATGTATCTTTAAAAATTAGAATCAATAAAAATTTGCCCCCCAGAATCTATGATGGGTTCTGGGGGATCGTTTTGTCTATTCGGTTTTTTCGTCCGCCTTTGGTCTGTCATAAGTCAGGGCCAGCTTGCTATCCTGCACGCCCTTTGTGGTCGGGTCAGAGATGATGCCGATTGCGGCCGGGATCATCAAAACCAACCGCACGGCCTCCACGATCTGGCTGCCGGTGATCTCCGGCGCGACCCCGCACAGGTCAAGGATGTAGAACACGGCCATGATGACGGCGGATGCAATGCCCATCCAAAACGGGCCGCTCTTCAGCCGCACTTTCCAGTTGATATTTTTCAGCATATGTAATTCCTCCAATTTTTAATTTCTGC
>OFMX01002334.1_pt1 | contig 11435 bp, 9 predicted proteins | sample 1541901 | NCBI WGS metagenome assembly OFMX01 (sample SAMN04209222, study PRJEB22552) | human gut metagenome | biome: gut; material: feces | host: Homo sapiens | place: USA: Oklahoma | reverse complement strand
CTCTCAGTCACCTTCGGTGACAGCTCTCCCAGAGGGAGAGCCAAGGGGCTGTACCGATACGCTCCATTTACTGTTTTACGACCACCAAAGAACCAGTCTGTGCCGGTTTTTGCACATAATCAAAATATAATGCCATTGAATCGGCAAAAAATCCGTGTTATAATATAAAAAAAGCAGAAAGAAGGCTATCTCTTGACCAGTTCGGAGGCGCATTACCAAAAAATGACGGAAACCCCGGTTTCCCGGCTGATTCTGAATCTCGGTATCCCTACCATTATTTCCATGCTCATCACCAGCATCTATAACATGGCGGACACCTACTTTGTCGGCACTCTGGGGGAAAGTGCTCAGGCCGCGACGGGCATTCTCTTCACCGTTCAGGCTATCATGCAGGGTCTGGCCTTCATGCTCGGCCATGGCGCCGGCACCTACGTTTCCCGGGCGCTGGCGGACAAGAATACCGACGAGGCCACCATGTACGTCTCCACTTCCTTTTTCACCGGCATTGGTCTGGGGGTGATAATCAGCGTGTCTGGCCTTTCGTTTCTCAGGCCGCTGGTACATTTTCTCGGCAGCACCGACACCATCGCCCCCTATGCCATGGACTATGGCTTCTGGGTATTTCTGGCCGCGCCAATGATCATCTGCTCCCTGATTCTCAATAACTGTCTGCGCTATGAGGGCAAGGCCTTTTATGCCATGTTCGGCCTGACCGCCGGTGGTCTTCTGAACATTCTGGGGGACTACATTCTGGTCATGAAACTGGGCAAGGGCGTCTACGGCGCGGGACTTGCCACCGCCGCTTCCCAGCTGGTGAGCTTTACCATTCTTCTGATCATGTACCTGAAAATGGCGCAAAGCACCATCCGCTTCCGCGCTGTCAGCCGAAAATTCAAGACCTATCTTTCCATTTGCCGGGTGGGTCTGCCCTCCCTCATCCGTCAGGGGCTGACCTCCGTGACCATGGGGCTGCTGAACAACATGACAAAGCCCTTTGGCGACGCGGCCATTGCCGCCATGAGCGTGGTCAACCGGTATTCCAATTTCCTGATCTGCGTCGGTCTCGGCATCGGCCAGGGCTTCCAGCCGGTGGCGGCCTTCAATTATCAGGCCAGAAAATATGACCGGGTGAAAAAGGGTCTGGTGTTCACCATGTGCTTCGGACTGGTCTTCATCGGCAGCTTTTCCGTTCTCAGCATGATCTGTGCCGAAGGCATCATCGGGATTTTCCAGAAAAGCGAGGCGGTCATTGCCATCGGCTCCACCGCGCTGCGGTATACGGTGATCGGAATGCTGTTTGTCCCCTTCTCCGTGCCGGTGAACATGCTTTATCAGAGCATCCAGCAGCCAACCATTTCCTCGGTTCTGTCCCTGATTCGTTCCGGCGCGGTCACCATTCCCATGCTGCTGATCGGGGTTCCCTTGCTGGGGCTGCCCGGAGTTCAGATCGCCCAGCCTACGGCGGACGTGCTGGCCGGGATCATCAGTATCCCGTTCATCGTCCGTTTCCTCAAGAAAACCCCCACAGAATAGCAAAACGCAGGAGCGTCCACGATTGGTCGCTCCTGCGTCTTTTATTTTTTTACGGCGGCAAGAATGTACTTCACCAGCTCGTCCCGGCCGTTCCCCTTCTCCGCAGAGAACGGAATCACCGGGCAGCCCTCCGGAAGCGCCAAATCCTCCCGGATGACCTTAAGGTTCGGTTCCAGCTCGCTTCTTTTCAGCTTGTCCATCTTGTTGGCAACGACCACAAAGGGGCACCCGGAATCTAAGAACCACCGCGCCATGGTGATATCGTTGTTGGTGGGCGGATGGCGGTAGTCCACAATCAGCACGCCCAGATCAATGCGGTTTGCCGCGAAATAATCCTCCATCAGCCGCCCCCAGCGTTCCTTCTCGCCGGCGGAAACCTTCGCGAAGCCGTATCCGGGCAGGTCAACCAGATAGCAGGCGCCGTCCAGGGTGAAGTAATTCACATGGACGGTTTTTCCCGGCTTATCCCCTACCCGCGCAAAGTTTTTCCGCTGCAAAAGGCGGTTGATCACCGAGGATTTTCCCACGTTGGACTTCCCGGCAAAGGCAATTTCCGGAAGCCGTTTTGTGGGAAAATTCTCCTTGGATGCGGCGGAAATCAGAAATTCCACATTCTGAAAGTTCACAATTCTTCCTCCGTTACTGGCGCAGACCGGGCTTTTGCACCCTGGTGCGCACATCACCGGGAAGCTCCGTCAGAATGGTGGGGCTGACCTCAGTGGGCCGGTTCAACGCGGCGGAAAGCACCGTGTCCATGGTCTGTGCGCTGATGAAATTCAGCTGACGCCGGACGGTCTGGTCGATTTCCTCCAAATCCCGCTCGTTGTCCTTGGGGATAATGACGGTGCGCACGCCGTGGCGCAGAGCCGCCATGGTCTTTTCCCGCAGTCCGCCGATGCGCATAACCCGTCCCCGAAGGGAAATTTCGCCGGTCATAGCGATATCCCGCCGCACGCTGACCCCCGTCAGGGCGGAAACAATGGCCGTGCAGACGGTGACGCCCGCCGAGGGGCCGTCCTTGGGAACCGCCCCCTCCGGGAAATGAACGTGAATGTCCTTGGTCTTGTAGAAGTCCGGGGCGACGCCCAGTTTCTGGGCGTTGGCGCGGATGTAGCTCAGCGCCGCATGGGCGGATTCCTTCATCACATCGCCCAGGTTTCCGGTCAGCTCCAGCTTGCCGGAGCCGTCCATGACGTTGACCTCTACTTCCAGCGTTTCACCGCCGACGCTTGTCCAGGCAAGCCCCGTGACCAGACCCACCTGATCGGTGCAGGGCAGCCGGTCGGGCAGGAACTTGCGCACGCCCAGATAATTTTCCAGATTGCTGCCGGTGACGGCGATCTTCTTCGGGGCTTCCTGAGAAAGAATCTCCATATCCGCCTTCCGGCAAATTTCGCCGAAGCAGCGTTCCAGATTCCGCACGCCGGATTCCCGTGTGTAGCAGGAAATCGTCTCCCGGATGGCGTCGTCGGTGATGCGGAGCTGTGCCTTTTTCAGTCCGTGCTTTTTCAGCTGCTTGGGAATCAGGTGATTCCTGGCGATCATGAACTTTTCCTCATCCGTGTAGGAGCCAAGCTCGATGATCTCCATACGATCCAGCAGCGGCCGGGGCACGGTGTCCAGGGTGTTTGCCGTGGTGATAAACAGCACGTCGGACAGGTCAAAGGGGATTTCCAGATAATGATCCCGATAGTCGTGGTTCTGCTCCGCGTCCAGCACTTCCAGAAGGGCGGCGCTGGGGTCGCCGCGGTAATCGGAACCCAATTTGTCGATCTCGTCCAGCAGCAGCACGGGATTGCAGCTGCCTGCCTGGGTCATGGCGGTCATGATACGACCGGGCATCGCGCCGACGTAGGTCTTCCGATGTCCCCGAATGTCCGCCTCGTCGTGAATGCCGCCAAGGGAAATTCGCGCCATTTTCCGGTTCAGACTCCGGGCGATGGAATAGGAAATGGAAGTCTTACCCACGCCGGGAGGCCCCACCAGGCACAGAATCTGGGGCGGCATCTGGGGCGCCATTTCCCGGACGGCGATGGTCTCTAAGATTCGCTCCTTCACCTTTTCCAGCCCGAAATGGTCATGCTCCAGAATTTTCCGGGCAGCGGCCACGTCCACCCGCTCCCTGGTCTTGACGTTCCAGGGCAGCTCCAGCACGGTGTCCAGATAATTCCGCAGCACCGCTCCTTCAGAAGAACCGAAGGGCTGCTTTTTCAGCCGCTCCACGTCCTTCAGGAGCTTCTTCTCCGTATCCTCTTCCAGGTGGAGATTCCGAATGCTCTGGGCATAGGTGTCAAATTCGTCCTCGTCGTCCTCTTCCCCCAGCTCCTCCCGGATGGCCTTTATCTGCTCGCGCAGGAAGTAATCCTTCTGGTTCTGGTCGATGGCGGCGCGGGTCTTCTCCTGGATATCCCCTTCCAGCCGGAGCATCTCCACCTCCCGGCGCAGAAGCTGGACAGCGGTCTCCAACCGGCGGACGCTGTTCAGCTGGCAGAGCATTTTCGCCTTATCCGGGAAGTCGATGCCGGAATTCTGGGCGATGGAGTCGGCAATGAAGCCGCTGCTCTCACTGGCCAGCATCCGCAGCTGAACGGTCTGAGCGGGATGCTCACACAGCTCCAGATACACGCCGTACAGGGAATTGGCCTCCCGGCGCAGGGCGCGGGCGCGAATGGTGTCCGCCGGTTCCTCCACGCTTGCCGACTCCACAATGCCGGAAAGATACGGCTCGCTCTGGAAAAGCTCGGTGATCCTGCCCCGGCTGATGCCGGTGACCAGAATCCGCAGATTCTCCCCCTGGGTTTTCAGCACCTGCTTGACCTTGGCAATGCAGCCGACGGCATACAGGTCTTTCAGTGTCGGGTCGTCCACCAGCAAATCCTTCTGGGGAATCAGCAGCAAATTCTGGTCGCCCTGCATGGCCGCTTCCAGCGCCTTAATGGACTTACCGCGACCGACTTCAAAATGAACGGTCTGTTCGGGGAAAACGCACAGTCCCCGCAACGCAAGGATGGGCATTTTCCCTGCAAAAATGGTTTCAGTCAAAGTTCTTCCCTCCTTTTTGAAAAAAGGGGGTAGAAAAACTACCCCCTTGGAAGAATAGAGATATTATTTGCGCCCGGAGATTTTTTCCCGGGGATGGGCGGTGTCCCGCACAATGCCGGGATCGGCGCCCTCGACGGCTTCGGGGGTGATGATGATCTTCTGAATGGACAGATCGGAGGGGATCAGGAACATGATCTTTGTCATGATCTTCTCCATGATCGCCCGGAGTCCTCTTGCGCCGATCTGACGGTCTAGCGCCTTCTGGGCAATGGCCTGAAGGGCTTCCGGCTGAATTTCCAGCGCCACGCCGTCCATTTCCAGCAGTTTCTGATACTGCTTCGTCAGGGCGTTTTTCGGCTCCACAAGAATCCGAATCAGATCGTCCCGGGACAGACTGCGCAGAGTGGTGATCACCGGCATACGTCCCACAAGCTCGGGGATAATGCCGAATTTCAACAGATCATGGGGTTCCACCTGGGTGAACAATGTACCCACATCCCGCTTGCTCTTGCTCTGTACGGGGGAATCAAAGCCGATGGCGCTCTTGTCGGTGCGCTTTTCGATGATTTTGTCCAGACCGTCAAACGCGCCGCCGCAGATAAAGAGGATGTTGGTGGTGTCCACCTGAATCATTTCCTGCTGGGGATGCTTCCGGCCGCCCTGGGGCGGAACGTTGGCAACGGTGCCTTCCAGAATTTTCAGAAGCGCCTGCTGCACACCCTCGCCGGAAACGTCCCGGGTGATGGAGGTGTTTTCGCTCTTGCGGGCGATTTTGTCCATTTCGTCGATGTAGATAATGCCCCGTTCCGCCAGCTCCACGTCAAAATCGGCGGCCTGGAGCAGACGAAGCAGAATATTTTCCACATCGTCGCCCACATATCCGGCCTCGGTCAGGGTGGTGGCGTCCGCGATGGCAAAGGGAACGTTCAGAATTTTCGCCAGCGTCTGGGCAAAGAGGGTCTTGCCGCTGCCCGTTGGCCCGATGAGCAGAATGTTGCTCTTCTGAAGCTCCACATCGGAATCCGCGCCGAAATAAATGCGCTTATAGTGGTTGTACACCGCGACGGACAGGGCGACCTTCGCCTCGTCCTGCCCCACGATGTAATTGTCCATGAAGGACTTGATCTCTACGGGTGTGGGCAGCTTGTCGGGGGCGTTCAGGCCGCTGCCCGTATCTATTTCCTGCCGCAGAAGATCGCTGCAGGCAGCCACACAGTCGCTGCAGATATACACCCCAGGACCGGCAATCAGCCGTGACACCTGATTCTCCCGCTTCCCGCAGAAGCTGCATCGAATCGGCGGCTGCTCAGTGTTCTTTGCCATGACACCGGTACCTCGTTTCTAGATAATTTTAATGGTGGTCAAGCACCCGGTCGATCAGGCCGAAGGCCTTGGCTTCCTCTGCGGTCATGAAATTGTCACGCTCGCAGGCGGCGGTGACCTCCTCGATGGAGCGTCCGGTGTTCTCGGAGAGAATGCGGTTCATCCGCGCCTTGACGGTTTCCAGACGCTTCAGGTGGATGGCCATGTCCGTGATCTGGCCCTGGGTACCCGCGGAGGGCTGGTGGATCATGATCTCGGAATTGGGCAGCGCCATACGCTTGCCCTTGGTGCCGGCGCTGAGAAGGAACGCGCCCATGGAGGCTGCCAGGCCGACGCAGATGGTCGCGACATCGCACTTAATGTACTGCATGGTGTCGTAGATGGCCATACCTGCGGTGACGCTGCCGCCGGGGCTGTTGATATAGAACTGAATGTCCTTATCCGGATCCTGGGCTTCCAGGTACAGCAGCTGGGCAACCACCAGACTTGCGGTGGTGTCGTTAACTTCTTCGGACAGGAACACGATGCGGTCGTTCAGCAGACGGGAGAAAATGTCATAGCTGCGCTCGCCGCGGCTGGTCTGCTCAACAACATAGGGAACTAAACTCATGGTAATGTCTCCTTTCAGGGGTTTGAAACATTCTAACCATCGCGGGGAAAGGTTATTCCTTTATGAGGATTATTCTTCGGTCTTCTCCTCGGCCTTGGGGGCTACGGGGACGGCGCTGTCCACGATGACCTTGATCGCCTTGCGGGTCTTGATGCTGCCGGTCAGCTCGTCCATGGGAACCATTTCCTTGACCTTGTCCACTTCCAGCTCGTACTGCTCGGCCAGGGACTTGAACTCCGCCTCGATGTCCTCGTCGGAAGCGGTGATGCCCTCCACCTCGGCGATCTTCTCCAGGGTGACGGAAATCTTCGCCTGCTTCTCGGCGGCGGGACGGAAGGCGTTGCGCATGGTGCTGACGTCGCCGCCCATCATCTTGGCGTACTGCTCCATGGAGTAGCCGCTCATTTGCAGCTGATAGCCGAAGCGCTCCATCTGAATGTCCAGCTCGTTCTCCACCAGCGCCTTGGGCATGTCCACGGTGGTATTCTCGGCGGCCTTGTCCACAGCGGCCTGCTCAAAGGTGCTGTCGGCCTGCTTCTGGGCCTTTTCCAGAGCCTTGGCGCGGATGTCGGCCTTCAGCTCGTCCAGGGTGTCGAACTCGGAAACGTCCTTGGCAAACTCGTCGTCCTGCTCGGGAACCATGGTCTCGGTGACCTTGTTCAGCTTGACGTGGAACACGACGGCCTTACCGGCCAGCTCCTTGTGGTAGTCCTCGGGGAAGGTGATGTCGATGTCCTTCTCCTCACCGGCGCTCATGCCGACGATCTGCTCCTCAAAGCCGGGAACGAACTGACCGGAGCCCAGCTTCAGGTCAAAGTTGTCGCCCTTGCCGCCCTCGAAGGGTACGCCATTATCGAAGCCCTCGAAGTCGATGTTGGCGGTGTCGCCCATCTTGGCGGGACGCTCCACGGTCTCGGTGGAAGCGACATTCTGCGCCATCCGATCCAGCTCGGCCTGCACCTGCTCGTCGGTGACGTTAACCTTCTCCTTCTCCACTTCCAGGCCCTTGTACTGCCCCAGCGTGACCTCGGGGTAGACCTCGGTGGTCAGGGTCAGGGTAACGATATTGTCGTCGCCGATCTGCATGTCGGTCAGGTTGGGACGGCCGATGGCCTTGAAATCCTGCTTGGCAATGGCGAAATCATAAATCTCGGGGAAAATCTCCTCCAGACCGTCTTCGTAAAAAACGTGGGCTCCATACATGGCCTCGATCATCTTTCTGGGAGCCTTGCCCTTACGGAAACCGGGGAGCTGAATGCTCTTGCGAGCCTTCATGTAAGCCTTGTTGACGCCGGACTCCATCAGTTCCTTGTCGATTTCGACAACGACGGTAGCCTCGTTGCCTTTTCTTTCGATGCTCTTAACGTTCATTGTAAGTAATCCTCCTAATTGGTTCCCGTGACCGAGACCATTTATTTATAATTGTACAGCCGATATATTCTATCAGAAAAAGACGGAAATGTCCACACTTTTATGAAAAAAGTTTTGAATAATTGCGCTACGGAATGACCTTGTAAGGCCGGAAACCGGTATAATCCGCCGCGACCAGCCGAAAGTCCACCCCGTCCCACAGCCCTTCCATGGCAAGGGCGTGACTTCCTCCGTGCAGATGGCCGTAAAAACAGCGGCTGACGCCGTATTGCGCCAGAAGCCGCAAAATTTCCGGGCATTCATATCCCCGATATCGGGGCGGATAGTGAAGAAACACCATCTTCCGCATGTCCCCCGCCGCCTTCAGTGAGGCTTCCAGCCGCAGCAGCTCCCGTTTGAACACCTTTTCGTCATGTTCGCCGGAGCGTTCTTCCTCGTAAAACCACCCCCGGGTACCGCAGATGGCGACGCCCTCATATTCATAGCAGTTGTTGTTCAGAAGATTCAGATTTTCAAAGCCGTTTTCCTCACAGAACTTCCGAAATTTCGCCGCCGTGCTCCACCAGTAATCGTGATTCCCCTTGAGAATGATCTTCCGTCCGGGGATGGCGTTGATCCAGGCAAAATCCGCTTTCGCGCCGGACAAATCCAGCGCCCAGCTCAAATCCCCCAGCAAAACCGTGGTATCCTCCGGTCGGATGACGGATAAACCTTCTTTGAGCTTGTCCATGTAACCAACCCAAGCGCCGCCGAAAATGTCCATTGGCTTCGGCGCGCCCAGGCACAGATGCAGGTCGCCGATGGCATAAAGAGCCATGGAACACCTCCTTAGTAGCTGTAGCAGAAGATATGAGAGCCGATCGTCCCCCAAATCTTCTTGTTCACGGCAAATTTCGCGTAAAAAACCACATCCTCAGGCAGCACATACGGCCCGTTCAGCGCCCGCTCCACGGCCTTGTACTGGGTGTCCGTGGGCTGCGCAAGATACAGATTCTTCACCGCCGCAAACTGATCCTTCGCGTATATGATGCTGTTGATGGAGGACTGGAAATTCCCGGATTTCAGGCGGTTGAGAATCACCTCTGCCACCGCCTGCTGCCCCTCAAAGGGTTCACTCTGGGCTTCCATGAAAATCAGGTCGGCCATCAGTTTCACTTCCGCGTCCGTCAATTCCAGGCCAGGATAGCGGGATTCCTGGGGAGCCGGTTCCGGCTCGTAGATAAACGGTTCCTCCGGCATCTGCGTCTTATCGTAGATCCACGCGCCCTCGTAGCCCGCAATCAGCTTGCCGTCGGGAAAGCCGTTTTCCAGCAGCTCACCCACGCCCCAGGCGCTGTAATCCCTGTCATCCGGGTCAAGCACCCGAATTTTCCCGTCTTCGGTCACACCGGTCAGGACAATAAAGTGGTTTCCTCCCGGAAACACCGACCTCGACCCCATCAGCGCGATGGCCACCTTCCCTTCCCGGACGGCTTTCAGCGCTTCGTTCACATTCAGCGCCCGTTTCCAGGGAATCTGCATCAGATCGGATACCTTTTCCAGCCGCCCGTAATGGCTTCCGCCGTACTGCACCGCGTAATCGGCGATATCGGCGGGGGTGCAGACATGGTCGGTCATATAGGTTGCGACCATAGCCAGCGCGGCGACGCTGCTTCCGCTGGTGGCAACGGTGCCGTTGCCGTACCGGATGTCGGGATATTCCGACTGATGGTAGTGTGGAACCGCGTCGATCGTAATCTTTGGCGCTTCCGTTTCCGCGGGGACGGTTTCCTCCGGCACAGTCGTTTCCGCCGCCGTCTCCTCCGGAACGGTTTCCTCCGTGGGAACCGTCGTGGCCTCGGTTTCCGCTTCGGTCGCCGCCGTGGTTTCCTCCGGAGCGGCGTCCATAGTCGCTTGCCGTATACATTTGTACGAGAAAAACGCCGCCGATACCAGCGCAATGGCAACGATCACGGTCAGGCAGGCTATCTTTATATATCGGATCATTGGTATCCTCCTTCAGGGGGACAAAAGGTTCTTTCTACTCCATATACTGTTCCAGCGCGTCCTCGGAAACGCCCAGAGCATTTGCAACGGTTCCGGCATCGCAGATGGGGCTTTTCTCCGCCAGCACCAGGGCGTGGCAGCTCTCCCCTGTCCTGCCCCGGAAATCCAGCAGTCCCGCGTAGGCAAGGGCTGCATAGGGCGACAACAGATACCCGGCAGAGCCGCGAATACCGGAAATGGTGGATATCATCCGACGGCTGCTGACGACGCTGACGTCCAGCCCCTCCCTCAGCCGGGAAAACGTGCTGTCTTTTGGGCAGTACATCCCGCCCCGGCGGCAGGCATCCAGATAACCGTCCACCTCCGCCAGTCCGCCGCAGGCGTAAATCAGCCGTTCCAGCCCCTCGGGCAGGGTCACATCCGCCTCCGGGGTGCCGGTGGGGACGCTGACGGTGTCCGTGCGGAACTGTCCGTGATGAATCAGGTTCCATAAATTCCCGTTTTCGTTGCAGCAGCAGATGATATTCCCGATGGGCAGTCCCCACGCCCGGGCGTACCATGCACTCATGGGCAGGTCAAAATTGCCGCACACCACGGAAATATCCACGCGCTTTTCATGCTCCGTAATTCCCGCCCGGGCAAGCTCACCGAAAACGCCGAACAGCACGGCGATCCCAACGGCAGTTTTCACCCAGCCGCCGTCCGCTCCCGGGCAGCCGCCCCGCAGCTGCTCCCCAAGAATATGCACCAGATGGTCAAATGTCCATTCCGGGTTGTGCCAGCACTCCCCGGCAATAATCCGCTGGGGCAGGTTCCCCAACCGGACGGGATAGCGCCCGACGCAGAATTCCACATCCCACCGGGTCAGCTTCGTGTTGAACAGCCGGTTCAGCACCTCGGCGACGCACTGATGAAAGGATTTTTCTTTCAGCGCGTCGATCTCCTCCCGGGAGAAAACAGGCTCCCGGAACGGCACATACAGTCCGCCGTCCGGCCCCCGGTTTTCCCGCAGGACACGCTGGGCGGTGTAGGCATCCCGGTTATTTCGCGTGGTCACATACAGCACATTCCATCACTCCAATGGCATTGTTCCAGAAAATGTTGCCCACCGTTTCTTCCTCCAGTCCGCGCTCCAGCAGACGCCGGGCAAGGGCAGGCCAGCTCTGAACGCCCTCAAAACCGGCGGGCATTTCGGAAATTCCGTCCAGATCGCCGCCCAGGGCAATGTGCTTTCCGCTGGGGTCAAGCTCCATGAAATGAAGAATATGGTCGCACATGGTGTCCAAGGTGGGCTTCTCCCCGGTAAACTCCGCGCAGACATTGTACCCGGCCACGCCGCCGGTCTGGACGATGGCGCGGAACATGTCGTCCGTCAGGTTGCGGCTGTTGTTCCAGACAGCGCGGCTGTTGGAATGGGTGGCGACGATGGGCGCCTGGGTGATATCCATAATATCCCAGAAGCCCTCATCGCTGATATGGCTGACGTCGATCAGCATTCCCAGTCTCTGAGCCTCTCTGACATATGCCCGCCCTTGGTCAGTTAACCCGCCGCCCGTCTCATGAGAGCCGG
>OFMX01002332.1_pt1 | contig 11454 bp, 9 predicted proteins | sample 1541901 | NCBI WGS metagenome assembly OFMX01 (sample SAMN04209222, study PRJEB22552) | human gut metagenome | biome: gut; material: feces | host: Homo sapiens | place: USA: Oklahoma | reverse complement strand
CCCCCCCGCCGCAAGCCGGATGCGGACACCGGCGCGGCCAACCCGAAACGAGGTACTGTTTTGCTGATCGTACAAGCCATTCTGAGCATTGCGGCCTTCCTGCAGCTCTGTCGCACCCAGATGCTGCCCGCACTGTATCTGGTCATCATTGCGGCGCTGCTGGTGCTGTTCTGGCTGCTGGTCAAGCGCTGCCAGGAGTACAGCGCCCCCCGCAAGGTATCCCGGGTGTTCTCGGTGTTCCTGTGCGCCTTTCTGGCGCTGGGCTGTGTCTGGGCGCAGCAGGGTCTGAGTGCACTGGACAACGTGACCTCCGGCCTTGTCACCGGCACCGAGGCCAACAAGATCACCAAGGAGCCCTTTGTGGTCTACCTGAGCGGCGTGGACAACCGCGGCGAACTGACTGAAAAGGCCCGCAGCGATGTGAACATCCTTGCCGTGGTCAACCCCTCCACCAAACGGGTGGCGCTCATCAACACTCCCCGCGATTACTACGTTGATCTGGCGGGCACCAACAGCAAGGACAAGCTGACCCATGCCGGTCTGTACGGCGTGGAGACCAGCATGGCAACCCTGGGCAACCTGTACGGGGTCAATGTGGACCAATACCTCCGCATCAACTTTGCGGGCTTCATCAGCATCATCGATGCCGTGGGCGGCGTGGATGTCTACTCCGATCAGGCGTTCACCTCGGTGGGCAGCCCCGGCTATTATGACCCCACCACCTTTGCCGAGGGCTGGAACCATCTGGACGGCAAGAGCGCTCTGGCCTTTGCCCGTGAGCGCCACGCCTTTGCCTCTGGCGATATCCAGCGTGGCATCAACCAGATGAAAGTCATCGATGCCATGATGAACAAGATCAAATCTCCCACCGTGCTGATGAGCTTCTCCAAGCTGATGGATGCTGTGTCCGACTGCTTTGTGACCAGCCTTTCTCAGGAGCAGATCTCCGCACTGGTGCGGATGCAGCTGGCAAGCCTGTCTGACTGGGACATCCAGAGCTATGCCGTGACCGGCACCAGCGGCAAGAGCTCCCAGTGCTACTCCGCAAAGGGTCAGAGCCTCTATGTAATGAAGCCGGATGAGAACTCCGTCAACCAGGCCAAGGAGCTGATCGCATCCGTTCTGGGCGGTGAGGGCACCGTGAGCGATCCCCAGCAGACCCCCGAAAAGACCGAGGTATTCACCCCCACGGCTGACCCCAACGCGGGCACCTCTGTGGAGGAATCGCCCGACAGCATCATTGTGGAGGAACCTGCCGAGAGCGTGCCTGCGGAACAGCCTGCCGATGAGCAGCCCGCAGAACCCACCCCCGAAGCACCTGCCGAGAGCGAGGCTTCCACCGAAGCACCTGCCGAGAGTGAAGCCAGCAGTGAATCCACCGGCGGAGCAGAAACACCTTCTATCTCTCTGCCCACGCAGGAGCAGGTGGAATCTGCCGCCAACTCCCTGCATCAGGCCGCTTCCACCGTGCTGGATGCCCTGTTCGGTTCCAGCAGCAGCGGAGAATAAAACAGGATAAAACAGCACAAGCCCCGGGCCTTGCAAAAGGTCCGGGGCTTGTTGTCTTCTGATCTTACAGGGAAGCGCGATTACTCAGCGTCGCCCAGCTCAAAGGTCTTGACAGAGACAGTGCCGTTGCGGCCAGCCTTGTCGGTGCGCAGATACTGGCGGGTGGTCTCGCCGTTGCTGGTCACGTCAGCAACATAGATCTGCTCGGCCTCGGCCTCGATGGGGAACTCCTCGGCCATGCCCTTCATGGGCAGAGCGCTCAGGTCTGCGTAAGCGCCGTTCACCTTCCACAGCTTCATGGTGTCGCCGTTGGACAGGGTGAACTCGCCGTAGCAGTCAGCGGAGTAGGTGGTGCCGTTCACATCCAGATCCTCGGTGCTGACAACGCTGGCGGCAGCGGCCTCGCTCTCGGCAGCTTCGCTGGAAGCGGCCACAGAGGAAGCAGCCTCGCTGGAAGCAGCGGAGGATGCGGTGGAAGATGCACTATTGGAGCAGCCAGTCATGGCAACAGCCAGCACAGCAGCGGTCAATGCCAGACCCAGAGTACGATTGATTCTCATGTGATAGTCTCCTTCTATTCTGAAACCATATCAATTCCTGCACCCGGCGTAAACTTTGTACGCGCCGGGCGTGCATGTGCTAGTCTACCACAACTGACTATATTGTTCAAGACTTTACACAAAAAATAGCCCTCTCAGTCGCGCTGTCGCATGACTGAGAGGGCCGATATTACTTCAGGATCTCCTGCAGTACGCTGTGGCCGTCCAGGCTGGAAGCATCCACGCCCAGATATTCACACACGGTCTGTGCAATGGTGCCAAAGCAGAGCCGAGTGCCCAAATCCACACCGGGCTTCACGCCCTTGCCGCAGACCAGATACGGCACATACTCGCGGGTATGGTCGGTGGTCTTGGTGTAAGAGGGGTCGCAGCCGTGGTCGGCGGTGATCATCAGCAGGTCGCCCTCCCGCATCCCGGGGATGAAGTCGGCCAGGAAGCGGTCAAATTCGGTGGCGGCGGCGGCATAGCCGGGCACGTCGCGGCGGTGGCCGTAGAGCATATCAAAATCCACCAGATTCACAAAGGCCAGGCCCTCGAAATCCCGGGTCTGCAATGCCTTGGTGAAGGCGATGCCATTGGTGTTGCCGGTGGTCTTGATCTTTTCGGTCACGCCCTGTCCGTCAAAGATATCAAAGATCTTGCCCACGGCGATGACATCCCTGCCGGCCTCCTTCAGCAGGTCGAGCATGGTGGCACGGGGCGGCTTCAGGCTCAGGTCGTGGCGGTTGGTGGTGCGGTAGAAGGTCTCGGCGCTGCTGCCCAGGAAGGGCCGGGCGATGACACGGCCCACGCCGTACGCGCCCTTCAGCATCTCGCGGGCGATCTCGCAGTAGCGGTAAAGCTCTGGCACGGGCACCAGCTCCTCGTGGGCAGCCACCTGGAACACGCTGTCGGCGCTGGTGTAGACGATGAGGGCATTTTCCTTCATGGCCTGCTCGCCGTAATCCTTCAGCACCTCGGTGCCGGAATAAGGCAGGTTGCAGAGGACTTTGTGGCCGGTTTTTGCCTCAAACTCCTGAATGAGCTCCTCCGGGAAGCCGTTGGGGAAGGTGGGCAGCGGGTTCGGGCTGACCACACCGGCGATCTCCCAGTGGCCGATGGTGGTATCCTTGCCCATGCTCTGCTCCTGCAGGCGGGCAAAGGCACCGGCGGGCGCGTCGGTCTTTTCGCCCGCGGTCACACCGTCAATGTTGAACAGGCCCAGCTTTTTCAGGTTGGGGCAGTTGAAATTGGGATGCCCTGCAATGGCCCCCAGCGTGTTGGTGCCCTCGTCGCCAAAGGCGGCTGCATCCGGCTCCGCGCCGATGCCAAAGCTGTCCAGTACGATCAAAAATACACGCTTTTCCATATGTTTTCACTCCATTTTCCTCCGGGCTGCCCCGGAACAGTCGCACTTTTGCTTACCTTCATTATAAGCAAATCCCACTGGTTATGCAAGCGCTTTGTGGTGGAAAGTTTTTTGTTCAAACCTGATGAAATCTTAGCAGTTTCTTTGCAAAGATTTTTCTTGCGCTATTGTATCCAAGAGCTTATAATGTATAGTGGTATGGTTTTTTGAAACAGCCATATTGGCGTATACTGCCGCCGCGGGCGCAAAGCAATCACTGCCCGCCAGAGAGCAGCCAGCTTGGGCTGCTGCGTCAAGATAGAGAGCATTATAGCGTGAACGTTGGAGGTATTTTATGAGAAAAACGAAGATCATCTGCACCCTGGGCCCTTCTACCGATAAGGGCGATGTCCTGCGCGACCTGATTGCAAACGGCATGAACGTGGCCCGTTTCAACTTCTCCCACGGTTCCTACGAGGAGCATGGCGGCCGTCTGGCAAAGCTGAAAGCGCTGCGTGAGGAGCTGGGCAAGCCCGTTGCCGCCCTGCTGGACACCAAGGGCCCCGAGATCCGCCTGAAGGAGTTCAAGAACGGTGTGGAGATGCTGGAAGCCGGCCAGACCTTTACCCTGACCACCCGCGAGGTGGAGGGCACCAAGGAGATCTGCTCCGTCACTTACAAGGATCTGCCCCAGGACGTGCAGCCCGGCGGCACCATCATGCTGGACGACGGCCTGATCATGCTGCACATTGAGCAGGTCACCGACACCGACATCATCTGCACCGTGCTGAACAGCGGCAAGATCAAGACCAAAAAGGGTGTCAATGTGCCCGGCGTGCATCTGTCCATGCCCTACCTGAGCCAGAAGGACCGCGAGGACATCATCTTTGGCGTGCAGAACGGCTTTGACTTCATCGCTGCTTCCTTTGTGCGCACCGCACAGGATGTGTACGACATCCGCAACCTGCTGAATGAGTACGATTCCAACATCCGTATCATTGCCAAAATCGAGAACCGCGAGGGTGTGAACAACATCGACAGCATCCTCTCCGCAGCCGATGCCGTCATGGTGGCCCGTGGTGACCTGGGCGTTGAGATCGACTTCACCGAGCTGCCCGGCATCCAGAAGGACATCATCGACCGCTCCTTCTCCTTCGGCAAGCCCATCGTCACTGCCACCCAGATGCTGGACAGCATGATGGTCAACCCCCGCCCCACCCGTGCCGAGATCTCCGACGTGGCAAATGCCATCTACGATGGCACCTCCGCCATCATGCTGTCTGGTGAGACCGCTGCCGGCGACTACCCCGTGGAGGCCCTCAAGACCATGTCCGCCATTGCAGAGCGCACCGAGAACGAGGAGCACTACCGCGCCCAGCGCCACGCCGAGATCCAGATCAGCGTCAGCGATGCAACCGCTCATGCTGCCTGCCTGACCGCCAAGGACGTGAACGCTGCCGCCATCGTCACCGTGTCCGAGTCCGGCAACACCGCCCGTCTGCTGAGCAAGTACCGCCCGGAGCAGCCCATCATCGCCTGCGTGATGAAGGAGCAGGTGCAGCGTCAGCTGGCCCTGAGCTGGGGCATCACCCCGCTGATGATGCCTCTGGCACACAGCACCGATGAGCTGATCGAGATGTCCACCTCTCTGGCCAAGGAGAACGGCTACCTGCACAACGGTGAGCTGGCCGTTGTGACCGCAGGCGTGCCTGTGGGCGTGTCCGGCACCACCAACATGATCAAGATCCACATGGTGGGCAACTGTCTGGCTACCGGTGTGGGCGTTGGCCGCGAGAATGCCGACGTGACCAGCGCCACCGGCAAGGCCTGCGTCTGCCGCACGCTGGAAGAGGTGCGTGCAAAGTTCAAGCCCGGCATGGTTCTGGTGGTGCCCTCCACCAGCAACGAAATGCTGAGTTACGTGCGTGATGCCGCCGCTCTGGTGGTGGAAGAGCCGGGCCTGAACAGCCATGCCGCCATTGCCGGCAAGGCCCTGCTCAAGCCTACCGTTGTGGGTGCCGCCGGTGCTACCAGCCACATCCGTGACGGCCTGATGATCGCTGTGGACTGCGCGCACGGCAGCGTGCAGCGCCTGCAGGCATAAGCCAAAGGAGAAAAACTCATGGAACGCATTGCAAGCTTCTGTGTTGACCATACCAAACTGGACCGCGGCATGTATCTGAGCCGTCAGGACGGCGATGTTCTCACATGGGACATCCGCATGAAAAGGCCCAATCACGGCGATTACCTGTCCACCGGTGCCGCCCATACGCTGGAGCATCTGTTTGCCACCTATGCACGTAACAGCGCCTTTCAGGACAGCGTGATCTACGTTGGCCCCATGGGCTGCCGCACCGGCTTCTATCTGCTCACCCGCGGCCTGACTCCCGCCGAGGCACTGGAGCTGACGGTGGAATCCTTCCGCTTCATGGCTGGCTTTGAGGGCGCTGTGCCCGGGGCCAGCGAAGTGGAGTGCGGCAACTACCGCGATATGGATCTGCCCGCTGCCAAGGCCGAGGCCGCTGCCATGCTGCCGGTGCTGGAAGCACTGACCGGCGACGAGCTGCATTACTAAGCTATCTTCACCCTTCAAATTCATCATCATAAAAAAGCGCTCTCCCACCGGGTTTCCGTTGGGAGAGCGCTTTTGTTTTAGTTGTTCTTGATCGCATCCAGTGCCTGCCGTGCAGCACGGATGTTTTCTTCACCCGTCTGCCATACCTCAAACTCTGAAAAGCCCGGCAGCCCCATGGGCACACCCTCGCGGCGGAAGGTCATGCGGCTTTGCAGCACCTGCTTGCCGGAAAGGTGGAACGCATGTGCCCCGGTCTGTGCGGCCAGTGCCGGGATGTTTTGTGCCGTGACACCGGCACCTACCAGAATTTCCACGCTGTCCCCTGCCCGCTCCACCAGTCGGCCGAGAAGCTCCGCTCCCTCTGGGGCACTCGCCGCCTGCCCGCTGGTGAGGATGGTACAAAGGCCCATGCTCCGGACCGTTTCCAGTGCCGCAAAGGGGTCGGCGCTGACATCAAAGGCACGGTGCAGGGTACACGCCACCGGACGGCCTGCCTTTTCCGCTGCCCTGCGCGCCGCCGCATAAATGGGCCGCATGGCCTCCGCATCCAGCTGCCCTTCCGGGGTCAGCACACCGGTCACGATACCATCCGCCCCGGCCTCCACCAGCTCTGCGGCCAGCTGTTCCATCTGGGCAAGCTCGTAGCTGTCGTAACAGAAATCTCCGAACCGGGGCCGCAGCAGAGCACGCACTGGCAGGCCGGTCTCCGCCTTGACCTGACGCACCAGCGCAAGGCTGGGCGTTGTACCGCCCACGATCAGATCGGCACACAGTTCCAGCCTGCTGGCACCGCCGCGCTTTGCTGCCAGTGCACTGGCAGTGCTGTCCACACATACTTCCAGAACAGAACGCATTTCAATTCCTCCCTTTTTGCCGGGCTTTGAACCCGGCATTCTGGTTTATTCTACCATGTTTTTTCGTTTTATAAAACCCTGTGGCAGCAAAAAGCTGCGGCCCGGGTCTTATCCCTGCCGCAGCCTTTGTTGTTTTTTTCAGATCAGACCCAGCGCCTTGAACTCCTTTGCAATGCCGTCCTCGTATACCGAGGGCGCAATGCGGTCACAGCGCTTTTTCAGGTTTTCGGAGCCATTGGCCATGCACACGCTGATGCCTGCCACATCGGTCATCTGCAGGTCATTATCGCTGTCACCAAATCCAATGGTATCTGCCAGCGTACAGCCCAGATGGTCACAGATGGCCTTGATGCCGGTGCCCTTATCAAATTTGCGGTTGATGAGCTCACCATTCACAAAGCCATCGGTCAGGCTGTCCAGCTTGCTCTCGCAGAACACGAACTGATCCGCATAGAGCCGCTTTGCCTCGGCAAGGTCGCTCTCGTGGTCGGCAATGAACACGATCTTATACAGCGGTTCCCCTTTGTAATCGGAAAGCGGCAGGATGGACATGCCCTCTTCCATGGCTTTGCGCCAGCGCTCTGCTTCGCTGTTCAGCGGTGCACCGTTCTTTTTGTGGATAAATTTCCACCTCTCAGCCATCTTGCTTCCGCCAAAGGTGGCATCCCGGGCTTCCAGCGTGCACTCCACGCCATTGCGTTCCAGCGCCGCGCGCACGCCTTCAGCCTGCTGCGGCTCCATGGGGATATCCACCAGAGTCTTGCCATCGCACAGCACATAGCCGCCGGCGCTGCACACTGCGCCCGCAAAGCAGTCGTGCCGCAGCAGCGGTTCGGTCATGCGGTGGTTGCGGCCGGTGCACAAAAACAGCTTGTGTCCGTTTGCTCTGGCGCGATCCAGTGCAGCCAGAGTGCTTTCCGGGATGAGCATATCACCCGGCGGCAGCAGCGTGCCGTCAATATCCAGAAAAATCAGCTTACGACCCATACTTTTATCCTTTATCATCAAAGGGAGCCTCGCTCCACGATCTGATAGCCCAGCGTCACCTGACGCACAGGCCCGCTGCTCCCATTTTCTTCCAGCATCTGCAGCAGGATCCGGGCAGCCTCCTGCCCCACCTGCTTCTGGTAAAAGCGCACCGTGGCCAGCCCCGGTTCCATCATGCTGCCAGCCCAGCTGTCGCCAACGCCTGCAAGACCCACATCCTGCCCCACATGCCGTCCTGCTTCCCGCAGGGCACGCATGGCACCAAAGGCCACCGTGTCAGTCACGCAGACCACACCGTCCAGATCCGGGCAGCGCACCAGCAGTTCCTGCATGCAGCGCTGGCCCTCCTCCATGGTAAAGGCGTTACAGCAGATGCGGGGCATCTGTTCGCCGTTCAGTCCGGCAGCGTTCAGCGCATCCTGCACGCCCTCACGGCGCTGCACGCCGGTGGCATCGTCCCGCTCTGTACCGCCAATATAAACGATCCTTTTGCGGCCATGGTCCAGCATCCGCTGGGCAAGTTCCCGGGCTGCAGTGCGGTCGTCGTTGTACACGCAGGCCACATCCTGAAAACGCTGGCCTGTTACCACCACCGGCACACGGCAGTTTTTCAGCGCCTGCGCCAGCTGAGGAGTATAATAGCTGCCCAGCAGGATGATGCCCGCCACGTGGTTGCGCTGCATGGCAGTCAGATAGCCCAATTCCCGCTGGGCGTCCAGCTCGGTGTTTCCCAGCAGCATCAGATAGCTCTTTGCATCCAGCTCACTGGCAATGCCTGCCGTGATCTGCCCCACCGACTGGGAACCGATGCTGGGAGCGATCACCCCCACCTGATTCACTTTTCCGGTGCGCAGAGTCTGGGCGGCGGTATCCGGGCGGTAGCCGGTCTTTTCCACTACCTCGTGGATGACAGCCCTCTTCTGTTCGCTCAGGGGGCCTCCGTTCAGGTAGCGGCTGACCGCCGCACTGGATACACCCGCCATTTTTGCAATATCACTGATGGTCATTTGCAGTACTTCTCTCTTTTGGGATGCATTGTTATGTGTAAACGTTTTCATGCTTATTATAAACCGCTTTCACCCATCCCGCAAGATGCGCTTTTCCCGGTTTATTCCGAACGCATTTTTGTTTTTCTGGCAACTGTGTACAAAAGACGGCTTTTTTCTGAGAAGCAGAGCATTACAGGCGGTCAGGCTGCGCCCATGCTCCATGCACGCACGGCAAGCCCCAGCAGCAAGACCGCCAACAGAACGATGAACACGGTTTTATTGCCAGTTCTTCTCTGTTTCTTTTTGCGGCCTGCCGTGCTGCGGCTTTTGGCCGAGCTGCTGCGCGCTGTGGTGCTTCTGCTGCCGGAGGAACGGCTGCCGGCCGTTTTGCGGCTCTGGGTGCTGCGGTTCTGGCCCTGCTTTGTGCTCTGGCGGGCTGGCTCGTGCGCAGCCGTTTTTTCTTCCGGTGCACGGCTGGATGCGATCGGCTCCTTTGCGCCGCAGCGTGCCAGATAATTTTCTGCATCGCGGTAATAGCGGGCAAGTTCATTCTCGCGGAAAGCCGTGCCCACATAGCCGTCTTCCAAGCTCTCCACCGCCTCGTTGAACAGGATCGCCGCCTGAGCGGCATCGGTGTGATCGGTGGCGTGGGCGGCTTCGTTGCGGGCGGCGCGCACAGCATTGCAGGCGCGGCGGGCCGCACCCGGATCGCTGGTATTGCCCAGCAGGTCCAGCGGTTTGGCGGCATCCTTTTCCGGGTCCAGCAGAACCCGCATACAAATGGTGGTATCCAGCTGCTGCCAGCTGTTTTTGCCGGAAAGATCCGGCATACGGTCGTAATAGTCCGGGCTTTCCTGCTGGCGCTGTGCAACGTGATCCAGCAATGCACCCAAGCTGTGCGCACCGGGTTTGTGCTCCCAGTGCCAGCGCAGCAGGCGGCGGCTGATCTCATCGCAGGCAGTCTTGATCTCAAAGGCAGCCTGTAAGGCTTCTTCCGGCATAATGGTTCTCCCCTCTTCTGGCATACAAAAAAGCGGAGAAGGCATACCGCCCTCTCCGCTGCTGTTTGTGTTACAGCACGAACTGGTAATACACGAAGCCGCACAGTGCCACTGCTGCACAGACAATGGCAGTGATGGGCGGCACCCAGCGGATCAGCGCTTCGGCCACGCTGTCGCGCTCGTCCTCGTATTCTTCCTCGTCGTCATAGGCAGGCTCCGGCTGCTGAGATATCGGCTGTGCACGGCGGGCTGCAGCAGGCATCACACGGGTGCCTTCGTCCGCAGCTGCATGAGATGCCCTGCCCGGGAACTGTGCCCGCATTCCGGCATTCATCACACGGGTCTGCTCTGCAGCAGGTTCTTCCGGCTGTGGTTCTGCTTCACGGCACGGTGCACCCATGATCCGGGTCGGCTCCTCCTGCACGGGCGCTGCGCCCATAATGCGGGTAGGCTCTTCGGCCTGCGGGGCAAGAGGCGTTTCCAGTTCCGGCTCGGTCTGGGCAGGCTGTTCCGGCTGCAGCAGGGTGTTCAGCGCGTTCTGCAGCAGGATGCGGTCGCAGCCGCACTCCGAGCAGTACACGGTATCCTCCTCCTTCGGGTGGAAGGCACCGCAGGCGCAGTACCAGCCATTTTCAAACACCTGCGGCTGATACTTCAGCTCCGAGCGGTTCATGCGGGTCTCCAGCGCCTTTTCCAGCTCAGCAGACAGGCGCTTGGGGGCAGGCAGGCGCACGCGCTTGATGCCGTCCAGATGCACCACCCGCTTGCCGTTGTACACGTTGCACAGCGAAACATCTACGCTGGTGATGGCCTTTGCGGTAACGAACACCGCATCGTCCATGCCAAACAGTTCGCCGGGCTTTACTTCCAAGTCACGGTACTCGAACCGGTCCTCGCACAGGATCACGCCGTCCACGCCCTTGCACTTGAAGTGGATCTCCAGCGCGGTCAGGGTCACCTTGGAAATATTCTTGAAGGTCAGGCAGACCGCGTGCTCCCCGCTGACATCACCCTTGAGCAGCTCCACGCAGACGAACTGCACCGGGCTGCCGGGGGTGTAATAGTTTGCGCGGGTCCGTGCGACCGGGTTAAAATTTTCCTCCACGACACTCGCTCCTTTCCGTTTGGATCAAATCAGTTCTGCGGGTCCTGTGCATCCGGCGTTTCCGGTGCAGCGGTCTCCGACATCTGCTCTGCCGTTTCGGCCTGTTCGGCAGGCTCAGCGGTCTCTGCAGGTTCAGCAGTTTCGGCCTGCTGAGCAGTCTCTGCAGGGGCAGCCTGCACGGTCTGAGCAGGCTGTTCCGGCTTCGGCTCATCGCCTTCACGCGGGGGCAGTGTGCCGCCCGCCATAATGGTGTTGAACTCCTGCTCGTTGAGCTTCTCGCGTTCCATCAGGGCCTGTGCCAGCGCGTGCAGCTGATCGATGTGCTCGGTCAGGGTGCGGCGGCAGGTCTCGTAGGCTTCATCGATGATATCCCGCATCTCGCCGTCGATCTCGGCAGCGGTGGTCTCGCTGTAGCCCTTGCCTTGACCCAGATCGCGGCCCAGGAAGGTTTCCTCCTGCGAGGTACCGTACACCACAGGGCCAAGCCGCTCCGAGAAGCCGTACTTGGTGATCATCTGGCGGGCAATGTTGGTTGCCTGCTGCAGGT
>OFMX01002315.1_pt1 | contig 11543 bp, 7 predicted proteins | sample 1541901 | NCBI WGS metagenome assembly OFMX01 (sample SAMN04209222, study PRJEB22552) | human gut metagenome | biome: gut; material: feces | host: Homo sapiens | place: USA: Oklahoma | reverse complement strand
ACGGCGCCCCCGGACCCCAGGAGGGGCCGCGGGGGCGTTCAGCTAACTGCGGGAATGGCCTATTTGCTCAATGTGTTCGGCTGAGATCGGAAATCAACCTTTTACGCTTGGCATCCTTAGCGCGACGCTCGCTCAACCCCTGACCACCGGATTGCCCGAATTCCGGGACGCAGTTTCCGCTCCAAACAAAAGGCCCCGGCTCGCGATGGAGCTGGGGCCAAAGGCGCAGCGTATGTAGTTGATGCTCAGCGCGAACAGCCCGTCAGTAATGACCGTCCGCGCCCTACCCTACCCGCGGTGACGGGCGCGGCTGTACGGCGTATCCACCATGGGCAGATCCGGGCGCAGCTTGCCGTCAAACGCGCGATAGGCGTTCTGCACGGCGGGCGCCGTGGGGATCGTTGCGATCTCGCCGATGCCCTTGCCGCCGTATGCCACGGGCAGCAGCTCGTCCTTCTCCACGTAAATGGCGTGGATATCCGGAATCTCGGGCGCACGGAACAACCCGAGCGTACCGTACCTTGCCTGGGGCACGCAATCCTTGAGCGGCCAGTCCTCGGTAAGCGCATAGCCCATACCCATGAGCACGCCGCCTTCGATCTGACCCTGGATGGAGATGGGATTGACCACCTTGCCGGAATCGTGCGCGGCATAGACCTCGCTCACGCGGCCGTCATCATCCAGAATGACTACATGCGTGGCAAAGCCGTAGCAGATGTGACTCTTGGGGTTGGGCACGTCGGCACCCAGCTTGTCGGTCGGCTCCAGGTACACATAGCTAAACTCGCAGCCCTCGAGCGCCTTGATGGCGGCAGCGGGATCCTGAGGATGCATGCCCTGGCCGGCGACGAGCTCCTGCGAGCGCAGCTGATAGGCGCGGCCGTCGTCGTACTCGATCTTGGCACCGTCGCCATGGGCGGCAACCGGAGCGGCGGGAGCGGGCTTGCCAGCCTCCATGCCAAACATGGCATCGCGCAGCAGGAAGGCGGCTCCGCGCACGGCCTCGCCGGTCACGACCGTCTGACGCGAACCGGACGTGGTACCCGAGTCGGGCGCGTTCTCGGTCGAGCACTCGCCGTTGGCGATGCAGCGAAGCGGCAGACCGCAGGCCTCGGCAACGTCCTGCAAAAAGACGGTGTTGCAGCCCTGGCCAATGTCGGACGTGGCGGCATAGACCACGGCGCGGCCATCCTCGATGCGAATCTTGCAGCGACCGGCATCGGGCAAGCCCACGCCCACGCCGGCGTTCTTCATGGCGCAGGCAATGCCGGCGTGGCCGGGATGCGCGTAGTAGGCATCCTTGACCTCGAGCAGCGTCTCCTTCAGCGCCGTGGAGCAGTCGGCAATCTGGCCGTTGGGCAGGACCTCGCCCGGCTCGATGGCGTTACGGTAGCGAATCTCCCACGGATCCAAGCCGACCTTCTCGGCCAGCAGATCGATGAGGCTCTCGAGCGCAAACTCGGACTGACAAACGCCAAAGCCGCGGAATGCACCGGCCGGCGGGTTGTTGGTGTAGTAGCCAAAGCCGCGAATGTCGGTGTTCTGGTACTTGTAGGGGCCGACGGCATGCGTGCAGGCGCGCTCGAGCACCGGGCCGCACAGCGACGCGTAGGCGCCGGTGTCAAAGTTGATCTCGCAGTCCAGGCCGGTAAAGTTGCCCTCGGCGTCGCAGCCCAGCGTAAAGGTGCCGTCCATGGCGTGGCGCTTGGGATGGAACGCAAGCGACTCGGCGCGGGTGAGCTTGCACTTCACAGGGCGCTGGAGCTTATAGGCAGCAAGCGCGGCCAGGTGCTGGACGGACACGTCCTCCTTGCCGCCAAAGCCGCCACCCACGAGCATGGTCTCGACGACCACGCGCTCGGGCTCGTTGTCCCAGCCAAACATGTGGGCGCACTCTTTGCGCGTGTCGTAGGCACCCTGGTCGGTCGACTGCACCTTGACGCCGTTCTTGTACGGGAAGGCCACGGCGCACTCGGGCTCCAGGAAGGCATGCTCGGTAAAGGGCGTGGTAAAGCGCTGCGTCACGGTAAACGCACTCTCGGCCAGCGCCTTGGCGGCGTCACCACGCGTCACGTGACGGCTCTGGCACACGTTGTCCTTGAGCTCCACGGTATTGCCAAAGGCAAAGAAGCTGTCGTGCAGGCGCGGGGCGTCGGCGGCCCTGGCCTCGACAATGTTGCGAACGGGCTCCAGCGGCTCGTAATTAATCTTTACGAGCTTCTTGGCCTTCTCGAGTGTCGCCTCGTCCTCGGCAACCACCAAAACGATGGCGTCGCCCACGCAGCGGGTGATATCGCCCTGGGCGATCATGACGTCCCAGTCTTGGATAAGGTGGCCGACCTGGTTGACCGGCACGTCCTCGGCACGCAGGATGCCCACCACGCCGGGCAGGGCTTCGGCCTTGGAGGTGTCGATGGAGAGCACGCGAGCGCGCGGATACTTGGAGCGCACGGCGCTGGCATAGGTCAGACCCGGCTGATCGAGCTCGTCGATGTCGTCGGGATACTTGCCCTCGCCGAGCACCTTCTTGCGCACGTCGATACGGAAGGCGCGCTTGCCTACGCCGTAGTCGTCGCCGCGCTCCAGATCCTCGTCGATCTGCTTTTCGCCGCGGAGCACCGCAGCGGCCAGCGAAATGCCCTCGATGATCTTCTTGTAGCCGGTGCAGCGGCAGACGTTGCCGCGGATGGCGTACTTGATCTGCTCCTCGGTGGGCTCGGGGTCCTCGGCGATGAGCGCCGCGCCCGCCATGACCATACCGGGGATGCAAAAGCCGCACTGCACGGCACCCACGGCGCCAAAGGCGTACACAAAGGCCTCGCGAACGTCCTCGGGCAGGCCCTCGACGGTCACGATGTCGCGACCGGCGGCGAGGGCGGTGGTCAGCACGCACGCCTTGACGGCCGCACCGTCCACGTGGATGGTGCAGGTACCGCACGCGCCCTCGGAGCAGCCGTCCTTGGCGGAATGGATATGCAGGTCGTCGCGCAGGTAGCGCAGCAACGGTTTGTTTTGGGTCGTCGTGCGCTCGACGCCGTTAACGGTAAAAGTGAATTCCTGTGCCATGGTGATTCCCTTCTACACGCCGGCGGCGATGCCGGTGCGGTCGTGGATGGCGCCATGAGGACAGACGACGGCGCACATGCCGCACGACAGGCAGTCCACGCCGTCGATATGGGCACAGTTGTCCTCGATGCGGATAGCGCCGGCGGGGCACTTTTTGGCGCACATGCCGCAACCGATGCAGCTCGTGTCGCAAATCTTGCGCGCAATGGCACCCTTATCAGTGTTGTTGCAGCGCACCAGAATGTTCTGGTAGCCGGGAACGAAGGCAATCACGCGCTGCGGGCACGCCATGCCGCACAGGCCACAGCCCGTGCACTTGGAGCGATCCACGCGGGCGATGCCATCGACCAGCGCAATGGCACCGTGGGGGCAGGCCGTGACACAGGCGCCACAGCCAATGCAGCCTTCGCTGCAGCGGGCGTCGCCGCCTGCAGAGGCGCAACCGCTTCCGCAGGCAACGTAGGCCACGTTATGTTGAATGGATTTGGCCATAAGAGACTCGCCTATTTCTTAAGAAGGTACGGATAGTTGTCGCGCACAGCCCTGATGGTCAGGCGGACGGCCTCGGGAAGACCGGTGTTGACGGCATCGACCGAGACGGTGCGGACCGTGCCGGCGACGCGGACCTTAAAGTGATCCTCGTCCACGGCCAGGAAGCCCTCGTTCTCGGAGTTCTCCATGTCCTCCTCGCTCCAGAACAGGGTGAGCTTGTCCTTGTAGGGACGACCTTCCTGGTAGGGGCAGAACACGGCGCAGTTGCCGCACTCGTTGCACATGCCGTCGACATGGACGACCTGATGCTTGGCCAGGCCCGGCACCTTAATGGCAACGTTGGCGCGGTTGGGGCACACGTCGCAGCAGACCTCGCACACTGAGCCGCAGCCCAAGCAGCGGGTCTTGGTGCAGTTGCGCTTGTCGCGGCACAGCGATCCCTTGCGCTCGTAGCAGGTGTCCTCGCGACCGGCCTGCTCGTTGCAGTCGGCGTACTTGTTAAAGTCCACACCGGCAATGGCACGGGCAACCTCGGCGGCGTCGGCGATAGCCTCGACCACGGTGGCCGGACCGCGACGGCAATCGCCTGCAGCCCAGACGCCCTCGACGCCGGTGGAGGTGGCGGCAAGGCGACCGCGACGGTCGTGTTCGACGCCCGCGGCATCGTACAAGCTGGCATCGATGCCCTCGCCCACGGCGCAGATCACCGTGGTGGCGGAAAGCTCGACGGTCTCGCCCGTGGCGACGGGGCTGCGGCGGCCGCTTGCATCCGGCTCACCGAGCTCCATAACATCGCAGGTCAGCACGGCGCCGTTGAGTGCCTTGGGCGCCAGCAGCTCGCAGAACTCAACGCCGTCGGCAAGAGCAAGATCGAGCTCTTCCTCGTCGGCGGGCATCTGCTTCTTGGTGCGGCGATACACCAGGCGCACGTTCTTCACGCCTGCCAGGCGCTTGGCCACGCGGGCGGCATCCATGGCGGTGTTGCCGGCGCCAATGACCACGACGTCCTCACCCAGCTCGAGTTTCTCGCCCTTCTTGGCGGCCTCGAGGAACTCCAGCACGTCGAGCTCGGCACCCTCGCCCAGGCCGGCGGAACCGGGCATCCAGGCACCGGTGGCCACGACCACGTCGGTAAAGCCCTGGGCCTTGAGCTCGTCAATGGAATCCACGCGGGCATTGAGCTGTACCTTGGCACCAAAGGCCAGGCAGAGCTCGGCATCGTGGGAGATATCGTCGCTCGCAATGCGGAACTCGGGGATGACGTGACGGACCACGCCGCCGAGCGAATCGCGGGCCTCAAAGATGGTGACGGGCACGCCGGCACGCGTCAGGAAGAACGCTGTCGCCAGACCGGCCGGACCGCCGCCGATAACGGCAACGTTGCGGTCGCTATCGTTGGCGATGGCCTGGGCGCGCAACTTGGGCAGCACGGCGGTCATGGCCTCGCGGGCGGCCTTGAGCTTGCTGGCGCGGATCTGGGCGCCCTCGGGCTCGTAGAATGCACGCTCGCAGGCACGGCCGCAGGGATGCGGGCAGATGGTGCCGGTAATGAACGGCAGGGCGTTGCGCTCGATGATGATGTTGAGTGCGTCCTCGAAGCGGCCCTCGTCAACAGCCGCCAGGTAGGCAGGAATGTCCTGCTGGATGGGGCAGCTCGTGCGGCACGGCGTGGTAAAGCAGTCGGAAAGCGGGCTCTTGCCGGCAACCTTGCGGTCGGGCAGCGGGCGCAGCGGCTTCTTATAGAGCGGATTGGTGAGCGAGTCGGTCTGGATCGCGGTCACGGCCTCGAGAGAGACGCCCGCGAACGGCTTGCCGTCCAGATCGGTAAACTCGCCGGCCATCTGGCTAAAGCGCTCGTAGCCACCGGGCTTGAGCACGTCGGTCGCCAGGGTAACGGGCCAAATGCCGGCATCGTACAGGGCGCGAATGTTGTAGACCGTGGCACCGCCGGAGTAGCTGATACGCAGCTTGCCATCGAACTGCTCGGTAATGCGGCGGGCAGCCTCGATGGTCAGCGAGAACAGCGAACGGCCGGACATGTACATCTCGGTGGAAGGCAGCTCGTTCCTCGTCACGTCGACGGGGAAGGTATTGGTGAGCTTGACGCCAAACTCCAGGCCGCGCTCGGCGCACAGGGCAATCAGGCGCTCGAACATGGGCACGGCATCAGCCCACTGCAGGTCCTCGCGGAAGTGCGTATCGTCGAAGACGATGTAGTCAAAGCCCAGCTCGTTGAGGCGCTGGCGGGCAAACTCATAGCCCAGCAGCGTGGGGTTGCACTTGATGTAGGTGTTGAGACCCTTCTCGGTAATCAGATAGGTCGCGATGCGCTCGATCTCCGCCGGCGGGCAGCCATGCAGCGTGGACTCGGTAATGGAGTTGGAGACGCGCGCCGGGATGGACTCGACAAACGCGGCATCGACATGCTCAAACTTGTCCAGGTTAGCGAGCGCCCACGTGCGGCACTCGTTCCAAACCTCGGAGCCGCTGGCGTCCTTCATGCCCTCGATGTAGGCGTCGACCTTGGGGCTCTTGATGCCCTCCAGGTCATAGCCCACGGACATGTTGAAGACAAAACCGTCCGGGCTTCCCAGGCCGTACTCGCGAGCGATGAGGTGGCAGGCGAACCATGCCTTCACGTACTCGGCAAAGGCCTGCGGAACCTCGAGCTCGGTCGACCACTCACAGTTGTAGCACTCGTCCTGCGCCACGATGCAGGGCTTGTTCACACACTTGGAGAGCTCCTCGCCGTCCATAACCTGGACGGTCTTGAGCTCAAAGAAGCGGGAACCGGCCACGTAGGATGCCACGATGTTTTGGGCAAGCTGCGTATTGGGGCCGGCGGCCGGGCCAAACGGAGTCTCGATGCGCTCGTCAAAAATGGGAAGCGCGCCCTCCTGGTTGGTCGTGACCATCTTGCGCACGCCAAAGATGGCGTCCTGGTTCTTGTGCTCCTCGATGATCCAGTTCATCAGCTGCGAAAACGGGATCGGCCTCATGATGTCGCTCATAATGAGCTCCTCTCTGTAACGCCCGGCGAGACCGCGCGGCGGGCGCAAATACGGTGTAGCGCTAGCACAGCGCCGGCGACCCCGCGGAGGCCGCCTATACGCGCGTCAGATGCGGCGAAACATCCGGCGCGCGTGAATCTACTTGTGAATTAGTAGGTGCGATCGTTGAGCGTGCTCCAGAGCTTCTTGGACTCAGCCATGGTCCACGCGTTGATCTTTTCCTCATCGATACCGACGAACTCGCGATCCTTGTACAGGACCTTGCCGTTGATGATGGTGGTGCGGCAGTTTTTGCCCATCATGCCAAAGAGCATGTGGCCGTCGATGTTCTCCTCGCTCAGCGGCGTAAAGGGCTTGTAGTCCATAACGATGACGTCGGCGGCAGCGCCGGCCTCGAGCACGCCGAGCTTGCGATCGAAGTACTTGCTGGCCATCTTGGCGTTGTTCTCGAACAGCATGGTCATGGCCTCGCACCAGCCCACGTTGGGCATGGCGGCGTTGTGGCGCTGAATGATCAGGAAGACCTTGAGGCTCTCGAGCATATCGTGGGTGTAGGCGTCGGTGCCCATGCACACGGGGATGCCGCGGCGGAAGAACTCGAGCACGGGGGCGCAGCCCACGGCGTTGCCCATATTGGATTCGGGGTTGTTGACCAGCCAGGTGCCGGACTCCTTGACGATATCCATCTCGGCGGGCGTCACGTGGATGCAGTGGCCGAGCATGGTGTCGGGACCGAGCAGGTTGTGCTGCAGCAGGCGCTCGACGGGGCTGATACCGCCGCGGTTGAGGCGGGAGTCCCACACGTCGTTCATGCCCTCGCACACGTGGATGTGGAAACCGGTCAGGCCGTTGTTGGCCTCGGCCATCTTGTCCATGGTCTCGTCCGACAGCGTAAAGGTGGCGTGACCGCCAAACATGGCGGCGATCATGTGGTTGTCGTTATCGCGACGCTCCTTGGCGGCCCACTGGGCAAACTCGGCGTTCTCGGCAATGGCCTGGTCGCATTTTTCCTGGCCGCGGCGATCGGAGACCTCGTAGCACAGGCACGAACGCATGCCCAGCCCCTGAGCTGCATCCTTAATGGTAAAGAGGCTTCCCGGGATCTCGCAGAAGCTCGCGTGGTGATCGAAGATCGTGGTGACGCCGTCGCGGATGGAGTCCAGGATCGTGGCATAGGCGCTGGCCTTGGTGCCGTCGAGCGTCAGGTTGTCGTCGATCTTCCACCACTGCTGCTCAAGATTCTCCAGGAAGTTGGTGGGGTTGCAGCCCTTAATGGCAAGGCCGCGGGCCAGACCCGAGTAGATGTGGGTGTGGCAGTTGATGAGTCCGGGCATGATGAGGTTGCCCTGGGCGTCGACGTACTCGGCATCCGGGTACTTGGCCTTGAGCTCGCACTCGGGGCCCACTTCGATGATCGTATCTCCGTCAATGGCGACCGCACCGTTTGGAATAAACGGGGTCTGAGCGTTGCGGGTAAAAACGGAACCGTTAGCGACCAGAAGCATGAATGCTCCCTTCAACATCAGAGGCGGGGTTTGACACCTCTGACATGGCGGAGTGCGAAGCGCCGGCCTACACCGGAAACGGGCCCTCTCCCGTCAACGCTTCACCAAAGGGACAAACCCTTTGAAGTGCGGCTTGGCGCCGCATGACGTCGGCGGACGAGGCGATGCGCCCGCCGACTAATAGCACCGAATTGGTTACTTCTTGCTCTCGGGCAAGACCAGATCCACGGCGGCATCCTTGGCAGCATCGATGTGCTGAGCCACGACCGGCGTCTGCGGAAGGATCAGGTTAAGGACAATGGCCATGATGGCAGTGGGGGTTACGGCATTGGAGCCGATGACGGTGGACACCCAGGCGGGCATACCCTCGCCGGCAAGGCAACCGCTGGCCATCCAGATACCCAGGCCAAAGACGACGGAGGTACCGACGATGGTGGTAGTGCGCTGCGTGAGGCCCTCGCGAGTGAACATGCGCACGCCGTTCATAGTGATGGTGCCAAAGACGCCGACGGTCGCGCCGCCGATGACGGGCTGCGGGATAGCGGAAAGGACAGCAGAGAGCTGCGGGAACAGACCGGCGATGGCAAAGACGGCCGCGATGATCACAAAGACCCACTTGTTGACGACCTTGTTGGAGCAGATGATGCCCACGTTCTGGCCAAGGGCGCTGGTGGGAAGACCGCCCAGCAGGCCGCCGACCATAGAGGTGAGGCCCTGGGACACGATAGCGCCGGAGAGCTCGCGCTCGGTGGGCATACGGTCGATGGAGCCCAGGCAGGCGGCGGAGACGTCACCGATAACCTGGATGGCAACCATGGGGAACACGACGGCGAGGGTAATGCAGACCTCGGGATCAAACTCGAGCGCGTAGGGCATGAGCTTGGGAAGGGCGAAGACCTGAGCGGTGGCGACGCTGGAGAAGTCGATCATGCCAAAGGGGATGGAGACGATCATGCCAACGATCATGCCAAAGAACACGGATCCCAGCTTGAGCGTGCCCTTGCCAAAGTTGGCGAGCGCAAAGACCACGGCGAAGGTGATAAGAGCAACGCACCAGGCCTGCGGGGTGCCCCACAGCGGCGTACCCATACCGCCGGCCATATACTTGACGGCCGTGGGATACAGCGAAACGCCGATGGAGAAGATGACCGTACCGGTCACGACGGGCGGGAACAGCCACTTGATCTTGCTGTAGGCCAGACCAAAGAGGACCGCGACGGCGCCGCCGACGATCTCGCCACCCAGCAGCGCACCAAAGCTAAAGCCCGAGGCACCCATGGCCTGCAGGGCCGGCAGGAACGCGAACGAAACGCCCATGACGATGGGCAGGCCGCCGCCGATGCGACGGAAGGGAGCGAAGGCCTGAAGGGCCGTGTCGATCGCCGAAAGAATGAGCGCGACCTGGATGATGTCGGTACTCTGCTGGCTATTAAAGCCGTAGACGCCGGCCATGATGACCGCCGGGGTAATGATGCCGGCAAACGATGCCAGTACGTGCTGAAGGGCACACGGGATCATTTCCTTAACGGGAGGCATGCCTTCGCGAGTGAACAGGGCTCCAGTGCCGTTCGTAACCGTCTCCTGGGTCATTTGACCACCAATCCTCGAAGTAGTTGTTTTCGCATCTAACGCTCTATTGTGACGCAGTGCGGGGTTGAGGTTGTGCCTTCATTGCATATCGTATTAAAGATGATTCTCATTCTCAATAATAATTTTTTGTTATCAGACCATTCTTCAGCTGAAATAACGCATTTCCGCAGGTCAGGAAAGTGTCTGGTCAAAATAACATCTAACTTTTCTTTTGGTCAACCGTTTACCGCTAAATTCCTACCGTTCGTCTGCATTACGCAATGTACCTGCGGATATACGAGATGGTGGGCAGCGTGTTACCATGAGAAAAAATTGTTATGAACATTTCCGTTTTCACCCAAAGGAGTTGCCCGTGAACGAGACCGTACGCCGCTTTTTGCCGATGGTCGATTTTCTGGAGCAGATACTCGGCAAAAACAGCGAAATCGTGCTGCACGATTTCTCGGATCCCGACCACGCCATCGTCGATATTCGCAACGGCATCGTGAGCGGCCGCAAGGTCGGCGGCCCCGCCACCGATCTGGCGCTCAAGATCATGCACGACCCCAAGTATCGCGACCTGCCGTTTATTACGGGCTACGAGGGGCGCGGTGCCGGCGGCAAGACGTTGGAGTCGGCGACGTACTTTATCCGCGAGAATGACGAGATCGTCGGTATGCTCTGCGTCAACACCGACCTCTCGACCGTACGCTCCATCAACGCCATGGCGCAGCAGCTCATGGCGTGCTTCGACGCGGCGCCGACGCGCACGGAGCCCGCCTCTATCGAGGTCGAAAGCCTTTCGGAGTCCACACAGGAGCTCATCGACCGCAGCATTGCCGAGTTACTGAGCGCGCGTGGGCTGGATGTAGCGTCGCTTGGTCAGAGCGACCGCGTGGACGTCATTCGCCACCTCAACGGCAACGGGGTGTTCATGCTCAAGGGCGCCGTGGCCTGCGCCGCCACCGCGCTGGGCATCTCGGAGCCCAGCGTCTACCGCTACCTGCAAAAAGTTCGCAAGGAGGGCTAACGAGCAAAATGGAGCGCGGCTCCACAAGCGATCCGTCACTTAACAAAAGACCCTGCAGCTCGCACGCGCTGCAGGGTCTTTTTGCATGTCATGTTTAGTTGTTGCCAACGCCTTAGAGAGCGGCGACGACCTCGATCTCGACCAGACCGCCAGCCGGAAGGGCGGCAACCTGGAAAGCGCTGCGCGCGGGGAACGGGGCCTCGAACTTGGAGGCGTAGATCTCGTTCACGGCAGCGAAGTCGGCAATGTCGGCCAGGTAGACCGTGGTCTTGACGACATCGGCAAAGGTGGCGCCGGCAGCGGTCAGCAGAGCCTCGACGTTAGCAAGGGACTGCTTGGCCTGGGCCTCGACGCCCTCGGGCAGCTTGCCGGTTGCGGGGTCGATGCCCAGCTGGCCGGACAGGAACACCATGTTGCCAGTCTGGATACCGGGGGAATACGGGCCGATGGCTGCGGGTGCGTTATCGGAAGACACGACGGTCTTGCTCATGTTTTTCTCCTTACAAGTAAAAGGGAACGGGAGCGCGGCGTTCACACCGGGAGGCACAGTTCGGTCTGAACACCGCGCTTGATTGGGATAGTACTCAAGGTTTCCGCGCGATGCAAGATTATTATCACGTTGCGAGAATATTTTATCGTCCAACGGTTTCCCCGGACCGCTGAACGGTTCTCATGTGAAGCAGCCAGTCCAAGCTGCTGAAGACTTTATCCCGCTTAGAGCACGGGCATCGCCTGCCGCGACGGCACCACTATACTTTTGAGTATCTGAGCATTTTGAAAGGCAGGATATGACCGCAACCGCCAGTCGAACCACCAACCGCAGACCCGAGCTTTTGGCGCCCGCCGGAGGCCCGGAGCCCTTTGCCGCCG
>OFMX01002314.1_pt1 | contig 11543 bp, 10 predicted proteins | sample 1541901 | NCBI WGS metagenome assembly OFMX01 (sample SAMN04209222, study PRJEB22552) | human gut metagenome | biome: gut; material: feces | host: Homo sapiens | place: USA: Oklahoma | reverse complement strand
GGTTCCTCGACAGACTGAGGGGAGCGCCCATACGTTTCGTATGGACGCTCCCCTTTTGCCGGTATCGCGCCTTACTGTCCGCCGACCATCACGCCGACGTTGCCGTAGAGCAGGATGCGGACAAGGCCGCAGAGGAAGAGGTGCGCGGGATAGTAGAGATAGAAAAGATATTTCATGCCCCGGCCCGCGCCGCGTGTGCCGTTGTAGCGTTTGAGCAGCGGAATGGTCAGCCCGGCGAAGAGCTGAAGTATACCGTAGACGGGGTCGATGAAGAGCGCGTAGATCAGCGCGTACATCGCGACCCAGAGCATCATGCGCGTCATCTGGCGGCGGAAGTCGCCGCGGTTCTGCCCGATCTCCAGAATGGCAAGCACGGCGATACTGCTCCAGTCGCCCGGGAAGGCGAGGAGCGTAAGGGCGACCACGGCAAGCGTCTTTTGCCATTGCGTGAGCTCGGGCCGCTCCACCGTGTAGAGGCCGACGACGCCGAGAAACAGCGGCCACATCACGCTGGTTTGGTTGAATACGCCGGTTTTGAGCGGGACAAAGGGAATGCCGAAGGCAAAATTGTAAGCGAAGTGCCCGATGACGGCAAAGAGCAGCAGCCGTCCGGCGTACTTTTTCAGATCGCGGGTGTAGTGGTAGCCCTCCGCCACCATGAACCAGAAGATCGGCGCGGCCATGCGCCCGATGATGTGCAGCAGCAGGATCCACCAGTCCCGCGGATAATCCGGCCAGATCACACTGGTGAAGTGGTCGACCGTCATGGCAAGCATGGCGAAGAGCTTGAGCTGATTGCCGCTCAACCCTTTACTGGTCTGTTCCATTTTCTCTCCTTCGCGGGCATTGCCGCATCCCAATAGGCTGCTTACAGTGTAGCAGAAGCCGCCGCTCTTTGCAAGAGCGCGCACAGCGTTGATTTGCTTCAGGATTATTTTTGAACACTTGACAAAAATGAGAAAGGGCTCTACAATGTCGTTCTCTGCGGCGAAGGGAAGAACGCCGCGGAGCATTTAAACGATCCAAGCATCCAAAGGAGAGGTGACATGATGAAATTCCAAAAACGATTTGTGCCGCTGCTGCTCGCACTGGTGCTGGCGCTCGGCACGCTGCCCGTGCAGGCGGCGGCGCTCACGCGCGGCGAGGCCGCGCAGGCGCTGCTCTCCGCCGCGCAGGACTATAACCCCGGCGTGCAGCGGTCCGACATTCTCAAGGGCTATCCCGACGGCAGCCTTGCGCTCGACGGCACGCTGACACGCGCACAGGCGCTGGTGATGCTCACGCGCGCCTTCGGCGGCTTTGCCGTCCCTGTGGGGGACAACGCCCGCATGGCCTTGCCCGCAGGCAGCCTGACGAACGTCCCCACGTGGGCGGCAGAGGAGCTTTCCTCCGTCCTCGCCGCCGGCCTTGCGGACGGCGACGCGAACGAGGCTATGAGTGCCGAAGCACTCTCGGCGCTGCTCCGCCGCGCCTACGCCGCCAAGGGCACGAACCTCAAGGACGACTACTACGCCGCCGTCAACAAGAGCTGGCTGGACGGCTCCGACATTCCCGCAGGCCTATCCATCAACGGCCCGTTCTACGGTCTGAGTCTGACGGTCAACGAGCAGATTGCGGCGCTCATCCGCGAGATCGACGCGCACGAACAGACTCCCGGCACCGCCGAGGCAAAGATCAAGGCGCTCTACGACTGCGTGATGGACGCCGAGGGCCGCGAGAGGACCGGCGTCGCGCCCATTCAGAAGTATCTTGACGCCATCGAAAACGCCAAAACGCTCGACGAGCTGGTGAGCGTCGATGCGCAGATGCAGAAGGAGCTGGGGCTGTCCATGCTCCTCGGCTTCGGCCTGACGACCGACCTCGCGGATTCGAGCCGCAGAATCGCCGCGTTTTCGCTCATCAGCGCGGGCATGGATAAGGACTTCTACGTCAACGGCGCCGACGCGCAGAGGAGCGCATTCTGGCGCAGGACTGGATGAGCGCCGAAACCAAGGCCAAGGCCGTGAAGAAGCTCGACACCATGGGCGTCAAGGTCGGCTATCCCGACAGCTGGGAAAGCTGTCTTGACCGCGCGGAGATCAAGTCCCCCGCCGAGGGCGGCTCCTTCTTCTCCAACGTCATCGCCATTCAGATGGCGATGAAGCAGGATGTCCTCGCCCACCAGAACGACGCGCCGGACAAGAGCGAATGGATCATGACGCCCTTTACGGTCAACGCCTGCTACAATCCCAGCGCCAACGACATCACCTTCCCCGCCGCCATTCTGCAATCGCCGCTTTACGACGTGAACGCCAGCCGGGAGGAGAATCTCGGCGGCATCGGCTACATCATTGCCCACGAGATCACCCACGCCTTTGACAACAACGGCGCGAAGTTCGACGAGAACGGCAGCGCCGCCGACTGGTGGACGGCGGAGGACTACGCCGCCTTCCAGCAGAAATGTCAGGCTGTGGCCGAATGGTACGACGGGCAGGAGGCTTATCCCGGCATCGCGTGCAGCGGCGCACTGACCATTTCCGAAAACGTGGCCGACCTCGGCGCGGCAAAGTGCATCGTCGCGGCGGCGAAGAAGCTCGACCACCCCGACCTCGACAAGCTCTTCCGCGCCGTCGCGAACACCTGGGCGTCCACGACCTCGCGGCAGATGCGCGAGTATTTGGCCGTGACCGACGTCCACGCGCCGGATAAGCTGCGCTGCAACCGCGTACTGCAGACGCTGCCGGAATTCTACACGACCTATGATATCCAGCCCGGCGACGGGATGTGGACCGCACCGGAGACGCGCGTGAGCGTGTGGTAACGAAATGACCGAAAACGGCCTTCCTCTCGCCTGCATATTTTTCGGCGAAACGACAAAATATCTTTCTTGACAAAAGCACATTGCGTATGTTACCTTAAAAAGGCAAGTGGATAAGGTGATCGGATGATGGGTCACGGGAGAGACCGCGGAATATCTGCCGCGGCGCCGAAGGGGAACGCAGAAGCTCTCAGGCAAAAGGACCGGACTCGGACGACGCTCCGAAAAGTGCGGCTTGCCGCACGCCGAAGGTGCAACCTGCAGGATGCGATATGCTGTGTCAGGGAAACTCTCAGGTCATAAAACGGAGGCACAAAGTTCCAAGGGGGGACTTTGTGCCTTTTTTCTATGTCATATTTTAATCATTTTTATAACATCATTCAAGAATGATAATGGAGGAGGAAACAGCTTATGGAAAGGAAGACACCCCTGTATCAGACCCATGTGGACGCGGGCGGAAAGATTGTTGAGTTCGGCGGCTTTCTGATGCCCGTGCAGTACCCCACCGGCGTGCTCGCCGAGCACATGGCCGTGCGGCAGAAGGCGGGACTCTTTGACGTGTCGCACATGGGCGAGCTGCGGCTCAAGGGCCCCGACGCGGTCGCAAACGTGCAGAAGCTCATCACCGCGGACATCTCCGCCATGCAGGACGGCGACATCAAGTACGCCATGTTCTGCAACGACGCGGGCGGCATCCTTGACGATTTTATCGTTTACCGCTGTGCCGCGGACGACTACTGGCTGGTCGTCAATGCGGGCAACCGCGACAAGGACGCCGCATGGGTCGAGAGCCATCTGTTCGGCGACGTGGACTACCGCGACGAGGGTGACGACTGGGGACAGGTCGCGCTGCAAGGGCCAAAGTCCGGCGACATTCTCAAAAAGCTCTGCGCGGAGCAGTACATTCCCGCGAAGTATTACACCTTTATCGACAACGTTCCGCTCGACCTCGGCAGCCGCACCATTCACGCTCTCGTTTCCCAGACGGGCTACACCGGCGAATACGGCTTTGAACTCTACTGCAGGGCTGAGGATACCGTTGACCTCTGGCACGCCCTGCTCGCCGCGGGCGAGGAGTACGGCCTGATCCCCTGCGGACTCGGCGCGCGCGACACGCTGCGGCTCGAAGCCTCCATGCCGCTCTACGGCCACGAGATGAACGAGGAGATCACGCCGAAGATGGCGGGACTTCCCTGCAAGCTGACCGGCAAGGACTTCATCGGCCGCGACGCGCTCGTCGCGCTTGGCGCACCGAAACTGAAGCGCATCGGCATGAAAGTGGCCGGCCGCGGCATCGTGCGCGAGCACTGCGACCTCTATTCGATGGAGGGCGAGAAGCTCGGCTGGACGTCCTCGGGCACGTTCGCGCCGTTTATCGGCTGCGGCGTCGCGATGGGCTACATCCCGGTCGAGGATATCGAGATCGGTCGGCACCTCAACGCCGACGTGCGCGGGCGCATGGTCGAGCTGGAGATCGTGCCTATGCCGTTCTATAAGCTGGACAAGTAACATACATACGAACACAACGATTTCTACAACAAAAATTTGAGGAGGACAACACAATGAATTTTCCTGCTGAGCTGAAGTATTCCAAGTCCCACGAGTGGGTCAGGATGGACGGCGAGATCGCCGTCGTCGGCATCTCTGATTTTGCGCAGGACGCGCTGGGCGATGTGGTGTTTATCAACCTGCCCGCCGAGGGCGACGCGGTCACCGCAGGCGAGAGCTTCGGCGATGTTGAATCCGTCAAGGCGGTCTCCGACATCATCTCCCCCGTCAGCGGCACCATCTGCGCGGTCAACGAGGCGCTGGCCGACGCGCCCGAAACGCTCAACTCCGATCCCTACGGCGCGTGGATCATCAAGGTCGAGGGCATCGGCGGCACCGAGGAGCTGCTCGACGCGGCGGCTTATGAGGCGCATTGCGCCGAGGAGGGCTGATGGGCTCTTATGTTCCGACCACCGCGGCGGAACGGGAGGAAATGCTTGCTGCCATCGGGGTCCAAAGCCTTGAGGACCTGTATCAGGCGGTCCCGCAGGGGATGCTGCTGAACGGGACGCTCAACATCCCCGAGGGCATGAGCGAGCTGGAGGTACGCGAGGCCGTCACCGCCATGGCGGAGAAGAACAAGGTCTACAAGACCGTTCTGCGCGGCGCGGGCGCCTACCGCCACTTCATTCCCGCCGTTGTGAAGTCCATCACCTCCCGCGAGGAGCTGGTCACCTGCTACACGCCCTATCAGGCGGAGATCAGTCAGGGCGTGCTGCAAGGCACGTTCGAGTTCCAGACTATGATCTGCGAACTGACGGGCATGGACGTTGCCAACGCCTCCCACTACGACGGCGCGACCGCTGCCGCCGAGACCATCCCCATGTGCCGCGACCGCAAGCGTACAAAGGCGTATGTTTCCGCCTGCGTGAACCCGCAGGTCATCGAGGTCATGCAGACCTACTGCTTTGCCTCGAACACCGAACTGACCGTCGTTCCCGCAAAGGATGGCAGGACCGACCCCGACGCGCTCAAGGCCGCGCTCGGCGAGGACGCCGCGTGCTTCTATCTCCAGCAGCCGAACTACTTCGGTCAGATCGAAGACGCAAGAGCCATCGGCGAGCTTGTCCATGCTGCGGGCGCGAGGTTCGTCATGGGCGTGAACCCCATCGCCTGTGCTCTTTTGCCAACTCCACGTGAGATGGGCGCTGACATCGCCGTGGGCGACGGCCAGCCCCTCGGGCTCGACACCGCCTTCGGCGGCCCCTACCTCGGCTTTATGGCGACGACCGCCGCCATGACGCGCAAGCTTCCCGGTCGCATCGTCGGTCAGACGAAGGACGTAGACGGCAAGACCGGCTATGTGCTCACGCTCTCCGCGCGGGAGCAGCACATCCGCCGCGAGAAGGCCAGCTCCAACATCTGCTCGAATCAGGCGCTGTGCGCCTTCACCGCGGGCATTTACATGGCGGCGATGGGCGAAGCGGGCATGAAGCAGTGCGCACGGCTCTGCACTTCAAAGGCGCACTACTTTGCCGCCGAGCTTGTCAAGGCCGGCTGCAAGCTCAAGTATCAGGGCGAATTCTTCCACGAGTTCGTGACCGAGGTTGAGTGCCCCAACTGCCGCAAAAAGATCCTTGACGCGCTCGACGCGGCGGACATCCTCGGCGGCGCGGAGGTGGACGGCGGTATCCTCTGGTGCGTGACCGAGCTTGTGAGCAAGGCGCAGCTTGATAAAGCCGTTTCCATCGTGAAGGAGGTGCTGAAATGAAGCTGATCTTTGAGCTTGGCACGGAGGGCCGCGGTCTGAGCCTGATGCCTGCGTGCGATGTGCCGGAATACACGCTCCCAGAGGAGCGCACAGCGCCTCTGCACCTACCCCATGTGAGCGAAAATGAGCTGACGCGCCACTACACGGCGCTTTGCAAGCGCATCCACGGCGTGAACGACGGCTTCTATCCCCTCGGCTCCTGCACGATGAAGTACAACCCCAAAATCGACGAGGACATGGCGGCGCTGCCTGGCTTCACGCAGCTCCACCCGCTCCAGCCGGTCGAAACGGTGCAGGGCGCGCTCGAGGCGCTGCATGTTCTGGGCAGCGAGCTGGGCGAGATCTTCGGCATGGACGCGGTCACGTTCCAGCCTGCCGCGGGCGCACACGGCGAATTCACCGGCGTGCTGCTCATCAAGGCATACCATACCGACCGCGGCGACACTGCGCGCACGAAGATCATCGTGCCCGACTCCGCCCACGGCACCAACCCCGCCACCGCAGCAATGTGCGGCTATCAGGTGGTGAACATCCCCTCCGGCGCGGACGGCTGCGTCGATCTCGATGCGCTGCGCGCCGCCGTCGGCCCCGACACGGCGGGACTGATGCTCACGAACCCGAACACGGTCGGCATCTTCGATAAGAACATTCTGGAGATCACGAAGATCGTCCACGACGCGGGCGGATTGTGCTACTACGACGGCGCGAACCTCAACGCCGTCATGGGCGTCGTCCGCCCGGGTGACATGGGCTTCGACTGCATCCACTCGAACCTGCACAAGACCTTTGCCACGCCGCATGGCGGCGGTGGCCCCGGTGCGGGCGCGGTCGGCTGCAAGGACTTTCTGCGCAAGTATATGCCCGGCCCGCTGGTGGTGGAGAAGGACGGCAGGCTTGCCTTCGACTATCCCGAGAAGTCCATCGGCCGCGTGAAGCTGTTCTACGGCAACTTCGACGTCTGCATCAAGGCGCTGACCTATGTGCTCACGCTCGGAAGGACCGGCATTCCAGAGGCGGCGATGAACGCCGTGCTCAACGCCAACTATATGCGCGTGAAGCTCGCGGAGAAGTTCACCATGGCCTACGACGAGATCTGTATGCACGAGTTCGTCATGTCGCTGGTCGATCTGCACAAGGAGACGGGCGTTTCCGCACTCGACCTTGCCAAGGGAATGCTCGACTACGGCCTGCACCCGCCCACGATGTACTTCCCGCTCATCGTCCACGAGGCGCTCATGGTCGAGCCCTGCGAGACCGAGAGCAAGGAGACGATGGACGAGGTCTGCGACATCTACGGCAGGCTCTTTGACCTTGCCTATTCTGACCCCGACGCGCTCCATACCGCGCCGCATGATACGCCCGTCCGCCGTCTCGACGAGGTCGGCGCGGCACGCAACATGATCCTGCGCTATTCGTTCGCGCAATAAAAAACACGCAATGCCGCCGCGAAAACGGCGGCATTGCCCTCAAAAAGGAAAGAAACTATGGCTGATTATCAACTCATCGTCATCGGCGCCGGCCCCGGCGGCTACGAGGCCGCGCTCCGCGCGGCAAAGCTGGGCAAAAAAGTCGCCGTGGTCGAGCGGCGCGAGGCGGGCGGCACCTGCCTGAACCGCGGCTGCGTCCCGACCAAAACGCTGCTCCACGCCTCTGCTATCTATCGCGACGCGAAGAACGGCGCGCACTGCGGCATCCACACCGAGGATATCCATGCCGACATGGCTGAAATTTTTGCTTACAAGCGCGCCGTTTCACAGAAGCTCTCCGCCGGCATCGAGTCGCTTTTCAAGACCGCGAAGATCGACCTGCTGCGCGGCACGGCGCTCATCACCGGCTCCGGCTGTGTCCGCGTGGCGGACGCGGACGGCAGCGCCAACGACTACACCTGCGACGACATTCTCATTGCCACCGGCTCCGTGCCGTCCCGCCCGCCGATCCCGGGGCTGGAGCTTGCCATGACCTCCGACGAGCTGCTCGAGGGCTGCGACCACCTCTACCGCTCCATCGTCATCATCGGCGGCGGCGTCATCGGCATCGAATTTGCCACGTTTTACGCCGACCTCGGCTGCGCCGTCACGGTCATCGAGGGCATGGACCGCCTGCTGCCGAACATGGATAAGGAGCTGGGGCAGAACCTCGCGCTCATTCTGAAAAAGCAGGGCGTGAAGGTCTTTACGAACGCAATGGTACAGCGCGTGGAGCAGGCGGGCGAGGATCTTGCCGTACACTTCACCTGCAAGGAAAAGGAGGAGACCGTCTCCGGCGAAGCGGTGCTCTGCGCCATCGGCCGCCGTGCTTACTGCGACGGCCTGTTCGCCGACGGCGTCGGCGTCAAAATGAATGGCCGCAGCATCGCGGTGGACGGGAATTTTGAAACGAGCCTGCCGCACGTCTACGCCATCGGCGATGTGTCCTCAAAAATTCAGCTCGCCCACGTCGCCACCGCGCAGGGCATTGCCTGTGTCGAGCGCCTGTGCGGCGTGCAGGATCACACCGATCTCTCGGTCGTGCCGAGCTGCATCTACTGTCGTCCCGAGATCGCGGTCGTCGGCCTCACGGAGGCGGAAGCCAAAGAGATGGGGATCCCCGTCAAGGTCGGCAAGCACGTCATGTTCGGCAACGCCAAGACGGTCATCGCCGACCCGGGCCGCTGCCTCATGAAGATTGTCGCCCACGCCGTAACGCGCGAGCTGATCGGCGCGCAGCTCATGTGCGAGCATGCGAGCGACATGATCGGCGGCGCGGCGCAGGCGCTCGCCAACCACCTGACCGCCGAGCAATTCTGCCGCGCGATGCGCCCGCACCCTTCCTTTGAGGAGGCCATGACCGCCGCGCTTGAGGACCTGTGCGAAAAGCTTGGCTGACGTCCTGCCCGCCACGGTCCGGCAGGGACCGCGGCGAAGGATGCGAACGGAAAACCCCGCAGGGTCAAATGGCCCTGCGGGGTCGATCTTTTTTTGCCGTTTGCGGTCAGTCCAGATAGCTGAACGTGACGGAACGGGTCGATGGGGTGAGAGCGGCGAAGGAGTAGCCCGCCTCAAGATAGCCCTCGATGATGGCAGGCAGGGCCTCGACGGTGGTAGTCTTGGCGCTGCTGTCGTGCATGAGGATGATGGCGCGCCGCGCGGTGCCGACGCCCTTGAGCGCATTGGCCGTCAGCGTCGACGAGGGCTGAATTTTGGAGAACACGGCGTCGCCGTTGGCGACGTTCCAGTCGAAGTAGACGAAGCCGCGCCGCGTCATTTCGGCGATGAGCTGCTGATGGATGCCGACATTATAGCTGTTGACGCTGCCGCCGGGGAAGCGGAAGATCTGCGGCTTGACGCCGGTGGCCTCGTAGATCTGGCAGAACATCTGGTTGAAGTCCTCCAGATACGCTTCGACCGAGGCGTATATTTTCTTGTAATCGTGCGAATAGCTGTGGATAGCAAGCGTGTGGCCCGCCGCGACGATCTTCTGCATCCGCTCGAGATCGCCCTCCTCATTTGCGCCGACCACGAAGAAGGTAGCCTTGACGCCGTACTTGTCAAGGATCTCCAGAATTTCATCCGTCCGCGCCGAGGGACCGTCGTCAAAGGTCAGGTAGACGGCGTTGTCCACGTCCACGGTGCCGCGCAGCGAATCGTCGGCGTACAGCTCGGGGTAAAGCTCTGTGTAGGCGGGGACCTCGGCCGCCGGAGGCTCGGGCTCGGCCGGCGTAGGCTCGCCGCCCTCGGGCGCGGTCGACGAGAGCTGTTCCTGCATGGCCGCCAGCTGGCTGCCCGCTGTGTCGAGCTGCCGGTTCAGGCTACGGACCTGTGCGAAAAGGTAGATGGACAGCGTTGTGGGAATGAGGATCAGCAGCAGCGTCACGGTGAAGATAACATGCTTGAAAAACAGGACACTGCCGACGTAGGGCTCCTTGTCCTCCTGCGGCTTGCTCAGATCGTAGGAGACGGGCAGTTCCTTTGCCGCGGCGTTCAAGACTTCGCCTCCATTGTGCCCTTCATCTCAACGCTGCCGTTCAGGACCGCACCCGCCGCCACGGAGATCGTGCCGGTGACAACACTGCCGCTCACGTGCGCGTTAGCGTCCATCTGGGTGTTGCCGCTGATGCGGATATCGCCGTTGATCTCGCCGGCGCACAGCAGAGACTGCGCCGTGATGTTGCCCGTGACCTTGGAATCCTCGCTGACGGTGACGGGACCGTTCGCGGTGATGTCGCCGATGAGGGTGCAGCCGGTGAGCTTCACGCTGCCCGCCGTGATATTGCTCTGCAGGTTGGAGCGCAGCAGCACGCTGCCCTCGGAGGTCACGTCGCCTTTGAGCTCGCCGGCGATCTCAATGTCGCCCTTGGCGCGAAAGGAGCCCTCAAAGACCGTGCCGGGGGCAAGAAAGCTGGCGGCGGGTCTGGCCTCGGGTGTCTTGACCGGAGCGTGATCCACGCTCTTTTTCTCCGCACCAGGGGCGCTCTTGACCTCGACGGACGCGCTCTTGACCTGCGCCGGAGCAGTACTTGCCGCCTCGGAGCCGTCTCCGCCGACGCCGAACATTTCGTACATAGCCTTCTTCATGTTGCTCTTCTTGTCCATGATTTTCTCTGTCCTCCCTAAAAGTCTGCGGTTGATCTGCCATGCTGAACGGGAAACCCGGTCAGGAAATAAAAACGTGACGCGTCCTTATTCCAAAATTCGAGGGGAAGCGACTTGTTTCCCGACAATTTTACAAAATAGAGCATATCACAATATTTGAGCGGGTGCGAACAATCTGCCTGAAATGTATGTTTTTGCGGCACGAAATGCATACCGCGCCTGCCGGACTCTTGGCAGAGCCGGGAAAATATGGTATGATGAATCGAAAAATCGCTCGATGCGGCGACGCTCGTGCGTGCGCTGCGCGTATGGCGCAAGAAATAGAAAACGCAGCACCGTGCGGTGCTGCGTGCGCTGCGGGACGCGTGAGGGCGGGAGCCCTCTGTGCAAAGTTTTCAAGAAAACAAAGGAGAGCGAGAAAATGGAGCTTTGCTTCAATGAAATGACCGTGATGAAAAACGGCACGCTGCCGGAGGATATCGCGCTCTGCGCACAGGCGGGCTTTTCCGCTGTGGAGCTGTCGGCTCTGCGCGGCGACCGGCTCTTTATGGTCCATGTCAGCGACTGCCCGGCGCGCGCCCCGTTCACGGCGCAGCGCGCGGAGAGCTACTGGCCCGGCGAGGGCGACGCTCCCTTGGAGGAGCTGCTGCGGAGCGTCCGGGCGATCGGCTACGATGGCCCCTGCTCTGTCGAGGTCATGGACCCGAACGTGCTCGCCCTGCCGGCGGAAGAGGCCATCCGCCGCGCGGCGGAAACGATGAAGCCGCTGCTTGCGCGGGTGGAGCGGTAAGCGCGCTCAGCCCTCCGCGCGGAGGACCACCGGCTCGCCCGTGCAGGAGAGAATACCGTTTTTCACGGTGACGGTGATATATGCTCTAAGTGACTTCTTAATCATGATTTTGTCATGGTTAGTGAA
>OFMX01002305.1_pt1 | contig 11587 bp, 9 predicted proteins | sample 1541901 | NCBI WGS metagenome assembly OFMX01 (sample SAMN04209222, study PRJEB22552) | human gut metagenome | biome: gut; material: feces | host: Homo sapiens | place: USA: Oklahoma | reverse complement strand
TAGAGTACTTTCAGAGTTCTGACGTTAGTCTAGCAAGTAATAATAGTGAAGTTTATATTTATAGGCCACAAGCCGAGAAAATTGGAGCAATTGTTCATGAAGGAGACATACTTGTAACAGGATTTGGCTCTATAGGGAACGTGCGTCTTGTTTCTAAAAGTCAAAATAATGTTTGCTATGCAAACAATGTCGCAAGAATTTTTCCCCAAAAAACAGTTAAAACTGGATTCTTATATGCATTCTTAATGTCAAAATTTGGCAATGCACAATTGAATAAAAATGCATCTGGGTCAGTAGTTCGATATATAGAAGCACCTGGAATAAAGAAGACACTAGTTCCCAATCTCACAGAAGCATTACAGAGAAAGGTAGATGATTTAATTCAAGAATCAGCAAAATTAAGAGAGGAAGCTTCAGTAATGATAGGAAAAGCAAAATCAATTTTGCTAAATTACTGCAATGCTGACTTCAGAAAAAATAACTTTAAGACAGCTGTTGTTAAGAATACAGACATCCTATTTTCTTTACAGCACAGAATAGATCCACCAGCACTAATAAATGATGGCGTTATAGCAATTAACAAAATAGAACAAATAAAGAAAACTATAAAATTAAAAGATACTGGAGCAAAAGTGTTTCGACCTGGAATATTTAAAAGATGCTATGTAAGTAATGGCTATCCTTACATAAAAGGTTCTGATATTTTTAATGTCAATCCTTTTGTCCGTTGCTCATATTTATCAAGAAAAAATACACCATTTGTTAATGAAATGCTACTGCATGAAGGTCAAATATTAGTAACCTGTGCAGGGTCAGTTGGGAATATAAAGTTAATAACCAAAGAGTATGATGATAAAGAAGCTTTAGGTTCACAAGATATAATTCGAATAGAAACAACCAATAATCTCTTTACCAAAGAGTATCTATTTATATATCTCCAATTACCTTTTGTTTATGACTACATTCAATCTATGAAATATGGTTCGGTCATTGAGCGTGTTGAGCCTTTTCATATTGAATCTATTCCCGTCGTACAGCCTACAGTTAAGATAAGCGAAGAAATAACTTCTTTAGTTCGGCGATATATGGAATACACATATAAAGCTTTTGTTGAAGAAGAAACAGCGATAAAAGAAGTTGAACAAGAAATAGAAAGCTGGAATAAAAAATAAAAGAAGAACTTAAAGTATAGATAAATATGGCAAAAATATATGTACCCAAATTTTCTGGAGGCCCTGTTAATGCAAGAGAAGAAAGACTCCTTAAGTTCTTGGAGCTAAAGCTACCTGATAATTACTATCTGGTTCCAAATGGAGAATATCCGAGTATGAATGCACAGGGTGCAGTTCAATATTGGGAATATGATTGCATAGTCATAGCTCCTCATGCTATCTACGCCATAGAGAATAAAGATTATAAAGGACGAATAGAAGCAAATGATACCTCGTGGTTTATAAATGATACAGAGAAGCCAAATCCGATAAAATCAGCTACATTCAAAAGCAAATTATTAGCCAGCTATCTAAAAAAGAAAGATCATCGCTTTGGTTTGGCCTGGGTTGATGCTATTGTAACTCTTAGTTCTTTTGGACAAAACAAATCTGGTTTTGAAAGCGGTTCGTATTGCGATAACAAAACATTCCTCTTGAATGAAGAACTTGTTGATTATCTTATGGATTATGACCGCCTTCATAAGTCTGCAAATGCTATCAGCCATCTTCAATTGTCAATTATGGAATATCTTGTCGGTAGCAGTGAGTCCAAAAAGAAGAAAAAGACAGAGGTCTGCAATTATATTATTGATGAAATATTAGAAGCAAATGATGACTATGTAGAATATTTGTGTCATAGCAAGTTTTTACAGGATAAAAAGCATAAAGTTCGTGATTATGCTCTTGATAAAGAGGGCTTGTCACCTATACAACTCGATAGGCACAATAAGTTGGTGCATAATGCTGAGATGAGTGAAGAGTTATTACCGGCCTCTCCTCTTATCATCAAAAGCCGTTGCCAAACTAGTGAAGACGGGAATCATTACTATGTTATTACTGATTATCTGGAAGAACATTCATTGCGCAGTGCCATGCAAAGGAATACTTTTACAGATAAAGATAAAGTTATGATTATCCTCGACTTGGGTAAAGCTCTTGTTTTGGCTCATGAAAATGGTATCATTCATCGTAATGTGTGTCCTGAGAATATCTATATTCAAGTTGATAGACATGCTGCTTTAGCCAATTTTGGCCTATCATATAATGTGCTGCATGAGCCTGACAAACAAAATATATCTTTAAGTATGGATGCGTTCGATCGTGATCCATATACTTCAGAGGATGTACTCATTGGAGATTATTCGCCATCTTCAGATGTTTACTCTTTTGGAGTTATTGTCTATGAGCTTATGGTTGGTGAATTACCGTTCTCAAATTACTTGCAACTTAAAGCAAAAGGAGGCTCATTAACTGAAGACATGATGCCGAGTAAACGAAACCCTAATGTAGATCCTTGGGTTGACATTGTATGTAGTAGAATTATAGTAGAAGATGCAAGCCATCGATGGTCTAATATTGAGGAAATCTGTGACTATATTTTTGAAGAGGCTATTAAGAAGAAATACGGTCAACAGGAAAAACATCCTGAAGCCAAAGACTGGAGTGAATTGAAAAATGGAGATATGATAACTCCTGAAATATCACTATACAAGGAGTTGGGTGAAGGTGGATTCTCGAAGGTTTTTCAAGCTATCCATACCCTTCAGCCTGGAGCAATGTTTGCAGTCAAAATATTCAAGGAAGGAGTTAGTCCACAATCTACAATAGATGAATTTAACGCACTAAAGGATGTTAATCATCCGAATATTGTCCGTTTTAAATTCAATGGTACAACCTACGGTGGATTATTCTACACCTTAATGGAGTTCATCAACGGTAAGGATATAAGAGAATACTGCCTTGGAGATAAGTATTTTACTCTTCCTATAATATATAAGTTCATTCATGAGATGGCTTCAGCTCTCGTGTATCTTCATGCCAGGAAACTCAGGCATCGTGACATCAAGCCTGAGAATATTATCTTTGAGAAAATTGGAAAGTTTGTTCTTATAGACTTCAATATCGCTACAAGTAATGTTCATGATCTTGACAAAGTTGGAACATGGCCGTATTTAGCCCCTGATTTAATGAATGGGCAGACCATGCAATGGGAAGATAGTGCAGACACATTTGCGTTGGGCATAACATTATATGAGTTATTGACACACAGCTATCCTTGGCCCGGCAAAAGAATACCTATCTTAGATAAGGTGCCAACAGATATTATGTCGTTAAATTCTTTAATAAGCCCAGACTTTGGAACATTCGTCATGAAGGCAATCAATACACGACATGAGAATCGCTTCAAGACAGCAAAAGAGATGTTGGAGTCTTTAGAGGCTATTGGAGAATCTGGAATAGCTAAGAAAACAGAAGTCGCTGTCCTTGACTATAACGGACAAGAGTTGCAAATAGTTGATTATATCAATAGCCTTTATAGCCAAAGCCAAGGAGGAAATGCTGGAACACGTGCAGGATGGAAAGGCAATAACATATTGGATAAAGAGACATATACAAAGACAAAGTTAGATACCGACCTGCTTTCTGCAATTAAGGAAGGAAAATATCGTCTTCTGATCATTACAGGAAATGCCGGTGATGGTAAAACGGCATTTATACGTCAGGTAGAACAATGTAGCGATGAGATTAAGTATTTTGACGACACTCATAATGGAGCCCGTATTCTCTTGAATGGGATTGTATATCAGACTAATTATGATGGTTCTCAGGATGAAAAAAATATGAAGAACAGCGATGTTCTAACCGATTTTTTCAAACCATTTGAAGGATTAAATGCCGATTTCAATCAAGCATCAGAAGGCCGTATTATTGCTATCAATGAAGGTAGATTAATGGACTTTCTTGAAGGATCTCCTGAACATAAATTCCTTTATGATGCTATTGATGAATACTTTTATAAAGGTGGAATCGCCAAACTTCCTGATGGCGTAATGATTAAGAGTTTGAACTTTCAAGGTTTTTCATCAATGTAATAGCGATATTTCTTATAAATAAAGATTCGCTACCTTTTGGAACATATTTTTCCGAAAGTACGTTAACTCTTACAGTCCGAGACATATCAACAAAATTTATAAAAGCAAATTTTGGAGTAGGCTTCTTCTGTGATTTAAAATATTCTATACTCCCATAAGCCACTCTCGATAATATTGGAGAACCCAATTTGGTCGGATCGCCTTCCCAATCATACACGAAACCTGCATAATTTCGTTCGGCGCATTGATAGATAATTCCTTTAATCCAACTCTCTGACTTACCAGAACCGGGACCGCCATCTATATAGATATTTTGCTGCGGTTTATGCACTATTAAGGAACCTGCAATCGTTTCAAAACAAAAATAAAAATCAGAAGTTTCATGAGATATACCAAATATAGATTTTTCAGAAACTACATGCCGTTTCAAAAAGAAGCCAACAGTTTGTATTACCAATATAGTAAAACCGACAAATACTAGAGGAAAAACAAATAAATTATACCACGAAAATACATTACTAAATCCCAATATCAAAGCTATTGCTAATAGTAAGGTGGTTACTGTATAAATCCATTTTAAGGATTCATCCCTTCTTTTTTGTACTGGGAAAAGAAAGGCTAGCCCTGTTACCAATATTACATATATAAACCTGAACATTATTGCTTTACGCAATAATTTTTCAAATTGCAATAGTACAGCTGGACTAGGTGAATAAATATCATTCACCAAAGCCCACTGAAAAATAACCGCACCACCAATTATAACAGATAGTAATATGAAAACAAAAGATAATTCTTTCTTTCCCGGTTCCATTATTCTTTATTTTTGTTTGGTAATAACTCTATTTTCCTAACCGACATTGTTACTGTAGGAACTACTTCACCTGTTTCACGAGAATATGTAGATATTGTTATATCACCATTTTCATATACAGGTGTGCCAGTCTTTAAAAAATCCATGATCTTTGTTTCATAATTAAGGAAACAAGATACCCATAAGGTTTTATCTGTTCCTTTTTCTCTATATTTATGAGATACGTTAAAAGAACAACCTTTTTCGGTTTTTTTTGCATCTGAGCCTAAAAAACCAATAATTTCACATGATAACATAAGCTAAAAATTTAAAGTTAATTGTTTTCCTTCACTTTTATGCCCCTCTAATATATTATCAGAAAGAGTTGGCAATTCCAATGAAATCTTAAATATCGTTTGAACGGCAATAGCCACTTTCGAATCTGTTTCTTTTAAAACACTAATTTCTCTAGGAGAAAATTTATATCCTTGATCTTTCAACTCTACAAATGGCTGAAATGAACCGGCAATAGCGGCAGCAACAGCCATCTTAAAAGCAGGTGAAAGTTCTTCATCATGGTGAACCTCTGATTTTTTATTGTGTGCTTCTACCTCTATCCTATTATCTTCTTTATGTTCAGTCTCTAGCTCCTTGTTCTGTTCTACCTTTTTCTTTTGCTCTTTGCATACTTCATTCAAGATCATCGTACTAGCTTTCCCAACATCAGCCAAGACACTGAAAAGAAATTTAGGTTCTTTTCTTATCGCCCCTAGCCAATTTTTAAGATACTTCGCATTATCTTCTTGAATACCAGAAACAATACCTAGAGATTGGCAAGATACTGCTGCCGTAAGTTCTGCTACAAGCTCTTCTTTTGCATATTTAGCATCCCCAAAAGCATTTTTCAACTCCCTGCCTAAACGCCCTTCCGTACCTGTAGAATGAGCCATTTCATGTAGTAGTGTAGCATAGAAACTTTCACCTGTCTTGAATTGTCCTTTAAGTGGAAGATATATTTTATCTTCTGAAGGACGAAAGAAAGCACTATCACTATAATTTAAGATAATAGGACATAACCATTTCTCGTTTCTAAGCATGTTATCTAGTTCTTGCGAACAGAACATTCCTTGTTCATCTTTAAGTTCAGCCACATTGAATTTTTGCTGAAGTTCCTTCCATTTTTCAGGATATACTTCCGAATAATTTGTCTGATCCACATTAAAAACCGGATAAACTTTTGTATAAGGATAAACAGTATATTTCTGTTGTTCTTCTTTACCTAAAGCCTTATATTCATCCATTGATATTTTTTTCCCTTCATCGTCTTTTATTTGAAAATTCCAATAAAGGACAGGAAAGGCTGCTGCCCCCTTATTAATTCTTATACCCTGATCTTTAGCTTGCAAAAAAGTCATATAAACAGGAGTTTGATAATGATTTTTTTCCTGAAGCAAAAACAACATAAAAGAGTTAATACCATTATAAACTCTCCCTTCCAGATTTTGTGGAAGTCCATGTCCTATGGAAGAGAACCAAGGATTTTTATAATTATCGCTAACTTCCTCTATTTTTTTTACCATAAGGTCTGCAAACTGTTGCAAAGCCTTATCACTAGCAGAATCACCCATAATCTACTGATATAAATGATCATTTTCATACTCACGTATCCATGCTTCTGCATTATCCACAGATGGAGTAATTCCTTTTTCCTGCATATCTGCTACATAAACAGGCGCAAGTTCCTTTTGGGCTAATAAAAACTCCAATGCATTTATATCTCCACATTGAAAATCCTCGATCAACTTTCCATAATCTTCCATGATATTTATTTTTAAACGTTATTATTTTACTTTCGGAAAAAATTGTCTCATAGTTTTAAAATCCATTCACCATCAAAGGTTTTCCATATCTTATCTCTTGTTTCAATAATTAGATTATAAATCAGAAAACATTCTATTAATCGTATTGGCAATAGGACGTTTCAAATCCCTGTCTGTGCTTTGTTGCCCATGAGCCAACTTAACATCACCCATAGTATTTGATACTGCCTTTAAACCGAATATCTTTTGTACTGCTATTATTGTATTACTGGGAGTTGTGTTACTCAAAGACTGCATTACTTCTTTAGAGGGATGATATCCCTGCTCCTTTAGTTGCGATAACTTCACAAAGTCCCCCTTTTCAACGGCATTCTTAAATTCCTTATCTAGTTCAGGAGAGGACATCTTTTCTGCTTTATTCACATTCTCTATGTTCTCTTCCTTCTTCTGTACAACCTCTTCTTCTTTTTGAACTTCTGGCTTTGCCCCAAATAATTTCTCAATAACTATAGCTTGTTTGGAATCAATATGAACTTCTTGCCCTAACCCTTTTATTACTTCTTCAGAAGGTTTATATCCTTCTTCTTTTAGCTTTGCCATTTTCTCGTAATCATTCTTTTCTACTGCTTCTTTTAATTCTGATGCAAGATCTCTGGCAGTAGGCTTCTTCATTCTTTCCTGTTCTTCTACCTGCTCTTTTTCAGGAGAAATCACATGCTCTTTTTTCTCCTCTAATTTTCTTTGCAAAAGTTCTTTTGCTTTTGTCTCTGATATTGTTTGAATATTTGAAAATTGATATCCCTTTTTATCAGGAGTCATTGTCACATCTGCAATTATATACTCTCCTTTAGGAGATCTCATGAGCTTATTTTCTAAAGAATATCCATTTGCTAAGAGATATTTATCAGCAGCCGTTAATTTATACCCACCTATTTGGGCTGGTATTGACAGTTCTTTTTCCGAACGTACTATTACAGAATTGAGATCTTTATCAACTTGAAGCATTATATCTCCCTTTTTGGAAGAAAGGACTATTACATTCCCATTTACAAGATCATCCTTTTGTTTTTTTGTTAACTTTTTCCCATAAATAGAATCAGGTATAACTAGTGCTTCTTTCCTATAAAAAACAGAGATGCCGTTTTCTGTTAAACGAATCTTTGCTGTTCTTCCCCCAATATCCGTCAAGCCTGACATTACACCTTTTTCTAATTGTGTTCCCTTTCCATCTAGTATATAACCATTCTGCAAAGCATATTCATATAATTCTTTCCCCGTATAACATATTTTGTTCTTATGATCTATAATTGTGAATCTATCTTTTTCATAATCTTTCAGATCTCCCCAATTGACAATATCAATTCCTTCTTTTTTTAAAATATCCCTATACTCAGATGAAGAAGATTGTTCCCTATCAAAAAAGGTGCAAACATGATCCATTGAACTATTAAGTCTAATCATTTCAGGCTCATGCTTTGTATATGAACGTATTTTTTCCAGATCAATACGCAGTTCATCATCACTACGAGTAAAATGGAGAATCCCTTTATTATACTCCTGAGCATATCCTAAACTTTCCGCAATTGCTCTGAACTGTCCAACATTACGGAATTGATATTCAGACAATACTTCTTGTAACTTCATAGGTTATTATTTTTATTTTAAAAGTTCAGCCCTTAATATATATTCATTGAGAATCGACAACTTCATATGTCTTCCTCCCCCTTTTTCAAACATCTCAATTTCAAAAACCTTATCATCGGGAATTGTAAATTTATTAAATGCAAGCACAAAACGATTCCGGCTTTTACCTAAAATCTTCTTTTCAAAATCTCTTTGATACACTGGATCATAAGGTACTTCTTGTTGAATTGAATTTTTGCTTTTCTTCATATCACGCAAAAAACATTTCAAGAAATCAATATCATAATCAATGTTGGAAAAGTTCCTTATGTCAAAAACAAAAAACATAAAATCACCTTTTACATACAAGTTGGCAAGAGACATTTCAAACTTATTTTTAATTACTCCCACGCTAAAGATATTACGCTCTTTACGATGTAGTTCATTGATCAATGAAGACATCTCTATACTATTTACATCAATATGAGCTATATATTTTCTACCATCATCAAAATTATAAGAATATGTATTGGCAGATCCTCTAAATAAAGTTATTTCATAAGTATTAAATTCTTTATCCACAACAAATAAATTTGAAGGCTCAAACTTATCAAAAGTTGTGCCAATTTTCACCATGTTGTTGTAGTATTCAACACCAAAAACCTCTTCATTTCCTTGTCTCAGATACAATATATCATTTGGAAAAAACATTTCTGTCGTATTATGATTATTCACGATAACATTATAACACCGGGAAGGATTTACATCACCTGCATATATAATATTTCCACAGTTATCCGACATTTCAGGAGACAAATAAGCAATTGTATAAGTATGTACACTTCCATCAGTGCATACTATTACTAAATTTGTTGTTCCTACAAATTCTTCTTCCTGAGCAGTAATACGGACAATATTAGGAACATTCTCTACTCGTTCTACCTTCACATAATCTTCACGACCGTAAGCTATATCACTTACTTGTTCCGGAAGGACAATATGTTTTGTCTTATCAAACGAAACATAAACTATTTCTGCTTCCAATTCCTTTTTTTCTTGTGCCAAAACGGAACAGGGAATACAGAATAATATCAAGATATAAAAAAATAATGTTTTCATTGTACAAAGCCTATAACGATATTAATAACCCAAAGTAAAACCAAGCAAGTTACAAATCCCACCAGCAGCCCTTTCAAATCCGAGAACTTGCTTCCGGATTTAACACGCTTAATCCATAGCTTATAACCAAAGAATATTGTGGCTATCGCTACCATATAACTTAATAATTCCATTATTATAATGCTTCTATTAATTTTGTTAGAGGATTTTTTTTCACTGGAGCATTTTGCTGAATTAGCATTTCTTTATACAAACGTTCTATTTCAGCTTCTTCTTCCTTTCTTTTACGCCTGTCCTCATTAGTTTCTTCTTTTATATACATTGTGTAGTTTGCTTTCAAATGTACCTTCACTTGCGAAAGGCTTTGATTCAATATTTGTTTTGCAACCTGTGTAGTAGCAGTAATAGCGCTGGTAACTTCGCTCGTTACAGTACCTATAGAACTAATTGGAAGTTGTACACCTTGTAAAAGTCCTTGTTCCATCTTTCGTGCAGCTTCCGCTTTCATATTGTTTGGCAGATTTAATCCTTCTATAGCATCTGAATCAAAAATAGTAAAAGCTACAGGACTGATGTACTTACCGTATCTTATATTTTCTACAGTAATTTTTAATCGGCTAGAACCAACGGAAGCATTCCCATAAAAGATAGTATTCGCTGGAATCTCGACACCACCTACCCAAAGAGGTTCCAATAAACGCATTCTCACCGCACTGCCACTTACAATAGTCTGATCTCCATATATAGCAGCCTTAATCAAATTTGTTTTCTGCTGTGGGGTAAATTGGGAACGCCTTTTTCGTTTGCCATTTTCAACTATAAATCTAGGCTCAGAAACTGTTTTTTCCAACTCTACAGTATCTGTCTTTACTTTCGGAAAAATATCTTCTTCCTTTTCTTCTACTACTCCTGAAGCCTGAGCCATATATTTTTTACGCATTTCATCTCGAAACTTAGCGTTTTTTTCCAATTCTTTGCGAATCCGTTCATCCTTCTTCGCATCCCTAACTATCTGGTTGAATGTTTCCTGATCTTCTATTTGATTCAACTGTTGACGCATCCTAGAAGAAAAAGCATTACTTGTACCTTGTCCTTTTCCAGCATATTCACTAGTTACTTCAGTTAATGGGTCTTTCTGCATTTTTTCAATTCGTGCTTTCATTTTTGCATCATACTCTTCTTCTGAAGATTGCATATCAAAATAGAAATCATTACCTTTTACTTTGGACTCTTCTAATTCACGTTTCTTTCTTTCCGCTTCTTCCTTTTCTCTCTTATAGGCATCCAATTTGTTTTCTATTTTCTTTTCTCCCTCGGAATCCGGTTCTAATAGAGACTGATTCTCCACTTCTGCTTTAGAACTTTCTTTTGGTTCTTGCTTCCCGAAAAAAACAATTATAAAAAACACACCTGCCAATAAAGGTACTAACATCAGCAGCTTATTCTTATCCTTTAATAAATCTTTGATATTTGCCATAATACTAGTCATTTAATTGTTCTTCATCTGTTATTTCTCTTGGTTCTGAATAACGTACTTCCCAATTATCTATTTTTACCCCATGAGAATTTTCAGCAGAACGTGAAACATCATACAAAGTGAATTTTACAGATACATCACGAGCAATACTGCCTCTAGCACGATAACCTGTTTGTGTAAACAACACTTCTCCTGAAACTGGTATCGTTTGCATATCTACACGTAAATCTTTAATTATTATACCATATCTTAGATTTTTCTGAATCAACGAATTAAGCATATTAACATCATTATATTCATTGAACAACATTTTCCCTTGATTCCCTATTAAATGAAGAGCTTCTTCTATATTTCGCTCGTAAGTACTTTCATCAAATGAATACCATAGGCTAACGAATTTTTTTATATGGTCTTCATATTCAAATTTTCGCATGGCATCCACTTCAATGGAAGTGGCATTATAAACTTGCCCTGATGCATCCAAGACCAGTGCTTTTTCCAAAACATTATCAATCTTATTTGATAGATATATAGCAGCCGCCGAAAAAGACACTCCCATTATCAAACAACATATTACAGCAACCATTACAGTCGTTTTGAAAGCCTGATCTACAGTTTTGAATTTCATTAAATCCATAGTTACTTTTTTTAGTCATTTATATCATTGTTCC
>OFMX01002299.1_pt1 | contig 11603 bp, 9 predicted proteins | sample 1541901 | NCBI WGS metagenome assembly OFMX01 (sample SAMN04209222, study PRJEB22552) | human gut metagenome | biome: gut; material: feces | host: Homo sapiens | place: USA: Oklahoma | reverse complement strand
CGCTCCTGGGCGCTCTGCTCTGCCGGGCGGCGGCGCTGCTCCGGGGTGCTTTGTCCGGGTCGTTGGGAAGCGCGATTCTGCCCGTCTGTCTGCGGGCGGCGCTTTCCGCCGTTTTCCCGGCTATCCTGTGTTGTATCCATAGTGTTCCTCCTGGGGTAAGGCGGGTTATTTTTTTCACGGGGTCAGCTGCTCCACGATATCACAGATCCGCTCTGCGGAATCCAACCGAACCATCGTGTGCAGCTTCCGGGACATCTCCCTGCGGCGGTCTTCGTCCGCCAGCAGCGAACGGATCAGCTCATACAGCTTCTCGGGCGTGCAGTCCTTTTCCAGCACCACCACCGCGCCGCCCGCCGCTTCCAGTACACGGGCGTTCTTTTCCTGATGGTTGTTCGTCACATTGGGCGAGGGAATCAGAATGCAGGGCGTGCCGGAAGCGCCGATCTCATTGCAGGTGGCGCTGCCCGCCCGGCCGATGACGATATCCGCCGCCGCCATGACAGTGGGCATGTCGTAAATATACTCCCGGATGTCCAGCGCGGGGCAGTTTTTCCAGTCCACGCCGTTGTCCAGGACACGCTTAGGCATCCACTCTTTGCCGAAGCTGCCGGTGGCGTGGATGTGGTGGAAGGGGAAGCCGTCGGCCTGCTCCAAAGGCATCATGTCCGCGATGGTCTCGTTCATGACCTTCGCACCCTGACTGCCAAAGGCGGAGACGACCACAAAGCCGCTCAAGCCCAGCTCCTTCCGCGCATCCTCCTTGGTGTCGAAAATGAATTCCCTGCGCACGGGCATCCCCACGACCTCTACCTTTTCCGGGTGCTTGTAGTGGCGGACGCTTTCCTCAAAGGCCACCAGCACCCGGCTGGCCTTGTTTGCCGCCAGACGGGTGGTGACACCGGGGACGGCGTTGCTCTCGTGGACGCAGGTGGGAATGCCCATGGACTGGGCGGCGTACAGCGCCGGGAAGCTGGCATAGCCGCCGGTGCCGATGACCACATCGGGCTTAAATTCCCGGAAAATCTTTTTGCACGCCTTCACGCCCTCCCGCACGCATTTCACCGCGTGGAGATTCTTTTTCATTGCGGCCAGATTCTTTCCCCGGCTGAGGCCGGAGCCTTCCAGGCATTTGAGATCATACCCTGCCTGGGGTACCAGCTTCTCCTCCATATGGCCTTTTGCGCCGATAAAGAGGATATTGCAGTCCGGGTGGCGCTCCCGCATCATATTGGCAACCGCGATGGCCGGGTTGATGTGTCCCGCCGTGCCGCCGCAGGTAAAAATCAGATTCATAGGTCAAGCCTCCTGTATTTTTCTCCGGTTTCGCCCTCTGGAAACGCCCAGAACGATGCCCATCTCCCCAAGATTCACCGCCAGCGCTGTGCCGCCGTAGGAAAAAAACGGCAGCGCAATGCCGGTGGAGGGGAGGAGATTGGTGACCACGCACAGATTCAGAATGGTCTGTACTGCGATGAGCGTCACCAGTCCCGCCGCAAGAACGGTGGAAAACCGGTCACGGGCGTTCAGCGCGATCCAGTAGCCCCGCAGGATGGTGACGGCAAACAGCGCAACGATTGCCATCGCGCCAACCAGTCCCAGCTCCTCGCAGATCACCGCAAAGATATAGTCGTTATATTGAAAAGGCAGATACAGATATTTCTGCCGGGACTTGCCGTAGCCCAGTCCGAACAGGCCGCCGGAGCCGATGGCGTACAGCGACTGTAAAATCTGGTATCCGGTGTCCCCGGGGTCAAGCTCCGGGTGGAGCCACGCAGTGACCCGGTCGCCGGCGTAGCCCATAAAGCTGATGTAGACGACCACGAACACGGCGGCGGCTCCCGCCCCGGCCAGCAGCCATCTGGTTCGGGTGCCTGCCACGAACATCATTACCACCGCCACCATGCCCATGAGCATGATAGCCGACAGGTGCTTTTCCAGCGCCAGGGGAACCAGAATCCCCAGCAGCGCCAGGCCGAAGCCCAGAACGCCATGTCGGAAGGTTTTCGCGTCCTGCCCATACAGCCGGGTCAGGCGGGCGAACAGCAGAATCATGGTGAACTTCGCGATCTCGGAGGGCTGAAACTGAATACCCGCCAAGTTAATCCAGCGCCGGGCGCCATTGACCTCCTCGCCGATGACGAGGACGCTCAGCAGCAGCGCGATGCTCACGCCGTACAGCGGCCAGGCGAACCGATACCAGACACCCGTGGGAATCCGGCTGAAAAAGAACATGGCCGCAAGGCCGATGGCGGCACAAACCGCCTGCTTTTGCAGATATTTTGTGGAAATTTCGTAGCCGGTGTCATACTCGCTCTGGGCGTAGCTTGCCGAATACAGCATAGCCAATCCCACCGTCAGCAGCAGAAGCACCAGCAGCAAAAAGGGGTAATCAACGCTTTCCCCCGTCCGGGAAAGCCCCGGGCGGCGTTTCTCTTTGGCATGGAGGTCACGCTCCGACGCCATAAGATACTTCCTTTCAGGATTGGATATCAACCAACAAGTCCGGAAATGCCGAACCAGGCCAGCACGCACATGGCTGCCGTCACACCGGCGAATACCAGCACGATTTTTTCTTCCTTCCAGCCGCACATTTCAAAATGGTGGTGGATGGGCGCCATCTTGAACAGGCGCTTGCCGTGGGTCGCCTTGAAATAGGAGACCTGCAAAATATCGGACATGGCTTCACAGACATACACGAAGCCAATCAGAATCAGAATCAGTGGCATTTCCAGGGCAAAGGCCATGGCGCACACCACGCCGCCTAAGAACAGCGAGCCGGTGTCTCCCATGAAGACCTTGGCAGGGTGCCAGTTATAAAAGAGGTACGCGACCAGCCCGCCCGTCAGAGCCGCGGGCAGCAGCGCCAGATCATACTTGCCCATGGCAGCGGCAGCGGCGGTAAAGAACACCATCACAGGCAGGGTGACGCTGGCGCACAGGCCGTCCACGCCGTCGGTGAGGTTCACTGCGTTGTCCGTCCCCACCATGACAAACATGGCGAAGAAAATATAGACGATGGGGTGCAGTTGGAAGCTCACATTCACGAAAGGAATGTACAGATGGGTGTCCATAAAGCCGGAACGGTACATGGCGTACAGGAACAGCGCCGACACCGCCATTTGCAGCATGGCCTTTTGCAGCGTTGTCAGCCCCAGATTCCGGTGAAATTTGACCTTGGTAAAATCGTCCAGGAACCCGATCAGGCCGAAGCACAGGGAAAGCGCCAGCACGTAAAAGGGGGAATTATCGCTCATGGCGGGGAAATTGCCCACCAGGCAGAGAATTGTCCCGAAAATAAACATCAATCCGCCCATCATGGGGGTGCCGGCCTTGGTGTTGTGCCAGGTGGGGCCGATCTCCCGAATGGACTGTCCGGCTTTCAGCGCCCGCAGTACAGGCAGCAGCAAATAGCCAATACCGCCGGTCAGGATGCAGCCCGCCGCCGCCGTAATCAAGATTCTTGTCATGACTTCTTCCTCCGTTACTTCTCTTCCCCTAAGAACTCGTCCAGAACCTGTTCCAGATGGATGCCGCGGCTGGCCTTGAACAGCAGCACATCCCCGGGCTTGACCGTGCGTTTCAGCGCCGCCACCAGCTCCTCCCGGTTCGTAAAGGCTTTTCCCCGGGTCTCCGGCATACCGCCGGTAATCGTTCCGCTGATGATCCGCCCGGAATTGGGGCCGTAGGCAAAGACGTAGTCCGCTTTTTCCGCGGCGATCCTGCCCACCCGGTAATGCTCCGCCTGGGTGCAGTCCCCCAGCTCCAGCATGTCACCCAGCACCGCGATCCGCCGTCCCTGCTTCTTTCCAAGGACGGCCAGCGCCGCCGCCATGGACTCGGGGCCTGCGTTGTAGCAGTCCTTGATGATGGTCATGCCGCCGGCCTGGATAATCTCCTGACGGCCGGAAATGTTCCGGAACTGGGAAAGCCCCGCCTGAATTTTCTCGGGCAGCACCCCCAGCTTCAGGCCGACCGTCACCGCCGCCAGGGCGTCGTTGACGTAATGCTCGCCTTCCAGCAGCATCTTTACCGGGAAGGACAGCCGCCCGGCCTCCACCCGGAAGCGCAGATAGTCGCCGTCCTGATTCACGTCAAACGCCCGGACGGCACAGCCTTCGGAGGAACCGAAGTATGTAACCCGCTGCTGCGGCTCCTTGTCCAGATTGCGCAGGAGGAAATCGTCGCCGTTGAGCAGGAGCATCCCGTGAGGGGTCATGCCCTCCACGATCTCCATCTTCGCCTGCCGGATTCCCTCCTGAGTACCCAGGAACTCGATGTGTGCAGTGCCGATGTTGATGATCACCGCCACGTCCGGTCTTGCGATCTGGGACAGGTAGGAAATTTCGCCGAAATGGTTCATGCCCATTTCCAGCACCGCGACCTCGGTATTTTCCGGCATGGCAAGCACCGCCATGGGCATTCCGATGTCGTTATTGTGGTTGGCCGGGGTCTTGCTGGTGACAAAGGCCTGTTCCAGCACGGCGGCGATCATTTCCTTCGTTGTACTCTTGCCAACGGAGCCGGTGACCGCCACCACCTTCGCGCCGATGCGTTTCAGTTCCTCCCGGGCAATCTGCCCCAGAGCGATGCGGGGGTCGTCCACATAGATTGCGGGGTAGTCCCCCACCCTGCGGCTGCACAGAGCCGCCGCAGCCCCCTTTTCCATGGCCTTTTGGATGAAGTCGTGGCCGTCCCGGGCGCCCTGGAGCGCGATGAACAGCTGCCCCGGCTGCATGACCCGGGTGTCGTTGGCAGCGCCTAAAAATGCAATATCCGCGTATTTTTCTTCCACCACGCCGCCGCACCACTCGGCGGCCTGTCTGAGCGTTAATTTTCCCATGCTGTTTCCTCTTTTTCCCGCAGGTGGGCGGCGACCTCTTCCCGTTCGTCCAGATGGCGCTTTACGCCGCCGATGTCCTGATAGGTCTCATGCCCCTTTCCTGCCAGGACAATTATATCATCTTTTTTCCCAATGTCCATAGCATATCTGATGGCCGCGCGCCGGTCTTCGATCACAATATATTCCCCGTCTTCCTGTTTTACCCCTGTCAGAATGTCCCGTATGATGGCCATGGGGTCTTCCGTGCGGGGGTTATCCGAGGTGATGACGGCAAAATCCGACAGCTTCACGCCGATATGTCCCATAATGGGCCGCTTCATGGGGTCCCGGTCGCCGCCGCAGCCAAATACCGCGATGACCCGGCCTTTGCAGAAATCCTTCACGGAGGAAAGCACATTTTCCAGTCCGTCGGGGGTGTGGGCGTAGTCGATGAGGATGCTGTAGGGCTTTCCGGGGGTGGGGACGACCTCCACCCTGCCCTTGACGCCGGAGGCCGTTTTCAGAGCGGCGGCGCAGTCCGTCAGGGAAATGCCCAATTGTCTCGCAATTCCCATGACCGTCAAAGCATTGTAGACGGTGAACTTTCCGGGGATGGGCAGGGACACCGCCGCCCGTTCCTCGCCGGATACGGCCGTGAATCGAATGCCCTGCGCCAGAAGCTCCAGGTTTTCGCCCCGCAGGTCGGCGGCGCTGTGTACGCCCGTGGTCAGCACCGGGCAGGCGGCCGCCGCGAGAACCCTGCCCGAATAGCTGTCGTCCGCATTGACCACCGCCAGGCGGCAGCGGCGGAACAGCTCGGCCTTGGCCTCGCAGTAGGCGTCCATGGTCTTGTGGAAATCCAGATGATCTTCCGTCAGATTGGTAAAGGCGGCGACGTCAAACCGGATACCGCCGATGCGCTCCAAGGAAATGGCGTGGCTGGAAACTTCCATCACCACGTGGGTGCATCCGGCGTCCCGCATTCTGGCGAACAGCGCCTGCAATTCAAAGCTTTCCGGGGTGGTTCGCTCGGTGGGAATGGTCTCCTGACCGATCATGTTGGCCATGGTGCCGATTAAACCCACCTTCGCTCCCAGACAGGTTTCCAGAACCTGCTTTAGTAGAAGCGTGGAGGACGTTTTTCCGTTGGTGCCGGTAATGCCAATCATGGTCATCTGCTCCGCCGGGCGGCCAAAGAAATTGCGTCCCAGCAGCGCCAGCGCCAGCCGGTCGGACGCCACCAGAACATAGGGGATATCCCCCTCCGGTTTTTTCGCCGTAACCACCGCCGCCGCGCCCTTTTCCGCGGCCATGGGAATAAATTTATTTCCGTCGGCGGCAAAGCCGGACACGGCCACAAACAGGCTGCCCGGGGTCACCTTCCGGGAATCGTAGAAAATCTCTTTGATTTCAAGCTCCGGGTCCGCGGTGCATTCCAGCACGGAAATGCCCGTCAAAAGTTCCTTCAGCTTCATATTCATCCTCCGTTGTCAGTCTCTGGCCGCGGTATCCGCAAATTCCAGCGTGATCGTCGTTCCCGCGGGAACCTCGGTATCCTTTGGGGCACTCTGCGCCGTCACGGTTACGCCGGTGGAAATTTCATCGTTCCCCGTCACCAGAATGTACAGCCCCAGCGCACCCGCGGCGTCGCTGGCCTGCTGACGGTTCATGCCGTAAAAATCGGGAACCTTCACCGTCTCCGGCTCCGGGGTTTCTCCAAAGAATAAAAGCACCTGGCTTCCCCCGGGGACGGTCTGTCCGGGAGACGGAATCTGTCCCGTCACCGTTTCGCCGCTGCCGGAAATTGCCGCCGTCAGCCCCTCTTTTTTCAGAAGCGACTGGGCGTCCTTCGCCGTCATGCCGGTCAGGTCTTCCATGACGATCTGCTTTCCTGCCAGATCATCCTCGGAAAAGGACTGCTTCACGCCTAAGTATGGCAGCACGTCCGCCATCACCGCGCCCACAGTGGGCGCAGCCATGACGCCGCCGGAAATGTAAATCCCCGTTGCCCGGGACGGTGTATCCAATGCGGCAAGTATAATATACTCCGGATCGTCCATGGGCGCAATCCCCACAAAAGATACGATTTTATCCTGGACGCGCTGGCCATTCTCGTCAAAAACGTCAATTTTTTCGCTGGTTCCGGTCTTTCCGCCGATGGAAAACCCGGCAACTCTGGCATTTTTTGCCGTTCCCTCCGTGACGACGGACGCAATGAGGGCGCGCATGGTGTCGGAAGTCTCCCCCGAAATGGTTCTGCGCACCACCGTCGGCTCCGCCTTCATCACCGTGTTGCAGTCGGCGTCCAGAATTTCCGAGACGATGTATGGCTCCAGCAGCTGCCCACCGTTGACCACGGAGGCAATCGCCCGCACCAGCTGCAATGGAGTGATCTTGAAGGTCTGGCCGAAGGAACCGGAGGTCAGGGACGCCGTCCCCCATTTGTCCGTATCCGTAACCAGGGCTTTGTCGAAGAAGACGCCCTTGCTCTCTCCTGCCAGGTCGATGCCGGTTTTTTCCAGCACCCCGAAGTTTTTGACATACTCATAAAACCGCTCCCCGCCCAGCTTCAGGGCGATGTGAGCAAAGGCGATGTTGCAGGAATTTTGCAGCGCCTGGGGCGTCTTTTCCGCCCCGTGTCCCGTGGAGCGCCAGCAGTGAAGTTTTTGGGCACGCCCCGGAATCTGCTCGGAGCCGGAGCAGTGGAAGGGGGTATTCAAATCGATGGCGCCGCAGTCCAGCGCCGCCGACATGGTCAGCACCTTGAAGGTGGAACCCGGCTCATAGCCGTCGGAGATCACCCGGTTGCGCCACTGCTTCAATCGGGCGGCGGAGAGGGCTTCCCCGTAGGCCGTCTTCCCCGCCTCGTAGGCTTCGCTTCCCTCCGGCTCAGAAAGGTACGACCGTTTCATTTCTTCCAGCTGCGCCGCCGTTCCCTCGTCGGCGATTTCCAGATAGTTGTTGGGGTCGTAGCTGCCCAGCGTAGCCATGGCGAGGATTTCTCCCGTCTTGCAGTTCATCACCAGCCCAAACGCGCCGTTTTGGACATCGTAGCGGGCAATGGCGGCGGAAAGCTGCTTTTCCAGGCACGCCTGCACCGTGGCGTCCAGCGTCAGGATTACGCTGTCTCCTTGCCGGGAGGAAACGTAGTTTTCATAGGAAAAGGGCATATCCATTTCGTTATTGCCCTTGGTGGTGATGACTCTGCCAGTGCTGCCTGAGAGGAAGCCGTTGTAGGCGGCTTCCACCCCCTCGCAGCCCTCGTTGGAGGCGTTGGTGAAGCCGACGACCTGGGCAGCCAGCGTCTCATAGGGGTAGACCCGCCGGGAGGTGGGTTCCAGATGGATGCCGGAAATGCCCTTTTCATTGATGTAATCCCGGATGATTCCGGCGGTTTCCTCGTCAATGCGGGTGCCGACCTGCTTGTAGCGCCGCTTGATGTCCGCCGCCTGCTCCTCGATCCAGGCGGGGTCTTTTCCCAGGATTTCCCCCAACGTCCGGGCAATTTCGGGGATGTCCGCCTTGGACTGCTTCAGCTCGTGAGGGTCGAGGTACACATTCTCCACGCTGACGGAGGTCGCCAGAATGTTCATGTTCCGGTCGAAGATGTCCCCTCGGTCGGCGGTCACCGTCGTCGTGCGGGTCTGGTTTCGCAGAGCGAGGGAGGAATAGTAATCGTAATTCGTCACCATCAGGCTGTACAGCCGTAGCCCCACCGGCAGGAAGGCCAGCGCCCCCAGCAGCGCGGATACCAGCATGATGCGCCTGTGCTGGCCGCTGTCCAACCGCAGGCGGTTATATTCCCGCTTCTTCCTCCCCATAAGCCACCGGCCTTTCCGTCAAGATACAACTTTGGGCAGCAAGGGAACCCCTCGCCGCCCAGTGCAGCTGCTATCTTACTTTATGAGGAAGGGCGGACTTTATGCAGGGGAACCGCTTTTTCCGCTCATCCGAAGGAAGCGGCTTCCCCGTCCCCGAACAGGCCGCCAAAGAACCAGACGATGTCGTCCCAGAGCGTCCGTTCCGGCTTCGGCTGGGAGATCGTGACGGTGATGGTTCTGCTCGGCACTTCCTCCACCGGCACCATGCCGAGAGCCAGCGCCTTGTCCCGGATGTCCTCCAGGTCATAGCCGTCCCGGTAGGTGCGTTCCAGCTCGGCGTTGTCGCGGTTCAGTTGGGAGACGTAGTTGGACATCTGCTCATACTGCGCCCAGTCGCCGCGCAGCTGCAATGCCCCCACTACCATGACCGCCAGCATCACCACTGCCACCGTGATGCCGATCAGCGCCACGGGGTCGATATAGATTGCCTTTACCTGCTCCTGCTTTGCGATCGGGAGCTTTGTTTTGGCCTTTTTCTTCTTTTTCTTCGGCGCAAGAACCTGCGCCTCGCTGCCGGGGACGTAGAACTGACCAATGTACTGAATTTTTGGTTTTTCCGTCATCATTCTATCCCCTTTCCGGAAATATCTGCCGATTATAACTTCTCACAAATCCGCAGCTTCGCGCTGCGCGCTCTGGGATTCCGTTCCAGCTCTTCTTCCCCGGAAACGATGGGCTTGCGGGTCACGATCCGCACCTGGGGCTTCTTGCCGCAGACGCACACCGGGAAGCTGGGCGGGCAGGTGCAGCCCTTCGCCGCCTCTGCCATGGCGTTTTTTACAATGCGGTCTTCCAGAGAATGGAAGGTGATCACCGCCAGCCGTCCGCCTGGATTCAGCAGCGGAACGGCTTTTTTCATCACCGTTTCCACCGCCCCCAGCTCGTCGTTGACGGCGATGCGGATGGCCTGAAAGCTTCGCTTGGCCGGGTGCTGCTTCTCCCGCAGAGCGGAAGCGGGCATGGCGCTTTTGATCACGTCCACCAGCTCCAGCGTCGTCTCGATGGGCGCCTGCTCCCTGCGGCGGCAGATGGCCGCGGCGATCCGGGGCGCAAAGCGCTCCTCGCCGTAATCATACAAAATACGCTTGAGTTCCTCGTAAGACCAGGTGTTTACGATCTGACGGGCGTCCCGGGTATCCTCGCCGTTCATGCGCATATCCAGCGGCGCGTCCGTCATATAGGAAAAGCCCCGCTGCCCGTCGTCCAGCTGGGGAGAGGAAACCCCCAAGTCCAGCAGAATGCCGTCCACCTTGTCGATGCCCAGCTCTTGCAGCGCCTGATCCATGACACAGAAATTGGCGTGAACCAGCGTGACCCGGTCTTCAAAGGATCTTAACCGTTCCGCCGCCGCTTCCAGCGCCACGTTGTCCCGGTCAATACCGATGAGCCGTCCGGTGGTGAGCTTCGCGGCAATGCGGCTGGAATGCCCCGCGCCGCCTAAGGTTCCGTCCACGTAAATGCCGTCGGGCTTGATGGCAAGCCCCTGAATACATTCCTCCAACAGCACGGAAACATGATGAAATTCACTCATAGGCCGATCGCCTCCAGGGACGCCAGCAGCTTCTCCGGGGTCAGGTTTTCCCGCTCAAAGTCGGCGAATTCCTTCGCGTCCCAGATCTCCGCCTGTCCTGCCCGGCCGACGATCATGACCTCCCGGTCGATTCCGGCGTAGCTCAAGAGGAACTGGGTCAGGCTGAACCGATACTGCTTATCCGGGCTGCATTCTGCGGCGTTCATAAAAATCAGGCTGGTTGCGCCGGAGCGCTGGGAAATGCTCATGGCGTTGTAGTTATCCGAAAGGCGCTTCCACTCCTCGGCGGTGTAAACGGTGAGGCAGCGGTGACCGCAGTTGACGCCCAGGGTGACAAAAAAGGCATCCCCCAGCTCCGTCCTCAGCTTGGACGGCACGAACAGACGGCTCTTTTCGTCCAGCTTTGCAGGATATTTCCCGATCACGGTGCTCACCTCCCTTTCGCTCCACTTTACTGCCCTTTTACTCCATGTAGAGACAGTATACTACCCGCGAGGGAAAAAATCAATCTTTTTCTCAGGGATTTTTCGATTTCCGCCAGAAATCTGGGGATATTCGCATATTTGTTCTAATAAAACAGACAGTTTCTCAGCTTCATTTCAGCTAACCGCACCCCAGACCGTCAAAAAAACAGCTTTCCGTCCTCCCATTTGGGCTTCACCCGGGCAGGCTTTTTTCCGCAGCGCAGCAGGTAGCTTGCCAGCGGCCCCTCCACCTCGGTCTGCACCAGGCGGCGAATCTGCCGGGCGCCGTCCTTTCCGGGACGCTTTTTCAGAAGCTCCGCCGCCAGCTCCGGGGGCAGCAGCAGCTGGGTTCCCAGCGCCGCCGTCCGCTCCTGAAGCTGCCGCAGATATTTCCAGGTAATGGCTTCCAGCGCACCGGCTCCCAGAGGCTCAAAGCACACCGTCTGGTCGATTCGTCCCAGAAATTCCGGGGAGAAGGTCTGCTGTAACGCCTCGCCGATCTCCGCGCTCCGTCCCCCGGCGCAGAAGCCCAGCCCGTCGCCCCGAATCTGGCCGCCCACATTGGAGGTCATGACCACGATGGCGTTCTTGAAGCTGACATGCCGCCCTGTGGAATCCGTCAGCGTTCCTTCCTCCATGATTTGCAGCAGGATGCCCAGCACGTCCGGGTGGGCTTTTTCCAGCTCATCCATCAGCACCAGACAGTAGGGGCGGCGGCGCACCGCCTCCGTCAGCTTGCCGCCCTCCTCGTAACCCACGTATCCGGGGGGCGCGCCGATCAGGCGGGAGACCGACTGCTTTTCCATATATTCCGTCATGTCCAGCCGGATCATGGCGTTTTCGTCCCCGAACATAGCCTCTGCCAAGGCTTTGCAGAGTTCGGTCTTCCCAACGCCGGTCGGACCCAG
>OFMX01002293.1_pt1 | contig 11617 bp, 10 predicted proteins | sample 1541901 | NCBI WGS metagenome assembly OFMX01 (sample SAMN04209222, study PRJEB22552) | human gut metagenome | biome: gut; material: feces | host: Homo sapiens | place: USA: Oklahoma | reverse complement strand
CGCTCGTCGATGATATCGAGCGCGATGTGGTGGCCTGCGAGGCCGCGCTTGCCGCCGGTGAGTCGGTGCCCGCTCATCCGCTGGAGGCCTAGGGTGGCCGTTACCGCGCTGTACGTGCATGTGCCGTTTTGCGTCCAAAAGTGCCGGTACTGCGATTTTGACTCGCGCAGCTTCGCCCCGTGCGACCTGGACGCTGCGCTCGACGCGTATTTTGAACAACTGTATGCGCGCCTCGATGCCTTTGGCAGGACCGGGGCGCTTGCGCAGGTTCGCACCGTCTATGTTGGCGGCGGTACGCCGTCGCTGGCGGGGGAGCGTCTGGTTGAACTCGCCCGTCGCATCTCCATGCGGTGTAAGCCCGTTGAGTTCACCTGTGAGGCCAATCCCGAGTCACTGACTGCCGAGCTTGTCGAAACCCTTGCCGCGGCGGGTGTTACGCGCATTTCACTTGGTGTACAAACGCTCGATAATGACGAGCTTGCCGCCATCGGCCGTATTCACGATGTCGATCGGGCGCTCGCGGCCATCGCGACGGTCAAAGACGCGGGGCTTGACGTGTCGTGCGACCTCATGTGCGGCCTTCCCGGACAGACGGCTGCGAGCTGGCATCGCACGCTCGATGGTGTGCTTGCGGCGGCTCCGCACCATGTCTCGGTCTACCCGCTTACGCTCGAGGAAGGCACGCCGCTCTACCGCATGGCATGCCGCGATGAATCGCTCGAGCCCGATGAGGATTTTCAGGCCGCCTGTATGGATGTGGCGCGCAATTGCCTGAGCGCGGCTGGCTACCACCCTTACGAGGTGGCGAGCTATGCGCTCGATCGACATGAGTGTGCCCATAACATTGCCTACTGGACCGGCCAGGGCTATTTGGGCCTGGGCCGTTCTGCCGCGGGCATGCTCGACGCCGAAGATTTCGATCGTTTGGCCGAGCTCTTCCCCGGTGTGTTTCCTCGCGGCGACGCGCACCGCGTGCGCCTGGTGCAACGAGACGACGCCGCGACGTCGTTTGAGACGGAGTATCTTTCGCGGCGCGAGGCGGTGGCCGAGGACCTGATGCTCGCCTGCCGCATGACACGTGGCGTGGGGTCCGACCTGCTGGTTCGCGCAGCGGAAGTGATCCCCGTGGACGAACTGGCAGTAGCCTGCGACCGCGCCCTTGAACTTGGACTTGCCGCCTGGGCGCCAGACGCCGACGATCCCTATGTGGGCTTCGTCACCTCGGCTGACGTCATCACAGGTCGAGTCCTTGCCCGTCTGGCGCCGACCCACTTGGGCTGGCTCGATGGAAATGTTCTGTTCGAGCTGTTTTGGGGTCTAGCATAGACCGCTCGGGTAGAATTACCGCAATATATACGCTGCTTTGAGCAGGAGGTTGCCGCGCATGGCGACGATGAACGAAAAAGATTACTACGAGATTCTGGGTGTCTCCAAGGACGCCACCTCGCGTGATATTCAAAAGGCCTTCCAGCAAAAGGCCCGCAAGCTCCATCCGGACGTCAACAAAGAGCCGGATGCCGAGGAAAAGTTTAAAGAGGTTTCCGAGGCCTACGCCGTGCTTTCGGACGAGCAGAAGCGTTCGCGCTACGACGCCATGCGTTCGGGCAACCCCTTCGCCGGCGCTCCCACGGCTTCGCCCTATGGCGGCGGTTACGCCGGCAGCGCGGGCTACGGCAATCCCTTTGAGGGCGGCTTTCCCTTTGGTGGCGCCTGGGGTCAGCCGCGTCGCGGGCAGGCTGCCTATAATCCCGAGAACGGCGCCAACGTGGTCGTCGATATTAAGCTCGACGCCAAGGAGGCCAAGGGCGGTGCCCGCAAGACCGTCCGCTATACGCGCTTCGATACCTGTGGTCACTGCGGCGGTTCGGGCTCTGTTTCGTCCGAGCATGCACATACCTGTCCGAGCTGCGGCGGTCGCGGCCACATCGATGTCGACCTGTCCTTTCTGTTTGGTGCCGGCACGTTCCGGTCTGTCTGCCCTGAGTGCGGTGGCTCCGGTAAGGTCGTCGCCGACCCCTGTCCCGATTGCGGCGGCAGCGGGCGAACCCGTGTGACCTCCGAGCAGACGATTGAGTTTCCCGCCGGCACGCACGATGGCGACGAGGTCCGTATTGGCGGCATGGGTCACGCCGGCACCAACGGCGCCTCTGGCGGTGATCTGGTCGGTCGGGCCCATGTTGAGGCCGAGCGCCTGGAAGGCAAGGCCCGTACCGGTTTTTACCTGATGGGCATCGTGGCGCCGTTTTTGGTGCTATCGGCCATCTCGGGCGTGTTCTCGGCCTTTGCCGTGATGTGCTTTATTCCGTTTGCCATGGGCCTGTTCATGGTGCTCTCGGACGGCGTGCTGCACCGCAGCCTGCTGTGGTGGAAGCGCGGCGCGATGCAGTTTGCCAACGGTTTTGCCAACGGATTTATGTTTGCGCTCGTGTCGGTTTGGTTTGCGAGCTGCTCGCAACGTGCCATGCTTTCGCCCTACGCAATGCAATAACATCAAACCCTCTGTTTGCGGCCGGCCCAGCTTGGGTATAGGACGCACTGTGACAATAATGAAAGTCGGAAGGATTCGGTCGTGTCGGAAAATAGGGATTACTACGAGGTGCTTGGCGTCGACAAGGATGCCGACGCGCGGACGATTAAGCGCGCGTTTCTAAAGAAGGCCCGTACCGTACACCCGGACGTTTCGGACGACCCCGAGGCCGAGGCTAAGTTCAAAGAGCTCAACGAGGCATATTCCGTTCTTTCCGATGAGCAGAAGCGTGCTAACTACGACCGTTACGGCACTGCCGACGGCCCCGGTGGCTCCGGCTACGTCGATATCAACGATATCTTTGGTGGCATGGGCATGGACGACTTGTTCTCGTCGTTCTTTGGCGGCGGTGCCGGCAGTGGCGCCCGCAGCCGTCGTGAGCGTCGTCGCGGACGTGATATGGCCATCTCGCTTTCGGTGACGCTCGAGGAGGCGGCGCTCGGCTGCAAAAAGACAATCAGCTATGACCGCCTTGCTCCTTGCGAGGACTGCAATGGCACCGGTAGGGCAGAGGGCGCACAGGAAAAGCAGTGCGGCCGCTGCCACGGTACGGGCTACGTCACGACGGTTCAGCGATCGTTTTTGGGCCAGGTTCAGTCTTCCTCGCCTTGCCCCGACTGCCATGGCGAGGGCACGGTTATCGATCATCCCTGCGAGACCTGCGACGGTCAAGGCCGCACGCCTTCGCACGAAAAGATCGACATCGATATTCCCGCCGGCGTTTCGACCGGTCGCCAGCTTCGTGTGAGCGGCTTTGGCGAGGCTGGCCTTCGCGGCGAGCCTTCGGGCGACCTGATTGTCAACGTGCGCGTCGCCGACCATGAGCGCTTTAAGCGCAACGGTGATGACCTGTACCTGGTGAGCGATATCTCGATTGCGCAGGCTGCGCTCGGCTGCGAGATTGAGGTCGAGGGCATTATGCCCGACGAGGTCGTTAAGGTGACGGTTCCCGCCGGCGCCCAGTACGGCGACACCGTGAGCGTCAATAATTACGGCATGCCGCGCATTGGCGGTGGCGGTTCGCGTGGCCGCCTGATCGTGCAACTGCGCGTGGTCGTTCCCACCAATCTTTCCAATAAGCAGCGCGAGCTGCTCCGTGCTTTTGCCGATGAGATGGGCGATGACGTCGCTTCTGGTAAGAAGTCGGTGACCGACCGTATCAAGAGTGCCCTCGACGATATCCTCGATTAAGGAGCCCGCGTGCTCGCACCCCATATTTCCGTCGTCAACCTCGGCTGCCGTGTCAACCGGGTTGAGTCTGACCGTATCACTGCCGATCTTATGCGCTTGGGCTTTGCTATTGTGGAGCCCCAGGATGCCGATCTGATCGTCATTAACACTTGTGCCGTTACGGGCGAGGCCGAGGCTAAGACCCGTAAGGCCGTCCGTCATGCGCTGGCCCATCCAAACGAGCCCTATGTGGTCGTGACCGGATGCGTGGTCAATTTGCATCCCGAGGAGCTGTCGGAGCTGTCGGATCGCGTGATTGCCGAGCCGTCCAAGATAGATGTCGCCGAACGTGTTTGCGAGGTGCTGGGTGTTGAGTCCGATAGCGTTCCCGCCTGCAGCGATGGCGAGGTGGTCGATGCGCTCGGTCGCTCTCGCCTGGGCGTGAAGATTCAGGATGGCTGCAACCATCGCTGCACCTATTGCATTGTGTGGAAGGCGCGCGGCCCCGAGCGCTCCGTGCCCGTCGAGTCCGTGCTCGAGCAAGTTCGCGAGGCCCAGGAGGCCGGCGTGCCCGAGGTGGTGCTGACCGGTGTGAACCTGGGTGCCTACGATGGCAAGAGCGCGACCGACGAGCACGTCGAAATCGATGAGCTGCTCGAGGCCATCATGGAGCGCACGTCTATTCCGCATGTGCGCATTTCCTCGGTCGAGCCCATGGATATCTCCGAGCGCCTGCTTAAGGTTATGGCGCGCTACCCGCAGCGTATCGCCCCGTTTTTGCACCTGCCCGTGCAGTCCGGCTGCACGGCGACCCTGCATCGCATGGGCCGTCCCTATAGCGCCGAGGCCTTTGAGGACACGGTGCGTATGATTCGCGCCAACTTGCCCCAGGCGTCCCTTTCGTGCGATGTCATCGTCGGTTTTCCTGGTGAGACGGACGAGGAGTTCGAGGAGTCGCTGGCGCTGTGCCGCCGTGTGGGTTTCTCGCGTATGCACGTGTTCCGCTACAGCAAGCGTCCCGGTACCCTTGCTGCCGACATGCCCGACCAGGTGCCACCCGAGGTTATGGCCGAGCGCAGCCGCCGTATGCGGGCCGCCGCACAGGAGCTCGCTATTGCCGACGCTCGTCGTCGCGTGGGCACGGTCGAGCGTGCCGTGCTCGAGTATGGTGACAACCTGACGCTCGGCTCGTTCCATCATGCCCGTCTTGACGATACCTGTGGACTTACAGCCCCGTGCCTGCTCGATGTTGCTATCATCGGAGTCGATGATTCCGGCTTGGTCCATGCACGCAGGGAGGTTCATGGAAGCCTCGAAGATTAGACTTACCGTTCCCGAGGGTATTGACCCCTCGCGCGTTTTGGGTGCCGGCGACGGCGTCCTTCGTGCGCTGGAGAGCTCAGTTCGCGCCCACGTGGTCGCCCGTGGCGACAGCATCGCCGTGAGCGGTGACCCGGACGAGGTCGAACTGGTCGCGCGTTTTTTCGAACATGCCTTTCGTGAGGCTGCTTCCGGGCGCACGCTTTCTGCCGACGATGTCTCTCGCTGCCTGGCCGTCTTGCGCGACGGTGAGCACGAGGCTACGTCGCTTCGCGATGACGTGCTGCTTTCGTATCGCGGTCGCGTCATTCGCCCCAAGACGCTCGGTCAAAAGCGCTATGTGGATGCCATCCGCTCAAATACCATCACGTTTGGCTTGGGTCCTGCCGGTACCGGTAAGACCTATCTGGCCATGGCGCTCGCTGTTGCCGCACTCAAGCGTCACGAGGTGGGCCGTCTGATCTTGACGCGTCCGGTTGTCGAGGCGGGGGAGAACCTGGGCTTTTTGCCCGGTACCCTTGAGGAAAAGATAGATCCCTACATGCGCCCGCTCTACGACGCCCTATTTTGCATGATGGATCGCGAGCGCACCGATGAGCTCATGGAGCGCGGCGTGATCGAGATCGCCCCGCTTGCCTACATGCGCGGCCGCACGCTGAGCGACGCCTTCGTGGTGCTCGACGAGGCCCAAAATACCACGCCCGAGCAGATGAAGATGTTTCTGACGCGCCTGGGCTTTAACTCCAAGTTTGTGATTACCGGCGACCTGAGCCAGCGTGACCTGGTGGGCCGTCGTGGTGGCTTGGCGGATGTCGAGAAGATTTTGGGCCGTGTCGACGATGTCGCATTTTCTCACCTCGAGCGTGCCGACGTGGTGCGCCATGCCCTGGTGGGACGTATCGTCGAGGCATATGATGCTTATGATGACGTGCGCGAGCAGCGCCCGCGCGACCGAAAGGAGTCCCGTTGAGTGTATTGATCAGCAACGATGCCGAGCTCGATACGCTGCTCGACGCGCAGGAGGTAGAACACATCTGCGAGGTCGTGCTTGCCGCCGAAGGCGTTGAGCGTGAAGTCGAGATTTCCCTTTCGTATGTCGACGAGGACGAGATGCACGAGCTCAACCACGAGTGGCGCGGTATCGACCGCACCACCGATGTCCTCTCGTTTGAATGCGACTCGGCCTTTGACGAGGATATTCCCGCCGACGAGACGCTTGAGCTTGGCGATATCATCCTGGCCCCGCAAGTCATTGCCCGTCAGGCCCCCGGCTTTGGCAATGCCCCTGCCGACGAGTGCCGCCTGATGCTCGTGCATGGCATGCTGCACCTGCTGGGGTATGACCATATCGAGGACGACGAGGCCGAGGTCATGGAGGCCCGCGAGGACGCCATCCTGCGCGATCTGGCGCTCGAGCGCGGCGAGGACCCCAAGCTGGTCCACGTCGGCCCCATCACCAACCACGCCCACGACTAGGAGCCGTCTATGATTCCCGGATCGAACAAGGACCATCCGTCCTTCTTAAAGTCGTTCTCCTACGCCATGGAGGGCTTCGTCACCGCCGTCAAGACCGAGCGTAATATTAAGGTCATGCTCGTTGCGGGCGTGTGCACCGTCATTGCCGGCTGCATCGTGGGGCTCGACATTGCCGAGTGGGCCACGATTATCATCTGTTGTGGCCTGGTGATTCACGGCGAGCTATGCAACACCGCCATGGAGGCGATTGTCGATCTGGCGACCCAGGAGCTCCATCCGCTGGCAAAGCGCGCGAAGGATATCGCCGCCGCCTCCGTATACGTTCTTTCCATCACCGCCGCGATTGTGGGCTTGCTGGTATTTGCCCACGCGCTCGGCTTTATCTAGAAAGGGATTTTCATGTCCGACACTATGCAGCCTATCGATGAAATTTTGGACGACGAGGTCCTGGATGCGGCGGATGCCGAAGCGGCCGAAGCATACGAGGAAGTCGAGGAATTCGATCCGTTTGAGGGCATGAGCGACGAGGAGCTCGACGCCCTGTGCGACGAGGACGATAGCCTCGCGGGCTTTGGCGACGTTGAACCCGGTTTTCGCAGCGGCTTCGTAGCCCTGGTCGGACGCCCCAACGCCGGCAAGTCCACGCTGCTCAACGCCTGCTATGGCAAAAAGGTCGCCATCACCTCGCCGGTGGCACAGACGACCCGCCGTCGCATGCGCGCCGTCGTCAACCGTCCCGGCTACCAGCTGGTCTTTGTCGATACCCCGGGTATTCATAAGCCCAAGGACGGCCTGGGGTCCGAGCTCAACAAGAGCGCACTGTTCGAGTTGAACGATGTCGACGTCGTCGCGTTTTTGATTGATGCCACCAAGCCCATCGGCAGGGGAGACGCCTGGGTTGCCGAGCGTGTCAGATGCGCTCGTTGCAAGAAGGTCCTGGTGCTCACCAAGGCCGATGAGGCCGACCCCGCACAGGTCATGGAGCAGCTTAAGGCTGCCCACGAGCTTATGGAATATGACGACGAGATTGTGACGTCGTCGGTTAAGAACTTCAACGTCGATGCCTTTATAGAGACCGTTGCGCACTTTTTGCCTGAGGGTCCGCGTTGGTTCCCCGAGGACATGGGTACTGACGCTTCCGATGAGACGCTCGTTGCCGAGTTTGTGCGCGAGAAGGTCTTGCGCCGCACCCGTGATGAGATTCCGCACTCCGTTGGCGTGATCTGCGATGCGCTCGAGCAGACCAAGAAGGTGCTGCGCGTGCACGCCACCATTTACGTCGAGCGCGAGGGCCAAAAGGGCATCATCATCGGCAAGGGCGGCGAGATGATCAAGCATATCGGTATCGACGCCCGACGCGATCTTGAACGCATTTTTGGCACGCAGGTCTTTTTGGAGCTGGACGTGAAGGTCAAGGCCGGCTGGCGTGACGACGAGGCCCAGATTCGCCGCTTTGGCTACAACGCCGAGGACTAAGGACGCGCGGCGCGCATGGCAGGCTCCCGGACATATCGCACCAAGGTGCTCGTCCTCGACAAGACGAAGCTCAAAGAGACCGACCTGATCTTGACGATGCTTGACGAGCGGGGGCGGCAGGTTCGTGCCGTGGCAAAGGGCGCCCGCAAACCCGGCGGACGCCTGGCTGCGCGCTGCGAGCTGTTCTGTACGGTCGATATGCTGCTCGCACATGGACGGTCACTCGACGTGGTTTCCCAGGCCGAGCTTATGGAGGCGCCGCTCGGCGCTGCGCCCGATTACGAGACGACCTGCGCCGCAAGCGCGATCGCCGAGGTTGCGCGCGTGTGCTCGTTCGAGGACGCCGAGGACCCGTTTACCTTTGCCATCACGCAGCGAGCGCTTGCCCTGGTGGGCAGCGGGCTTGACACGGCGCATATGGACCTACTTGTGGCGGCATATGTCTTTAAGTTGCTGTCGCACGTTGGCTATCGACCCGATTTTTCGGCCTGCGTGCTGTGCGGAGACCCCATGCTGTCGTATTTTTCACCCCAGGCGGGCGGTCTCATGTGCGGGTCGTGCGCGTCGAGCGTTCCAGGTGCCGAACTGGTGTCGACCGGTGAGACCGCATGGCTGCGCGCCCTCATGTCCATGACCTTCGATGCGCTCATGGCCGAGCGAATCGACCCGCATACGGCGGCATTCCTGCTCGGGCTTTCGCATGTGTGGGCTGCGACGCACACCGATCAACGCCTCCGTGCGATGGAATTCATGTTGGGTCGGTGATGATGCGCAGGCGCGGGCTGCTTGTGGTATCATGCCGACCTGTTGGTACCTCGACCTTGGTTGCTCGCTCCACCGGCGGCTTCCCAGTCCGAGGCGAATCGAGTCGCCCGCGGGCGACGTAAAACGAAAGGTGAAACAATGACTGTTTCCAAAGAGCGCAAGGCGGAGCTGACTGCCCAGTTCGGTAACACCCCGGTCGACACCGGCAACCCCAAGGTTCAGGTCGCCATCCTGTCCGAGCGCATCAAGGAGCTGACCGAGCACATGAAGTCCCACCAGAAGGACTTCCACACCCGTCGTGGCCTGCTCATGCTCGTCGGCCGTCGTCGTCGTCTTCTCTCCTACATCAAGAAGAACGACATCGTCGAGTACCGTGAGCTCATCAAGGCTCTGGGCATCCGCGACAACATCCAGTAGGATTTGTACATGCTAAGAGCGTCCTGCGCAGCGGGGCGCTCTTTTTGTGTAAGGGCGCGAACAATCACGCTCTGAAGCGTGGCGGGGGCAGGGGGCCCGCGTCACATGAGAAGCCCGCAGGCAAGGGGTCTGCGGGGTAAAGGAGAACAATGACACTCGTATCCAAGACCTTTGAGCTGTACGGCAAGACCTACACCTTTGAGTCGGGCGAGCTTGCCAAGCAGGCCACCGGCGCCTGCCTGGTCAAGCAGGGTGACACCACGATGCTCGACACCGTGGTCGTCTCCAAGGAGCGCAAGAACTACGACTTCTTCCCGCTGACCGTCGACTTCAACGAGAAGATGTACGCTGCCGGCCGTATCCCGGGTGGCTACCTCAAGCGCGAGGGCCGTCCCAGCGAGAAGGCCACGCTCACGGCCCGTATGATCGACCGCCCGATTCGCCCGAGCTTCCCGGACGGCTTCCGCAACGAGGTGCACATCGTCGCCACCTCGCTCGTCGCCGACCAGGTCAACCCCTTCGACGTTATCAACGTCATGGGCGCCTCTCTGGCCATGACGCTCGGCGGCGTGCCCTTCGAGGGTCCGCTTGCCTGCGTGCGCATCGGCCGCAACGTGGAGACCGGCGAGTTTATCGTCAACCCCACCTATGAGGAGCGCGAGAACTCCGATCTGGACCTGGAGCTGGGCGGCTCTGCCGACTTTATCTCGATGGTCGAGGCCGGCGCCGAGGAGATCTCCGAGGACGACATGCTCGCCGCTATGAAGTTTGGCCAGGAGGCCCTTGCTGCCTTCTGCCAGGCCCAGGACGAGTTCGTCGCCGAGTGGGAGCAGGTCAACGGCGCCATCGTCAAGAAGGAGTACCCGCTCGACCAGCCCGTCGAGGAGGTCCAGGAGCGCATTTTCGCCCACTACGACGAGATGGCCGCTGCCCTGCGCGACGCCGACAAGCTTTCCCGCATCGGTAAGGTCGAGGCTCTGAAGGAGTCCATCCGCGCCGAGTTCACCGACGAGGAGCAGGCCGCCTGGGAGCGCGAGATCCCCGTGGCGCTCAAGAAGCTCGAGAAGAAGGCCATGCGCACCATGGTCGTCGAGACCGGCGAGCGCGTCGACGGTCGTGCCGCCGACGAGATTCGCCCCATCATGGTGAAGGATAACTACCTGCCGCTCGTTCACGGCTCTGGCCTGTTCCAGCGCGGTCAGACCCAGGTGCTCTCCGTCCTGTCGCTCGGCATGCTCAACGAGGGCCAGCGTCTGGATACCATCGAGCCCACCGAGGGCAAGCGCTACATGCACCACTACAACTTCCCGCCGTTCTGCACCGGCGAGACCGGCCGCATGGGCAGCCCCAAGCGCCGCGAGATCGGTCACGGCAACCTGGCCGAGCGCGCCCTGCTTCCGGTGCTTCCCGACGAGAACGAGTTCCCCTACGCTATCCGTGTGGTCTCCGAGGTCATGGAGTCCAACGGCTCCTCTTCGATGGCTTCGACCTGCGGCTCCACGCTCGCCCTTATGGACGGCGGCGTGCCCATTAAGCGCCCGGTCTCCGGTATCGCCATGGGCCTGATCCAGGAGGAGGGCAAGACCGTGGTCCTGTCCGACATCCAGGGTCTCGAGGACTTCCTGGGTGACATGGACTTTAAGGTCACCGGCACCACCGAGGGCATCACCGCCCTGCAGATGGACAACAAGGCCACCGGCCTCACCTTCGACATCTTGGCCCGCGCCCTGCAGCAGGCCAAGGAGGGTCGCGCCTTCATCCTGCAGAAGATGCTCGATGTGATCCCCGAGCCGCGTCATACCACGCGCAGCACCGCTCCGCGCATCGTCTCCATCCAGGTTCCGACCGATAAGATCCGCGACGTCATCGGTTCCGGCGGCAAGGTCATCCGCGGCATCCAGGACGAGACCGGCGCTTCGGTCGACATCCAGGAGGACGGCACCGTCTTTGTCGGCGGCACCGGCGAGTCCGTCGACCAGGCCGTCGAGCGTATCAAGCTCATTATCAAGGTTCCCGAGCCGGGCGAGGAGTACACCGGTCGCGTGGTCTCCATCCAGCCCTTCGGCGCCTTCGTCAACCTGCTGCCCGGTAAGGACGGCCTGCTGCACATCTCCCGCGTCGCCAAGGGCCGCGTGGAGAAGGTCGAGGACGTCCTCAACGTGGGCGACGAGGTCAAGGTCGTCGTCATCGAGGTCGACGATCGCGGCAAGATCTCGCTCGATCGTCTTGATAAGCCCGAGGCCCCGGCTCGTGCCGAGGGTGTCTCCGAGGGCGACGGCGAGCACTTCCAGCGCCGTGAGCGTCCGCGTCGCGAGCGCTCCGAGCGCAGCGATCGTCCGCGCCGTCCCGGCGACAACGGAGGCCGCAAGCCCCGCCGTCACCACGACGCCGAGTAACAGCTACACATAAGCAGCTCAACAAGGGCGACTCCGGACTGGGGTCGCCCTTTTGCTATTCCCGGCGGGG
>OFMX01002288.1_pt1 | contig 11640 bp, 10 predicted proteins | sample 1541901 | NCBI WGS metagenome assembly OFMX01 (sample SAMN04209222, study PRJEB22552) | human gut metagenome | biome: gut; material: feces | host: Homo sapiens | place: USA: Oklahoma | reverse complement strand
CCGACCTTCAAAACCAGCGTTCTCATCATATGATTTTCTGCCATGGTTACTGCTTTTAGTGCAGTTTTGACTAATTTTTAGCATTTTCCGTCCTCATACAGCCAGCACGACTGCGGCAATTTCCACAATATGCCCCGCATTTACACTTTCGAAAAATCCTCAGCAGCGCAGCTCCTACCGCTAATGCAACCACTGCCAGAATAAAAAAGTCTGCGATGCGCAAAGCCCTCTCCCCCTCTCAGCGGACAAAAAAGCCTCCGATATGATAGACCAAGTAGGCAGCAATCCAAGCGATTCCGCATTGCGCCAAGGCAACCCAGCACGCGGCTGCTCCAGAATTCATCTCTCTGCGCACTGCCGCAATTGCCGCAACACAGGGTGTATACAAAAGCGTGAAGGTCAAAAAGCTGAATGCGGACAAAGGGGTAAACATCTGGCCAAGCGCTTCGCTGAGTGTGGCAATATTCGTTCCGGTCAGAACAGCCATTGTGCTGACAACGGCCTCTTTGGCGCTGAACCCTGTGATCAGAGCGGTGGAAACCCGCCAATCCGTAAAGCCTAAAGGCGCCAAAACCGGTGCAATCCAGCGTCCGACGTCAGCAAGCATGCTCAGGGAGCTATCCGCAACTACATTCAGGCGGGTGTCAAAGGTTTGCAGGAACCAAATTACAATCGTCGCGATAAAGATCACGGTAAAGGCGCGGGTTAAAAAATCCTTCGCTTTATCCCAAATCAGAAGTCCCACGCTTTTGGGGCTTGGAAACCGGTAATTAGGCAGCTCCATGACAAAAGGGACCGGATTTCCCTGATAAAGAGTGTTTTTCATCAGCAGGCCGCACAAAACTCCGATTATAATTCCCATCAGATAGAGGGAGACCATAACAACCGCTCCGTTCTTTGGAAAAAACGCAGCGGTCATGACCGCATAAATCGGGAGCTTTGCGCTGCAGCTCATAAATGGAGTCAGAAGGATCGTCATCTTACGATCACGATCGCTGGCCAGAGTACGCGTGGCCATAATTGCCGGAACGCTGCATCCGAATCCAATCAGCATCGGCACGAAGCTGCGGCCAGACAGGCCGATTTTTCGAAGCAGCTTGTCCATCACAAAGGCGACACGCGCCATGTATCCGGTATCCTCCAGGATTGAAAGGAAGAAGAAGAGAACAACAATAATCGGAAGAAAGCTCAAAACGCTCCCTACGCCGGCGCAAATTCCGTCCACCACGAGGCTATGTACCACCGGATTGATGCCATATGCGAGCAAAGCGGCGGATACCGCCGCAGTCACAGAATCGATGCCCGTGCTCAAAAGATCGCTGAGGAAGCTCCCTATCACACCGAAAGTCAACCAGAAAATCAACAGCATAGCACACAGGAAAAGTGGAATCGCAAGATATCGGTGAGTCAGGAAATGATCAATCCGTTCGCTGCGGAGATGTTCCCTGCTCTCCCCATGCTTGACCACCGTTTCGGCACAGACGCTTTCAATAAAGGTGTATCGCATATCAGCCAGCGCCGCTTCCCGGTCGGTGTCGAGTTCATTTTCCATTTCCTGAACGGAATGCTCCAGCAGCTCCTTTTCATTCTGATTCAATTGGAGGAGATCACTCATCAGCGAATCCCCTTCCACTAACTTGGTTGCGGCAAATCGAACCGGAACGCCGATTCTTTCCGCATGATCCTCAATCAAATGTGCTGTGGCGTGAATGCAGCGGTGCACCGCACCCGAGCAGAAGTCCACCCTCTCCGGCCGTCTTTTTTCCCGCGCAACAAAAAGGGCATGTTCGATCAGCTCATCGATCCCTTCATTTTTGACTGCCGAGATGGGAACCACCGGAACTCCAAGCTCCTTTTCCAACTGGTTGACATCGACTGAGTTGCCGTTCGCCCGCATCTCATCCATCATATTGAGGGCAATGACCATCGGCAGCTGAAGTTCAATGAGCTGAAGGGTCAGATAAAGGTTCCGTTCGATGTTGGTGGCGTCAATAATATTGATAATTCCATCCGGCTTTTCCTGAATCAGAAAATCCCGCGTTACAATCTCTTCACTGGTATAGGGAGAAAGCGAGTAGATGCCGGGCAGATCCACTACAATCGCCTGATCCTGCTGCCCCTCCGCATGTTGAGCAGAAGGACCGCGGCGGTGGCCGAACCGAGGCTTTGCCGCCCTGCGGTCCCGGACCACCCCCTCCTTTTTATCGACAGTAACTCCCGGGAAATTTCCCACGTGCTGGTTCGAGCCGGTCAACTGATTGAAGAGGGTTGTCTTTCCGCAATTCTGATTCCCCGCCAACGCAAAAATCATTGCGCTTCCTCCTCGATGGTAATATTTCGTGCATCTTCCAGACGCAGGGTGAGCAGATATCCGCGCAGGCGAAGCTCAAGGGGATCTCCCATCGGAGCGACCTTGACTACAGTAACCACAGTGCGCGGCGTCAGCCCCATATCGAGAAGGCGATGGCGCAGCGCTCCCTGACCACCCACAGCGGCAATTCGTCCGCTTTTTCCAATTGAAAGCTGATCAAGAGTCATGAAATCCTCATCCTTTATAAAAAAGTGAAAGCATCAGTCGAAGTTAGCCTTGGCAAACTTACGATTCTTATTTTACGTTGCGCAAAGAAGCTTGTCAAGGTCTTTTGAATAAAAAAGGATTTTTGGCAGAATAATCCCCTGCCTATTGTTGTAGATTTTTCTGAAATAATATCTGGCAAGGTAAATCGCTTTCCATCATTATTAACCATCAATTTTCCTGCAATTTCAGCCTCTCCGACGGATGGCTCCGTTACCAAGCCGCCTTCATCAACTGCCAGAACGTTGGGATTGGAAGACTTGGCCTTGATTGTATAAGAAAGCTCCCCTAGAATGAAATAGTTATATCATGACCTGCTTTGAGCGGAAAGTGTTGAAAGCAATCGAAAAGAGAGGAGAAACTGCATAATAAACAGCTTCTCCTCTGCAATTTTGGTATAATCCATACCGAAACAGCCTGGAATCGGACATGATATTTGTTTAATTATTGTATGTCAAATTATTTTTCCTCTGCTTCATTTACTTCTCCCATTCCAAAATAATCCAGAAAGAATCCAACAACAGAAAGCTGTTCACTGATTCGCTCCTCCAGATCATCGCTGCGCAGCGTTTCTGCTGTAATCACCGGATACTTGAGCTGTTCGGTTACAACCCGGTTCAGGCTTCTCGAAACGCCAGGGAAAGCAGTACCAAAATTGTTGCGGCACACTCCGCCTTCCTCATTGGACAGCAAAAGCTCCCAAATAAGGTCTCCTGTCAGCTTGTCATCTGAGAAAATCAGACTGTAGCCCAATCCCCCGGCGCCCAGCGGCTTTTTCGATTCGTGCAGATCGAGCACGAGATTCGGCTTCCATTCCCCGATCATATGAAAGATCGAAGCGGCAAGCCGCATAGCCGGGTCATCAGCGGAATCCTCTCCGGGGAAAGCTCGGTTGAGGTCTCCGGAGTTGACGACATAACGTTTCAGCGCCTGCGCACCGGTACGATTCGCGGGCGAAAGGATGCAGAGCGTTCCGGATGCCAGTACAGCCTGATTTTGCAGGCGCTCAGCTGCCATCCACCCTGCCGCTTCATCACCGTGAATTCCGCCAACGACAAAAATACAGGGGCCAGGCTGCCCTGAGCGAATCACAAACAGCTCCTTAGGCGTCCATACTCCTGGCGTGCAGTTCGATGATCGGAGTCTGTTCTATGCTGTTGCGCTGCTCTGCCAATATGCCGGGGATTCCCTCAGCGAAACAGTTAACATCCTCAGGCCTCCGGCTGTTTCAATCTGAAGATAGCCGGCCTCCGGCAGAAGCCTTGAATTTTTTGATGATAGGAATATATTGAAAATCGCTCCGTCTAGATTGAGCTCCGGCTTTGGCACATGCCACCTTCCGGGTTCATTCAGACGGAGTCCTTGTTTTATCCAGTATTCGACACGATAGATATCAAAATGTCCGCCAGTGAATATAGGGTTGTCTCGTTTTGTTCTTCTGTAAATGAAAATAGCTTTTTGCAATTTGCCGCGATACCAAATAGCTCTTCCGAGCAGGACCAGAACTTTATCATTTTAATTATATGGCAATTACACCAAATGTTCTGCTTCAGAAACGCGAGGACAAGGCCGTTATAGCTTTGTTCCTGTTTTCTTATTCTCATAAACAGCATACCTGAGAAAGCTTTGCGTCGTAGGGCGTTTCGAAGCACAATTATACTTATTCTACACAGAAATTCCCCTCATGACTCTTTTGTTCCATTTCGGCCTCTGCGATTTTTAAAAAGCTTTCCATCGCTCTGCTGATATGACGGCTCTTTTTGCTTGCAAATACGATCTTTCGCTTTGCAAGCGGGCTGCCCAGACGATAAAAACAGATTTTTCCTTGTATGGGGTGGTACTGCTGCACTGCAGGGCGGGTAAAGGCGGCTCCCAGTCCGGAGGCACATAAATTGGTCGCAATCAAAATTTGCTCGACTTGCATAACAATTTTAGGGCTAAATCCAGCTTCACGGCAAATAGAAAGAGCCCGGGGCAACAGATCGTTTCCATCGGTCAAAAGTATAAACGGGATATCGCGAAAGGTCTCAAATGGAACGGGCATAACCGTTTCAGTATAGGTATTATCCAGAAGATGACGCGCTTCAATACGATATTGGGTCAATTTGCGATTGATCGCAAAGCTCTCTGGAACCGCCAGTATGATATTTTCAGTTTGAGGAAGAAAGATATTTATGCCTGGATCATTCTCTCTGAGGGAGGTTTCGATAATCAGATCAATACTCTCATCCTCCAATCCTGCACGCAGAGTAGATACATTGCCCTCGATCATGGAAAGCGCAATATTGGGATATAGTGCAGAAAAAATCCCAAATAGCCTGGGCAGCACAAATGAACAAAAAAAGGATGAGCCTCCGACTGCTATGCTGCCGCTTTTCAGCGAGTGGATATCCGAAAAATAGGTCCGGATATCCTGCTCCAAATGGAGAATTTTCCGAGCATAATCGATATACACCTTTCCTTCGCGAGTCAAGGTCAGAGGAACTGTGCTGCGGTCGAAAAGCGGTACGCCAACTTCCGTTTCCGCCAGCTTCACCATTTTGCTTAAAGCCGGCTGCGAGATAAACATCTTTTTGGCCGCCTGTGTGAAGCTTTTCTCCTGATATACGGCGTACACATATCTCATTTCGTTGAGCATAATTCCCCTCACCTCTCTTAAAAGCATCGCAGAGCAATATGTTTTAAAAAATTATATAGGATATTTCAAAGAAAATATATAGTATTTTTACCAAAATTTCGATTAAATAGTAAAAATTAATGTATAAACATTATATTCATATGGTTATGACGATTCACAAATCGGAATAACCGTTGATAGCAAATTTCCAGACCGATATACTGAATCATGGAGGCTCCAAGTGAAATAACCGCTACTCACAACTATAGGAGGTATAACTCATGGAAAACAACCGGATTATAGAATGCATTGAGCGTGCTGATTATCTCCTGTCCAACTTGATGGCCGTTAAGCCCGGAGAAGAGGTTTTAATCGTCATTGATCCCGAAACCGATATGCGCATGGCCAACGCCATGGCGGCTGCCGCTCTGAAATGCGGCGCTGAGTACGGTATTTATATGATGCCAATCCGCGGCAAAGATAAGGCAACCGTCTTTCCAAAGTCACTTGAACTAGGCATGGACGCTTGCGATGTTTTTGTGGGCATGACCACCTCTTCCGGTGCCGCCATCTACAACAACCATCTCAAAGAGCTGATTAATCAGAAGAAGCTGCGGGAGGTATCGATTTGCCTGCGTAAGATTGACAACTTCACTCGCGGCGGCGCTCTGGCTGATTATGAAGCCGTTTATGCAGATGGTGAACGACTGCAAAAAATTTGGCGCGGTCATAAAACGGCACATATTACCACTCCCGCCGGCACCGACCTATATATGGAAATGAATCAAATGGAACCAATTATCGAGTGCGGCATCGCCCGCAACCCCGGTGATGCCATGGCATGGTCCGACGGCGAGGTTTCGTTGGGCCCGGTCATTGGCACTACCTATGGGAAACTGGTCATTGATGGACCGATCTGTTACTACGGCTGCCCATCTATTCCGGTCGAGCTGAAGATCGAGGAAGGACGCATTGTTGAGGTTATCGGCGGTGACGCCAAAATCTGTAAGGAAATCCGCCGTCAGATTGCCGAAATCAAGGACAGCGATAATATCGCTGAAATCGGCATTGGCCTGAATCCCGCCTGCATGTTTAACGGAGATTTTGAGGAGGAGAAAAAGGCCCGGGGCACCTGTCATATCGCAATGGGCAACGGTTATTACTACGGTCAGCCGCCCCGCTCCACCGTTCACATCGATATGGTGCAGTACAATCCAACCATTATCTTTGATGAAGACACCGAGGATGAGGTTGTCGTTGTCAAGGACGGCAGAGTAGTTTGCCTGGGTGATTGATCCTTTGCGCATCTTTTCTCCTGTGGAGTAAGATTATGCTGACTCAAGCTGGCGATCTCCTTCGAAGAAGTAAAATAACACCAGCATGACTAAAAGGAGGAATCTTATGAAAAAGCTACTGGCATTGACCCTTGCAGGTGCTCTGTTCTTTGCTCTTTCCGCTTGCGGTGTTTCATCTGCTCCCGCTCCCACATCTTCTTCATCAACGCAGTCCGTTTCCTCCGAAGCTGCGTCCCCTATCGAGCCTCAGGATCTGGTGATGGGGACCGGTTCCACCGGCGGCACATATTTTGCACTTGGCGGTGCAATGGCCAATGCCATCAACAATAAGTTGGCGGATCGGCAAATCACCATAACCGCACAGTCCACCGGCGCTTCGGTCGAGAACATGAATCTCATAAATGCTGGCGAAATGGATCTCGGCATAGTCATGAATAACGTTGCGGCCAACGGATTTGCCGGTATCGGTGCATTTACCGCTCCTGTTACCAACGTATCCTCGATCGGCGTTGTTTATAATGAGGTTTACCAGATCGTCGCCAATGCGTCTACTGGCGCCAAAAACGTTGAGGATCTTCGCGGCTTGAAGATTGCTGTCGGCCCCGCGGGCTCTGGTACCGTTGGCCTTTCCGAAAAAATTTTCGCTGCGGCTGGTATGGACATCAATAAAGATATTCAGCCTCAAAGCGACAGCTTCAGCGATGCTGCCACCAAAATGCAGGATGGCCACATTGACGCGGCCTGCAATGTGTTGGCGGTTCCAGCCTCGAGTATTATCGAAATGACTACCTCGATGAATTTGGCCTATGTGGATATCAGCGACGAGATTTTGGCTAAAATCCAGGAAACCGAACCCTATTTTACCCGCAAGATTATTCCCGCCGGCACCTACTCCGGGCAGGACAAGGACATTCGTACTATCACTTGCAAAGCTGCGCTGTATTGCCGTGCCGATCTGGACGAAGAAACCGTTTATTTGATTACCAAGGCCTTTTATGAGAGCGGCGATCAAATCGCAGCCGCCCACGCTACTGGCAAAGAGGTGCAGCTGGAGGGCTGTCTGGACGGCATCACAACACCAATTCATCCCGGAGCCGCCCGCTATTTCACTGAAATGGGCATTGCTGTTCCTGATAACGGTTAATCACGCAAAATTGCGTCGCGAAACAAAAGTGGGGCCTGTCTGAAAATCATACAGGCCCCTACATATTACTTATGACATTCTCAATTCGGCGGATCGCTGCGGCGATCTCCTTTCGGGAGGTAATTTATGATCGACCCCAAAAACATCTCTACGCCTGAACAAACCACGATCAATGCCGATGACATCATGGCGAAATATGACAAGGAATCGGCTTACCGGCGGCTGGAGGGCTTTTCCGCTAAATTGGTATTCGTCATTTGTGTCTGCTGGACTCTGTTCCATCTGTACACCGGTTTGTTCGGCACCTTTCCTTCTACCCTTCAGCGCGCACCTCATCTCGCTACCGGTATTAGCTTGGTCTATTTGCTCTATCCAGCTGGTTCAAAACTTTCCAGCGCCAAAAGCATTCCATGGTACGATTATCTGCTCGCTCTGGCCAGTGCGGGATGCGGGGCATATCATGTCATCTTCTACGACCAGCTTCTGCTGCGCGCCGGCGCATTTACCAGCATGGATATCATCATCAGCTGTATTGCTATTCTCCTGCTGCTTGAGGCGGCGCGCCGCGTGGCCGGCCTGATCGTGACCTGTCTTTCCACGATATTCCTGCTTTACGCCTTTTTCGGGCACCATATTCCCCGCAGCATTTTCCTGTTTCATGCCCGCTTTACTTTTAAGCGGGTGGTCTGCACCGAATGGCTCGGAACCGAGGGAGTCCTCGGTTCGCCAATTTATGTTTCTTCCACTTTCATCTTTTTATTTCTGGTCTTTGCGACTTTTTTGAAGGCCAGCGGTGTGGGAGACTGGATGACCAATTTAGCTATGGGAGCCTGCGGAGGTGCAGTCGGAGGCCCAGCAAAAGCGGCGGTCATCGCCAGTGCACTGCAGGGCACTGTTAGCGGCAGTTCTGTCGCCAACACCGTTTCCACCGGATCAATTACCATTCCTTTGATGAAAAAGACCGGCTATAAGCCCGAATTTGCGGGTGCGGTGGAGGCCGCAGCTTCCACCGGAGGACAAATTATGCCGCCAATTATGGGGGCGGCTGCCTTCATTATGACCGAATATATCGGTTGTCCTTACAGTACTGTTGCATTGGCCGCCTGTGTCCCCGCGCTGCTCTACTTTACAGGTATTTTCACTAATGTGCACTTTGAGGCACTCAAGAACAATCTGCACGGCATCCCAAAGGATCAGCGTCAGGATATCAGGCATCTGCTGGCACGCGGATGGTACATGGTATTCCCTGTCATCGTTATCATCTACTTACTGGTAGCAGGGCGCTCGGCCATGACTGCTGCCCTTTGGGGCATTCTAGCCTGCATTGCTATCTGGGTAGTCGAAATCATTCGTGAAACCCATCGATTTGATGTCTCTCAGTTCTGTAAAATGTTTATTCAGGGTCTAAATGACAGCGCCCGCAGCGCTATTTCGGTAGCAGTGACCTGCGGCTGCGCCGGTATTATCGTTGGTGTTGTCACCATGACCGGTCTGGGGCTGAAAATGGCCAACGGTATTGTCGCGTTGGCAGGCGGCAGCCTTTATCTTACTATGATCTTTACCATGCTCTGTTCGCTCGTACTAGGCATGGGTGTTCCAACCACGGCAAACTATATCATTCAGGCAACTATTTCCGCCCCCGCACTGGTCGCGTTGGGAGTACCGGCCCTGGCCGCACATCTGTTCGTATTTTATTTTGGTATAGTGGCCGATATTACTCCGCCGGTCGCTCTGGCAGCTTTTGCGGGTTCCGGCATTGCGGGTTCCAATCCAATGAAAACGGGCCTTAATGCGACACGCTTGGGAGTTGCCGCCTATCTGGTTCCCTATATGTTCGTTATGAACCCTGTATTGGTATTAATCAATACAGGGAATTGGACTACGCCAGTCTTCATTTTAATGGTCATCAAGGCAATCATTACTGCCCTGATAGGGATGATGGGCCTTGCTACAGGCTTTACCGGCTATTTCCGCACTACCTGCCGGCCTTGGGAACGGCCTGTACTGATCGTAAGCGGTCTGCTACTGGTAGATGCTGGTACTGTGACTGATATTATAGGAATCATTCTCTTTGGCACAGTTTATATGTTTCAGCGTCTGCGCACCGGAAAAGTCGCCTCCGCCTGAAAAACTTCCGTTTGCATCTGTCTGACCGAACTCTCATATCATTAATCCATGCGTTCTTTTTGCCGCCCTTCCGTCTAATGTTTGGCGTCACAGTAGGATCTTTACTAATTTTTAGAAATTTACTATCTCAAAATTTATTAGGCTCTCCTGCTAATTTCCTCAATCCTGCATTTTCCCATGGAGGAATTCTTATGACTCGAAACCGTGGGTATTTTTACATGGTGATTGCCGCGTTATTATGGAGCACTGCAGGAGTCTTTCTCAAGATGATCGACTGGCACCCTCTGGTCACCAGCAGCTTTCGCAGTGCTATTGCGGCAATGATCCTTTGGGCATTTCTCCGGAAAGAAAAACTGTACCACCTGCAAATCAATTGCCACACTCTATTGGCTGGATTCTGCCTTGGGATTACCACCGTTCTATTTGTGATAGCCAATAAAATAACCACGGCTGCAAATGCGATCATGCTGCAGTCAGTCAGCCCCATCTTTGTCCTGATCTTCAATGCCGCCAGAACAAAGACGCGCCCACTAACCAGCGATCTTTGGGCCGTCTCTATGGTCCTTTTGGGGGTCTTTCTATTCTTTCTGAGCGACCTTGCGTTCGGCAACATTCTGGGGAATTTGTCGGCACTGCTCAGTGGTGTTTTGTTGGCAGGAGCTTATGTTTGTACAGCAGATGCCTCTAATTTGCATGCAGCAATGAGCGGTGTGCTGCTTGGGCATCTGCTCAGTGCGGTGATTGGTCTTCCGTTTCTGCTGATGACACCAATCCTTTTTACTCCTTCCTCCGTCGTTGCGATTCTCTTTCTTGGCATTTTCCAACTTGGGATTTCCTATGTGCTCTTTTCTTATGCGGTCCAAACCTGTGGGTCACTTGCCGTTTCACTTCTAAGCATGCTGGAGCCGATTTGCAGCCCTATTTGGGTTGCACTTTTTGTCGGAGAGATTCCCGGATCACTCGCCCTGCTTGGCGGTATGCTCGTTCTTATTACACTCTTTTTACGCTATATTGCGACGGCATATGCCACTCAGAACAACTCACTGTCCTGATTCTCCCGGCAAAATTACGGCCCAATCGAAATCTTTGTTTTAAAAGAGCAGAATTTTCAGCGTCAAATGTACATCTTCAAATCCGGCAAATCAAAACCATTCCATAAACAAGATGCAAATGGGGCGAAACCGTAGTGCTTTCGCCCCATTTGCATTGCTCAAAATCTCTGCCTACGTTTGACTACTGCCCTCCCCATCAACGGAAAGGATCCATGGCTATTTTTGAAGCGTGTGCAGGATGGACCTATCCGTTTGGCTAGTATACACATATCGATTTTCATGTTACATTTTAGTAGTATAAATTATAATACATTGTTTTGCGTAATCGTCTTATTGGAGAAGGTTGTATAGAGACTTTCTTTTATTAGATAGGATACGGCCATTCTATATGTTTTGACGATTACGATCCCTGCCTGTCATATGTCGTGATAAAATGCGGCGTGCGGAGGGGCTATACCAATCAAAACGAAAGGAGCACAAAAGTGGGACGTATTTCAAAATTCTTCTCAAGTTTGCTGAGCAGGAAAAAGGAGGAGCCAAATTGGATAAGTAACCCGCTTCACGAAGATTCAGCAGAAGGACATACGATGTATAATCCACTGTACGGTACGGCTGAACTGGAGCCAGAACACCTTTACTCACCTGCCCGGATTCCTGCGCCCGCTCCTACCGATATGACATCCCAGTTCCGTGCAGTGGATTCTTCCGGTTTCAATTTTGGAAAATGGAGCTACCGAAACGATTCCGATTATCACCAGATTGAACAGCTAATTCAGGCCTACAACGATTCGCTGCAAGGTACGGACAGTGGTGCCCGTCTGAAAGCCCGC
>OFMX01002287.1_pt1 | contig 11654 bp, 10 predicted proteins | sample 1541901 | NCBI WGS metagenome assembly OFMX01 (sample SAMN04209222, study PRJEB22552) | human gut metagenome | biome: gut; material: feces | host: Homo sapiens | place: USA: Oklahoma | reverse complement strand
CGTTTTTAAAATCCTGAACGTACTGCGCGTCGTTTCCCCACATCTTCATCTCTTTTTGGATTGCCTGCGCCATTGTCAAATCGTCTTCAATAATCAGTATTTTATACATGCCGCCGCTCCCTTTATTCGTCTTTTTTCAGTCAAGGATCTTCATCATCAGATCTCCGTCTCCGCTTGTCGTAAATCCTGTTTTCTCATAAAATCCCGCCATCAGTTCCTTGTACTGCGCCGGACCTGTATAACCAAGCGGAGCAAGACCATAACCTGTCGGAGCATAGATTAAAGTAATCCCTTTTTTGCCAAGCTCTGTCACGATCTCATTCATACATGCCGTTCCATAGCCTTTCCCACGCAGTCCGAAATCTGTCAGGTAAAATTCAATGACTCTTACTTTCGTCCTGTTTTCCATCACGTATTCCATATGAAATACGGACAATCCTTTCTCGTACACGTCGACCGTTTTCGGCATATATTTAAACTCCAATATATGTCCGCTCTTATCTGTAAGATCGACTGCCCTGAAATATTCTTTTCTCAAATACACTACTAATTCTTCCATTTACTCTCTCTTTCTTCGTGCCACCTGAAGCTGCACATTCACTCCGAGAGGATTCAGCACAACGCCTTTTACATCTTCCATCAGCAATTCTGCGATCTTTTCCCCCGGAACAACTGCCGATCTGACCGGTCTTCCTTTCGTGAACTTCTGAAATTCCAGCACATCCGTAAAAACAGGCTGATACAGCGAACCGTCTTTTTGCTTCAGTATCGGAATCTGACCGTTCTCTTCAACAGGAATCAAAAACGTTCCCTTTCCGTAATGAGCCAAAAGTTCTTCCTGAAGTTCTTTTAATTCTTCCGTCATCTGCGGCTGCTCCTGTTTTCTAAGTTCCTGCATAAAATAAGCCGCCGTCAGATGGAGCGCCGGGTTTTCCACGATCTGCTTTCCTTCCGGAAGTTCCTTCGGTATATTTCTCGTTACCAGATCTGAAAGCTGAACTGTAATTTCCATATCTGTTCCGCTGTTGACCGCCAGTGCGTTTACTCCCATTATATAAAGACTTGTGAAAAAAGGAAGCAGCTGCTCTTTCGCAAGCTTTGCCACAGCGCTTACATATTTTTCATCAAGAAGCTTACGCGCCTTGTCTTTTGCATCTTCCATCTGATAATAAAGGAAGATCTCATCGTCAAATGTCTCCTCGTCACATTTTACAAACGGCATCTTTGTCGCTGCCGACATAATAACATATAATTCACCCGGATTGCGCAGAGCCGCCAATGTCTCCTGTTTTGTCACTTTTGTTTCTTTCTCGCTCATTTTCAGCTTTTCCTTTCCTGTCTTCTCTCACCTTTGTCTGTCCTGATGCATTTTGAGTGTCTGTCAATAATAATACACTATCTCTTTGATTTTATCAATTCTAACAAATATGGAACAAAAATAATGCATCCGATGATCGCTGCGGCGATCGCCGATACAAGAACCGCCCCTGCCGCTGTATCTTTCGCGATCTTCGCCAATGGTTTTTTCTCCTTAGTCACAAGATCTACCACCGCTTCCAACGCCGTATTCACAAGCTCCAGCGACAGGATCAGACCAAACAACAGCAAACAGATGCACCACTCGACAGGTTTAATATGAAGAAAAGTTCCGGCAACGGTTACCGCAATCACTGCCAGACAGTGGATCTTCATATTTCTTTCTTTACGGATTCCGGTCCGGATTCCTTCAAAAGCATACCCAAAACTTTTATTCAGAGGATTTTTTCTGTTGTTTTCGTTTCTGTTTTTTTCCATTACTTTGTACCTGATTTTATTTTCTCGAAAAAATATGTTTGATAAATACGTATAGTACGATCAAAAACGCAAGAATATATCCGATCGCCCCAAGCGCCGGAATGCCGAGTATTTTCGGACTCATATCTGTCGTACAGATAATACTTGAACTGATCAGAAGCGCCATGACCCACAAACCCATAACAATGTTTCTTACAAGTCTGCGCAGCAGAAAGGCAAGATCATCCGATGCCCGCAGATCAAGATTCACCTTTGCCTGTCCTTTTAAATATCCCGCCATCATATCAGACACCATCGACGGGATATCCAACGCCTTTCGCATCGATTTCACTGCGCTTTTTCCGCTGCTTTTCAATTCTTTTTTCCAGTCAAAATTACGGAAAAAATCTCCCGAAATACGGGCGGCGGCAATTTCCGCCATATTAATATCAGGCGCGATCGCTGCCAGAACTCCTTCCATATGGGTCAGGCCTCTCGCCAAAAGCGTCAGCCCGTGAGGCATTCTGATCTTATTGACTTTCATCACATCCATCAGATCAACCGTAACTTCCCCGACATTGATCTTGCCCATATCTTCATGACCGTACTTCAACATCAGTCCTTCGATACCTTCGTATAATTTTCTCTGATCCGGACGCTCTTTAAATTCTCCCAGACCGAGCACTGCCTGCCGGATCAAACCGATATCGTTTAAAGCGATCCCTTCGATTGCCTTGCCAAGCATCTCTCTGTCACGCTCCGTAAGCCGCCACATCATTCCCATATCGATCCATACGATCTTGCCGTCTCGTATCTTTACATTTCCCGAATGAGGATCTGCATGAAAAAATCCGTCGTCCATCACCTGTTTAATGTAGTTATCGACAAGTTTGCTGCCGATCTCCTTAAGGTCATATCCCTCTTCCTTCAGCCGCTCCTTATCGTCTACCGCACATCCATCGATGTATTCCATAACAAGTACATGGACAGTCGTATACTGCTGATATAATTTCGGTGTTCCGACAAAATGAACGTCTTTGTTTCTCCTTGCGAACTCTTCCATATTAGATGCTTCTGTAAGAAAGTTCATCTCGTCTCTTGTCACAGTCCACAATTCGTCTAAAACGAGATCAAAATCAGCCATATTTTTCAAACTGACAGGCGGCATTAATTTGATCGCTTTGCGAAGAAGCTCAATATCCCTTGCCATCTTTTCATAAATTCCCCTGCGCTGGACTTTTACGACAACTTCTTCTCCGCTTTTTAACGTGGCGCGATGCACCTGCGCGATCGACGCCGCCCCCTGACAGGATTCATCTATATGGGAGAAAACTCTTCTCCACGACCGCCCGTAAGATTCTTCTATGACCGATAAAACTTCCTCAAACGGCATCGGTTTTACATCTGAACAAAGCTGCATCAGCTCATCGCAATAACGCTTCGGTAAAATATCAGAATGCATCGCCATGATCTGACCGAGTTTAATAAATGTCGGTCCGAGATCTTCTATGATTTCCCGAAGCTTTAAAGGCGTCACTCCCTTTGTAATACTATGTTTGCGGAGCACAGCCACAATTTCCTTCAGCCTTGAATTATATTCCATCGGTTCTATACTGCTCATAATTATGCTTCATCCGGCGCAGTTTCGCTCGCTTCTTCTTTTTTCAGGATCTGCTCTTTCAAAGCGGCAATCTGCTCCGGCGTCATCTTATCAAGAAGATCCGAAAGTTCCTCTGCCGATGCCGGTTTCAGCGCATTCACCTTCTCTTTTACTGTCTTTTTCACATTGTGCTTTAACTCTTCATTCAGCACTTTTCCCTGCTCTACTGTCAGTTCTCCCTTTTCTACCATTTCATCAAGAAGATCTTTTGACTTTTCGGCAGTAACGGCAACTGCTCCGATCCCTGCCAGAAAGATCTTTTTCAAATTATCACTGAGTTTATCCATAATAGCCTTCAGCTCCTTTCAGCCGGCCTACATTTCGTACGCCTCTGTGCTTTGATACTACGTTTATTGTTCTGCCTTACTCTATCTTTTTATTCTTCTTATTATTCTTATTATTCTGTTGTTTTATCAGACTCGCCCGAACCGTATTTCTCTTTATAGCGGTCGATGCATTCTTCGATGATCTTTACTGCGCCAAGCGCGCCTTCAAACTCGTCCACCGCCGTTCTCTTACCTTCCAGATCTTTGTATACGGTAAAGAAATGTTTGATCTCTTCAAAAATATGTTTTGGAAGCTCGGAAATATCCGTATACGCCTCATATGTAGGATCTGCCCACGGAATCGCTATGATCTTCTCATCTCCCGCTCCTCCGTCTGTCATCTTCATAACGCCGATCGGATAACATCTTACAAGAGTCAAAGGCTCAAGCGGCTCTGAACACATCACGAGCACATCGAGCGGATCGCCGTCGTCTCCGAGGGTTCTCGGGATAAATCCGTAATTCATCGGATAATGCGTTGACGTATACAAGATTCGGTCAAGGTTGATATACCCTGTTTCTTTATCTAATTCGTATTTTTTCTTGCTTCCTTTTGAAATCTCGATCACCGAGATAAAATCTGTCGGAAAAATCCTTTCCTCACTGATATCATGCCATATACTTCCCATACTAACCTCCTCACTATTCCCGCATATCAGACGCGCCGTGTTCTTACAGATCCTGTCCGGCTATTTGCTCTGCGGAAACGTCCTGTTTAAATTCATAATATGATTTTACCTCTTTCCGTTGATTCCGTCCAGTATTATATCTCCGTCTTGATAGCGAATCTGAAACAATTCTTCTTTTTCCCCTATCTCTTCCCTTCTTAAATAAACATGAAAGCGAACCAAATCAATATCTTCTCCTAAATCTACCGAAAACTTCGTTGTGCGAAATGAGTTTTCTTCGTATTTTTGAACAACTTTTTCCGCAAATGCTTCTGCATCTTTGATTTCATCACAATTCGCCGCAACGGTCAGATCATACACATTATTTTCACATCGGCTCGCCACAACATCCGGTTCGTTTCCCTCCTGCATCTGCGCGTGACGCATCACCCATATCACAATACACAAAACTGCCGCCGCGCAAAAAATCAACGCCGGAATTTTTCCTGCCGTACCCCTGCATCTTCTCTGATCTCTTTTTCGCTTCACTTTGCATCACCTGTCTTTTTCGTCAATATTTGTATCACTTTTACAACCGATTATATAATCTGTTTTTGCCGGAATCAAGAAAATCGGTTGAAAATATGAGACATTTTTATAACAGATGATTTTCACATATAAAAAAGACACCCCACTTCCTGTGAGATGTCTTCTCTTCTATTCTATTCCATTTCTCTGTACTGCTGTGCGATATTCAATGCGTGATCGCCCATTCTTTCAAAATCTGTCAGTATTTCAGAAAAGACGATACCGCTTTGCGGCTTACATTTTCCTTTTTTCAGACGCTGCATCTGCTTTTTAAAATACTTATCCCGCATATCGTCCGTTTTCTGCTCTATGATAACTGCCTGACTTAGTATCCGTTCTACATTTTCGGAAGTTACTTCTTTCAGATTATCAAGCGCCGCAATACACTGCGCTTTCATCTCATTGAGTTCTTCTTTAACCGTATCCGAAAAATCAATCTCCCATTTTCTCATATCGTCGCCATATTCCGCAAGATTGACAGCATGATCTCCGATCCGTTCCAGATTGCTTATAATCGCATAATATCCGTTGATCTTTCTCGAATCTGACATATTCATCTCGCTTGCCATAAGTGAAACGATATATTCGGATATGCCTTTATTGAGGAAATCAATATATTCTTCTCTCTCAGACACTTTTTTGCGAAGTTTCTCATCATATTGAACAAGCGAGTCAAACGAGTCGCTTATATTTTTCGCCACCATATCTCTCATTCTGTTAACTTCATCACGAACCTGTGACACTGCCACCGCGCTGTGTCCGATCGCATAGGAAGATTCAAACGGACGGATATATTTCAGGCGAAGGTCTTCATCGTCTGCCTTTTTGCTGTCCGGAAGAATGCGAACCGCTATATTCGCCATATGTGTTCCAAACGGAAGAAGCAGCAGTGTCGTCACGATATTAAAGACTGTATGGGCATTTGCGATCTGCGCCACCGGATCTCCGGGCGTCATCGCTTCGATCCATGTCACATACGGCGTCACAAGACAGATCACCGTAAATAATACCGTGCCGATTATATTAAATAACAGATGGATAACCGTCGTACGCTTTGCATTTACCTTCATTCCGATCGATGCCAAAACTGCCGTGATACATGTTCCGATGTTTTGTCCGAACAAAACGAACACCGCGCTTGAGAGCGGGATCATACCGGTAGACGCAAGCGCCTGCAAAATACCGACCGATGCAGAAGATGACTGGATCACTGCCGTAAAAAGCGCGCCTACCAAAATACCGAGAAGCGGATTGTCGAACTTCGTCATCAGACTGATAAACGCTTCCGACTCTTTCAAAGGCGACATTGCCGCCCCCATCATATCCATTCCCATAAAAAGAATACCAAGTCCGGCAAAAATACTGCTGATATGATGTACCTTTTCACTTTTGATAAACATGATCGCTCCTACGCCTGCGATCGCAAAAAGCGGAGCGATCGCTCCGATATCAAGAGCAATGAGCTGACCTGTAATCGTCGTTCCGATATTGGCTCCCATGATCACCCATACCGCCTGTTTTAATGTCATCAATCCTGAATTTACAAACCCTACTACCATGACCGTCGTTGCAGAAGACGACTGAATGACCGCTGTGATGGCTGCTCCGACAAGCACACCTTTTACACGGTTCGATGTCAGTTTTTCAAGGATCGACTTCATCCGGTTGCCGGCTGCTGCTTCCAATCCCGTGCTCATCATCTGCATTCCGTATAAAAACAATGCAAGACCGCCGAGCAAAGCAAGTACGTCTGTTATTCCCATTCCATTTTTCTCCTTTTGTAAATCGTCTTATTTTTTCTATATTCTGTTTTTCTTTATACACACGTCTGCTTCGACGCGCTTTTTTAAATTAACATCCGCCAACCGGTATGTCAATTCCATTTTACCCTTTCCCTACATTTTCCTAACACTTTCTTAACGCTGCCTTAACAGACCGCTCATTGCCGATAATATAAAGCTGCGCGGTGAGGACGATCCGGAATCGCTTCAACGCACAGCCTTGACAAAATGCTTTTTAGGTTTTTATTCCACACTTTTCAGTGATTCGACCATATTGATCTTTTTAAGTTTAAAATACATCGCTCCGTTTACGATCATAGAGAACGCAACCGTCAAAAGAAAACTGTATACAAAACTGCTCATATCGATATTTCTGCCAAACATAACCGTATCTATCTCGACAGTGACAATGATAAAGCGATGAAGTATCTTTCCGAGAGCGACGCCGAAAAGAGCGCCTAAAACCGTAAGTACGATATTTTCCCGATATACATACGCCGAAACTTCATTCGGATAAAATCCTAAAACTTTCAGCGTTGCCAGTTCTCTCTTTCGCTCTGTAATATTAATGTTGTTCAGATTATACAAAACGACAAATGCCAGCATTCCTGCCGATATTGTCAGAACAACGATCACAATGTCAAGCGCTCCCAACATATCGTCTACCTGTTGTTTCAAATCAGTCGTATAGCTCACACTCAACGCTCCCGGAAGCTGAAGAATATCTTCGCCGACACTTTGCGCTTCTTTTGTCGTTCCTGAAACCGTCTTATAGAAAACGGCATTGTACTCCGGTTTTTCGTTATAAACAGCCTCATACGCATCTGCCGTCATGTACAGGTAATGTCCCATATAATTTTCGCAGACAGCTTTGATCTTGACCTTGAGATCTCCTTTCTCTTCATCACGGATCGTAATCATGTCTCCTGCCTGTACTTCCAGTTCCTTCGCGATTTTTTCTGTCAAAACAACTTCTTTTTCATCCAGAGAATATCTTCTATCCGTCGTCCTTTCTTTCAAAGTCACAAACTCCGGGAATTGCTTTTTATCTTTCGGCACATCCAGATAGACATCGTGCCATTTACTTCCGTTTCCGATTGTAATCTGAGTCAGTATGCCTTCCATCGCATCGTCTACTTCTGTTTCTTTTCCAAGCATCTGCGCGACTTCACCTTTTTCTTTTTCCGAAGCGCCTTCCGCCATAATGACCGTTCCGTCATATCGCTGAATCTCGCCGTACTGAATATCGACAACCGCAAAGATCGAATCTTTCAAACCGAACCCTACGATCATCAGTCCCATACATCCTCCGATGCCGAAAATCGTCATAAAAAACCGTTTCTTATATCTGACAAGATTACGCACGCTTGCTTTCCAGGAAAAATTCAGCCGCTTCCACAAAAATGTAATCTTCTCAAAAACGACTCTCTGACCCTGCTTCGGCGTCGGCGGACGCATCAGTTGGGCCGCCTGTTCGCGCAGTTCCTTATAACATGCCAGTATCGTCGCCGCCAATGTACAAAACAGCGCCGTTCCCGCCGCTCCTATCCCGTACATCACATTATACGGTATGAGCAGTTCATTCATGTGTTTATACATTATCCCGTATGCATTGATGATAATATACGGAAATATCTTCTCCCCGGTAAAAATACCGGCCGCGCTTCCAAGAAGGGTCGCCAGAAACGCATATCCCAAATATTTCCCTGCTATCGAATGTCTCGCGTATCCAAGCGCTTTTAATGTTCTACCATACGGGTCATCGTCGTAAGACTGATCAGTGCCGCCACTAGGAAAAATATCACCGGGAACACTTCGCCGATCGCTTTCATTCGGTCCGCATTATCACCGTATCCCGAATAATCCGGAAGGTCATTTCGGTCATAAATGTACCATTTCGGCTTTTCCAGTTCTGCAACTTCCGCTTTCGCATCAGCCAGCTCTGCCTGCGCTTCCGCTATCTTTTGCTCGCCTTCGGCGATCTCGGCGTTTGCCTCTGCTTCACCTGCATAATACTCTTCCCATCCGGAAGCAATCTCCTGCTCGCCGGATATGATCCCGGCTTCCGCGCCTGCGATCTGCTGCCTTGCCGCCTCAAGCTGTGCATACCCGTTATCAATCTGCCCTTGCGCATATTGAAGCTGAGCTCTCGTCTGATCGATCTGCGCCTGTGCCTCGACCACAGCTGCGTCTCCGATCTGGATCTGCATGCTCATCTGCTCCAACGCCGCAAGCGTTTCTTCGTCTGTCATTCCGCTTTCTTTCAAAGCCTCATACTGCGCTTTCACCGCATTTAATTGTTCAATCTGCTGATTCAACTGCACAATTCCCTGATCAAGCGCCGCTGTTCCGTTCTGAACTTCTGTCTGCTTCTGTGCCAAGGTCTGCTCTGTTGCGGCAACCTCCGCTTTGGAGTTCTCCAACTGCACTTTCCCACTATCGATCTGTGCCTGCGCGTTTTCCAGTTTCTGCCTTGCATCCGCCAGCTTTGCCGCCGCTTCCGCTTTCCCGTTTTCCAGCTTCGTCTGTGCATCTGTTACTTCGGCTTCCGCCTCCGCAATTTTCCCGTTCGCCTCATCGACAATTTCCGTATACCGGGCTTTTTGTCTCTGCTCCTTGATCTTCTCAATATTTTCTTTTGCTTTCGCGACCGTATCTTCATATTCCGAAGTAAATGCCGTCAATTCTTTTGCTCCTGCCGCCTGAATACAAATCTCTGTATAGACGTCCATTGCAAAGCTTTCTTCCTGTACATATACAAACGCCCGCACACTTCCGTTTCCGATTGTCGTACTGCCCCGCTGAAAAGCAATATACTCCGGACTGCTCACTGTACCTGTGATCCGAAACGTATCCGTTTTCAAAGAATCTGTAACCTCGGCATCCGTACCGCTTGAAAACGTGATCGTATCTCCGATCTTCAGTTTGCTTTTTTCCATGTAATCCACATCAACGACACATTCATTTTCCTTATTCGGAAGCCTGCCGTCCTCAAGCTGTATCTCATTCATCGTCGGAAGCATAGACATGACATGAACAACGATTTGATTATCACCGTCTGCCAAAAGAGCGTCCACAGAATACCGGCCTTCCACATGCCCGATCCCTTCTGCTTTTGAAGCCGCCTTTACGTCATCTCCCGTCAATCCCATCGTACTGATGATCCTAAGATCCATCATATTCTTATTATCAAAATACGCGTCTCCCGAATAACGCATATCCGGCTCCGAGGCACGTATTCCCGAAAAGAAGGCACATCCGATCGCAACGATGAAAAAGATGGAAAGGAAACGCCCGAGGCTGCGTCTGATCTCCATATAAAAATCTTTTCTCAGCGCACGTTTTTTCATTCACACCGCCTGCCATTTCCATTTCTTATTTTTATCCGAACTACCACTCGATCTCATCGATCGACATCGGGTTTTCATTTGTTTCCATATGAGACACCTGCCCGTTCTTAAGATGAATCAATCTGTCTGCCATAGGTGCAAGAGCCTGATTATGGGTAATCACGATCACTGTCATCCCCCGTTCCCGGCACATGTTTTGTAAAAGCTTCAAAATTGCCTTTCCCGTATTATAATCAAGCGCTCCTGTCGGCTCGTCGCAAAGGAGCAGCTTCGGGTTCTTCGCAAGAGCGCGGGCAATCGAAACACGCTGCTGCTCGCCTCCGGAAAGCTGCGCCGGAAAATTATCCAATCTGTCGCCAAGCCCTACATCTTCCAATACCTTTTTTGCATCAAGAGGATCTTTACATATCTGAAGCGCAAGCTCTACATTTTCAAGCGCGGTCAGATTCGGGATCAGATTGTAAAACTGAAATACGAATCCGATATCATCCCTGCGGTATCCGGTCAACTGTCGGGAATCATACGCCGTAATATCTTTTCCGTCCACTGTCAGCGTTCCGCCTGTCGCGGTATCCATGCCGCCTAAAATATTAAGCACCGTCGTTTTTCCCGCGCCGCTTGGTCCGACAATTACAACAAACTCTCCTTTTTTGATAGAGAAATTAATATTGTCTGCTGCCCGGATCTCCACTTCTCCCATATGATAAACTTTCGTGATATCCTTTAATTTGACAAATTCCTCCATCCTGTCACCTCTTTCATCCCATATGTTTTCCTCATTCGATTTTCATCGCACGCTATTTAATTTTGCCGAATATCTAAATAATACAAGCCCAACTAAAAACATCACGGAAAGTGCGCTGACAGCAATATTGATGCTCCCCGTCATCTGACTGATAAAAGATACGAGCGCCGTTCCGATAACCGATGCGCCTTTGCCGCAAATGTCATAAATGCCGAAATATTCTCCCGACTTCTCCGCCGGTATGATCTTCGCAAAATATGATCTTGAAAGCGCCTGTATCGTTCCCTGGAACATTCCCACAAGAACTGCGAGCATCCAGAAATCAAACTGAGTATCCAGCCAATATGCATACACTGCAATTCCAAAATATGCCATGATACAGACAGTAATGATCTTCTCCGGAGAAACTTTCTTTACGATCCTTCCGAAAATAAGTACAGACGGAAACGCAACGATCTGTGTCACAAGAAGGGCGAGCAAAAGTCCCGTGCTGTCCAATCCAAGAGCCTGTCCGTACGCTGTCGCCATATCAATAACGGTATACACACCGTCAATATAAAAGAAAAACGCAAGTAAAAATACAAAACTACTAAAAACCATTTTATTTAAACGCCTTTTCTATAATTTCTTTTGCCTGATCCGAATCCCCGGACACACACAGAACCACATACTGATTTTTCTGCTCCAGCACCGCATTTCCAATCCGTTTTGTCTCTTCCGGCACATAATCCTGGAAAGAATCCGCCTGATCATCAAGATATTTCTGGACATCTTCCATGGTTTCTTTTGCCTGATTTGAATCTTTTGCGGTAAAAACACCTAC
>OFMX01002285.1_pt1 | contig 11683 bp, 7 predicted proteins | sample 1541901 | NCBI WGS metagenome assembly OFMX01 (sample SAMN04209222, study PRJEB22552) | human gut metagenome | biome: gut; material: feces | host: Homo sapiens | place: USA: Oklahoma | reverse complement strand
GGGTTCACGGGATCGACAACGACCCCTACCATCTGGTGCTGCTGTGCGAAAACCGCAAGGGATACGAAAACCTATGCTATCTGGTGTCGGAAGCCTTTATTCACGGCTTTTACGGCAAGCCCAGAATCGATTTGAAACTGCTGGAGCAGCACCACGAGGGGCTGATCGCCCTGTCCGCGTGCCTTGCCGGTGCAATCCCCCAGTATCTGATGGAAGAAGATTACGATTCCGCGATGGAATACGCAAAAAAGATGAGCGGCATTTTCGGGGAGGGGAATTTCTTCCTGGAATTGCAGGATCACGGCATTCCGGAGCAGCGGCCGGTGAATCAGGGCGTCCGGCGCCTTGCCCGGGAGCTGGGACTGCCGTTGGTAGTGACCAACGACGCCCACTATCTGCGCAAAGAGGACGCGGAAATGCAGGACGTCCTGCTGTGCATCCAGACCGGCAAGACCGTGGACGACACCAATAGGATGAAATTCCAGACCCAGGAATTCTACCTCAAAAGCGAGGACGAGCTGAAAGCCCTGTTCCCCGGCTGCGAGGAAGCCTTTGAGAACACCGTCCGCATTGCCGAGCGGTGCAATCTGGACTTTACCTTCCACGAATACCATCTGCCCTCCTACCCGGTGCCGGAGGGGTATACGGACGAGGAATATTTCCGCAAGCTCTGCGCCGAGGGCTTTGCAGAGCGGTATCCCGATGCGCCGGAAGCTTACCGGAAGCGGCTGGAGTATGAGATCGGCGTCATCAGTCGGATGGGTTATGTAAACTACTATCTCATCGTCTGGGACTTCATTCACTATGCCAAGGTCAACGGCATTCCCGTGGGGCCGGGGCGCGGCTCCGGCGCGGCTTCCATTGTGGCATACTGTATGCACATCACGGAAATTGACCCCATGAAATATAACCTCATTTTCGAGCGGTTTCTCAACCCGGAACGGGTGAGTATGCCGGATTTCGATACGGATTTCAGCCCGGAACGCCGGGGCGAGGTCATGGAATACGTCATGGAGAAATACGGTGCGGATCACGTCGCCCAGATCGTCACCTTCGGCACCATGGCCGCCCGGGGTGCCATCCGGGACGTAGGCCGGGCGCTGAACTTCTCCTACGCGGAGACGGATGTGGTGGCCAAGCTGGTACCCACCATGCCGCTGCACCTGACGCTGGCGGAGGCCATGAAGATCTCCCCCAAGCTCAAGGAAATGTACGACGGCGACCAGCGGGTGAAAACGCTGATTGACACGGCCATGCGCCTGGAGGGAATGCCCCGGAACACGTCCACCCACGCCGCGGGCGTGGTGATTACGGCGAAGCCGGTCAATACCTACGTCCCCCTGTCCCGGAACGACGATACCGTGGTCACCCAGTACACCATGACCACCATCGAAGAGCTGGGTCTGCTGAAAATGGACTTTTTGGGTCTGCGGAACCTGTCGGTGATTCAGGATGCGGAAGCGCTGGCGCAGCAGGAAGACCCTGACTTTCAGATTGCAAAAGCACCGGATAACGACCCGGAGACCTTCGCCATGCTGGCCGAGGGCAAGACGCAAGGCGTTTTTCAGATGGAATCCACCGGCATGACCGGGGTGTGCGTCAGCATGAAGCCCACCTCCATCGAAGATCTGACGGCCATTGTGGCACTGTACCGCCCCGGTCCTATGGAATCCATTCCCAAGTTCGTTGAAAATAAGTTCAACCCCGGAAAAGTGACCTACAAAACGCCCCTTTTGGAGCCGATTCTGAAGGTGACCTATGGCTGCATCGTCTATCAGGAGCAGGTCATCGAGATTTTCAGAACGTTGGGCGGCTACTCCATGGGACAGGCGGATAACATCCGTCGGGCAATTTCCAAGAAAAAGCAGAAGATTATCGACGCCGAGCGGAAGACCTTCGTTTACGGCGACCGGCAGCAGAAAATTGACGGCTGTATCGCCCGGGGCGTACCCGAGGCGGTGGCGCAGTCGATTTACGACGAAATTGTAGATTTCGCCAACTACGCCTTCAATAAGGCGCACGCGGTGTGCTACGCCGTGGTCGCCTACCAGACGGCCTACCTCAAGTGCCATTATCCCAGACAGTACATGGCGGCGCTGATGACCTCCGTTCTGGATTCCGCTACCAAAATTTCCGGCTACATCGCCGAATGCCGGGAGCTGGGGATACCGGTTCTCCCACCGGACATCAACCATTCCGAGGACTACTTCACTGTTGAGGGCGACGCCATCCGCTTCGGCCTCGGCGCGGTGAAAAACGTAGGCCGGGGACTCATCCGTTCCATGGCGGCCAAACGGGCAGAGGCCGGCGCTTTCCGCTCTCTGGAGGATTTTCTGGAACGGATGGGGGAGGGCGAGCTGAACAAGCGCGCCGTGGAGAATTTCATCAAATGCGGCGCCATGGACTGCTTCGGCTATCACCGCAGTGAGCTTCTGGCGGTGTACGACCAGATGATGGACAGCGTGTCCGCCTCCCGGAAGAAGAACCTGGAAGGGCAGATGGGGCTGTTTGCCATGCTGGACGAGGACGACGAAGCGGGCAAGGTGCCGATCCCCAAGCTCAAGGAGCTTAGTAAGGCAGAACTGCTCGCCATGGAGAAGGAGACCACCGGCGTCTACATTTCCGGTCATCCCATGGACGATTATCGGCCGTATCTGCGCAACACCCACGTGGTACACATCGGCAGTCTCATGGAGGAGGACAATGGCTTCCAGGACGACCAGATCATCAGCGTGGCGGGCATCGTCCAGACCGTGAAAATGAAGACCACCCGGAACAATTCTATGATGGCGTATGTCACGGTAGAAGACGATACGGCGTCCATCGAGATGCTGGCGTTCTCCAATGTGCTGGATCAATACGGGGGCTATCTCCGGGAAAACAGCGCCGTGGTCATCACCGGGCGGCTGTCCCTCCGGGACGACAAGGAGCCGCAGATCGTCATTAACCGCGCCCGTCCCATCTCGGACTATGCCGACGGCAGCGCGCCGCCGGAGCGGCCGCAGCAGACGGACAAGAGCGGCACGCTGTATCTCCGCCTGCCCGGGGAGGAAGGGACGCTGTATCCCAAAATCCGGTGCATCCTGAATATGTTCCCCGGGGACAGCACTGCGGTGCTTTTCTTTGCGGACACGGGACGACGCCGGGGTACCCGGTGCTGCATCCGGGAGAATATGCTTACTGAGCTGAAAAATGTGCTTGGAGAAGCGAATGTTGTGCTGAAATAGCTTTTCTTTTAGAACATATTGTGGTATAATAATCAATCAAGAGGAGTTGATGCCGTGAAAAAGCGAATATGGCTGCTTCCGCTGCTCATCCTCACGTCGGTTTTGCTGACCGGCTGCGCCTTGCAGACGGTGAATGAAATGTATGCGCTGCCAAAGCGGTCGAAGGAGTACGACAGCCTGCAGTCCGCCATCGATTCCGCCATGTACGGCCTGAGCTATTCCGCGCCGGTCTCCGGGGAAAACCAGCAGACGGTGCAGATGGCCGATCTGGACGGCGACGGCGTGGAGGAATATATCGTATTTGCCCAGGGAAGCTCTGCCAACCCTTTGCAGGTGCTGATTTTCCGGCAGGAGGACGGCACGTGCCGCCTGATGGAGGTCATTCAGAGCAACGGCTCCGCCTTTGAGCAGGTGGAATACGTGCAGATGGACGACGCCCCTGGCTACGAGCTGGTGGTTGGGCGGCAGCTCAGTGACCAGGTGCTGCGCAGTGTGTCGGTGTACTCCTTTTCCGGCGGCAGTGCTGAGCAGCTGATGATGGTGGGCTACTCCAAATTTATCACCTGCGACCTGGACGACGACGGGTGCAGTGAGCTGATGGTCATTCTCCCCGGCGAATCGGAAACCGGGACAGGCTCTGCGGTGCTGTACCGCGTGCAGGACGGCAGCATTGAACGCTCGGTGGAGGTCAACGTGTCGGAGAATGCATCCCATATCCGGCGGATCACGGAGGGACGGCTGCTGGGCGGAACCCCTGCGGTATTCGTCGCCAGCGCGGTAAACGAAAGCGCCATTGTGACGGACGTTTTCGCCTGGCGGAACGATCGTTTTTCCAATATTTCCTATTCCCGGGATTCGGACACCAGCGTCCAGACCCTGCGAAATTACTATGTATACGCCGAAGACATTGACGGCGACGGCGTGATGGAGCTTCCCAGCCTGATTACCATGAAGCGCATTTCTCCGGAACATGAGGGGAAGCAGAAGTTTCTCATCCGCTGGTTCGCCATGGATTTGGAGGGCAGGGAGATGGACAAGCTCTTTACCTTCCACAATTATTTGGGCGGCTGGTACATGCAGCTGGCGAGCAGCTGGGCGGCGCGGGTATCGGTAGATCAGGACGGCGGACGGTATACGTTCTACGTGTGGGACGAGGACTACCGGCAGGCATTGGATGTGTTTTCCATTTATGTTCTGACCGGCGGAAGCCGGGAGGAGGACGCCACGGTGGACGGCCGGTTTGCCTTCTATCGGGCAGAAGGCGTGGTTTACGCCGCAAAGCTGGAGGCCAATGCGGCCGAATTCGGCATTACGGAGAATCAACTTATCAACAGCTTCCATCTGATTCAGCAGGATTGGAAAACGGGAGAGACTTGAGGGGTGTCATATGAAAAAAGTACTGATTATGGAAGATGAACTGAATATCCGAAGCTTTGTGGTGATCAACCTGAAGCGGGCAGGGTACGACGCCATCGAGGCGGGGAACGGCCAGGAGGCGCTGGACGCCATTGCCGAGACCCCGGACATCGGCGTTGCCATCCTGGATATTATGGTGCCGGGGGATATGGACGGCTTCGAGGTTTGCCGCCGCATCCGTGCCAGCAACAAGCAGATGGGCATTATCATGCTCACCGCCCGCACGCAGGAGATGGACAAGGTCACCGGCCTGATGACCGGCGCGGACGACTATGTCACCAAGCCCTTTTCTCCCGCGGAGCTGACTGCCCGGATTGACGCGCTGTACCGCCGTATCGGCGGCGACAGCTCAGCAAGCTCCGAGCTGCTGACCCAGGGACCCTTCGTGATGAACACCCGCAACCATACCCTGGAAAAGAATGGGAACCGTATCCGCCTGACCCAGGTGGAGTACGCGATCCTGAAGCTGTTTATGCAGAATCCGGGCAGGGCGCTTTCCCGGGAGGACATTCTCTCCGCCGTCTGGGGACGGGATTACGAGGGCGAGCTGAAAATCGTGGACGTGAACATCCGCCGCCTTCGCCTGAAAATCGAGGACGATACCTCCAATCCCACCTATATCACCACGGTCTGGGGTCTGGGCTACAAGTGGGGCGCCTAACCCGGAATGAACATGAACTCCATGAAAAAGACGGGCGGCCTGCGAAAACGCTGGCTGCTGAACACCGTCGGCGTTGTCTTCGCCCTGGGGCTGGTGTGCGTGATGGCGGTAACGGCGTCCTACGCCACCTACTACTACTCCAACATGCAGTCTGACATGGAAAACCGGGCGAAAACCACTACGGATTTTTTTGCCGACTATATCAATCAGGACTACGGTGACTACTACCAGTCCTGTATCACCTATGCCAAGACCTTTGAGGACAAGGGCAAAATTGAGCTGCAATTTATCAACAATCAGGGCAGTCTCGTGGCGTCCTCCTACGGCCCCTGGGCGGGGCCGTCTCCCAGTACGTCGGATATCTGGGACGCCATCAGCATCCGGGACAAAAGCTCCTACATCGGCCGCGACCCGAACACCGGGGAACGCATCATGGCGGTTTCCTGCCCCATGATCTATTCCAACGGCGAGGTCATCGGTGTGCTGCGCTACGTGACCTCCACCCGGCTGGTGAACAGGCAGATCGTTCTGGTGTGCTTGGTTTGCTGCTTTGTGCTGACGGTGGTGCTGGCGGTGGTGTTGCTCAGCAGCGGCTACTGCATCCGCTCCATCTTAAATCCTGTGGCGGAGATCACGGAAAAAGCCCAGAGAATCGCCTCCGGCAGCTACGGCGTCCAGATTCAGACGCCCTTCAAGGATGAGATCGGCGATCTGGCGGACACCATCAACGAAATGTCCACGAAAATCGCCCAGAACGAAAAAATGCAGGCGGAGTTCGTCTCCCAGTTGTCCCATGAGCTGCGCACCCCGCTGACCGTTATCAACGGATGGAGCGAGACGCTGCTGGCCGGAGACGACCTGAACGACGACACCCGGCAGGGAATGAAGATCATTTCCAGCGAGGCCAAGCGCCTGACGGAGATGGTTATGGACTTGCTGGACTTCACTCGGATGCAGGACGGACGCATGACCCTGGCCGTGGAAATGACGGACATCCGGGGGGAATTCGAGGACACGGTGTATATGTACGGCAGCCGCCTTGCACAGGACGGCATTCAGCTGGTATACCTGGACAACGACGAGGACATCCCGGAAATTCCCTGCGACCCCCAGCGGATGCGGCAGGTATTTTTGAACCTGCTGGACAACGCCGCCAAGCACGGCGGCTCCGGCAAGCGGATCGAGGCGTCCATGTCCTTTGACGGCGAAAACGTGATCGTCTATATCCGGGACTTTGGCCCCGGCATTCCGGAGGACGAGCTGCCGCTGGTGAAGAAAAAATTCTACAAAGGCAGCTCCAGCGTCCGGGGCACGGGCATTGGCCTTGCGGTGTGCGACGAGATTGTGGAAATGCACGGCGGCACGCTGACGCTGGAAAACGCCGAGGGCGGCGGCACGCTGGTGACCATCCGTCTTCCGGCGGAACATTGAGGAGAAACCATGGCAAACAAAGAAACCGAAAACTGTGAAAAATTCAAAACCATGATCGGCGGTCAGGCGCTGATCGAGGGCATCATGATGCGGGGGCCTGAAAAGGACGCCATCGTCATCCGTGGTAAGGACGGGTTGACCGTGGAGGTTTCCCCCCGAAAGCTGAACCCGCCCGGCTCCTGGAAAACCTGGCCGTTTATCCGGGGCATTTTCAACTTTTTTGACGCGCAGATCGTGGGCGTGAAGGCACTTCTGCGGTCTGCCGACCTGGCTCCCGACGAAATGCAGGAGGAGCCGTCCAAATTTGATAAGTGGCTGGAAAAGAAGCTGGGAAGCGAAGCCTTCCAGAAGGCCATCGTGGGCATTGCCGTGGCCATGGGGCTGCTGCTTTCCATCGGCCTGTTTTTCCTGCTGCCTATGGTCATCAGCGGATTTTTTGACAAGATCATTACCGGCACGCTGCTCCTAAACCTGGTGGAGGGCATCATCCGCATGGTGATTTTCATGGCCTATATGATTCTGGTGTCCAAAATGCCCGACATGAAGCGGGTGTTTTCCTACCACGGCGCGGAGCATAAGACCATTCGCTGCTATGAGGCGAGACTGCCCCTGACGGTGGAAAACGTGCGGAAAATGACCCGGCTGCACCCCCGGTGCGGCACCAGCTTCCTGCTGGTGGTCATGGTAATCTCTATTCTGGTGTTTTCCGTTGCGTCGTCGGCGCTGCTGGCGATTTTCCCGGGGCTGGAAGCCATTCGCGGCACCTTCGGCTACCGGCTGCTGATGATTGCCTTCAAGCTGCTGCTTCTGCCGGTGGTGGTGGGTATCACCTATGAGATCAACCGCTGGTGCGGAAGAATTGACAACGCTTTTACGAGAGCGCTTTCCGCGCCGGGGATGTGGATGCAGCATTTCACCACCAACGAACCGGACGACTCCATGATCGAGGTGGGTATCGCGGCGGTACAGGCCGTGCTGCCCGAGAAGGAGGGTTCTGACCGTTGGTGAAGCAATACGGCCAGCTGTATCTGGACGCCCGCCATGCGCTGCTGGAAACCGAGGACGCCCAGACGGCGGGGATGATGGCGCGGCATCTGCTGTGCCATTTTTCCGGGAAGAGCCAGGAGGCCATTCTGGCAGACCGCGACCTGTATGCGTCGGAGCAGGTTTGCCTGGATATGAGCCGCGCCGTCCGGCGGCTGCTGGACGGGGAGCCGCTGGCCTACGTGCTGGGGGAGTGGGAGTTTTACGGCCTGCCCCTGCGGGTAACGCCGGATGTGCTGATTCCCCGGGACGATACCTGCGCCGTGGCAGAGCTCGCCATTCGCAAGGCGCTGTTTCTGGAGCAGGATCCCCGGATACTGGATTTGTGCTGCGGCTCCGGCTGCATCGGCCTTGCCATTGCCAGCCGGGTCAAGGACGCGAAGGTGACGCTGGCAGATTTGAGCATGGAAGCCCTGGCGGTCGCCAAGGAGAACACCGGCCTGAACCGTCTCGGCGGACGGGTGCGGTGCGTTCAGGCGGATGCCATGCAGAAAGCCCCGGCCTTTCTCGGGAAATACGACATGATCGTCTCCAACCCGCCCTACGTTACCGGGGCGGAAATGCAGGCGCTTCCCCACAGCGTCAAGGATTTTGAGCCGGAAATGGCGCTCTACGGCGGGGAGGACGGCCTGGACTTCTACCGCGCCATCGTGGAGAACTACACGCCCGCGCTGAAAAAGGGCGGATTTGTCTGCTTCGAGTTCGGCATGGGACAGGGAGACGATGTGTGCCGGATTCTGGAAGAAAATGGGTATGCCATTCTGGAACGAACCAGAGATTATAATGACAGAGAACGTGCCGTGCTTGCCCAGTACGGCAGGAAGGAAGATTGATTATGGCTACAAAGAAAACGGTTTATGAAGCCCCCGCCCCCGCGTCGGACAAGAAAAAGGCATTGCAGACGGCCCTTGCCCAGATCGACAAGAACTTCGGCAAGGGCACGGTCATGCGTCTGGGCGACCGCCCGGAGATGAACGTGGAGGCCATCCCCACCGGCTCTCTGGCGCTGGACGCGGCGCTGGGCATCGGCGGCGTGCCCAAGGGCAGAATCATTGAGATTTACGGCCCCGAATCCTCCGGTAAGACCACCCTGGCGCTGCACATTCTGGCAGAAGCCCAGAAGCGGGGCGGCGAGGTGGCCTTCGTGGACGCGGAACACGCCCTTGACCCCGTGTATGCCGCCGCGCTGGGCGTGGATACGGACAATCTGCTGGTGTCCCAGCCCGATACCGGCGAGCAGGCGTTGGAAATCACCGACGCGCTGGTTCGCTCCGGCGCGGTGGACGCGGTGGTCGTGGACTCCGTGGCCGCGCTGGTTCCCAAGCAGGAAATCGAGGGCGAAATGGGCGATACCTTTGTCGGCTTGCAGGCGCGTCTGATGTCACAGGCGCTGCGGAAGCTGGCAGGCACCATTGCCAAGACCAACTGTGTGGTCATCTTCATCAACCAGCTGCGCATGAAGATCGGCGTGATGTACGGCAACCCGGAGACCACCACCGGCGGCAACGCGCTGAAATTCTATTCCTCCGTCCGTCTGGACGTGCGCCGCATTGAGTCCATCAAAGAGGGAAGCAACGTCATCGGCAACAAGACCCGGGTCAAGGTGGTCAAGAACAAGGTCGCGCCGCCTTTCCGGGAGGCCGTGTTTGAAATTCTCTACGGCAAGGGCATTTCCAAGTGGGGCGAGCTGGTGGACTTGGCGGTTCAGCTGGACATTATCCAGAAGAGCGGCAGCTGGTTCTCCATGGGCGACGAGCGCATCGGTCAGGGCGCAAACTCCGTAAAGGATTACCTCATCGCCAACCCCGACATCGCCGAGAAGGTGGAAGCCGAGGTGCGGGAAAATCTGTGGAAGCTGAACAACGGCGCCCCCAAGGCTCCCGCCAAGGCCGCCGATAAGGCGGTAGCCGTCAGCGCCGACGATTTTGACGATGAAGGTTGAGTCCCTGAAAACCTCGCCCGACCGGGCAGGGCGCTATTGGGTGACCTTTGACGACGGCAGCAAAATGGGACTGTACCGCCAGACGGTGGAGGATTTCGCCCTCTATTCCGGCAAAGAGCTGGACGAGCAGGAGACGGAAGCCCTCCGCACCGCCGCCGGGCAGATGTCCGCCAAAATGCGGGCAGTTCGCATCGTCTCCGCGTCCAGCGTTTCCCGCCGGGACTTGGAAGCCCGTCTGGTGCGCAAGGGGGAAGACCCCCAACAGGCCAAAGAAGCGGTCGCCTGGATGGAAGACCTGCATCTTGTAGACGACCGGGCGACGGCGGAGCAGGTGGTGAGCAGCTGCATCTCCAAGGGCTACGGCCTTGCACGCGCCAAGCAGGCGCTCTACGAGAAGCGGATTCCCAAGGAATACTGGGACGAGGTGCTTGCGGACTATCCCGACCAGACGGAAAAAATCACGGCATTTTTGAAAAGCCGTTTGGACGCGGACTCCGACGAAAAGCAGATCAGGCGTGCCGTGGATGCGCTGATTCGCCGGGGTCACAGCTACGTCAGCGTCCGGCGTGCTTTGGACGCGCTTTCTTTTGATTCAGAAGATTTTCAGGAGGAATTCTGAATTATGGCAAATATTGGTTTTATCTCCCTCGGCTGCGCCAAGAATCAGGTGGATTGCGAGCGGATGATGTATCGGGTGCAGGAGGCGGGACATACCGTCAAGTCGGATGTGGTCGGCAGCGACGTGGTGGTCATCAACACCTGCGGCTTTATCGATTCGGCAAAATCCGAGGCAATCGACTACATTTTACAGACCGCCGCCCTGAAAGCGGAGGGACTGGTGGGCAAAATTCTGGTCACCGGCTGCCTGTCCCAGCGGTATCAGGAGGACATTCTGAAGGAAATGCCCGAGGTGGACGGCATTCTGGGTACGGGAAGCTACACGGAAATCGTCCCCGCCATTGAAAAGCTGCTGGAAGGGGAGCAGGTGGTGGACTTCGGCTCCATCGACGCCCCGGAAGTGGAAACGGGGCGCATCATGACCACGGCGGGACACTACGCCTTCATCAAAATCGCCGAGGGCTGCGACAACCACTGCGCCTACTGCGTCATCCCCTCCCTGCGGGGCAAGTACCGCAGCCGTCCCATGGATGAGCTGCTCAAGGAGGCCCGGGAGCTGGCGGACGCGGGCGTGAAGGAGCTGCTGGTCATTGCCCAGGACATCACCCGCTACGGCACGGACCTGAACGGGGAGCACCAGCTGGCAGCCCTTTTGCGGGAGCTGTGCAAGCTGGACTTCCACTGGATTCGGCTCCACTACCTGTATCCCGATGAGATCACCGATGAGCTGATCGACACCATTGCCCAGGAGCCCAAGATCGTCAAATATCTGGATATTCCCATCCAGCACTGCAACGACGGCATTTTGAAGGCCATGAACCGCCGGGACACCAAGGAGTCGCTGCTGGAGCTGTTTGCAAAGCTCCGCAGCCGCATCCCCGGTCTGGTGCTGAGGACCAGCCTCATTACGGGCCTGCCCGGCGAGGGGGAGGCGGAGCTGGAGGAGCTGTGCGACTTCCTGCGCCAAACCCGCATCGAGCGGGCCGGGGTGTTCCCCTTCTCCCCGGAGGAGGGGACCAAAGCCGCCCAGATGGACCATGTGGACACCGAGGAGGCCCGCCGCCGGGCGGAGCTGGTGGTGGACGTCCAGTCCGACATCATCGACGACTACAACGATTCCCTCCTGGGAGAGGAGCGGGAGGTCCTGTGCGAGGGCTTCGACGGGCAGATGTTCTACGGCCGCAGCTACACCGAGAGCCCGGACATCGACGGCCGCATCTGGTTCAACGCCGACAGGGAAGTGGAACCCGGCACCTTCGTGACCGTGCGCCGCACCGGCACCATGGACGGGGAGCTCACCGGGGAGCTGGTGGAATGAGATCCCCCCTGGAGGAGATCCCCGGC
>OFMX01002284.1_pt1 | contig 11689 bp, 9 predicted proteins | sample 1541901 | NCBI WGS metagenome assembly OFMX01 (sample SAMN04209222, study PRJEB22552) | human gut metagenome | biome: gut; material: feces | host: Homo sapiens | place: USA: Oklahoma | reverse complement strand
TTCAATTCGTGCGAAACGTTCGTCACAAAATCGCGTCGCATAATCTCAAAACGACGCTGCTCGCTCATATCCGAAATGAAAATCGCAAAAAGATCATCGGAGATCTGGCCGACCCGCACATGCAGATACAGCGTGTCGGAAGGACGGAACTTACCTGCCTCAATGCCTTTGCCGTCGGTGTTTTTCGCGGCCGCACGGGCGGCTCGATCCAGCGGAATCGACAATTCGCGTTCGCGCACCACGCTGTCGGTCGACACCAATCGCAGAATATCGCGGATTTCGGCAAGCGTCATCGCACTGTCCTCAACAATGCCGAAACGTTGCGCGCCCGGGGAAACGTATGTGACCGACGCCAGTGAATCGACGACGATCAACGCCTCCGGCATGACGGCGATCAGCTGGCGTTCCGTGGACTGCACGGGCACGCGCGGCCCGAACAGCGACATGTTCTTCTGCGCGCCGAACAGGCTTGGATCGTTCGGGTCGATCTCATCCTCCCCCAATTGCACGCCACGGGCACGCCCCAGCAAAAAGGCGACCACAGCGACGGCAACAACCACAATCGCCATCACCACGTGCTCCAGCGTCATACGTTAACCTTCCGATAATCCGTCATTCTTCTTCAACAGTAGCGGTTCCGGAAAGCGATTTCCGTGCGCGATTCCCTCACGCCATCGGAAGTTTCCCCGCAGTTCACTTTCGTGAGATTCGCCATACCGAAATATGAGACGGCCCGTCCAGCAACCGATGCGTTGGACGGGCCGTCTTTCATGCGCTTACATGCGCTTGACGATGTTCACCGCGATTTTCGCCGCGGTGTCGGCATATTCGGAAATGTCGAATTCCTTGAATTCCACGTAATCCGTGTCGGCATTGTCGCTCAACGCGCGGATGACCAGCACGGGCAGGCCGTTGCGCGCCGCGACATGCGCCACCGCGGCGCCTTCCATTTCGACCGCGTCCGCGCCGGTTTCGCGAATCACCTGCTCCACTTTCTTCGGATCGTCCACGAAATAGTTGCCCGTGGCGATGATGCCGGTGATGTGATGCACGCTCAGATCGGTCAGCACCTTATCGGCGACTTCGATCAGACGGTCGTCGGAGTGGAATTCCTCCACCGGCTGGTCCGCAGTGCCTGGCTTCCACTGGCCGACGAGACGCATGTCGGTGTCGAGGTAGCGCAACGTGCCGCCAAGCACCACGTCGTTGATGTGCAGATGCGTGTTGAGATTGCCTGCGATGCCGGAGAAGATCACGGCGTCAGGCTGGTCCGCGTCGATGAGATGCTGCGTGGTGGCGGCGATATTGACGGTGCCCATGCCGCCGACCGTTGCCGCAACGTTGACGCGAGTGCCCTTGTTGGTTTCGATGGTGCCGCGTGTCACGCAGACGCCGGCTTCCTCCGTTACGGTGATGTCGCTCAATGCGGATGCGATATTGGCGACTTCCTCGTCCATGGCGCCGATGATGGCGATTGTGCTCATGCGTTCGTTCCTTTCGATTGCTTCACGCTTTTCGCTCGGTTTCGCTTATTTTCGCTTCGCTCACTTCCAGCGGCGCTTGCCCACAGCTTGCGCAAGTTCGCGCAGCAACGCTTCCGTAATCTGCCAGCTCAAGCATTTGTCGGTGATGGATTGACCGTACGTGAGTTCGGCGAGCGGTGCCGGTTTTTGACTGCCACCTTCGATGAAGCTTTCCATCATGATGCCGGTGATGCCTTCCTCACCTTCGGCGATACGGCTTGCGATATTACGTACCACTTCGACTTGGCGATGTTCGTCTTTGCCGGAATTGCCGTGCGAGCAGTCCACGATCAGACCGTGTGCCGCCGCGGATTCGACCGGCATTTCCTCACGGATGAGCTTCATGGCATTCGCCACGGATTCGGCGTCATAGTTCGGGCCGCTGCTCGAACCACGCAATACCACATGGCAGTCGGGATTGCCGAGCGTTTTGACTACGGCCGCACGACCCATATGATCGATGCCGAAGAACGTATGCTGCTGTGCCGACGCAAAACACGAGTCGGTCGGCGCTTTGATGGAACCGTCGGTAGCGTTTTTGAAGCCGATCGGCATCGACATGCCCGAAGCGAGCTGGCGGTGCACCTGGCTTTCCGTATTGCGAGCGCCGATCGCACCCCAGCTGACCGCGTCGGAAATGTATTGCGGGCTGGTTGGTTCCAGGAATTCCGTGGCGGTGGCCAAACCTGCGTCCAATACGCCAAGCAGCGTACGACGGGCCAAAAGCAGGCCTTTTTTGATATTGCAGCTGCCGTCGATGTCGGGATCGTTGATCAAGCCTTTCCAACCGACCGTCGTACGCGGTTTTTCGAAATACACGCGCATCACAATCAGCAATTCTCCGCCCAGCTCGTCTTTCAACGCGGCCAAGCGACGGGCGTAATCGAGTGCGGCAGCCGGATCATGCACGGAACACGGACCGACGATCACCAGCAATCGATCGTCCTGGCCGTACAGGCAGGCACGAATCTCATCGCGTGAATAGGCGACGATCTCTTGCGCCTGATCGCTGAGCGGCAGGTCCCCCAACACCTGCGCCGGCGTGGGAAGCACCTCGAATTCAAGCACCCTGCGGTTCACGATGCGGCTGATGCCGACCTGATCTTCCCAGCGTGGCACATCCGTAGCCACCAGCGGATTCTTTCCCTCATCCATGGCCTCGCGGATGGCGCGAAGCTCTTCAGGCGTGTTCAGCTGCTGCTGCATTTCACTGCTCTCCTTGACAATCACCTATCTCCCCAAGAATATCAATCAAATGGCAGTCGCTATGCAAAAACCGTGCGATTACGCAGTTACGCGTATTCCGCACGGTTAGTTATTTGCGATTATTTGCGCTTATTTGGCGAGTGCGCGACGGCTTTCGACCGCTTCGGCAAGCGTGTGCAGCAACTGTTCGGTACGTTCCCACGGCACGCAGGCGTCGGTGATGGATTTGCCGTACTCGAGCTGGTCGAGCGGAGCGGGCTTCTGATTGCCGGCTTTCAGGAAGCTTTCCATCATGATGCCGCTGATGCCCGACTCTCCCGTTGCGATACGGGAGGCGATGTTTTCGATCACTTCGGCTTCGCGCACTTCGTCCTTGCCGCAGTTGCCGTGCGCCGCGTCGATGACAAGACCGTGTTCGCTCGGGCCGGACGCCTTGGAAACCTTCAGATCGGCCAACGCCTTCGCCACGGATTCGGTATCGTAGTTCGGGCCGTGCGAGGAGCCGCGCAACACCAGATGGCAATCGGGATTGCCCTTGGTTTCGGCGGAAATCACACGACCGTCAAGATTGATGGACAGGAAATGATGCTCGAAGGCGGCCGCGAAGCAGGAATCCGCTGCCGGCTTGATCGAACCGTCGGTGGCGTTCTTGAAGCCGATTGGCATCGACATGCCCGACGCGAGCTCGCGATGCACCTGGCTTTCGGTGTTGCGAGCGCCGATCGCACCCCAGCTAATCAGGTCGCAGATGTACTGCGGGGTGATCGGATCCAGCCATTCCGTGGCTGCCGGGAGTCCAACGCTCAGCACGTCGGTCAGCACCTTGCGTGCGAGCCACATGCCCTTGCGAATATTGAACTGGCCGTCGAGATCGGGATCGTTGATCAGACCCTTCCAACCGATGGTGGTGCGCGGCTTCTCGAAATACACGCGCATCACAATGACCAGTTGGTCTTCCAGTTCTTTTTTGACCGCGGCGAGTTTTGCCGCGTATTCGTGCGCCGCTTTCGGATCATGAATCGAGCATGGGCCGACGATGGCAAGCAGACGATCGTCTTTGCCGTTGAGCACATCGCGGATTTCCTGACGGGACTTCAACACCAGATCGCTCATCTCATCGGTGAGTGGAATTTCCTTCAGAAAATATCGGGGAGCCGGAATCGGGTCCAACTGTCGAATATTGACATCCACGGTCTCCGGAAACACGGCGTTATCCAACAACTGCGCATCCTTCGAACTATCTGGACCGCGAAGACCTGACATCTCTTCTGCTCCTCCTTATACCTGCATACCTGCTTCATGCATACTGTGCATGGATGATAATCACCGAAGTTACCTTAACGGATAAAAGTGGCATAACACGAATGCCGACTGCATGCTGGACTTTTTGCGAAGTCCCATGCAGTCGGCATTCGTCAATCGGTTTGTCGGTTTACGTATCAGTCAGCCAGAGCGCCCATCGGATCCCATGCGGGGAGCATGGTGGCTGGCTCGTCAAGAGCGGCCTGATATTCGGCAGGGAGCAGCGCCTTCGGCACGGCGACCTCGTACACGTATTCGGTGAACCAGTCGTCGCTCATAGTGAAGTAGCCCTTGTCTGCGATCTTGTCGCCCCAAGAGTTCTCCACACGCCAACGACGGGTGGTCGTGCCGTCTTCGGCCACGTCCACGCCGACGAACGCCATAGCGTGGTTCATCGCGGAATCGGCGAAACGCACGCGATCTTCCTTGTTCAGATCGAAGTCGACGCCATACACCTTGCCGTATTCAAACAGATCAGTAGCCCAAGCGCCGTTTTCACGATCCATCATCGGGTGGCAGTCAGCACCGAACCATACTGGAATGCCCTGCTCTTCGAGAATCTGACGCACGCAATCCTTCATGAACTGGTTCGGCACGTTCAGGTATTCGGTCGGGTCTCCCCCGGCCACATTACCCAAGTGCTCGATACCGATCTTCTTGCCCTTCGCATGCTCCTGACGAGGATCGTCGACCAGGCACACGTAGCTTTCCAAATCAGCGGAACCGACGTACTTCTGCCAGAATTCCACAGGCGTGACCTCACCATCGCGGTGGAACTCGCCGTCCTTGTCGGTCCACTCCCAGTCGAAGCTCTTCGGCGGCTCGCCCAAGTGAATCGTCAGAATGCGGTGTCCGGCGGCGGTCGCTTCGGCGATTACCGATTCGATCGAAGCCGGATCAGCATACATGTGCGCGACGGCCGTATGCAGCAGGCGACGCAATTGCACGTTCATTTCGCCGGTGTTCTTGGAGGATTCGGTTTCCGGGAACAGATCCTTCGGAACGGCACCGTACTTCTTGTACACGTTCATGGCCATGGTCCACTGGCCGCCGTCGCCCATCACGTCGGCGAGCAGATGCTGGATCAGGCGGGAGTCGGACGGCTCGCCGGCCTTCACCAGTTCGGCCACGTCCTGCAGGAAGTAGTTGACGCGCTCGAGCTTGTCGTAGTACATGGCATAGTTCTGGGAGAACTCGAATTCCTTCAGCCCCATGTTCTTCTTGGCCACGAAACGAGCCACGTTCAGCGAGCTGAACAGCCAGCAACGGCCGGAACGATCCTGATGGGTGGCGGTGCCATTGTCGACAATGGTGGAGAATCGGCGCTGCATCAGGCGGGCGCGGTCATAGTTGCGTGCCACCTTGTTGATGCCAGCCGCGGTGACCGCGTTCATGGCCATACGGTTGTGGTCGCTGGCTTCGAAATCCTCAACCAGCGTTGCCAATGCATCAGCGCTCAACGGCGTGATGTCAGTCATTGTTCTGTTCCTCCTGTGCTTCTTCGCCCTGGTCAGACTGCTCGTCTTCGGACGGTTCTTCACAATCGTCATTATTCTGCTGTTCGTCGGAGACAACATCCTCGTCGAAGGTCACTTCCGGTTCGCCCGCAACAGTTTCGCCACTCTCGTCGTGCGATTCCGCCGGAGTTTCAGCTTCAGCTGCGGAATCATGCTGTTCGCCGTCGATGGAATTGACCACGGACAGGCCGTTCGCGCCGAAACCGGAGAACGCGTTGGCAAACATGGCACGCAGTTCACTGACACGCTGCGTGATCTGCGCCTCACGGTTCTGCAGGTCGGCGATGCGCTGCTGCACACCTTCAAGCTCGCTCTTGGCTGCCTCACGACGCTCGTTGATCTGCTCGTCGGCCTCTTCGGTGGCCTGCTTGAGAATGCTGGCAGCCTGCTTGTCGGCTGCCTCACGCTTGTCGGAAGCGTATGCCTCGGCCTCATCGCGCGTATGCTGCGCTTCTGAAATCAGCTCGTCGGACTGCTTCTTGGCGATTTCACGGCGTTCGTTCAGGTCGGCGAGCAGCTCGTTGACCTTCTTCGTAGCCTCATCCTGCTGGGCGGAAATGTCGGCGCGGATCTGCTCCACCTCGGCATTGACCTGACTGATGGTCTTGGTGCGATGCACTTCGGCCTCGTCGGTGATCTCCTGTGCCTTGGCTTTGGCGGTATCCGTGATTTCCGAGGCACGGCGCTGCGCGTCCGTCATCATCTTGGACACCTGCTCACGCACGTCGGCCAGCTTCTTGTTGGCTTCGGCCAACGCGGATTCGATCTGGTCGTTGGTCTCGCTTTTCATGCGGTTGATCTCGTCATTGGCGTTCTTGCGCTGCGCCGCGATCTGCTCGGTGGCTTCGGCGCGCAGATCGGAGAGCTCACGCTCCTGCGTGGCGCGCTCCGATGCGAGACGCTTGTCGTGCTCCTCACGGGAGTTCGTCAATTCCAGATCGACGGTCTGGCGTTGCGCTACCACGGCCTTCTGTGCTTCGCCACGCAGCTGGTCCGCTTCGCGCTGGGCGTTGGCCTTCAACGTGTCGGCATCATTATTGGCCTTCGACAGCACCGCTTCGGCCTTGGCGTTGGCCTCGTCGAGAATACGCTTGGCGTCGAGCTTGGCGTTGTTCAGCAGGGTTTCGGCCTGAAGCTGCACCGTGGCGCGTGCCGCGGAAGCGTCTTTCTTGGCACGGTCGAGCAGCTCGGCGCTGGTCTGTTCCGCGCTGGCGAGCATCTGCTGCGCGTTGGCGCCCAGAGATGCGAACGAATTCGGGTTGGCCTTCTTGTTTTTCTCTTCCTGCAGCTGTGCCTGCAGTTCAAGGATGGTCTGATCGTCGGCCTTGACCTGCTCACGCAGACGGTCCACCGTCTCCTGAGCCGAAGCGAACGCCTCATCGACCTTTTCCTTGTCGTACCCCCTCAACACGATTGGGAACTGCTCAACCATGGTATTCCTTTCACGAATTCCCTTCCATCGCGCATCTTGCCCGCGCCTATCCGTTTTGAACTTTAGCGCAGAACAAACGTTCGGCACACGGCAGTCGCATAATTCTCACAGAGAGCACAGAAATCGTTCGAGGAAACGCCGACGCCGTTCAGCCGAGCAGAATCTCACTTGAGGATGGCTGCAGATAATAACGCACCGATTCGCGGATCACATCGTTACCTGCGGCGATTTGCTGCGCGATTGACAGTCCATGTTGCGGATGTGGCTGCTCGTTGACGATCGGCAGGCTTACGAAACCCGACAGAATGCGCTTTTCCTGCGCTGCAGACCAGTCGAGCAAATGGTAGAACAGCGAATTGCAGACGAACGTGCCCGCATCCGAACTCAACGCGGCGGGAATCTCATGTTTGGCGAAATCGCGCAGAATCGAACGCAATGGCAAGCGTGTCCAATATGCTGCCGGACCTTCCGGATTGATCGGACGGCGAGGCGGAATCACATTGTCGGCGTCAGGCTTGGCCGCGTCCATCAGATTCGTGGCGCATCGCTCCAACAGCACGCCGCGGGCCGAACGCTTCAAACCGGTGGCGATGACAATATCGGGATTCGCATGTTCGATGGCGTTCAGCAACATGGGCCAGGCATTGGCGAAACTGACCGGAAGCGTCACCGTCGTCACGCTCATGGAAACATCCTGCAGAAGATCGTCGGACAGCGCCACGGATTGAGATGGATCATTCCAATATTCGGCGAGCGCCACGGGAACAAGTACGGCCGGATTCACGTCGATGCCGTCGTACGGGGTGAAACCTGAGATGACGATGTTGATCTGCTGCATGTGTTCCAGTGTACGTGGTTGAAAGGTGGGTTCGTTTACGATCAGTGCTTATGCATTTGTGAGAATGCTTCGGCGAACACCGCGTGCATGCGCGCTTTCGCTTCTTGTTTGGCATGTTCCGGGTCGAGGCTGCGCGCGATGTTCTCGGCGATCGGCATGTCGGCCTGTGTGGTGATTTTGAGATTCGTTTCGGATCCGGCGACGATGGCGACCGGCTCGTTCGGCAGATAGTCCACCACCACGCGGGTGTCGTCGGTTGGGTGGAAGTCGGGATCGGCGGTGGCGAGCTCGTAGGCTTTGGTGATGGTACCGAAACGGAAGGCCTGCGGGGTTTGCGCGCGGAATGCGTTCGTACGATCAGGCACGGAGCGCACCACCTTGCGCTCTCCAAGATCTTCGGTCAGTAGAATCGTGTCAGTGGACGCGTATGCCACGGTCGCCGCGTTGAACTGGTCGAGGCTGTCGATGCAGCCGTCGATGGATCGCTGTTCGACGAACGGTCGCACGGAATCGTGGATGAGGATTTTCGCGCCATCGGGAATGCCTGCCTGCTTGAGCAGATCAAGCGCGGAGCGGGTGCTGTCCACACGCTCGGAGCCACCCGGAATCACGGCACGCACCTTGGTATAACCGGCTTCGTCGATGAGCATGTTCACCATATTGCTGACACGCTCGTTGACCACGACGATGATGTCGCTCACGCGATCGTTGCGTTCGAACGCCTCGATGCTCCAGCAGACGATTGGCTTATCCCCCACCGAAACCAACTGCTTGGGATTGTTCTCATCGAATCGCGTGCCGAAACCGGCCGCCAACACCACGGCCACAACCGGCATCTTCTGTTCCTGCATCTGCTCTCTCTCACTCATACGTCCCACCGTAAACCCCCGAATCGGTTTGCAGCGCGTTTTGCCTTACGTTCTGCACGCAATCCGCAATAGCGCGCCGCTCTCCCACTATTCGCGCACGATCAGCGCAAGCATACGACCTTCGTGCGCTTTGCCTGCGATGGTGGCACGGCGATGCGAGAACCAGAGCGGATTTTCCAGCGTGCACAGGCTACGGCGGATTTTCTTGAAACGTTCCGCGAGCTGCGGTTCGCCTTCGCCATCGGCCTGGCAGATTTCCGCCAATTCCTCGTCTTCGGAAAGATACTGGGTGGCTGCGTTGACGCGGGCGCGGGAGGAAACGACGTTATCAGCCGGAACACCGGCTTTGGCAAGCTCCTGCAGCGCGGCGGCCGCAATATCGATGCCCGGCTGGCCGAAACGGCTCAGCGTGAAGGTTCCGGGGAACTGCGCGTCGAATTCGTCGGCAATGTCTCCGCCAACCTCGTAGCAGTCGCCGCAGATGCACGGGCCCAGCGTGGCGACAATACGCTCCGGCCTGGCTCCCTTGGACACCATCTTTTCGATGGTGGCGCCGATCACACCGTTCTGCAGGCCACGACGGCCGCAATGCGCGGCGCCGATCACGCCAGCTTCCGGATCGGCCATGAGCACCGGCAGGCAGTCGGCCGCGAACATGCCGAGCGCCACGTTCTTCTGAGCGGTCACCTGGCCGTCCGCTTCAACCACTGCCGGCTCATCCGCGGTTTCGCCCACCTGCTGAGCGGTTTCGCCCTTGCCGCCAGACACGTCGAAACCGAACGGACGGTTCATGACGAACAATTCGTCCACATCGACGGCAACGCCGGAATGCACCTGGCTGACCAGGCTCAGCTTCGCGTCGATGGCGTTGGAGAGCGCCACACGATTGGCGAGCACATGGTTCGGATCATCGCCGGACTTGCCTCCGAGATTGCAGTGCGCATAATCGCCTTCGCTGGTGCCACCAAGTCGCGTGGTGTACACGACTTTGACGCCCGGCGCAAGCATGATCGGAATGGTCACCGGGATTGGATTGCCGTCCACGTCGGTCGGGTCGATCGCATTGCTGTCAAGAATCGCGTCGTCATACTGCTTGTCAGTCATTTTTTTGTTTTCCTTGATTGTTCTACGATTATTTCAACTTATTTCTGCTGATTTTCTGCGTCTACACGATGTTTTTCGCAATTATTCCGCTTTGAGCGTCGGCTTTTTGGTACGAGATCGGATGGCTGCGTTCACGGGCACTTCCTGCGGGCATGGCATGGAGAAGACATGCGCCGGATTGTTGATGGATTCGACCCAATGTCCGTCGGCGTCACGGAATCCGCCTGCGGGAACGGTGTAGGCGAGCGGCGCCGCGCCCGGTAGCACGAATTCGACTTCCTGACCGGCTTCGATTTTGTTGCGGCTCATAATGGTCACACGGCCGCCGTCTTCTTCACTCCACGAGAGCACTTCGCCAACCACCAGCCAAGCGCGGAAATACGCGGAACGGTCGGTGCTTTGCTGCACTTTGTGTTCCGGATAGTAGAAGCCGGTGGAATAGTCGCGGTGCGCCACCTTGTCTGGCTCGTCCAGCAACCAGTCAGGCAGGGACACGTGTTCCGCCGGGCGCACTCCGGCGTGATACCAGCCTTCCGGCAGGATTTCCGCAGCCGTGTTCGACTTACGCCTCGTACTACGCGCATGGTAGCTCAGATCATCCGGTTCGCCGACGGAAGCGACTGGAACGGTTGCAATATCCGGCTTCCCCGCGAACGCGCCATCCGCATGTTCCATAATCAAATCGGTGGTTTCCGGCTTGCCGTAATCCGGATCAGACGGGCGAATCACACGGTCATGGAATGGCTTCAGCACAGTGCCATCCTCGTCTTCAAAACCGCGTTGCACCATGTATGCGTCAACGGCGGTCTTGTAAGCGTTCGTCATCGCCGCAATATAGTAGGCGCTCTTGGAACGTCCTTCGATTTTCAGACTGGTCGCACCCGAATCAAGCAGATCGTCGATATGCGCAAGCATGTTCATATCCTGCGAATTGAACAGATACGCGCCTTCCTTAGTCTGTTCTATCGGAAAATACTGGCCGGGACGCTTTTCTTCGACGATGGAATACTTCCAGCGGCACGGTTGAGCGCATTCGCCATGATTGCCGTCACGTCCGGTCAGATAATTGGAGAACAGACAACGACCGGAGAACGCCATGCACATCGCGCCATGCACGAAGCATTCGATGTCAAGATCGTCGGGAATGCGTGCGCGAATGTCTCGCACGGCCTGCAGATCCATTTCACGGGCAAGCACCACACGACGTGCACCCAACTGGTAGAAGGCGTTCGCTGCCTGATAGTTGGTGACTCCCGCCTGCGTGCTCACATGCAGTTCCAGGTTCGGCGCCACTTCGCGAGCCATGAGCATCACGCCAATGTCGGAAACGATCAGTGCGTCCACGCCGGTGTCTTTGAGCTGGCCGATGTATTCGCGCATCGCTTCGACTTCATTGTTGCGCGGCAACACATTGCAGGTCACATACACGCGAGCGCCACGCTCATGCGCGTAACGGGAGCCTTCTTCGAAATCCTCCAAACTCAGGTTTTTCGGCGCCGAACGCATGCCGAACGCCTTACCTCCGCAGTAGACGGCGTCCGCACCGTAATCGACGGCGGTTTTCAGTCCTCGCAGATTGCCCGCGGGAGCCAATACTTCAGGCTTGTTTCTTCTTTGCACGCTTGTTCCTCTTACTCGATTTTTCCGCTCTATATTCTCGACTATTCACGGGACACTTCTGCCGCATCCGGGAAATACATACGAGGAAAAACACATGCGGAAAACAAAGGCGTCCATCGTGGAGACGGACGCCTTGACGCAAAACGTTGCGAATCTGACACTCAGCCGAGTTTGGCGAGTTCCTCTTCGGTGAGTTCGAGCTCGTCGGCCTTGAGGGAATCGAGAATGGTTTCCGGTCGATGGGCGCCGGGAATCACGAACATGTGGTCGCCCTTGGC
>OFMX01002281.1_pt1 | contig 11696 bp, 9 predicted proteins | sample 1541901 | NCBI WGS metagenome assembly OFMX01 (sample SAMN04209222, study PRJEB22552) | human gut metagenome | biome: gut; material: feces | host: Homo sapiens | place: USA: Oklahoma | reverse complement strand
ACGTTACCGAAATTGTCCTGAACCTGAAGGGTATTGCTGCAAAGCTGTACACCGATGGTCCGAAGACAGTGCGTGTTGAGGCAGTCGGCCCCTGTGAGGTCACCGCTGACAACATCAAGCAGGGCGACGACATCGAAATTCTGAACCCTGAGTGGCACATCGCAACCCTGGGCGAGGGCGGCAAGCTCGTCATGGAGCTGACCTTCGATAAGGGCCGCGGCTATGTGCCCGCAGAGCGCAACAAACAGGCTATCATCGAGAAGAACGATATCAACACTCTTCCCGTTGACAGCATTTACACCCCTGTGCTCAAGGTGAACTACAACGTCGAGAGCACCCGTGTTGGCCAGGCGATCGATTATGACAAGCTGACCATTGAGGTTTGGACCGATGGCACGATCAATGCGCAGGAAGCCGTTTCTCTGGCTGCCCGTGTGCTGACCGAGCACCTGAACCTGTTCGTCAACCTGTCCGATGAGGCAGCCGGCGCTGAGATCATGGTGGAGAAGACCAACGACGACAAGGAAAAGGCTCTGGAAATGACCATTGAAGAGCTGGATCTGAGCGTGCGTTCCTTCAACTGCCTGAAGCGCGCAGGCATCAACACGGTGGAAGATCTGGTCAGCAAGAGCGAGGACGAGATGATGAAGGTCCGCAACCTCGGTCGCAAGAGCCTGGAAGAGGTCATGGCAAAGCTGGATTCTCTGGGCTTCAAGCTGAACACGGATGACGATAACTAAAAATAATTAAGGAGTGAAACGGGATGCCCGGTACCAGAAAGCTCGGTAGAACCAGCGACAGCCGCAACGCTATGATGCGCGCTATGGTTACCTACCTGTTAGAGAATGGCAAGATTGAGACCACTGTCACTCGCGCTAAGGACGTTCGTTCCATGGCCGAGAAGATGATCAGCCTTGGCAAGGCAAGCGACCTGCACACCAAGCGTCAGGTTTATGCCTACATCACCAAGGAAGATGTTGCAAAGAAGCTGTTTGATGAGATCAGCCCCAAGTACGCTGACCGCAACGGCGGCTACACCCGCATCATCAAGATCGGCGCTCGCCGCGGCGACGCAGCTGAGATGGCAGTTCTGGAGCTCGTCTGATCTGCTCTGACTGTTTGATACAGTGTTCAAAAGCCCTTTCCCAGCAATGGGAGAGGGCTTTTTTTGCGTGGCATTTTCATTGCTTCTGAATGTTCCCGGGAATAGCGGGCCAAACCGCAAACATTTCAACAATTCCACTAAAAACTCGAACCTGTTTTCGGCCAAAATGCCTCTTGATATGTTGTATGGGGGGGGGGTAAACTTAAAGAGCAGACGGTGCCTTTTGGGGTGGGTGCCTGCAAAATAACAAACGAAAAGGGGAAGAGAACATGAGAAAAAAGAGTACGAGACTTCTCAGTGCAGCACTTGCGGTGTGCATGATGCTGTCAGCCCTGCCGGTGGGCGCGTTTGCGGCGGAGCCGGGGGCGGAAGAACAGGAAAATGGCGCGAGTGCGCAGGCGGATCCTGTGGGTTCCGAGTTTGTTGAAATCAATAGTACGAATTTCCCGGATCCGGTTTTCCAGCAGTATGTTAAGGACAATATTGATACAGCAGATACGACAGGTCAGAAAGATGGCAAACTCAGTCAGGCAGAAAGAGATGCAGTAACGGAGATCAGTATAACCAATACAAATTGTACGGATCTTACAGGCATTGCATACTTTGCAAATCTAAAGATACTGTATTGTAGTGACAATAAGCTAACAGGGTTGGATATGAGTGGAAATCCAGCATTGGAACAGTTACTATGCTATGAGAATAACTTGGAATCACTTAACGTGACTAAAAATAAGAAATTATCAAAGCTGAAATGTCAGCATAATGGGCTAAAAGAATTAAACCTGAAGGATAATGAGAATCTGACAGAGCTGAACTGTTCCTACAATCACCTGACGACGCTGGACGTGAGCAATAATGCGAAGTTACGCATTCTGGAGTGCTCTAATGATGACATGGAGAAACTGAATCTGGGTGATATTACAAACCTGCGTTGGCTGCTTTGCCCCGAAAACAATTTAACAGAACTGGATGTGAGCAAAAACCGGTATTTGGAAAGATTGCATTGCAGATATAACAACTTGAGAAGACTGGTGATTGGTAATACTTACAGCTTAACGATGTTGTATTTGCTGGGCAACCATCTTACCTCACTGGATCTTTATCACAAAGGGGAAATCGATAATTTCGATTATGCTACTCAGTCTTATACAATTGATGTGAACGAAGATGGCACATTTGATTTGAGTAGTTTGCCTGAAGGTTTTGACGCAAGTAAAACCACCGATTGGGAAGGTGGTACTAGGGACGGAAACACTCTGAACGTGAATAGCCATGAGGTGCAGTATACATATAATACAGGGAGCTGGCATTATAGACAGAATTTGATGTATGTTAAATTAAAAGTTAATGGGCATAAATATCAGTGGAAATATGATAACGCCAAACACTGGAGAATATGTGAGTTAAACTGGTGCCCGGGCCTGACGGATGAACAGAAGGCAGAAGCCCCCCATGTTTACGACAATGCAAAAGACAAGGACTGCAATACATGCGGTTATGTGCGTCCGCTGTACACTGTGACCACAGTCAATGCCACTGCAAAGCTTGAGAGCGAAGCTGAAGAACTGAAGGCTCCTGTGGCCGCAGGCACTGAAGTGATTTTGAGTGCCGGAAATGCTCCCGAAGGAAAGACATTTGCAGGCTGGAAACTGTATAAAGTTGTAAATGATACTGAGAGTGAAATCACGGACGAAACAGAACTTGCCGAGCTGTTGAGGAATGGCATCGCCACCACCGCGACCCTGACCCTGACCATGCCCGCCTATGATGTTAAAGCGGAACCGTATTATAGCAATATTCCGTATAACATCACACCTGTAAACTGCACTGTGGATAAGACCGAAGCTGCTAAGGGCGATACTGTAACAGCAACGCGCAGGAAGCCGGAAGCCAACGAGCGCTTTACCGGCTGGACGGTGAAGGTGAATGGTGTTGAGCAAGACACGGACACCTTCCTGAAACCGGACGCGAACGACCCCGCCAAAGTGAGATTTACCATGCCGGCTGAGAACGTGGAAATAAAGGCAAACTTTGAGGGGAATCCCACGCTGAACATCGGCGATCATGTGACTGCGAACATTGACGGCAGCGATGCGTCCGTACCGAGCGGCAGCGCTGTGCCGGTGGGTGAAACCGTGCACCTGACAGCCATTGCGCCGGAGGGACAGCACTTCACCGGCTGGACGGTGAAGGTAGGCGGTGAGGAACAGAAAGCAGACACCTTCCTGACGACCCCGGACGAGAACGACCCCACCAAGGTGACCTTTACCATGCCGGATGCTAATGTAGAGGTGGCGGCAACCTTCGCGGATGACCCCATTGGCCCGGATGGCCCCGACCCGGTTGGACCCAGCGATACCGGCAACATTCAGGGCGCGATCTCTGCTGTGGTGATCGGTGCTGCCGCAGGTGCTATTATCTATGAAGCCGGCACCGGCATCTACCGCGTCATCAATATGCCCGGCATCCCCATGCCCTCCAACCGCATCGAGCTGGCCGAGCTGCTGTGGGAGCACGCCGGCAAGCCTGAGCCTGTAAGCACCGCCCTCTACAGCGACATCGACGAGGGCGACACCGATGCACAAAAGGCCGCCCGCTGGGCAGTGGAGCAGGATCTGATGAAGGACGATGCGGACAACAATAAATTCCACCCGGCCTTCCCCGTCAGCAAGCTGCGCACCTGCCTGACCTGGAACGCCGCAAAAGAAAAAGGCTTGTTTGACAAGACCGAAGAATAAAAATCAGGACCCCGAAGGGGCTGCTGCACCAAATGTGGTGCAGCAGCCCCTTTTCTCGTTTTCGGGTGTTGGAATTGCGCCCGGCCCGTGGTATACTGACAATAGCATGTTTTCGGCCCTTGGCCGGACAAGTTTTCCACACAGAGGAGGCGCAGCGGTTGAAACATCCGAATCATTTTGGCCGGTGGTTGGCTTGCGTGCTGCTGTGCCTGCTTCTGGCAGGCTGCAGCATGCCCGGTGAACAGGTGCAGGTGGAGGAGCTTCTGCGTGCGCCCAAGCTTTCCGGCGATTACGGCGATGTGCAGACTGCCCTGAACGACTGGCTGGGGGAGAGCGCACAGCTCAAATATCCCATGCAGGGCGACCTGCTTTCGCCTTTCCTGCTGCAGGATCTGGACGGTGACGGCAGGCAGGATGCCGCCGTGCTTTACACCACCGCCCAAAGCTCCAACGTGTGCATTGCCATCCTGCAGAAGGATGATGCCGACATCTGGCATGTGCGCCAGAACGTAGAGGGCCTTGCAGACACGGTAGAGTCGGTGGGGCTGGCCCAGCTGCAGCCCGGCGATGCCACCCAACTGGTGGTGGGTTATACAGCGGCACAGGGCGACCATTATCTGGCTGTGTATTCCTACACCGACGGCGTGCTTTCCACGATCCTGGAGCAGCAGTACCAGCAGTATCTGGTGGAGGATATCACCGGCGGCGGCAATCAGGATCTGATCCTGATGTCTACGCTGGAGGACGGCGGCGTGCAGATCGAACTGCTGACCGTGGATAAAGAGGGCAGCTTCCAGCAGGTGGCTGTTATGGGCCTTTCCGCCAATCGGTTCGCCGGCTGCGCCTCGGTGGCGGCGGGTGTGGGTGCGGACGGCAGGCATTATCTGGTGCTGGATGGCTGGACCGGCATTTCCGGCAACAATCTGGCCAGCGTGCTGCTGCGTTTTGACGAGGACACGCAGCAGATGGTGCCTGCCGATCAGATCAGCACCGAAAAGCTTTACACCGCATCCCTGCGCAATGTGCCCAGTCTGGTCAGTCAGGATCTGGACGGCGACGGCATCGTGGAGATCCCCACCCAGCCGGACGAAGCGGGCCTGCTGAACATGAGCCAGAGCCGCCGCATGGATTTTATCGTGTGGATGGACTATACCAGCCCGCACCCGGAAAAAAGCTTCGGGCTGCTGGACGAAGAGACCAACTGCTATATCGAGCTGCCCATGGAGTGGGAGGACAACCTCAAACTGACCGACAGCGAACAATATGATGGTGCAGTGGAGCTGCGCACGGTGGATGAGGATGAGCTGGTAATGACCCTGCGTCTGGTGCGCACCACCTCCAGCCTGAAGGGCTGGACCCGCCTTGGCATCGTGGCATCCCGCCAGATGCAGGCGAAGCTTGCCCCGGATGTGGAGATCCGTGATAAAAATTACCGCCTGTCCAAGGCGCTGTATCTGCTCAACTAAAGAACGGAGGAACAGTTCATGGTACGAGTGCTTGTCGTTGAAGATGAAGCCAACATCCGCGAGATGATCGCGCTGAACCTGCGCCTTGCGGGCATGGAGGCTGTGGAGGCCGAAAGCGCCGAGGCGGCTCTGCCGCTGCTGGAGAAGAAGCCGGGCTGCGATGCGGCCATTCTGGATGTAATGCTGCCGGGCATGAACGGCTTCTCCCTGTGCGAGACCATCCGCCGCACCGATCAGAAGATCGGCATTATCATCCTCAGCGCCAAGGGACAGGAGCAGGACAAGATCCGCGGCCTTTCTATTGGTGCCGATGACTATATGACCAAGCCTTTCAGCGTAAGCGAACTGCTGGCCCGTGTGAAAGCGCTGTGCCGCCGCGTCGGCCGTACTGCAGGCGGGGACGAAAAAGAAAAGGAAAACCCGCTGGGGATGCTCACCAGCGGCGAATTTGTGCTGGACGAGAACCGCCGCGTGCTGCTCAAGGCAGGCCAGCCTATTGAGCTGACGCAGGTGGAATTCCAGATCATGGAGCTGTTCTTCCGCAACCCCGGCATTGCGCTGGTGCGCGAGAAGATCTTGAAGGGTGTCTGGGGCGAGAACTATTTTGGTGACGTGAAGATCGTGGATGTGAACATCCGCCGTCTGCGTATGAAGGTGGAGGATGAACCCAGCCATCCCACCCATATCCTTACTGTGTGGGGCTACGGTTACAGATGGGAAGAATGAGAAGCGGGATCACCCGCCGGTGGCTGCGGGGCAGCCTGCTCATCACCGTGCTGCTGGTGCTGCTGGCCGAAACCATGTTCCTGTACAACTACACACGCAGCTATTATAACAGCGTGCAGCAGACCATGTACCGGCGGTTCTCTTCGGTGTCCGGCCAGCTGAAAATGTACACCGGCGATACGGTGCAGAGCACGGCGGCTACCCGCAGCGTGGCCTTGCGCCGCATGGTGGAGCAGTTTGCCGATAAGGACAAATACGAGTTCATGCTGCTGGACAGCTATGGCGGGGTCATTGCGTCCTCCAGCGGCACAAATGCGGACGGCATTGTGACCGGTATCGACTTTGAGCAGGCGCAGGAGGCTTCTGACGGCCTTGGTGTGGCGGTCTACCGCACCCAGTCCGGCGAGCTGGTGATGGCGGCCTGTTATCTGGTGCCCTATGCCGCCGAGGATGTGGCGGCGATGCGTCTTGTCACCAGCCTGACCCTTGTGGGAGCGCAGATCAAGAACGCCCTCGCGGTAAGTGTTGTGATCGCGGCGGTGATCCTTGCTTTCACCGTGATGTCCGGCCTGTACTTCATCCGCAGCATCGTGGTGCCGCTGGGGCAGGTGGAGCGCACCGCAGCCAGCATCGCCCGGGGTGAGCTGGATGTGCGCCTGCCGGTCACCGGCAACGAGCACGACGAGGTGGACCGCCTGCGCGGCACCATCAACCAGATGGCCGAAGGGCTGGAAGAGACCGAGAAGATGAAGAACGAGTTCATCAGTTCCATCTCTCACGAGCTGCGCACGCCGCTCACCTCCATCCGGGGCTGGGTGGAGACCCTGCGCACACTGGACGACCCGGCAGACGAGAACTACCGCAAGGGCCTTGAGATCATCAACAATGAGACGGGCCGCCTGTACAACATGGTGGAAGAGCTGCTGGATTTCAGCCGTCTGCAGAACGGCCGCATCCGTATGGACTGCCGCCCGCTGGACCTTGTGGCAGAGCTGACCGATGCGGTGCTGTTCTGTGAAGCACGCATCCAGCGCGAGGGCCTTGTGCTCAGCTACACCGAGCCGGAGGAGATGATCCCGGTCTATGCCGACCCGGACCGTCTGCGGCAGGTGTTCATCAACATCATGGACAACGCCATCAAGTACTCGGCCCCCGGCGGGCGCATCACGGTCAAGCTGTGGGCAGGGGAGTACAAGGCCTTTGTGGAGATCATCGATCAGGGCCGCGGCATCCCGCCGGAAGACCTTGAGAATGTCAAGACCAAGTTCTACAAGGGCAGCAATTCGGTGCGGGGCAGCGGCATCGGCCTTGCGCTGGTGGATTCCATCATGACTGCACTGGACGGCACCATGGACATCAAGAGCACGCTGGGCCGCGGCACGGTGGTCACACTGGGCTTGCCGCTGTACCATAAGGCGTGAAGATTTTGTCACAATTCTGTGGTAAAATAACCGGGAAAAATATGATCCGATAGGAGAACCCAATGAATCAACCCAAAAAGGAACGTTTCAAGACCAGCGTCGGCGGGCAGGCGCTGATGGAAGGCATCATGATGCGCGGCCCGAAGCTCATCTGCTGCGCCGTGCGCAAGCCGGACGGCACCATTGAGACCAAGATCGACCCTGTGAAGAACCACGGCATCTGGACAAAGATCCCGCTGGTGCGCGGTGCCATCTCCATGATCGAAAGCCTGATCGTGGGCTACCGCTACATGATGTACTCGGCTCAGGTGAGCATGGGTGACGACTACGACCCCGAAGAGGAAGAGACTGCCTTTGAAAAATGGGTGGGCGACCACTTGGGCAAAAAGGCAGAGGACGCACTGCTGGCCTGTGCCGCCGTACTGGGCGGCCTGCTGGCGATTTTGCTGTTCACCGTGCTGCCCACCCTCATCGTGGGCGGCGTGAACCACTTTGTAACATTGGGCCGCTGGGCCAAGGTGGTGCTGGAAGCGGTGCTGAAAGTTGGCATCTTCCTCACCTATATGGTGGCCATCTCCAAGATGAAGGAGATCCACCGCGTGTTTGAGTACCACGGTGCCGAGCACAAGACCATTGCCTGCTATGAGGCCGGTGATGAGCTGACCGTGGAGAATGTGCGCAAGTACACTCGGTTCCATCCGCGCTGCGGCACCAGCTTCCTCATTCTGGTGGTCATCGTCAGCGTGTTCCTCTACAGCGTGCTGCCGTGGGGCAGCATCGGCCTGCGGGTGCTGTTCAAGCTGCTGCTTCTGCCGCTGGTCATGGGCATCAGCTATGAGCTGCTCAAGTGGTGCGGCCGTTCCGATAACATTGCCACCCGCATCATCCGCCAGCCCGGCATCTGGGTGCAGCACCTGACCGTGTTTGAACCGGATGACAGCATGATCGAGGTGGCCATTGCCGCTGTGACCCCTGTGCTGCCCGAGGATCCGGAGGATGGCAGATGGTAATTGCTGGTTTGACCCCGCGCGAAGCGGTGCGGGCCGTGGAAGCCCGGCTTTCCGCTGCAGGGTGTCCGGATGCCGATTACGATGCACGGGAGCTGTTCCGCGTGGCAGCCGGGCGGGATGCCCGCCTTTCCGACCGGGTGCTGACCACAGAGGAAGCGGAAAAGCTGGAAGCCCTCTGCACGCGCCGTGAGCAGCGGGAACCGCTGCAATACCTGTGCGGGATCTGGAGCTTTCTGGATTTTGACCTTGCCGTTGGCCCCGGTGTGCTCTGCCCCCGGGCAGACACTGAGGTGGTAGCGGAAGCGGCTGCCAATACCCTGACGGGCATTGCAGCACCCCGGGTGCTGGATCTCTGCGCGGGGACCGGCTGTTTGGGGCTGGGCGTCAAGCGCTTCTGCCCGGCGGCGCAGGTGACCTGCGTGGAAAAAAGCCCGGAAGCTTTTGTTTATCTGGAAAAGAACTGCCGCTGCGCCCTGAAAGGGCAGGGCGGGCAGACGGAGGACTTGCTGGAGCCTACCGCGTTTGAGCAGGCAGATGCCCCGGCCTTTGACTGGGGGCCGGCGCTGAACGCTCTGCGCGCAAAGGCAAAGCCAGCTTATGCGGTGCAACCGGTGGAGGGCGACCTGTTCACCTACTGGCAGGGCCTGCCGGAAGGGCAGCTTGATCTGATCGTATCCAACCCGCCCTACCTCACCGCCGAGGAAATGCGGCACCTGCAGCCGGAGGTGGCACAGGAACCGGCCATGGCGCTGGAAGCAGGAAAGGACGGCCTTGTGTTTTACCGTGCCCTTGCAGAGCATTACCAGAATGCACTGCGGCCCGGCGGAGCGTTGGTGCTGGAGATCGGCTGGCAGCAGCGGCAGGCTGTGGCGGCACTGCTGGCTGCAAACGGCTGGGCAGACATTGAGTGCCGCAAGGATTTTGGCGGCAACGACCGGTGCATGATCGCCCACAGACCCGAAAAATAAAAGTGAAAATAGAAACAACTTCTTGTTGTAATATTTTGATTTTGTGGTATACTATACTGGAAAGTATACGGACAGCCCGCGCACGGCGGGCAGCAGGAAGAAAAGGAGCAGCACGCTATGGCAAAAAATCAGAACAACAACACCGTTGCCCCGGCGACCAAAAAGACCGAGCCGGAGGCCAAAAAGGATGCGCTGGCCACTGCGCTGGCCCAGATCGAAAAGCAGTTCGGCAAGGGTGCCGTGATGAAGCTGGGTGATAACGCCTCCATGCAGGTGGATGCCATTTCCACCGGCAGTCTGGGTCTGGATCTGGCTCTGGGCGTGGGCGGTGTGCCCCGCGGCCGCATCATTGAGGTGTACGGCCCGGAATCCAGTGGTAAGACCACGCTGGCTCTGCACATTCTGGCCGAAGCCCAGAAGCAGGGCGGCGAAGTGGCCTTCATTGACGTGGAGCACGCACTGGACCCCACCTATGCCGAAGCGCTGGGCGTGGACATCAACAATCTGCTGGTCAGCCAGCCGGACACCGGCGAGCAGGCCATGGAGATCTGCGAAGCACTGGTGCGCTCCGGTGCCATCGATGCCATCGTGGTGGACTCGGTTGCCGCCATGGTGCCGAGGGCTGAGATCGAGGGCGAAATGGGCGACAGCCATGTGGGCCTGCAGGCCCGCCTGATGAGTCAGGCCATGCGCAAGCTGACTTCGGTCATCGGCAAGACCAACACGGTTTGCGTCTTCATCAACCAGCTGCGTGAAAAAGTGGGCGTGATGTACGGCAACCCGGAGGTCACCACCGGCGGCCGCGCCCTGAAATATTACGCCTCGGTGCGCATCGACATCCGCCGCGTGGAGGGCCTGAAGGACTCTTCCGGCCAGTTCATCGGCAACCACACCCGCGCCAAGATCGTCAAGAATAAGGTGGCACCTCCGTTCCGTGAGGCAGAGTTCGATATCATGTTCGGCGAGGGCATTTCCAAGATGAGCGAACTCATTGATGTGGGCGTGAAGCTGGGCATCGTGCAGAAGAGCGGCGCATGGTTCAACTATGGCGATGTCCGTCTGGGTCAGGGCCGCGACAACGCAAAGCAGTTCCTGAAGGACAATCCCGAGATCGCAAACGACATCGAGGGCCAGATCCGCGCCAATGCCGACAAGCTGTACGCTTCCCGCCGCCCGGCTGGCAAGGGCGCTGTGGCCAAGGCCGAAGAACCCGCCAAGGCTGCAGATGCCAAGGAGCCGGTGGTCAAGGCTCCTGCCCGCAGCAGCGAGAGCGAACTGGATATCATGGTGGAGGACTAAATGTCCTTTTATAAACGCCGCCGCCCGAAGCAGGAAGAAGAAAAGTGCACCGACCCGGCCAAGGCCCGCGCCCGCGCACTGGATGCGCTGGCCTCGCGCGAGATGTCCTCGGCACAGCTGTATGAACGGCTGTGCTATGGCTTTACCGAGCAGGCTGCAGCGGCTGCTGTGGCTGAGATGGTGGAGCTGGATTACGTAAACGATGACCGCTATGCCGAAGCCCGGGCACACAGCCTGCTTGCCGCCCGCAAGAGCCGCCGTGCGGCGGCCCAGAACCTGCGGCAGAAGGGCCTTTCCGGCGCGCAGATCGAGCAGGCGCTGGAAAGCGTCTATGCCCCGGACGCAGACGGCGAAAGCCCGGAGCTGGAAGCTGCCGCCGCTCTGGTGCGCAGCCGCTATATGAAAAAGCTGGCCGATGGCCGCCGCGACCTTGTGGTGGCCGCCCTGCAGCGCCGCGGCTTTGCGTATTCGGTCATAAAAGAAGCGATAAAAAGAGCGGAAGAAGAATAAAAAGCACCCCTCAAAAGAGAAAGAGAGTATCACCCCCTATGAAAATTGCGTGTATTTCCCTTGGCTGCCCCAAGAATCAGGTCGATCTGGATGTGATGGTGCACATCCTGCTGTCTGCCGGCCACGAGACCGTGGCCGATCTGGCCGAAGCAGATGTGATCCTTGTGAACACCTGCGGCTTCATTGAGAGCGCCAAGACCGAAGCCATTGAAAACATTCTGGAAGCCTGCTCCTACAAGCAGCAGAACCCGGAGCTGAAGGTCATCGTCACCGGTTGTCTTGCCGAGCGCTACCGCAGCCAGATCGAGGAAGAAATCCCCGAGGTGGACGCGGTGGTGGGCTGTGCCTCCAACAAGGCCATCGACACCATCGTGGACCGCCTGTTCCATGGTGAGGATCATCTGGAAAGCTACGGTGCCAAAAAGGACTTCCCGCTGGGCGGCAAGCGTGTCA
>OFMX01002273.1_pt1 | contig 11737 bp, 7 predicted proteins | sample 1541901 | NCBI WGS metagenome assembly OFMX01 (sample SAMN04209222, study PRJEB22552) | human gut metagenome | biome: gut; material: feces | host: Homo sapiens | place: USA: Oklahoma | reverse complement strand
ATGGCAAGCTGCCGGCATTCTTTACCCTGCTGGGTGATTTTTTTAAGGGCGTTTTGGCGGTGCTGGTCGGCAGATGGATTTTTTCGCTGATGGGCGTTACTGCTTTTGATGCGGGCTACCTTGCCGGATTTTTTGCCCTGCTGGGTCATCTGTACCCGGTCTTTTTTGGATTCAAGGGCGGCAAAGGGGTGCTGACCTCGCTGGGAATCATCCTGGTGGTCAACCCGCTGGTGCTGCTGATTTTACTGATTATCTTTTTGCCGGTGCTGTTCATCACCCGAATCGTTTCGCTGGTGTCGATCACCGGCGCGATGCTCTATCCGTTTATTACCCTGATTGTGGATTTGTGTCTGCGACGTCCGGTGCTGTTCGATTTTTTGTTTGCAACGCTGTTTTCGGTGATTGTTATTTATAAACACAGGGAGAACATCAAGCGGCTGCTCAACGGCACCGAGCGCAGAATCGGCGACAAGAAGCCGTCGCAGGAGCCTTCGGAGCCGCGTAAGTAAAAGAGGATTTTGTACAGAAATTTGCTATCAAACAGGAAGGAGTTGGCAAAATGGCAAAGGTGATGGTTTTGGGTGCAGGAAGCTTTGGAACGGCGCTGGCGCTGCTGTGCCATCGCTGTGGGCATGAGGTGGTTGTCTGGTCCCACCGTGAGGAGGAAGCAAACCGGCTGCGGGAGGAGCGGGAGCAGAAAAAACTGCTGCCCGGTGTCAAGCTGCCGCAGCAGATTGCCTTCACTGCATCCTTGCAACAGGCGGGTCAACAGGACCTGTTGATTCTGGCAGTGCCGTCCTTTGCAGTGCGCCAGACCGCCCGCCAGCTTTGTCCGCTCCTGCAATCAAATCAGATTGTGGTGTGTGTGGCAAAAGGTTTGGAGCAGGGCAGCTTCCACGATTTTTCGACAGTGCTCTCGCAGGAAATCCCACAGTGCGCCAATGTGGTTTTGTCGGGACCGTCCCATGCCGAGGAGGTCAGCCGCGCAGAGGCGACCACAGTGGTGGCTTCCTCCAAGGACAAGGAGGCAGCGCGCAAGGTGCAGGATTGGCTGATGAACCCATCCTTCCGCGTGTATGTCAACGATGACCTGATCGGCGTGGAGCTGGGGGGAGCGCTCAAAAATATCATCGCCGTTGCAGCCGGTATCGCCGACGGTCTGGGTCTGGGCGATAATGCAAAGGCTGCGCTGATGACCCGCGGCATCACCGAGATTGCCCGCTTGGGCGTTGCAATGGGCGGACATCAGGAAACCTTCGCAGGCTTGTCGGGCATTGGGGACCTGATTGTTACCTGTACCAGTATGCACTCGCGCAACCGTCGCTTCGGTATCAAGATTGGGCAGGGTGTGCCGACGCAGCAGGCGCTCGAGGAGGTTGGTATGGTGGTCGAGGGCTATTCCTGTACAGCGGTCGCCCGAGAGCTTGCGCACCAGCTGGGGGTAGATATGCCAATTACCGAGCAGACCTATCAGGTGCTTTACTGCAACAAGCCGGCAGACCAGGCGATGCGTGACCTGATGGGACGCCCGAAACGCAACGAAAGTGAAAACATCTGGGTGGTATAACGCTGGCGCGCTTGCTTGGATTTCCGCTTTACAATAGGATAGCACACAAGGGAAGGGGGCAAGGTTTCCCTTCTCTTTTTTTGCGGATGGAGCACAAGGGAGCAGTCAACTTGTCAAACGGATGTAAAATATGTTATGATAGATAAGAATGTGGCTGGTGCGTTTTTCGCACAGCTTCACCAGTCAGAATCAATACGGGGAGGCTACTATGGCAGCAAAGAAGAATCAGGGATATGGCAACGAGAGTATCTCCGCTCTCAAAGGCGCAGACCGTGTCAGAAAGCGCCCGGGCGTCATCTTTGGCTCGGATGGGCTGGAGGGATGCGAACATTCTGTTTTTGAAATCCTTTCCAACTCAATCGATGAAGCCAGAGAAGGGTTTGGAAACAAAATTATCCTGACCTGTTATCGGGACCACTCGGTCGAGGTGCAGGATTTTGGACGAGGAATTCCGGTTGACTACAACCCAAAGGAAGAGCGGTACAACTGGGAATTGGTTTTCTGCGAATTGTACGCAGGCGGAAAGTACAACACCAACAACGGGGAAAGCTATGAGTTTTCACTGGGACTCAACGGACTGGGTTCCTGTGCGACACAGTATTCCTCTGAGTATTTTGATGCGGAAATTTATCGGGACGGATATTGCTACAATCTCCATTTTGAAAAGGGAGAGAACATCGGTGGGCTGAAAAAGCAGCCGACCAACAAAAAACAGACCGGAAGCCGCCAGCGTTGGAAGCCGGACCTGGAGGTCTTTACCGACATCGACATCCCAGCCGATTATTTTCGGGATGTACTCAAAAAGCAGGCGGTGGTCAATCAAGGGTTGACCTTCCTGCTGCGGATGGAACAGGAGGACGGCAGCTTTGCAGAGGAAACCTTCTGCTATGAAAACGGTTTGACCGACTATGTAGGAGAAATCGTCGGAGATGCCTCCTTGACCAACATCCAGTATTGGGAAACCGAGCAGCGCGGACGCGACCGTGCGGACAAAGATGAGTATAAGGTCAAGCTGTCGGTGGCGTTCTGCTTCTCCAATCGGGTCAAGTTCCTGGAATACTACCACAACTCCTCCCATCTGGAGTACGGCGGTTCGCCGGAGAAGGCGGTCAAACAGGCGTTTGTTTCAAAGATAGACGGCTATCTCAAGCAAAACGGCAAGTACCTCAAGAATGAAAGCAAGATTACCTTTCAGGATGTGGAGGACTGTCTGGTACTGGTTTCTTCTTCCTTCTCCACCCAGACCTCCTATGAAAACCAGACAAAAAAAGCAATCACCAATAAATTTATCTATGAGGCGATGAATGATTTCCTCAAACGGCAGATGGAGGTCTACTTCATCGAAAATCCCGACGAGGCAATCAAGATTGCCGAACAGGTGCTAATCAATAAGCGCAGCCGCGAGAATGCAGAAAAAACCCGACTGAATCTGAAAAAGAAGCTGGCAGGCTCCATCGACCTTGCCAATCGGGTGGAAAAATTTGTAGACTGCCGCTCGAAGGATGTAAACGAGCGGGAAATCTACATCGTGGAGGGTGACTCGGCGTTGGGCGCCTGCAAACTGGGACGTGACGCTCAGTTTCAAGCCATCATCCCGGTGCGCGGAAAAATTCTAAACTGCCTGAAGGCGGATTTTGATAAAATCTTTAAAAACGACATCATCACCGACATCATCAAGGTGCTTGGCTGCGGCGTGGAGGTCGATTCCAAAGCGAACAAGGAGCTTTCCACCTTCCACCTGGACGGCTTGCGCTGGAACAAGGTGGTCATCTGCACCGATGCCGATGTTGACGGCTTCCAGATTCGCACCCTGATTTTGACCATGCTCTACCGCCTGACACCGACCTTGATTGAAAAAGGCTATGTTTACATTGCAGAATCCCCTCTGTTTGAGATTCGCTGCAAGGATGAAACCTACTTTGCCTATTCGGATGCGGAAAAAGTGGAAATTTTGCAGAAGCTGGGCAATAAAAAGGTCGACGTCCAGCGCTCCAAAGGATTGGGTGAAAACGAGCCGGACATGATGTGGCTGACCACCATGAATCCAAAGACACGACGGCTGATCAAGGTTTCCCCGGAGGATGCCGCTGCCACCGAGCAGATGTTTGCACTGCTGCTGGGCGACAATCTGGACGGAAGAAAGAGCTATATTGCCGAAAACGGTCACCGTTATCTGGATGACCTGGATGTTTCCTGATATTTCCCGGGAAATCGCATGAAATTCCCCGCTTGCTGCTATACAATATTTCCCGGGAAAAATATTTTCTGAGGAAATACTTCCTGCAAAACAGGGAAATGATTTTAGAAAAATTTCCTGGGAAATAGAGCGGGTGTTCCTGGATGGAAATAATTTCCCGGGAAAAGATTTGCACAAACCGAATCACACAAAGGGCGGACTTCGTCCGCAAAGGATATAATCATGGCAAGAAAAAAGAACACAGCGTCCTCGGTGCATAAAAACGACCCAAAGGCGTACATCGAGCACGCGGGCGAGGTGGTCGATCAGAAGATCACCGATACGCTGGAAAAAAACTATATGCCCTACGCGATGAGTGTCATCGTATCCAGGGCGATCCCCGAAATAGACGGCTTCAAGCCCTCCCATCGCAAGCTGCTGTACACCATGTATAAGATGGGACTGCTGACCGGCGCACGGACCAAATCTGCCAACGTGGTCGGCTCCACCATGAAGCTGAATCCACATGGTGATATGGCAATCTATGAAACGATGGTGCGACTGGCGCGCGGAAACGAAGCGCTGCTGCACCCGTATGTCGATTCCAAGGGAAACTTCGGTAAAGCATACTCTCGCGATATGGCGTTTGCTGCCTCCCGTTACACCGAGGTCAAGCTTGACCCTATCTGTCAGGAGCTGTTTCGGGACATCGACAAGGACACCGTCGATTTTGTGGACAACTACGATAACAAGCTCAAGGAACCGACCCTGCTGCCGGTGACCTTCCCGACTATCCTGGTTAATGCCAACACCGGCATCGCGGTGGGAATGGCAAGCTCTATCTGCCCGTTCAACCTCGAGGAGGTGTGCAATACCACCATCGAGCTGATTAAAAATCCCAACCACGACCTTTCGCTGACACTGACGGCACCGGACTTCCCGGGCGGCGGGCAGATTATCTATAATCCGGCGGAGATGGATAAAATTTACCGCACCGGTCGCGGCTCCTTCAAGGTTCGAGCCCGCTGGAATTATGATAAGAGCTGCAACTGCATCGAGATTACACAGATTCCGCCAACTACTACCACCGAAGCCATCATCGACAAGGTGGTGGATTTGATCAAATCCAACAAGCTGCGGGAAATTTCGGATATGCGAGATGAAACCGATCTGTCGGGCTTAAAGCTGGCAATCGACCTAAAGCGCGGTGTCGACCCGGATCTGCTGATGCAGAAGCTCTACCGCTTCACACCGCTCGAGGACAGCTTTTCCTGCAATTTTAACGTCTTGATTGGCGGCACACCGCGCGTGCTGGGCATCCGTGCACTGTTGCAGGAATGGATTGCCTTCCGTCAGCTGTGTATCAAGCGCAGAGTCTACTTCGACCTGACTAAAAAGCAGGAAAAACAGCATCTGCTGGAAGGCTTGCAGAAGATTCTGTTGGACATCGACAAAGCAATCGAAATCATCCGGCAGACCGAATCGGAGGAGGATGTTGTCCCCAACCTGATGATTGCATTTGGTATCGACCAGGTGCAGGCGGAGTATGTGGCGGAGATCAAGCTGCGCCACATCAACAAGGAGTATATCCTCAAGCGCACCGAGGAGGTCGACCAGCTGGCGCAGGAGATTGCCGAAATGCAGAAGGTGCTGGACGATTCAAAGCGCATCGACCGCATCATCATCAGCGAACTGAAAAATGTCATCAAAAACTATGCACAGCCGCGCCGCAGTTTGCTGCTGATGCACGAGGAGATCAAAACCTTCACCGAAGAGGAAACGGTGGAAAACTATCCGGTCAACCTCTTTTTTACACGCGAGGGGTACTTTAAAAAGATTACGCCGCAGTCCTACCGAATGTCCAGCGAGCAGTATCTCAAGGAAGGCGACCAGGTGGTGCAGCATGTTGAGGGCGGCAATGCCGACAATCTGCTTTTCTTCACCGACCGTGGTCAGGTATATAAGGCAAAAGCCTGCGACTTTGAGGACACCAAGGCGAGCGTGCTGGGCGATTTCGTTCCGGCAAAGCTGGGCATGGACGAGGGCGAAAGTGCCATCGCGATGGCAGTGACCGCCGATTATCAGGGATATATGCTCTTCTGCTTTGAAAACGGCAAGGTGGCAAAGGTCAACCTGAACGCTTATGAAACCAAGACCAACCGAAAGAAGCTGCTCAAGGCATACAGCACAAGGGAAAAACTGACCGCAGCGCTGTGTCTGCATGAGGATGGACAGATTTTGCTGACTGCCTCCAACGGACGTCTGTTGCTGCTGCCGACCGCCCTGCTGCCTGCCAAAGCGACCAAGGACCAGCAGGGACTTCAGGTGATGAAGCTGACCAAAGGTTCGGTCGTCAGTGCAGCCGAGATTTATCAGCCGGACACTCTGGAGGGAGAGCACCGCTATCTGGCAAAGGCTCTGCCATCCCGCGGAGAATTCCTTAAAGATAACCTTCCGGGATAGATTGGTTTGTAATCGCTTTTCATCCATTACAAAAAACAGGACCGACCCTTTTATAAAAGGGTCGGTCCTGTTTTTTTGTGGAGAAAATTACAGCACACCCTGTGCCATCATCGCATCGGCAACCTTTAAAAAGCCTGCGATGTTTGCGCCGGCGAGCAGATTGCCTTCCATGCCGTATTCTTTGGCGGCACGGCAGCAGTCGTTAAAGATGTTGACCATGATGTCATGCAGCTTTTCGTCCACCTCCTGTGTGCTCCAGGAGTATTTCATGGCGTTCTGGCACATCTCCAGTCCGCTGGTCGCTACGCCGCCTGCGTTGGATGCCTTTCCGGGCGCGTACAGGACGCCAGCCTGTTGGAATGCCGACACCGCATCCAGCGAACAAGGCATATTGGCTCCCTCTGCTACCAGCTGCACGCCGTTGACAATCAGCTTCTGTGCATCCTCCAACAGCAGCTCGTTCTGGGTCGCACAAGGCAGGGCGATCTGGCAGGGGATGCTCCAGATGCCGCGGCTGCCTTCCTCTTCGCCTGCCAGGTGGTATTCGCTGCCGGCAACCTGGTCGGCATACTCGCTGATGCGTCCGCGCCGGACCTCCTTGATCTGCTTGATTACCTCCAGTCGGATGCCGTTCGGGTCGTGCAGATACCCATTGGAATCGGACATGGCGATGACCTTTGCGCCCAGCTCCTGTGCTTTTTCGGCAGCATAGATGGCAACGTTGCCGGAGCCGGAGATGACCACCGTTTTGCCAATCAGACTGTCACCTGCCAGCTGGGAGAGCATCTCGCGAACAAAGTACAGCAGACCGTAGCCGGTCGCCTGGGTGCGGACCAGCGAGCCGCCGTAGCTGAGTCCTTTTCCGGTGAGCACACCGGTGAACTGATTCCGCATCCGCTTGTACTGACCGAACAGATAGCCAATCTCCCGTGCGCCGACGCCGATGTCACCGGCAGGGATGTCGGTGTCTGGACCGATGTATCGGGCAAGCTCGGTCATCAGGCTCTGGCAGAAGCGCATGATCTCGGCGTCCGAACGTCCCTTGGGGTCAAAGTCACATCCGCCCTTGCCGCCGCCCATCGGCAGACCGGTCAGGCTGTTTTTGAAGGTCTGCTCAAATGCGAGGAACTTGATGATCGACAGGTTGACGCTGGGATGCAGCCGCAGACCGCCCTTGTAAGGACCGATGGCAGAGTTAAACTGCACTCTCCAGGCGCGGTTGACCTGGGTTTTGCCATGGTTGTCCTGCCAGGCAACACGGAACTGGATGGCTCGCTCCGGCTCGACCATCCGCTCCAGCAGACCGGCAGCTTCATATTCCGGGTGGCGCAGGATGACCGGCTCCAAAGTGCCCAGCACCTCGGTGACGGCATTTAAAAATTCAGGTTCGTTGGCATCGCGCTGACAAACCTGCTGGTAAACCTTTTGCAGATATGGATTGGTAATCTTCATATTGTGGCTTCCTTTCTTAAAAAAAGACTGAAAAGAATCTCCGGTAGAATGGTGCTTTACAGATGTTTCCATCCAAAGTACAAGCATTATTATAAACCGAAACGGCAGGAATTTCAATGCTTGAGGGTGCGGCAGGTGGATTGACAAGCCGAAAGGTAAGTGGTATATTTATATCATAAAGAGCGAAATACACCATAATATAAGGAGGAATATCGGATGAAAAAACAGAATTGGTATGGGTTGCTGGGATTTTTGTCGCTGTTGGGATGGATTGGTGTCTTTACACAGGAGCGCGTTTTCCTTCTCTTTTTTGCTTTTGCGGTGGATTTTCAGTATTTCTTTCTTCCGTCGGATGAGATGCTGGAGGAGTCGATGGCGCGTTGTGCAGCAAGGGGATTTCTGTTTGGCGTTCTGTCGATGGCAGCTGCGGTGCTGCTGGGAATGGCAGCCGGACTGCCGGTGGAGGCTACTTTGGCAAAGGGTTGTGTGCTGGGCTTTGGCATAGCGGTGATGGTCTATGAATTATCCTCCGCTTATTACGGATTTCGGGAAAGCAGAGGGCTGGGGGATGATTAAAAACAGGATTCGGGAGCTTCGTGCCCGACATCAGATGAAGCAGGAGGAGCTGGCAAGGCGGGTCGGGGTGCGCAGGGAAACCATTGGCAACCTGGAAAAAGGCAGGTACAATCCGTCGCTGGTGCTGGCATGGAAAATCGCCGCGGTGTTCGGGGTAAGCATCGAGGAGGTTTTTACGGTCATCGAAGAAGAGGAAAAAAGCGGGCAGACGGATTGACGCACAAACAAAAATAGAGTATAATCTTTGGGTGACCAGGCAGGATGACAGCGGGCGAGGGGGGACCTTCGCATGAGGAAAGTCCGGGCTTCACAGGGCAGGATAGCTGCTAACGGCAGCCGAAGGCGACTTTAGGGACAGTGCAACAGAGAGATACCGCCGGAATTTTTCCGGTAAGGGTGGAAAGGCGAGGTAAGAGCTCACCGGGGTGCAGGAGACTGCACTGCCATGTAAACCCTATCCGAAGCAACACCGTGACTGCAAAGGGTTGGACGGTTGCCCGCCGTCCCCGTTTACGGCAGTTTTGCCAGCGGTCTATGTGGCTTGAACCGTCGAGCAATCGCCGGTCTAGATAGATTGTCATCACAACAGAACCCGGCTTATTTGCCTGATCATTCCAGTAAAAAAGTCCTCTGTTTTTTTCTTTAAAAAACGGAGGACTTTTCTTTTTGCCCTTTTGCCCGCAGAGGGCTTGACTTATTTGGGAAAATATTGTATCATACCTAGGTAAATCCATCCACCTGCCGCTGTGGTGGAATCGGCAGACACAAGGGACTTAAAATCCCTCGGAGTAAAATCCGTACCGGTTCAAGTCCGGTCAGCGGCACCACCAGACTGAGTCTGGACGCAATTCGCGTTCCAGGCTCTTTTTTTATCGAAATGAGCGGCTCGCGTTTTAGCCAATCGAAACGGACCAACCTTCCCTTCAGACTGAATCTAAACACAATTTGTGTTTAGATTCTTTTTTCTAGCACGGAAGGCTGTCTGTCTTTTGTTTTTCCGCACAAAAAAGACCCCGTTCTTCCCAGAGGTCAAAGCAGTTTTCTGAAGCCGGTGTGCCGGTTTCCTTCTGCCCTGTAACAAACGGAAGGTCGGAGTCTTTTTTACCGACCTTCCGTTTCTTTTGCAAACAGGCAGAGACAGGCAAGCCGGATTTTTTGTTTGACCCCAAATTCTGCAAACGCGGGGTGAAACAATCATAGTATCTGTAAGATTCGCCGGATTATACACAAGAGGGAAAAAGAAATAAAAAAAATTCCCCTCTTTGTCGGGACTGCCCTTGAAAAAAAGGGACAACTATGCTATGATAATCAAGTTAGGTTATGATGCGGGAGATAGATGCCCGCTTTTATCTGCTAATTTTTAGGAGGTTCACAATGGGCGTACTGAATATCATCTTCGCAATCGTTCTGATTCTGACTTCGGTTGGCGTCATCGCTCTGGTTTCCATGCAGGAAAGCAAGAGAGGAATGTCTGCCCTTACCGGCGGACAGTCGGAGGCAGTTGGACGCAACTACGGCAGAACCAGAGATGCGATGCTGGTCAAAGGAACAAAAGTCCTGACCGCAGTGCTGTTTGTCCTGACGATTGTAATTTCGATCGTGGATAAATTTGCTGCATAATCGACCGCAAAAGATACAAAAGACAACAGTAAAACGGATGGGAAGTTCCCCGTCCGTTTTTTGTTGTGTGCCGTTTGCCGGTTGGGCAGTTTGGCAATGGATTTTTGAGGGCAAATATGCTATAATGACCTTTCAAAATGCCTTTGCTTTGGAAGGCAGGATAGATGGTCAATCATTTGATTGCGATAGAAGAAAGGCTTGGTAAAAATCATGTCACAGACTTTTGAACAGCGCTTTTTTGAGCTGCGCCGCGCGGTGTTGGAAAAGCGTTTTTGTAAAATGAACGAAAAGCAGCGGGAAGCAGTCTTTCGTACCGAGGGACCGGTGCTGATTCTGGCAGGAGCCGGCAGCGGAAAAACCACTGTGGTGGTCAACCGCATTGCAAACATGGTGGAATTTGGAAATGCCTACCACAGCGACTACTGTCCGTCGTGGGTGGGGGAAGAGGAGCTGTGCTTTCTGGAGGACTGGCTGGACGGCAAGCTGGATGACGGCGACATCACCAACGAGCGTTTGCACCGCATCGTGGCAGACCGTCCCATCAAGCCGTGGAACATCCTGGCAATCACCTTTACCAACAAGGCGGCAGGAGAACTAAAGGAGCGTCTGGAGGCGATGCTGGGCGAGCAGGCGCTGGACATCCAGGCATCCACCTTCCACTCGGCGTGTATGCGCATCCTGCGTCGGGAGATTGGAGCCTTGGGCTACGAGAGCAGCTTTACTGTTTATGATACCGACGATTCGGTCCGCATCATCAAGGAGGCGCTCAAGGAGCTGAGCATCCAGGAAAAGGTGATGGCGCCCAAGGGCATCCTTGCCTCCATCAGTGCGGCAAAGGACAAGATGATGACCCCGCAGGATCTGTTGCGGGAAGCGGGAGGCGACTACCGTCAGGAGGTGGTTGCCAAGGTGTACGACTACTACCAGAAGCGCCTGAAGGCAGCCAACGCGCTGGATTTTGACGACATCATCATCTTCACCGTGCGCATCTTCCAACAGTTCCCGGATGTGCTGGAAAAGTACCGCAACCGCTTCCGCTACATCATGGTGGACGAGTACCAGGACACCAACAATTCGCAGTTTTTGCTGGTCAGCCTGCTGGCAGGCGGTCACCACAACATCTGTGTGGTCGGCGATGATGACCAGAGTATCTATAAATTCCGAGGAGCCACCATCGAAAACATCCTCAACTTTGAAAACCAGTACCGAGATACCATGGTCATCCGGCTGGAGCAGAACTACCGCTGTACCCAGACCATCCTGAATGCGGCAAATGCGGTGATTGAAAACAATACCCAGCGAAAAGGAAAGACCCTGTGGACCCAAAACCCGCAGGGAGGTCAGGTCAAGGTCTACCGCGCGCTGTCCGAGCAGGATGAAGCCAGATTTATTGCAGACACCATTTTGGACAATGTTGCCAAAGGGCAGAAGTTTGCCGACCATGCCATCCTGTACCGCATGAACGCACAATCCAACAGCATCGAAAATGCGCTCATCCGCTCCGGGGTAGCCTACCGCATCATCGGTGGTCAGCGCTTTTACGACCGCAAGGAGATCAAGGACATCATCGCCTATCTGAGCGTCATCAACAACCACGCCGATGCCATCCGCTTAAAGCGCATCATCAACGAGCCCAAAAGAGGCATCGGAGATGCGACGGTGGACAAGGCGCAGGAAATTGCCGATATGCTGGGTGTGCCGCTGTTTGAGGTGCTTGCCAATGCGCAGGACTACCAGCCGCTTGCCAAAAAGAGCCGTCAGCTGATGGAGTTTGCACAGATGATCGAGCAGTTGGGTCAGGTGGCGCAGTCGGGCAATCTGGAGGAGCTGTTCGACGAGCTGCTGGAGCAGACCGGGTATATGCTGTACTTGCAGACGATGGG
>OFMX01002264.1_pt1 | contig 11788 bp, 11 predicted proteins | sample 1541901 | NCBI WGS metagenome assembly OFMX01 (sample SAMN04209222, study PRJEB22552) | human gut metagenome | biome: gut; material: feces | host: Homo sapiens | place: USA: Oklahoma | reverse complement strand
TGTATTTCCCATTTTTCAAACTGAAGAAGTGGGGCAAAAAGACGGCTGAGACTCGCAGACGCAATTGCGCGGTGTTGCCTTCATCCATTCAGCAAGGATTTGCTCTGCATTTCGCTGCTCAAACGCCATTATAAAAGAAAACGTCTTGCTTTCTCTTTTTACCGTTGCATCTTCTTCTGCCCATTCCGGCATCTGAACGATTCCGCTTCCTTCGATTCTACAGATATCTCCCTTGACATCAATGGAATGGATATCGGTTTTACGGATTCTATAAGCGAATTTATCTTCCTCCCTATAAACCGCACGTTTGCTGCTGTAGGCCGCTGGCTCCTGGGGGCCTACCCTCCAAAAAGCATACTCCAAGGTATCTTCGCCCAGCAGCAATGATGCGTTTGCATAGCTGGTATACGGAAACGCACACCGATATTTTGCCGTATTCTTGACGGACAATCCACAGAAAAAAGGCACACACGCAAGGCATATGGCGCTTCCAGTAAAAGCCATGATTCCATCCACCGAAGTGGGATGCCTAATCAGCAGGCCTATGGTCCCGCCTAAGACTCCGACTGCAGCGACGAACAGTACGGCAGCAAGAGCGATCCGTATCTTCCATTGCGGGTGGTTTCGGCAGATATCTTTTAGAATCCGTTTCCTTTCCGCAAGATCAGGCGTCAGTGTTTTCATTCCGGTCTCCATATCTTCTCCGTCATTTCTCTCCGTAAATTCCGATTTCATACGATTTCTCGATAAAATGGTTAACACCATTTTATCCTGCGAATTCTTCCCAGGCCGCCGGTGGCAGCAAGAAATGTATGGACTTACGTTTTTTGCGGCTACGCCGCTGGCTGCTGAAGCAGCAGCCGAATAAAACGGTTTTTAACCGTTTTATTGAAAACTAGTATCAGTCCGGCTGTAATGGCCTTGGCCGTGGCTCTGACCGGACCGTCCCGCGCAATGGCCCGGACGGCACTTTCCGGAAACGTCTTCTTCCTGTTTTGCTGATCCAAATCGTTACCCTCCGCCGGAAAAAGTAATCACTTATGTGAACTCCAATAAAATGGCAAACTGTCAACCATTACAGATTGGCCAATTTGCCGAAGTGACTATGTATTTTTATCATAGCGTTCATCTGTCTATGAACGTTTATGCGTTTACTGCTTCCATATAAAAAATATCACACTACGGGAGAAAATGCAGTAGGAATTTAGGGTCTATCTGAAAACCGGGAATATAACCAGCAACGAGGGAGGCAGCGCCTCCCTCGTTGTGTCTTTGAAAAGCCCCTGCTTTCATTTGATGAAAGCAGGGGCTTTTTACCGTTATGTAGACTCCCGTTCCAGGATGCACGGGGAGGTGCAGTAGGATTGGGTTTGTAAATTGGGCTTTCGTATCCGCTGCAGCACAAAACGGGCGGCATTGATGCCCATGTCGTGCATGTCCACCTCCACGGCCGTGATGGCCGGGTCTGTCAGCATGGAAAAGGGGTAGTTGTCAAAGGTGAGCAGCGCGATATCCTGCGGTACCTTCAGACCTATCCGGCGGATGTATTGCAGACAGTGCAGGGCAAGATGGTTATTGCTGCAAAGCAGCACCTCCGGTCGGGGGCGGCGCATCAGCAGACCGTACAGCGCCTCGTCGTCCAGCGCGTAGGGCGATTCATTGCAGACGACCTCAACGCTCAGCTCTTCCTCAGACATGACCTGATTGATTCCTCGCAGGCGGCTCTGGGACAGGGCGTCGCTTTCCTGCCCCGTGATAAAGGCCATTCTCCGGTAGCCCTTGTCCAGCAGATAATTTGCGGCAATCTGTCCCGCTTGCTCGTGATTGACGTCGATCCAGCAGATGCTGCACCGGAATCCCGGCTTTCCGATGACCAGATAGGGGAAATCCACCCGGGAAAGGATCGCGGCCAGCTCTGGGCTTAAAACGAAAGCATGAATGATGAGCGCGTCCGCCTGCCGCTGCTGGATGATGTCCCGGATGTAAAGGGGCGCCGCCTGTTTCGTCAGCGGCTTCAGCGTCAGGGAATAGTCCTTGCCGTCCAGATACGTGGCAATGCCGGAGATGATTTCGAACATATGGGGATTTTCAAAGGCAATGTTCTGGTAGAAATCCGTGATGAACAGCACCGTGCCGCTTGCCTGCCGGGCAAAATTCTTGGCCCGCGCGTTGGGGCGGTAGCCGAGGCGATCCGCAATTTCCCGTATCGCCGCTTTGGTCTGGTCGGGGATGGTGTAGCTGTCGTTCAGCGCCTTGGAAACCGTGGCAATGGATACCCCCGCCTCCTTTGCCACGTCATAAATCGTCACCGCCATGAATCCATTCCTCCCGTACTTCATACTCCCATGCACCGATTATGGCATGATTGCCGCCTTTTTTCAAGAGCAATCTGCCCCGCTGCGGTGCGGGAATGGGTGCGTCGCCAAGATTCATGGTGACCGTAATTCTTGTGGTTTCCCAATTTCGGCTGTAGCTGTAGGTTTTCCCCGCCGCAAAATTTGTCACGAAATCGCCGTACCGCAGGGCGGGGTGCGCCTTGCGCAGGGAGATCAGGCAGCGGTAGATATCCTCCAGCGGGTGAGATTTTCCCCACGCCATGGCCTGGCGGTACTCGCTTTCGCTCAGGCCGCAAAGCCCCTTTTCGTCCCCGTAAAACACGCAGGGCATACCGGGGAAGGTCATTTGCAGCAGCACCGACAGCTCCATTTTGTCGACATTTTCCCCGCACAGAGACAGATACCGGCTGACGTCATGGCTGTCCAGCAGATTCAGCTGGGCAAACAGGGCGTTTTCCCGATAGCGCAGCAAAAGGGTGGAAACATTGGTATCGAAGGTTTCCGCATCCACCGTTTCCTCCGCGAAAAATCTGCGGCAATACCGGCGGAAATCGTAATTCATCGCGGAATCCATCATATCCCCGTTCAGATAATGGGCGGCGTTTTCCCAGACCTCCCCGACGATGACGGCATCCGGCTTTGCCGCCTTTACCGCGGTACGGAACGCGCGGAGGAAGCCGTCGTCCAGCTCGTTTGCCACGTCCAGCCGCCAGCCGTCGATGTCAAACTCCCGTATCCAGTAGACGCCGACGTCGCAGAAATACTGCCTTAAATTCGGGTCGGCGGTGTTTGTTTTCGGCATATCGGCGACATAGGAGAAGCAGGTGTATTCCGGAAGCTCGCCGGGGGCGGGAAGCCTGGGCTTTTCCGGGAGCCGGTAGAAGCAGGAATAGTAGTTTGACGCCATACCGTTCCGCAGAACATCCTGAAACAGGAAATGGCGGCTGCTGATATGGTTGAATACGCCGTCCAGCAGAACCCGGATACCAAGGGAATGGGCTTTCTCCACCAGCGCGCGGACATCCTCTTTGCTCCCCATATGTGGGTCTACCTGGTAGTAATCGAGGGTGTCATACCGGTGGTAAGATTCCGCCGCAAAAATCGGGTTCAGATAAATGCAGTTGAACCCCATGGAGGCGATATAGTCCAGATTCTCCGCAATGCCCCGGATGGTGCCGCCCAAACCGGTTTTCCCATCGGCGCCGCCGGAAAGCGTCCGGAATCCGTCGGCGAAGCTGTCCGGGAAAATGTTATAGACAACGGCGTCCTTCGTCCATTCCGGGACGGAAAGCCGGTCAGCGCGATGGTTGAAGGGAAGCTGGAAGAAATCGGCTCGGGTGGGCGTTCCGGCCATTTCGTAGCAATCGCCAAAATAGCAGAGCGTCTCCGCCCCGTCCGACAGTTCAAAATAGTAGGCGATACGCTCAAGCTTTGTTTCCAGCCGAACCTCGTACCAGTCAAAATACCGGTCTTCCCGGATTTTTTTCATGGGCAGGCAGGCAAAATCCAGCTCCGGCGCCATGGCGGCGCGGTCGGCGTAAAAGAAGCGGCAGCTCTGCGCCTCGCCTTTTCCGGTTCGCAGGCGGAAAACATAGCGGGTAGCGTCCGTGGCAAACGCAAATTCGCTCAATGGTCTATGGTAAATTGTTGCGGGATTCATACATTATCCTTTCACCGAGCCGCCGACGACGCCGGCAACGTAGTATTTCTGCATTCGAATAAAGAGCAGTACCACAGGGATCGCCACGATCACCGCACCGGCGCAGAAGACGGTGTAGTATTCGTAGATATTCGTCTTATCCACCATGGTGTACAGGCCCTTTGCGACCGTAAAGTTGTTGTAATTGTCCTTCATGATGACCGACACGAAGATATAGTCCACGATGGGGTTAATGAAGGCATTGATGGCCGTGGTCGCAATCACCGGCTTGGCGTTGGGCAGGATGATCTTCCAGAAGATCGTGCTGTTGGTAGCACCGTCCAGGATGGCAGCCTCATCCAGAGATTTGGGAATGGTGTCAAAATACCCCTTGGCGATGTAGTAGTTCAGCGCCGCGCCGCCGGAATACACCAGAATCAGCGCCAGAAGCGTCTGATCCAGACTTACCGCCTTCATGAAATGGTAAATTGCGATGATGCTCATAAAGCCGGGGAACATTCCCAGCACCAGCGACGCATTCATCAGGAATTTGCGGCTGGGGAAGCGAAGCCGGGAGTACACATAGGCGACCATCAGCACCAGAATCGTGGTGATGGCGCAGCTGCACCCGGCAACCAGCATCGTATTGCCGAACCAGCGGGGAAAATCAAACAGCCTTCTGTCCGTAAACAGCCGGACGTAATTGCCGAGGGTAAAGCTTTTCGGCCAGAGGTAGGAGGTATACGCCCCCTGCTCCGCCCGGAAGGAGGACACGACCAGCCAGAAAACCGGCACCAGCCAGAGCATCGCCAGAACCGCGATCACCACATTCAGCGCCACGGAGGAAACGAGCTTGCGTCTGCGCATATTGTTCATTGAAACTGATCCTCCTTCTTCACGGCGCCTGTCCGGTTATACACCAGCAGGGAGCAGCTGCCCACCAGCATAAAAATGAAAATGCCGATGGTGGATGCCAGAGAGTAGTCATTCCGGTTCACGGTCAGCTTATACAGCCATGTGACCAGCAGATCGGTCTTTCCCGCCTGATAGTAGTCCAGGGAGAAGGGGCCGCCGGCGGTGAGCAGGTAGATGACGTTGAAGTTGTTGAAATTCGTCACGAAGGTGGTGATCGTCGCGGGGGCCGTCACGAAGAGCATATAGGGCAGCGTGATGGAAACAAATCTTCTGACCGGCCCCGCGCCGTCCATTTCCGCGCTTTCGTACAGCTCGGCGGGAATGTTCATCAGCACCCCGGAGAAGGTCATCATGGTGTAGGGAATGCCGATCCACATATTCACCACAACGACTACGATCCGCGCCAGCGTCGGATCCAGCAGGAAGGGCAGCGGCGCGCTGATCAGTCCCAGCTCCTGCAGCAGCACATTCACCGCTCCCGCAGGCTCCAGCGCCCGGGAAATGAGAAGCAGGCTCACAAACTGAGGAATGGCGATGGCAATGACGAAGCAGGTGCGCCATACCTGCCTGAGCTTCACCAGCTTGCTGTTGATGGCAACGGCCAGCAGCATACCGAGGATGTAATTCGTAAACGTGGCGAGAATCGCCCAGACAATCGTCCAGCCAAGCAGGCCGAAGAACGTATTGGTCTTGATCTCGTTGCCCAGGAAAATATCCGTCACGTTGGTCATGCCGACCCAGGTAAACAGATTTCCGGGGGGCTGGTGATCCGCGTCGAAATTGGTAAACGCAATGAGGATCATGAAAATGATGGGCAGCAGCGTAAACAGCACCAGCGTCAGCATGGGCATGGACAGCAGCGTGATATGGAAGCGCTCATGGGTCAGGCTGTGCAGGTCGTCCCGGAAGCCCGCGATTTTCCGCCCCTCCCGCAGATTCTCCTGGGCGTGCCAGGAATCCCGGATGTTCGCGTACCAGATGTACAGGAATACCGCAATCACCGCCAGCGACAGCACGCTGTACAGAAGAATCAGCATGGAGTTGTCGCCGGGAAATCTCTGGTAAATCTGCAAATCCTCGTTCCAGACCTTCCGCTGGGTCTCCGTCCCCAGCGTAGAGAATTTACTCAGATATTGCAGGGCAAAATTCTTAAGAAAGCAGAGAAACCCGATCTGGGTCAATAGATAAATCAGCCCGCGAACGTACTGCTTATAGCGGATGCAGCCGGTTCCCATGATAAAAAACGACAGCCGTGTCCAGAAGCTGCCCTTCGCGGCGGCGCAAAGAAGTATATTCCGTTTTGTGTTTTCTTGCATGGATATCCCTCCGTGAGCATGGGATGGCGAAAAAGGGGCTTTTTACAGCCCCTTTTTCGGAATGAACATGCGCTTATCCTGCCAGCGCCTGCTCCACAAGCCGATCCAGCATGGTTTGCAGATCGCCGGTGGAATGGGCTTCCAGCTCCGCGCCGAAGGCTTCGGCAGGCGTCCAGAAGCCGCCCAGAACCATCTGGGAAACGGCGAACGCACTCTGTGCGTTCAGAGCCTGAAGCGCCAGGTTGGAGGAGATGGTGTCGTCGGCCAGCGCGTTGACATTGGACGGGCCGTAGTTCAGCACGTTGTAGCGCTCGATCTGGGCTTTCTCGCTGGTCAGGTACTCCGCCAGCTCCATGGCGTCCACGGGATAGGCGGTCTGAGAGTTGACGCCGTAGATCTTGCAGCCCAGGAAGGAGCCCATCTGAACCTGCTTTCCGTCACAGGTGAAGGTCGGCAGCTTGCAGCAGCCGTAGTTGTCGCCCAGCTTCTCCTGAATCGCGGAGGCAACCCAGGTGCCGGAAACGCCGCAGGCGATGGCGTCGCCGATGCCGCCCGCCAGAACGGAGTCATCACCGGTCACAAACGCGGGGTCGTTGCAGAACGCCCGAATCGCTTCCGCGGCGGCAAGGCCGTTGGCGTTGTTGAAGTCGATGACCTGCTTGCCGTCCTCGATGGTCAGCGTGCAGCCGTTGCCCAGGAAGAAGGAGGCCAGATACCAGCCGTTGGAGACGTCCATATGTACCTTCTTGCCGGCGGCGTTGGCAGCGGCCAGAATGCCGTCCAGGGTCTTCAGGTCGTCCTCGGTGAACACGGATTTGTCGTAGTACAGGAAGTAGCCGTTGTCGGAGGTCATGGGGTAGCCGTACAGAGTCCCGTCGTAAGTCGCCGCGTTGATGGAGCCGGGGGTGTTGGCGGCAATGATGGCGTCGGTGTTCCGGGTCACCTCGTACAGGGCATCGGCCTTGACCAGATCCACCAGCTGGTCGTCCGCAAACAGGAACACGTCAGCGGCAGCGGCAGGGTCTTCCAGATAACGGGCCTTGCCGTCCACAGCGCCCACGGCGCCGTACTCGAAGGTGTATTCCTTCTCGGGATGCTCGGCGGCAAATTCGCTGCACAGCTTTTCCGTCAGCTCCAGCTCGCCCTGGTCTGCCCAGACCTTCAGCGCGACCTTTTCCTTCTCGGCGCTGACCGCGGCGGTTTCGGTCTGTGCCTTGGTATTCTCCGCGGCAGGGGAAGTGGTTTCAGCCGGAGTGCCGGAACAGGCTGCCAGCATACCGGCGGTCATCAATACTGCCATCAGCAGTGCAATGATTTTTTTCATAGTTCTCTGCTCCTTCATAATTATCTTACAAACGGATTTCTCCCTTTGCCGCTTTCATTATATAGACCGCACAAAAAATGGTCAACGAAAATATAGGAAAGCGTTTTCGCACAGACGATGAATAGAGAAGACCGCCCCGGAAGCCCGTCCGCCCCCTCCGGAATATCCGCCTCCTTTGGGCAGCATTTATCTCGTGCAGCCGCGACCTAATGAAACAGGCAGGAAAAGGAGCGGGACTTACATCCCGCTCCGATACTATTTTTGAATTGCTTCGTTGATCTTCGCAATCTCGCTCTCGGGAAGTTCCGTGCGTGTTTCGGAATCCGTGACAATTGCACCGCCGTCATACCCGCTGCCCACAAGTGGTCCGTTGAGCATTATATAGTTCCAATAATCCGCGCTTTCCGAATCCTCAAGCCAGCTTTGCCGCCTTTTGTTCCTCATCTTCCGTGTTATCTGTTTGCTGAAGCTGGACAATAGGACGGTTTACAACCGTTTCAAAAGTCGTTTCCTGCTGAAATTCTTCACCATTTTCATTCTCATATATCAAAGTAACCGTGCCGACCGTACTGCCGTACTGGCTGCCATTCTCGTTCCCCTTGCTGGCATCGGTATTGGAAAGCACCTCATTGTTTACGATGATGTACTTGAATGCTTCTGCCCCCTTAAATGTTAAAGGATCATCAACGGCGAAACTTCCAAGCACCCCAGTATCATAATACTCTTCAAATCCAACTTTTGTCCCGCTATCGATAGTGGGAAGTGCATGACCGCCAAAACCATCAAACATATATCCATTGTCGTAGTCCAGCGTCAGGTCAAATCCAAATTCACCCCCTTCTTTTCCATTGTAGGAATAAGAGTATGTAATCTTGACGATTGAATAACCTTCCTCAGCAGTAATATCCTGATAATTGGTTTTTTCCGCCGGACTCCACATGTGCCTTACAAAACCATTCTCAATTTTTTCTACGGGTTCTACCGATTGAATCGTGATATCGAATAGTTGACCTTTTGCAGTATCGCCAACTTTCAGTTCGGATGATTCTGTGGGTTTCCCTTCCACTTCGGCTTTTCCATCACCGCAAGCACACAGAGACAGGCACAGCACAAGTGCCAAGAGCAGGGAGATTGTTTTTTCATCGTTATCGCCTCTAACTATAAATTTATAGTGTTCTTTGAACTACATAATTATAATATATTAAAACTACTTCTGTCAAGGTACAATTACACTATAAACGAGGTGATTGTGATGGCAGAAGAAATCAAAATCAAAAAGAAAATTACGAAGCGTGGAGACGATGGATATAAAATTGTTTCCGTTCGTATGAAAGACGAATTGCTTGACAAATTAGATCGACTATCAGCGGACACGAACCGTTCCCGAAATGAACTAATCAATTTGCTTTTGGAAGCATCTGTCGACATTGTCAAAATAGAGGAATGAATCGGGCGGAGGAATCTGCCCTTTTTTCTTTTGGTGCAATGTGCTATACTAACAGAAAACCCGCCACGGAGGGGATATTATGGCGAACGGCGAAAAGGGCAAGGGCAGATCGCAGAACCAACGGCTTAAATTGTTCTACCTTCTGGACTATCTTTTGGAAAATACAGACGAAACCCATACCGTCAAGGTTCAGGAAATCATCGAACACTTTGACAACTACTACAAAATCCCCGTGGAGCAGAAAACCGTCTGTTCCGATCTTCACCTTTTGGACGAATACGGCTATGAAACCCAGTATGACGGGCGGACAAGGGGATGGAGAATTGTAGATCGGGAGTTTGACACACAGGAACTCCAACTTCTAATTGACAGCGTTCAGTCCTCCCGCTTCATCACCCAGAAGCAGGCTAAGACCCTGACCGACAAACTGAAAGCGAAAGCAAGCCGCTATGATCGGGTGCTTTTAGATCGGCGGTGCTATGTTCCCAACCGTGTCCGCAGTATGAACGACAGCATTTTCTACCACCTTGACGATCTCCATACCGCTATCGCCAATGACTGGCAGATCACTTTCAAATACTTCTATTTCACCCCGAAAAAACAAAAGGCCTTTTACAAAAAAGGCGAACTTTACGCCGCAAGCCCCTACGCCCTGTTGTGGAGCGATAATAACTACTATCTTTTGGCTTTTGAGAGCGGGAAGATGAAGCATTTCCGTGTGGATAAGATGGATGGTATCAGCATTGTAGCCCAGAAGCGGGAGGGAAAGAAAGAGTTTAAGGAACTGAATTTGTCTGAGCGTTCTCTGCGGATGTTCTCTATGTTTTCCGGCAAAGTCCAGAAGGTAAAGATCAGATTCTCCAATCACTTGGCGAATGTGGTGATTGACCGCTTCGGGCGGGATATTGTGATGATTCCCGACGATGAAAAGCATTTTACCATCCATATGGACATTGAAGTCAGCCCACAGTTCTTCGGATGGATTTGCGGTTTAGGCAAGGCCGTCCGCATTTTGGCTCCCGCCGAAGTGGTGGAAGAAATGGGCGAGTATGTAAAGGGCATTGCCGAGATGTATTAACACGCAAAAAGAGAGAGGAAGTCGTACAAACTTCCTCTCTCTTGTGCTATCTTGAAAAAGATGTACCAACTTATAGCCCAAAGGCTTGTGCGTACTTTTCCGTTGCGTTCCGCATCTGCTTCAAGTCGGTTTTGACATAGAAATTCAGGGTGGTGGAGGCATCGGCGTGTCCCAAAATCTCCTGAACGCTTTTGATGTCCGCCCCACTACTCAGGAGCAGACTGGCACAGGAATGTCGCAGATCGTGCGAGGACACATCAGGAAGCCCCGCAGAGCGGACAAACCGTTTCATCCGACGAGTGATAGCACTGGGGTCACGAGGCTCAAAGGGGGCATCAGGACGGCTGAAAACAAAGGCTCCTGACAGCAGGGTGGCGGGATGCTCCCGCTCCTGTTGCTTTTGGAGTTGCTTCAACAGGGAAAGCGTGCTACCTACAACGGGGATGGTACGGACAGAGTGTGCGGTTTTGGGAGCCGCCACGGTGATACCACTTTCGGGGGTGTAGGTGGTGGAGCGGTTGACGGTCAGGGTGCCGTTTTGAAAGTCGATGTCCGCCCATTGTAGCCCCAAACATTCACCCCGCCGAAGTCCAGTAGTAAGAAGCACTTGTAAGACACAGCGGAACTCAAAATCACAGGCAAGGAGAGCGTTGAAAAAGCGGACTGCTTCATCCTCCGTCAAGGCATCCACATCCCGCTTTGACACCTTCGGCGGGTCTACCTTTTTCATCGGGTTCTTTGGGATAATGTCTTGCTTCTCCGCATAACCAAAGACCAGGTTCAGCACATTGTAGTGGTGTTTGATGGACTTCTCTGCCAAAGGCTTGCCATCGGGCTTGCGGTACTCATTGCGAAGCCATCGGAGGTATTGAGAGATACGAACACCTGTGATTTCTGTGAGGGGAACCCCTTGGAACTGCGGGAGGATGACTTTCAGAATGTTGGTGTACATCGCCACAGTAGCGGGGCGATGGGAGCCGTCCCGCACACAAAGGGGAATCCACACTTCATTGACAAAGGTATCAAATGTGTAAGCGGGGGAGGCACCCGCCACGGCTTTTTCTTCCTGTTCTTTGAGGTAGGCTTGCCGTACTTCATCCTCCCAGATAGCCGCCACCTTTTGGGCTTCCTTCCGAGCCTTTGCGGGTGTGAGTTCCGCAGGGGGATACCAAGTCGTACACTTGAAAATCTGCTTGCCATTGTCGTCCCGACCCACGCAAGCCTTGAATTTGAAGGAAACAATCTTCTTCCCTTTTAACTTTTCCTGAATGTAAGCCATTTTGACCGCCTTTCGACGGCACAAAGGGCAAAAACGGCTGATTCTGTTGACTTTTTCGTTGACCCAGCAAAACAGAAAAACGAAAAAAGTTAGAAAAAAGCACCGATTCAAGGTAGAATCGGTGCTTTTTTGGTGGAGATAAGCGGGATCGAACCGCTGACCTCTTGAATGCCATCCAGTCCCTTCGGGACTGAGGGGAACTCAAAAGTACGTGACCCCCCAAAGTCGTTGCTACTCTAAGCATTTTCACATTCAAGCCGCTCAGAACGCTTGTATTCTTCACGAACCTGACTTCTTGTATTACCTATAAAAGCAGTATAACATACCACTGCGAAAAAATCAACTTTTCAGCTTCTTTTACTCCAAAAGAAAACAACTCCTTTTTGCCATTTTTACTCCTTTGCAACGGTGTACAAAGGGAACATAATAAAAAACTTAATAATGGACTGCCAAT
>OFMX01002250.1_pt1 | contig 11849 bp, 12 predicted proteins | sample 1541901 | NCBI WGS metagenome assembly OFMX01 (sample SAMN04209222, study PRJEB22552) | human gut metagenome | biome: gut; material: feces | host: Homo sapiens | place: USA: Oklahoma | reverse complement strand
TCCCCACCGGCCTGCACCACGCTCTGAACAACGTGTTCTGGTTCGACACCATCGGCCTGGGCGACCTGTCCCACTTCTGGGCAGGTGAGACCTCTGCTGATGTGGGCTGGAGCCTGGGTATGTACATGTCCGGCTTCTTCCCCTGCATGATGTTCGGTATCGCCGGTGCTGCACTGGCCATGGTCCGTACCGCCAAGAACAAGAAGGCTGCCATCGGTCTGGTTCTGTCCGCTGCCATCTGCGCCTTCGTCTGCGGCGTTACCGAGCCCTTTGAGTTCGGCTTCATGTTCCTGTGCTTCCCGCTGTACGTTGTGTACTCCGCTCTGTACGGCATCTTCACCATCATCACCTACTACTCCGGTTTCCGTGCTGGCTTCTGCTTCTCCGCAGGTGCTACCGACCTGGTGTTCTCCGCTTCTCTGCCTGCAGCTGCTAAGACCTGGATGATCATTCCTCTGGGCATCGCTGCATTCGTGGTGTTCTACTTCGTGTTCTACTTCGCCATCACCAAGTTCGACCTGAAGACCCCCGGCCGTGAGGACGAGGATGCCGAAGAGGCTGAGAAGAAGGTCGTTCTGGCCAACAACAACTACACTGAGGTTGCTGCTGGCGTGCTGAAGGCCATCGGCGGCAAGGAGAACGTCTCCAGCGTGGACTACTGCGCTACCCGCCTGCGCTTCACCATTAAGGACTACACCGCTGTGGATGAGAAGGCTGTGAAGGCTGCCGGTGCTGCCGGTGTCATCCGCCCCGACAAGACCACCTGCCAGGTCATCATCGGCACCAAGGTGCAGTTCGTGTATGATGAGCTGAAGAAGATGCTGTAAGCATCCTTCTGAGCACGTTTCCGTGCGGAAGGCTGGTTGCTTCCGCATCCATTCCCAAACTGTAAAAATGCCGCTGAGGGCGGGCGTTTACGCCCCGCTTTCGGCGGCATTTTGTTTTGTTCACAAACCGGCTACCCTTTTGGCTGGAAAATATGCTATACTGAAAACAACAAAGCAAAATAACAGGAGGTTCCCCATTATGAAGATCATTCGTGCAAAAGATTACAAGGACATGTCCCGCAAGGCTGCCAACATCATCTCCGCACAGGTCATTATGAAGCCCAACTGCGTGCTGGGTCTGGCGACCGGCGGCACCCCTGTTGGCGCATACGCTCAGCTGGTGGACTGGTACAACAAGGGCGACCTGGATTTCTCTGAGGTCACCACCGTCAATCTGGACGAGTACCGCGGCCTGCCCAAGGAGCATCCCGAAAGCTATTGGAGCTTTATGCACAAGAACCTGTTTGACAAGGTCAACATCCGCCCCGAGGCCATCCATCTGCCCGACGGCACCAACCCCGATGCTGCGGATGCCTGCAAAAAGTACAATGAGATCATCCACAGCGTGGGCGGCATCGACCTGCAGCTGCTGGGCCTTGGCCCCAACGGCCACATCGGCTTCAACGAGCCGGGCGAGGCCTTTGAGCTGGAGACCCACTGCGTGGATCTGACCCCTGCCACCATCGAGGCCAACAAGCGCTTCTTTGACGGCAACGAGGATCTGGTGCCCAAGCAGGCCTACACCATGGGCATCAAGACCATCATGCAGGCCCGCAAGGTTCTGGTGGTGGCCAACGGTCTGGCAAAGGCCAAGGCAGTCAAGGCGGTCGTCTCCGGCCCTGTGACCCCCGAGTGCCCGGGCTCCATCCTGCAGATGCACCCCGACTGCATCCTTGTGGCCGATGAGGAAGCACTGAGCCTGCTGTAATTAAACCTCTCCGTCATTGCTGCGCAATGCCACCTCCCCTAATGAGGGGAGGCCTTGGCAGCCGATTTCAGTGAATCTTTTTGCCAAAGGCTCCCCTACAAGGGGAGCTGGCGGGCGCAAGCCCGACTGAGAGGTTGCACGAAGGAAAGCGTGAGAATAAGAATATGATCATCAAAAATGCTCTGATTTATACCCCCCGCCACACCTTTGAGGAGGGGAGCCTGACCATCCGGGAGGGGCGCATCGTGCCCTTTGCACAGCCGGAGGAAGGCGAAGAGATCGTGGATGCCAAGGGCGCTTACGCTCTGCCGGGCCTGGTGGATATCCACTTCCACGGTGCCATGGGCAAGGATTTCTGTGACGGCAATGAAGAAGCCATCCAGACCCTGGCCGATTTTGAGGCCGGTAAGGGCGTGCTGGCCATCTGCCCCGCCACCATGACTTTCTCGGAAGAGATCCTGAACGGCGTGATGGATGCTGCCGCCGCCCATCAAAACGGCAGAGGCGCAGACCTTGTGGGCATCAATATGGAGGGGCCCTTCATCAGCCCCAACAAGGTGGGTGCCCAGAACCCGGAGTATCTCCACAAGGCGGATGTTGCAATGTTCCGCCGCCTGCAGAAGCGGGCAAACGGCCTGATCAAGCTGGTGGATATCGCCCCGGAGGAGCCGGGTGCGCTGGAGTTCATTGCCGCCTGCCATGACGAGGTGCGGATCTCCATTGCCCACACCTGCACCAGCTACGACACTGCCAACGCCGCCTTTGACGCAGGCGCGACCCACATGACCCACCTGTACAACGCCATGCCCGGCATCACCCACCGGGAGCCCGGCCCCATCATTGCGGCGCTGGAACGGGGCGCGGAGGTGGAGCTCATCACCGACAACGTTCACATCCACCCGGCCATGGTGCGGTTCACCTTCAACACCTTCGGGGATGACCATGTCATCCTGATCGCCGACAGCATGATGGCCTGCGGCCTGCCCGATGGCCAGTACAGCCTGGGCGGTCAGGCGGTCACGGTCAGCGGCCCCCGCGCCACCCTGACCGAGCACCCCGGCACCATTGCGGGCAGTGCCACCTGCCTGTACGACTGCATGAAGCGTGCCGTGCTGGAGATGAACGTCCCGCTGGAAAGCGCTGTCCGCGCCGCCAGCGAAAACCCCGCCAAGAGCATTGGCATCGACAATGATTACGGCAGTCTGGCTGCAGGCCGCTACGGCAATGTGATCCTGGCGGACAAGGAACTGAATATTCAGGCTGTCTACCAGAAAGGAACCCGTATCGTATGAACCCCGAGAGCCTGACCTGGCGGCTGCTGACCGCCGAAGAGCTGACGAACGTTTACCTGAACGAGATGCGCCGGGATTTTCCTGCCGGAGAGCTGAAGCCCCTGAGCATGATCCTGAACAGCGAGGCCTCCGGTACCGCCCACACCTGGGGCGTGTATGAGGACGACGCGCTGGTGGCGTATCTGTTGATGGTGCGGCCCGTGGGCTGTGAGGTGAGCCAGCTGGACTACTTTGCCGTTCTGCCCCAGTATCGGGCCGGCGGCATCGGAGCCGCTCTGCTGGCCGCCCTGCCTGACCACGAGAAGGGCGCGCAGGCCATCCTCATTGAAGCGGAGTGCCCCGAAAAAGCGGAGGACGAGGCCATGGCCGTGCGCCGCCTGGGCTTTTACGCCCGGTGCGGGGCCAAGGACACCGGCTGGACAGAGCATCTCTTTGATGCCTGGTTCCGGGTGCTGGTGCTCCCCTGCTGCGGCGGAAAGGTGCGCAGCCCCGAGGAAGCCGTGCGGCAGCTGGCAGACTGCTACCGCCGCACCATGGGTGAGCCCCAGTGGCGCAGGAACGTCACCTTCTACCGCCCCGATGGCGTGGAGGTCGAGCTTTAACGACGGTGCTTTGTCCATCCGTGCAGACCTTCCCGATATGCCAAGGGCCCCACTATTAGGAGCAACAGCAACAACCGCCGCCAGTGGCGGATAAAGGGCGTTGCTGTTGGGGCCGCGGCCAGCAAGACATAAGTGTTGTTTACAACACGAGATGGATGCTGGGAGCCGCAACCCGTACTTGGCGAGCGTAGCGAGACTGAGGGGTTGAATTCTGTCCCTTGACAGTCTGGGTAAATATGGTACTATGATGATAGGAACAAACCAGATCTGAAATGGGAGGAATTTCTGATGAGCAATGTTTTTTCCCGCCGTGATTTTCTGAAAGCATCTGCCGCCGCTGTGCTGGCCGCTTCTGCCGCTGGTGTCCTCACCGGCTGCGATGGGGGCGGCAGCGAGATCCCGTCCGCAACCATCGGGCTGGGTGAGTTTGAAGTGACGGTAGCCGCGGATATGGTGTTGACCGGCGACGAAGTGGTTGGCGATGAAAACGCCAAAAGTTATCTCTGCAAACCCAATGTGCGCATTAAGTACAATGGCAGCGGCCTTGTAGGAGATGCGTTCATAAAAGTGTTCCACGCCAAGATCGACAAGAACGAGCTGGAGCTCCAGAACAAGACAGACGTTCTGGTGAAAACCGCCGGTGCGTTCAGCAAAACCGTCGTGCCGCAGTTCAAGGCATCGGTCAGCGACTACGAGATCTTTAAGAAGGGCACGCCGTTCAAGCTGTATGTGACCTTGCAGGGCAAGAATGCTGAGTTTGCTCTGACGAGTGACGGCAAAGTGACAGTCTCCGCTGTCGATAAAGTCTAATATCCCCCAAAAGCCCGAGGTGCACCCGCACCCCGGGCTTTTTTTGCGCCCAAATTTTACATTGGGGCAAAAATATGTCCAAACAATTTACCTCGATTTTTCCCGCTTGTGGTCGAAGCGGCTTACCGACTGGGATACAATAGTGCCGTACCCAAGGAAAACACGAAAACAAGAGCCGGGAACGGAAAGCCCGGATGTTTGGAGGACAAATATTATGAAAAAGATCACGCGTCGTTCGTTTCTCACTGTCTGCGGTGCTGTTGCTGCCGCTGCTGCTCTGACCGCCTGCGGCGGTTCTGCTTCCTCTGCTGCAGCTTCTTCTACCTCTACCGCTGCAGGCTCCACTGCTTCTTCCACCGCTGCTGCCCTGTCCGGCAACGTTGCTACCGGTGGTTCCACCTCCATGAAGAACGTTATCGCTGCCCTGACCGAAGGCTTTGCTGAGGTTGAGCCGGGTGTCACCGTCAGCTACGACCCCACCGGTTCCGGCGCAGGCATCACCGGTGCTACCGATAAGACCCTGGACATCGGCCTGTCCTCCCGTGCCCTGAAGGACGACGAGAAGGCTGACGTGGATGGCACCACCATCGCACTGGACGGCATCGCCATCATCGTCAACAATGCAAGCAAGGTGGAGGACCTGACCGTTGACCAGCTCAAGCAGATGTTCACCGGCGAGATCACCAACTGGTCTGAGGTGGGCGGCGACGACGGCGAGATCGTTCTGATCGGCCGTGAGGCTGGTTCCGGCACCCGTGATGGCTTTGAGAGCATCGTGGATGTCAAGGACAGCTGCAAGTACGCGCAGGAGCTGACCGCTACCGGCGCTGTCATCAGCGCTGTGGAGGCCAACCCTCTGGCCATCGGCTACGCTTCCCTGTCCGCTGTGGGCGACACCGTGAAGATGGTCACCGTTGGCGGTGTGGAGTGCAGCGAGGAGACCGTCAAGGACGGCAGCTACGAGGTGCAGCGTCCCTTCGTGTTCGTCACCAACAAGTCTGTCACCCTGTCTGAGCAGGCACAGGCTTTCTTCGACTTTGCCACCAGTGCCGATGCTGCTGACCTGATCCGCACTGCCGGTGCTGTTCCTGTGAATGAGTAATTGCGGAAAGCAATGATGCTATGAACAACAAAAAGATTTCTCTCCCCAGAACCCCTGCTGAGTGGCTGGAAGCGGTGATGAACTTCATCTTCTTCCTCTGCGGCATCCTGGCAGTGGGCTGTGTGCTCCTGATCTCGGTGTACATGGTCATTTCCGGTGTGCCTGCCATCCAGAAGATCGGGCTGTTCCGGTTCCTGTTCGGCACCCGGTGGGCTTCCACCGCTGCCGACCCGGCCTACGGCATCCTGCCCTTCATCCTGTCCAGCGTTTACGGCACGCTGGGTGCCACCGTGATCGGTGTGCCCATCGGCCTGCTGACGGCGGTGTTCCTCTCCAAGGCCGCAGGCCCGAAGGTGCGCACCGTGGTCGTGACCGCCATTGAGCTGCTGAGCGGCATCCCCAGCGTGGTGTTCGGCCTGCTGGGCATGCAGGTGCTGGTGCCCGCCGTGGCCAAGACCTTTGGCAAGGCCTCCGGTGCCTGCCTGCTGAGCGCTATCGTGGTGCTGGCGGTGATGATCCTGCCCAGCATTGTGTCGGTGTCGGTCACAGCGCTCAACGCTGTGCCGCCGGAGTATGAGCAGGGCAGCCTGGCTCTGGGCGCAACGGATGCCGAGACCTGGTTCAAGGTCAGCGTCCCCGCTGCCAGGAGCGGCATTGCCGCCGGTATCGTGCTGGGCATCGGCCGCGCCATCGGCGAGGCCATGGCCGTGATGATGGTGGCTGGCAACAGCCCCAACATGCCGGACAGCCTGTTCCGCAGCGTCACCTTCCTGACCACCGCCATTGCCAAGGAGATGAGCTACGCCAGCGGCCTGCAGAAACAGGCGCTGTTCAGCATTGCGCTGGTGCTGTTCGTCTTTATCATGGGCATCAATATCCTGCTCAATGTGGTGCTGAAGGGAGGAAAGCGCGATGAATAACAGTGCTTCTGCCTCCCGCCGCACCTGGAACCGCGTGATGAACGCGCTGGTCTGGGCCTCGGCTGTGCTGGTCATCGTACTGGTGGCGGGCATTCTGGGCATGGTGCTGGTGCGCGGCATCCCGCACATCAGCTGGAAATTCCTGACCACCACCGCCAGTGTGCTGAAGGGCACGGACGGCATCCTGCCTGCGATCCTCAACACGCTGTATGTCATCCTGCTGACGCTTTTGATCGTACTGCCGCTGGGTGTGGGCGCGGCCGTTTACCTGACCGAGTACGCCCAGAACCGCAAGGTCATCTCGGTGATCGAGTTCACCAACGAGACGCTGGCGGGCATCCCCAGTATCATTTACGGTCTGGTGGGGATGCTGGTGTTCGCCCAGACGCTGGGCTTTCAGACCTGCCTGCTCTCCGGCAGCCTGACGCTGGTGATCATGAACCTGCCCACCATCATCCGCACCACCCAGGAATCCCTGAAAACGGTGCCCCAGGGCTACCGTGAGGGTGCGCTGGGTCTGGGCGCGGGCAAATGGCACATCATCCGCACCATCGTGCTGCCCTGCAGCATCGACGGCATCGTGACCGGTTGCATCCTGGCCGTGGGCCGCATCGTGGGCGAAAGCGCCGCGCTGCTCTTCACCGCCGGTGCCGCCGAGGTCATTGCCAACGGCGTGCTCAAGGCCTACACCTCCAACGGTGCCACCCTGTCGGTGCTGCTCTACCTCCGTGCCTTTGAGGACGGCGATTTCGACTCCGCCTGGGCCATTGGTGCAGTGCTGCTGGTGCTGGTGCTTGCCATCAATCTGGCAGCCCGGCTGGCCAAAACCAAACTGAAACAGAAGCAGTAAATAACTCCCTCCGTCATCGCTGCGCGATGCCACCTCCCTCACGGAGGGAGGCTTATCCTGCCCGCAACGCAAAAGGCTCCCTCTCAGAGGGAGCTGGCGCGGCATAGCCGCGACTGAGGGAGTCAATACACGAGGAAAACTATGGAAAACGTATCACCCATTATCACAGCCAAAAACCTGAACCTCTGGTACGGGGATTTCAAGGCGCTGAAAGATATTTCGCTGGACATGGGCGAGCGGGAGATCACGGCCCTTATCGGCCCCTCCGGCTGCGGCAAGTCCACCTTCCTGAAGACCCTGAACCGGATGAACGACCTTGTGCCCGGGATTCGCATCGAGGGGGATGTCCGCCTGAAAGGGCAGGATATCTTTGCCCGCGAGATGCAGCCTACTGAGCTGCGCCGCCGGGTGGGCATGGTGTTCCAGAAGGCCAACCCCTTTCCCATGAGCATCTACGATAACATCACCTACGGCCCCAGGCTGCACGGTGTGCATAATAAGGCAGAGCTGGACGAGCTGGTGGAAAGCTCCCTGAAGGGTGCCGCCCTCTGGAACGAGGTCAAGGACCGCCTGAAAAAGAGCGCTCTGGGTCTTTCCGGCGGCCAGCAGCAGCGCCTGTGCATTGCCCGCGCCCTGGCTGTCAAGCCCGAAGTCCTGCTGATGGATGAGCCCACCAGCGCCCTGGACCCCGGCTCCACCATGAAGGTGGAGGAGCTGATGAGCGAGCTGAAAAAGAACTACACTGTGGTCATCGTGACCCATAACATGCAGCAGGCAGCCCGTATCAGCGACCGCACCGCCTTCTTCCTGCTGGGCGAGCTGGTGGAAGCCGGCCCCACGGCGCAGATCTTCAGCACCCCGCAGGATAAGCGCACCGAGGATTACATTTCGGGCCGGTTCGGCTAAGGAGAAAAACGCAATGAGCAACCGTACACAATACGAAAACGACCTTGCCGCTCTGAAAACGGCCCTGACCGAGATGGGTCAGAGCGCTGCCGATGCCGTGGAAGCTGCAATGGAAGCCCTCTGCACCGCCGATGCCGGGGCTGCCGCCGCCGTGGCGCAGGGCGATGGCCGCATCAACAACATGGAGCGGGACATTGAGCACCGCTGCATGACCCTGCTGCTCCGCCAGCAGCCGGTGGCAGGCGACCTGCGCCGCATCTCCACCACCATGAAGGTGGTCACGGATGTGGAGCGCATCGGCGACCATGCCTCCGATATCGCGGAGATCATCCCCCATCTGGTCACTGTCCGCAAGGAGGGCGACCCTGCTGTGAGCCAGGCCATCAGGATGGGCCAGAAGGCGCACAAGATGATTCTGGATGCCCTGAATGCCCTGACCTCTGAGGACGAGCAGGCTGCCCTCAGGGTCATTGCCGCCGACGATGAGGTAGACTACGATTTCAACGCCATCAAACATACGCTGGCGCAGGAGATCGCCGCCGACCCCGGCAAGGTGGATGCCGCCCTGGATCTGCTCATGGTCATCAAGTACCTGGAGCGCATCGGCGACCACGCCGTGAACCTGGCCGAGTGGGTGGAGTTCGTCCGCAGCGGGCGTTATCATAACGAAAATATGTTCTGATCTTTTGTTTCTGTTCTCCTGTTCTCCTGAAAAAGAGCTGCCGCATCCCCTGCGGCGGCTCTTTTGCGTTGCCCTCTCAGCCTCGCTCCGCTCGCCAGCTCCCCCAAAGGGGGAGCCAACGCATCAAAGCAATAGACTGCTGCAAATATGCAGAATGTTGATCCGAAGCCGCAATTGCCTCTCCCTTCGGGAGAGGTGGCCTTGCGTCAGCAAGGACGGAGAGGGTGTTTTACCAAAAAAATTTGAGCTTTTTGCAATTATTTCTGTGCCCCGCCCGTATTATAGGTAGAAAGGCTTCCCCAGAAAGCCTGATGAACTGGCTGCGGCGGGTGTCCGGCATCCCCCTGTCCCCGCCCGCCGCTGCCGCAACGGAGGGTTTTAACGCTATGGTACAGACCAAGAATTTCCCGCTGGAAACGCGCGGCGAGGCGGTCAGCCGCGAAGCGCTGGTCCAGGCGGCATTACAGGAGATCACCCAGAATTACCGCGAAGCAAGCCTTTCCAATGTGGCCCGCAGCTACGGCGTTTCGCTGGCGTATGTCAGCGAGTGCGTCCGGGCCCAGACCGGAAAGACCTATAAGGAGCTGCTGCAGAAGCACCGGATGGAGACCGCCGCCCGCCTGCTGCGCCGCAGCGACCTGAACATCCAGCAGATCATCACCCAGGTGGGCTACGAGAACACCAGCTACTTCTACCGCCTGTTCCATGAGCGGTATGGCCAGAGCCCCCGGGAGTACCGCCGGGCACGCAGCCAGCGCACATAAGTGCATCAGTGAACGACCCTCTCCGCCTTTGCAGCAGGCTTTGACGGAGAGGGCCGTTTTGTGTTATATTAAAGCAGAACGATCAGGGCGGGCAGCGGCCTGCCGGAAGAGAGGTTGGATGAAGATGTTTCGTGGAGCAAGACGTGCAGATCTGGATGCGATCCTGAAAATTTATGCCCGCGCCCGGCAGGCGATGGCGGATTCCGGCAACCCCACCCAGTGGGGGGATCATTTCCCGCCGCAGGAGCTGCTGGAAGAGGACATTGATTCCAACCGGCTGTTCCTCTACCTTGTCAACGGCGAGCTGGAGGGCGTGTTTGCCTTTATCCTTGGCCCGGACCCCACCTATGCCCGGATCGAGGATGGCAAGTGGCTGAACGATACCCTGCCCTACGGCACCATCCACCGGCTGGCTTCGGCGGGCAGGCACCCCGGCGTTGCCGCCGCTGTGATCACCTGGTGTCTGGAGCACTGCGAGAGCCTGCGGGCCGACACCCACGCCGACAACAAGATCATGCAGCACCTGCTGGAAGAAAACGGCTTTACCAAGTGCGGCATCATCCATGTGGAGGATGGCACGCCCCGCATTGCCTACCAGAAAATGTCCCTTACCCTGCCTTTGCGCCGGGATTGAACCGCAAAAATGCGCCGCCCCACCGGAAACGATGGAGCGGCGCTGTTTTTATGCGGTTCTGTCAGGCGTGGAAGGGAGCGGGTGCGCCTGCGTTCAGGAAGCGGCAGCTGCCGGAGCTTCCGGGGCGGGCTGCTCTGCCGCAGTTTCTTCCGGCGTGGGCTGGAAATACTTCTCGTACAGCTCCATGCCGATGCGGTAGCCCTGCCACACGATGACCGCCGTGCCTGCACCGGCCACGCCGATGATGGCGGCAGTGCCCAGAACGCTGGGCTCGCTTTCGATGGTGGCATCCCGGTACTGGGCTTCCACGGTCACGGTGCTGCCCTTGGCCACGCTGCCCGCCGGGATGGTAAAGCTCTCCTCGTTGTAGGCGACCGCCGGGTTGCCCAGCAGGCTGGCTTCATCCATGGCCCACAGGTCGAACACCATGCCCTCGGGCACGGCGCTCTGGTTCAGCGTCACCTTGACCTCGGCATCCACCGGCACGCTGGCGCTGGTCATGGCTTCGCCGCCGTTGTAGGTGAACGTGCCGCCCTTCACCGTCAGGGTGTAGGTGGGGGCTTCGGGTTCGGGCTCGGGTTTGGGCTCGGGCTTCGGTTCGGGCTTAGGGTCATCCTTACCCGGTACAGGAGCGGCGTTCAGCACAACATCTTCGTTACCGTTTTCCACGGTGAAAATGTAGCCGACCGGATAATCTTCTATTAACCCGCCATAATTGAGCTTCTGATTGATGGAAGTGACGGGTTTGACATTTCCATCCTTTACCAGGTTTACACGAAGCTTTGGAGTGCCAGTAAAATAAAACTTGGTTTGAATTGCCTGATAGGCAATGCCATCTAGTTCAGCAGAAATAAAATAGTCTTCCACTTCGGTTATGGTGTGAGACTCAATACCTTCAGGTGCATTCTCAAATAGGCAGTCAAGCATTGTACCGCCATGGTTTGTGACTGCTATGCTGGAAGAAGAGTTGAAGAAATACGAATTCTTGACGGTATTGCGATTCTCGAAAATGTTGTTAATAACAGCCTTTTCTACAGTGCCATAATTTGTTACTTTTTTGGAGAACATGCCGCCAATTGTAGTGACCCCGTCTTTAATGATGACAGGACATTGGACTTCTGATTGTTCCCAAAAAGAATAATCTCCGTTTTCCAGCGTCAGCGTTTTATTGCTCTTCTCAAACCTCCAGCCGTTGCCGCTGTAATCCTGGGTGCCGCCCTTGGTGCCAACGGGGTAGCCGTCTTTATCGATCACCAGCCGGGTCAGCTTGCTCAGGGTAACGGTGCCCGCATTGGCGGGTGGTGCGGTAAAAGTGACATAAACATGATCAGCATTATAGTGATAGCGTGCACTTGGTGCCCAATCTTTTAACAAACAATGTGTGTCGTTTGTGTTTCCGAATGTAACATCAATAGGAAATAATGTTTCTGGCCAGCTATCGAAAAAACCATATAGGATGGTGACACTGGTATTATAGTATGATTACTTCCTATTAGGAACACTGTAAATACAAGGCTTTTCGGAGCCTATAA
>OFMX01002245.1_pt1 | contig 11901 bp, 7 predicted proteins | sample 1541901 | NCBI WGS metagenome assembly OFMX01 (sample SAMN04209222, study PRJEB22552) | human gut metagenome | biome: gut; material: feces | host: Homo sapiens | place: USA: Oklahoma | reverse complement strand
TATCGCCCTGCCGTATCAGGATCTGACCATCATGGACGCCTGCCTGGCCTGCGGCGTAAACTATATGGACACTGCCAACTACGAGCCGGAAAACACCGACGACCCCGCGTGGCGTGCCATCTACGAGAAGCGCTGCAAGGAGGCCGGCTTCTCCGCTTACTTTGACTACAGCTGGCAGTGGGCGTACAAGAAAAAGTTTGAGGACGCCGGCCTGACCGCGCTGCTGGGCTGCGGCTTTGACCCGGGCGTGACCCAGGCCTACTGCGCCTACGCCGCCAAGCATGAGTTCGACTCTATCGACACCATCGACATCCTCGACTGCAACGGCGGCGACCACGGCTATGCGTTCGCCACCAACTTCAACCCTGAGATCAACCTGCGCGAGGTCTCCGCCCCCGGCAGCTATATGGAGAACGGCAAGTGGGTCGAGATCCCGCCCATGAGCATCAAGCGCGAGTACAACTTTGACCAGGTCGGTCAGAAGGATATGTACCTGCTGCATCATGAGGAAATTGAGTCTCTTGGCAAGAACCTGCCCGATGTCAAACGCATCCGTTTCTTCATGACCTTCGGACAGAGCTATCTTGACCACATGCGCTGCCTGGAGGATGTGGGCATGCTCTCCACCACGCCCATCAATTACAACGGTCAGGAGATCGTGCCCATCCAGTTCCTGAAGGCGCTGCTGCCCGACCCCGCCAGCCTCGGTCCCCGCACCAAGGGCAAGACAAACATCGGCTGCATCTTCACCGGCAAAAAGGACGGCAAGGACAAGACCTACTACATTTATAATGTGTGCGACCATCAGGAGTGCTACCGCGAGGTCGGCAGTCAGGCCATCAGCTACACCACCGGTGTGCCCGCGATGTGCGGTGCGCTGATGATGCTGACCGGCGAGTGGACCAAGCCCGGCGTCTACACGGTGGAGGAGTTCAACCCCGACCCGTTCCTCGACGCGCTGGACAAGTACGGCCTGCCCCGCAGCGAGAACCATGACCCGGTTCTCGTGGACTGATGGCGCAGCGCGACGCACGGCCGCCGTTTGCGGCCATCGACGGCGCAGTGCCGCCGGAATTTTCCTCCCTTCCCACGCCCTGCTACCTGCTGGATGAAGCTGCCCTGACCCGCAACGCGGAGATTCTGGGCAGGCTGGCCCGTCGTACCGGGTGCAAGGTGCTGCTGGCGCAAAAGGCGTTCAGCAACTACGATTTGTACCCGCTGCTGGCGCCGCACCTCGCGGGCACCGAGGCCAGCGGCCTGTTTGAGGCGCGGCTCGGCGCGGAGGAAATGCCCGGCAAAGAAGTGCACGTTTTCTGCGCGGCCTACCGCGCAGATGAAATGGACGAGCTGCTGCGGTACGCTGACCATATCGTCTTCAACTCGCCCGCGCAGCTGGCAAAATTTGGCCCCGCGGCCAAGGCGGCGGGCAAAAGTGTGGGACTGCGTGTCAATCCCGAGTGCTCGACCCAGGACGGCCACGCGATTTACGACCCCTGCGCCCCCGGCAGCCGTTTGGGCACGACCCGCGCCCAGTGGGACGCGGCAGCGGCAGAAAATTCTGCCCTGCCCGGGCTGTTGGACGGCCTGCACTTTCACACTTTATGTGAGCAGGACGCCGATGCGCTGGCCGTGACGCTGGACGCAGTGGCAGAGAAATTCGGCGAGTTGCTGCCAAAAATGAAGTGGCTGAACTTCGGAGGCGGGCATCACATCACCCGCCCCGGCTACGACATGGCCACTTTGGAAAAGTGTATCCGCCGCGCCCGGAATGACTGGGGCGTGACGGTTTATCTGGAACCCGGCGAGGCCTGCGCCCTGAATGCAGGGTATCTCTTGACCCGCGTGCTGGACGTAGTGCAAAACGGCGATACGACGGTTGCCATCTTGGATGCCAGCGCCGCCTGCCATACACCGGACGTGATCGAGATGCCCTACCGCCCGCCGCTGCTGGGGGCAGAGGAACCCGGCGAAAAGCCCTGCACTGTGCGGTTGGCCGGGCCGACCTGCCTTGCGGGGGATGTCATCGGTGATTACAGCTTTGACGCTGTGCCTGCCGTGGGAGATCTGCTGGTGTTCGGCGATATGGCCATTTACACCACCTGCAAGAACAACACCTTCAACGGTATGCCCCTGCCCGGTATTTACGCCCGCAAGCCCGACGGCACTACGCGGAAAATCGTGACGTTCGGATATACAGATTTCAAATGTCGGCTGGGAAAATAAGCTGCGATACATGCAAAGCGCCCACCGGCAGGCCGTTGCTGCGCCGTATTATCTCGCATTTTCGCATATTTTGCCACAAAAGAAGCTGCTCATTCCGTAGGGAATGAGCAGCTTCTCACTTTTAAGCTTGCCTTCAAGGCTTTTCTTTCATTATGGGTCATCCGGCACCGGTATTGGCTGACAGGCGGTGGTTATGCAGCGGTCACTTTTTTGCTTCGCTTGGATGGGGGACAGGGGGCATTTTCGTGAACAGCGCTTTCAGCGCCAGCGGCGTGGCGACGCTGGAAACCACGATCAAAAGGATGACCGCCGTAAAATAAACAGGCTCGACAACGCCGACCTCAAGGCCCTTCTGGGCCACGATCAAGGCGACCTCGCCGCGGGTCATCATGCCGACACCGACTTTAAGAGAGTCTCCCCAGTTGAAACGGCAGGCTCTGGCCGCCAGTCCGCAGCCGATGATTTTTGCCAGCAGGGCAACGAGAACGAAGCAAACACTGAACAGCAGAATCTCCGGCGTCAGTCCGCTGATGTCGGTCTTTAAACCGATGCTGACAAAGAAAATCGGCGCAAAAATCACATAGTTGCTGATGTCGACCCGGCGCTCCACATAAGCGGCGTCGTGCAGCGTACAGAGAACGATACCGGCAATGTAAGCGCCGGTAATATCCGCAATGCCAAAGTATTTCTCGGCAATATAGGCCATTGCAAAGCAGAATGCAAGGCTGGCAATCGTTATGCGCTGCGTATGGGGATTGCGGGAATCCAGCCACTTCATGGCGCAGTGGAACACATAGCCGATACCAACGGCAACCAGAAAGAACAGCGCGGTCTGGACCAGCACGCTGCCGATGCCGGTGCCCTCACCGGAGCTGGCACCCAGCACACAGGTCAGCACGATAATGCCGATGACATCATCAATGACGGCAGCGCTGACAATGGTAGTGCCAAGGAAGCTCTTTAAGTGGCCCAACTCCTGCAGCGTTGCCACCGTGATGGACACGCTGGTTGCGGTCATAATCGTGCCGATAAACAATGCGCGGAAGAATTCCGGGCTGCCGATTGCCGAAAAGCCGTAGAATGCGCTGTAGAGCAGCGTACCGCCCATCAACGGTACAAGCACACCGATGCAGGCAATCAGCGTGGCAATAGGCCCGGCCCGCATCAGTTCTTTCAGGTTGGTGCCAAGTCCTGTGGAAAACATCAGCAGCACAACACCGATTTCAGCAAAAACGGAGATCGTGTCGTTGATCTGCACCAGATTGAGCAGACAAGGCCCAATCAGCAGACCGGCGAGAATTTCACCGACCACCTGCGGGGCCTTGCACTTGCGGGCAGCCAGGCCAAAAAACTTGGCGCTCAGAATAATAATTGCCAAATCACGGAAGATGGAATACATACATGTCATCTCTCTCTATTTACTGTAATCCATCCTTGTTATAGCACTTCTGCCAGATTTTTTCAATAGCTGAAACCGCCTTTTGGAGTTATCGTCGGATATTGTATAAATGTGGTAAACTGTAAGCCAAAAACAAGGCAAAGCACTTGCAATAATGTCCGTAGTATGATAAAATTCCAACTTGGAAAAGTTATAATATAGTTTACTTCATGGCTTACTGCGTCCGACAGGGTTCGGCGGCAAGCGGTATACAACCCATATAATAAGGAAGAGAAGCGCATGTTCCATTTTTCAAACGGGCATCACCACACAGGAAAAACGTCAATGAGCAGGGCAAAAGTGTATGGCCTGCTTATGGCTTTGGCTATGCTTTTTATGGCAGGTCTGTGCGCCTGTTCCGCACAGCCGCACTCTGCGGCAGAGACTGCGCCGCAGACGATTGTGGTCGGCATTGATGTGTTTGACCCTTACAGCTATCTGGACAGGAACGGGCAGTTTGCCGGCATCGACGTGGAACTGGCGACGGAAGCGTTTTCACGACTTGGCTATACGCCGGAATTCCGGACGATTTCATGGCCGGACAAAGACAACCTTCTCAGCGACGGAACGATCGACTGTATCTGGTCATGCTTCAGCATGAACGGGCGGGAAACCAAGTACCAATGGGCCGGTCCGTATATGTACAGCCGTCAGGTCGTGGCTGTTCGTGCGGACAGCGATATCCAGTCGCTGTCCGATCTGGCCGGTAAGCGCATCGGCGTACAGGCAACCACAAAGGCGGAGTCGCTGTTTCTCGGCGAAATTTCCTCTTTGCTGCCCGAGGTCAAGCAAGTCAACAGCTTTGAGACGACAGAGGATATGTTTGCGGCACTGCGCAAAGGCTATGTAGATGCCGTCGCGGGCCATGAAGCACTGGTAGCCAAGTTGACAAATCTGGATGAAAGCAGTTACCGTGTGCTGGCAGAGAGTCCTTACAGTTCCGAACTTGGCGTTGCCTTCGCAAAGGACACCCATGAGGATTTGGCTGTGCAGCTGACCCAAACGCTGGAAGATATGAAGCAGGACGGAACGATTGGCCGCGTTGCAGAAAAATTCGGACTTGATGCAGAGAAAACTGTGTGGGGGGAACAGGGAAAATGAATGAGAAAAAGCAGTCCGGCAAAAAAAGACTGTTTTTGCTTGTGTTAGTTGCGTTCGGCATTGTACTTTGGATCACATTCACGAATCTGAACCGAATTGCACTGCGTCATACATTGGATGAAACGATTGGTTTTGTAAAGATCCGCTTAGAGCAGTACGAGACTGATGCGGCCAACGACCGCGTGAAAAGCCTTGTCCGCCTGCTGGATAAAACGGTAAGCCTTGGCAACGAAATGACGCTGAAGGAGGGTTTCGGCACGCAGGACCTGGACTCTTTTGCAGAGGAACAGCGTCTGACCGGTGCGCTTGTATTAGATGAAAACCTGAATGTTGTCATGCAGACCACAAAGGGCGGCAACGCCATGCCGCTGTGGGAGAAGCTGATCGACAGCCCCTATGTACACAATATCGTTGACTATCCAAAAAAGACATACTCGACCCGTCTGGAAGAAAATGGGATATTCTATGATTTTGCCGCGGTGGCACGCGCGGATGCACCAGGTATCCTGATTACCTATATACAGAAGGACAATGAGGATATTGGGGATTTGACGGTGGATTCCCTGTTGAGAGATTTTCCGTTAGAGCTTGGCGGCATCGCTACGATCACGGAGAACGGCAGGGTCATCAGCAGCAACAGCAGCAAACAGGTAAACAAGGCAATAGAGGACTGCCAGGAATTATATAACGGAACCTTCGATGCTGCGGAGGATGGCATTGTGCGCCTGAACAGCAATCAGGGCGTCTGGTACGGCAGCCGGGAAAATACCGAGAACTATGCGCTCTTTGTGTTTTTCCCGGCATCTCAGGTGTTCATGACGCGCAACATTGTCTGTGCATCCTATCTGGCCATAGCCGTAATGGTCTTTTTAATGGCACTGCTGTGGCAGACCAAAATGGAAAAAGACGCGCTGCGGCAGCACCAGAAACGTACCGGAATCATCACAGCGCTTGGCACGGCGTATATGTACATTTCACTGGTGGACTTGAAGAAAAACACCGTTGAAATCCTCAAGGACGCGTCCGATACGGTCGAGAAGCAGAAGCACTTTGCACTGAAACGATCCGTACAGCAGGAGCAAATCGAGAAAATTATCGCGGAGCCATACCGTGAGGAGTATCTCGCCTTTGCGGACATGACGACAGTGGCCGAACGTCTGAAGGGTCACACCTCTTTGGCTCTTGCGTCTCAGACTGTCGACAGAAAATGGATCCTTACGCTGATTACACCGCAGCGAAAAGACGCGGACGGCAACGTAACAGCCGTATTGGTTGCCACCCGCGACGCTACCGAGGAAAAGCGGCGGGAGCAAAAGCAGGAAGATGCCCTGCGCGATGCACTGGCGGCGGCGGAACACGCCAATAAGGCCAAGACGGTGTTCCTGAACAGTATGTCGCACGATATTCGCACCCCGATGAATGCCATTATCGGGTTTACGGCCCTTGCCACGGCGCATATTGATAACATTGACCTTGTCAAAGAGTATCTGAAGAAAATCAGCGTATCGGGCCAGCATCTGCTCAGTCTGATCAACGATATTCTGGATATGAGCCGTATCGAAAGCGGCACGGTCAAACTGGACAACACAGAAGTCCACCTGCCCGATGTGCTGCACGACCTGCGCACGATCATTCAAGGCAATATCAGCGCCAAGCAGCTTGACCTTTATATCGACACGCAGGATGTGCACCACGAGGATATTATCACCGATAAGCTGCGCCTGAATCAGGTTCTGCTCAACATCGTGGGCAACGCTGTCAAGTTTACACCGGCAGGCGGTACCATCAATATCCGCGTTGAAGAAAAGCCGTCTGCCCGCAGTGGGTATGCGACCTTTGTTTTCAGCGTGAAAGATAACGGTATCGGTATGTCGAAGGACTTCCTGGCGCACGTTTTTGACTCTTTTTCACGGGAACAGACTGCGACAAGAAGCGGCATTCAGGGTACGGGCCTTGGCATGGCCATCTCGAAAAACATCGTAGATATGATGGGCGGAACCATCGCCGTCAAGAGCGAGCAGGGAAAGGGCAGCGAGTTTACGGTCACCCTGGACTGCAAGGTTTGTACGGAATCTGTGAAATATCCGCCGATTCCGGGCCTGAAAGGTACCCGTGCACTGGTTGTGGATGATGATGCACAGACCTGCATGAGCGTAAGCAAAATGCTGCGGGAAATTGAGATGGAAGCCGACTGGACGACCTCCGGCAAGGAAGCCATCCTGCGCGCGAGGGAGGCGCACAATCAGGGTGCGGAGTTCAAGGTTTACATTATTGACTGGCTGATGCCGGATATGAACGGCATTGAGACGGTGCGCAGGATCCGCAAAGTAATCGAACCCGGCACGCCGATCATCATATTGACGGCCTACGATTGGGCCGACATTGAGGACGAGGCCCGGCAGGCCGGTGTCACGGCGTTTGTTTCCAAACCGCTGTTTATGTCGGAACTGCGCGATGCGCTGACACACAAAGTGGTGTCGGGCAGGCAGCCCCTTCTGCCCAAGCACGGCGACTATACGGGCAAAAAGGTGCTGTTGGTCGAGGATAACGAACTGAACCGAGAGATTGCAATAGCCATTCTGGAGGAAGCCGGACTGAAAGTGGACGCCGTTGAGGACGGCACGGATGCCGTGGCCAAAATGAACGAGGCTGCGGAGGATGAATATGATCTGATCCTGATGGATATTCAGATGCCCAAAATGGACGGATACACCGCCACCCGGGAGATCCGTACATTGAGCAGCAATAAAAAGGCAAACATTCCCATTGTGGCCATGACAGCCAACGCTTTTGAGGAAGACCGCCAAAAAGCATTCAAAGCAGGGATGAATGCACATATTGCAAAACCGATTGATGTGAACATCCTGATGAGAACACTGGATAAAGTTTTCAAACAGAATTCGTGATCGCGTTTAAATAGCGTACAAAGGATCTGTACGGCAAAGTAAAAAGCATATACAGCTGCGTTTATGGCGAACGGCCTCTCGGCGGTTCGCAACGCGATGCTGTATATGCTTTTTTTCATGCGCAATCTGTCAGCCGCCCAGCGCCACCATGCGGCGGATGCAGCGCCCGGCTCCCTGCATGACGTCCTGCGGCAGGGTGATTTCCTCGCCGCCGCTGCCCTGCAGGCAATGGTAAATGTCCATCAGGGTGGTCAGTTTCATGTTCATGCAGGTAAGCTGCACGGCCAGCGGATAGAACCGCTTTTCCGGGCAAGCGTAGGAGAGGTGCTCCACGATGCTGTTTTCCGTGCCGATGATGAACTCTTTGGCATCGGACTTTTCTGCATAAGCCATAATGCCGGTGGTAGAGCCAACATAATCAGCCTGCTCCACGACCTCGGGGCGGCATTCGGGATGAACCAGAAGGAGCGCCTCCGGGTGGGCAGCGCGGGCTTTGGCTACATCTGCTGCCGAACATACGATATGGCGCGGGCAGCCGCCGTGGTAAAAGGCAAACTGCTTTTCCGGCAGCTGCTTTGCTACATAGCCGCCCAAATTGGGATCTGGGATGAACAGAATCTTATCGTTTTCCAGCGCACTGCAAATTTTCAGCGCGCTTGAGGACGTCACACAGACATCGCAGGCCGTTTTCAGCTCCGAGGTTGTATTGATGTACGCCACCACGGCGTAGCCGGGGTACTGCTTTTTCAATTCCTGCAAGGTCGGCAGATCAAGCTGCTCGGCCATAGGGCAGCCCGCCATGGGGTTGGCCAGCCAGACAGTTTTCTCCGGGCTTAAAATTTTGCAGGTCTCGGCCATGAAGCGCACACCGCACATGATGACCCCGTCAGCGTTGGTTTTGGCCGCCTGCACGCTCAAGCCGTAGGAATCGCCGGTGTAATCGGCGACTTCCAGCACAGGCTGGCTCTGGTAGGCATGGGCCAGGATGCAGATATTCTTTTCCCGTTTCAGGCGCAGGATCTCCTGCTGCAGTTCATGGACAGTCATAATTATGCCTCGTTTTTTCTTCAATGCTCCCACGGTTGCAGCGGAGCCAGAAAACCGTGCTCTTTCAGTTCTTTTTCGATCAGGCTCAGCCTGTCCGGGGTGGCGGCCTCCACCAGATGATAGTGGTAGCCGTCGGTGGCGGTGGACAGCACCGTGGAGGAACTGTCCTCAAACGATTGCAGAAATTCCCGCACGTCCTGCCGGGAACGGATGTCCATCTCAGCGGTGATACGACCATAGACCCGGTGGCTGATGCTGATATTCTTGACCCGGCCGCCGCAGTCCACAATCAGGTTCAGCTCCTGCCCGGTTCGGTCAGGTGTGTGGCGCACCTTGAACTCCCGTGTGCAGCCGGCGGGCTGATCAGGCTGCTCCAGCACATAGCCGCGTGCAGTGGAAATGATCCCGGGGTGTGATGCCCGTATGACCGCCAGATCCTGCACGATGACCTGACGGCTGACGCCGTAATGGGTAGCCAGCGTGCGGGCGGCAAGAGGCGCTCCGGCATGGGCAAGCTGCTGCAAAATGGCGGCGCGGCGCTCTGCGGTGGTCATATCAGGCCTCCCCCTCGGTCAGGGGCCGCAGATGCTTCATGGAAAGATCCAGAATGGGGGCTGAATGGGTCAGGGCACCGCTGGACACATAGTCAATGCCAATGTCCCGCAGACGGGCAATGTTTTCCCGCGTGACATTGCCGGAGCACTCGGTCTTGGCGCGGCCTGCAATCAAAGTCACAGCCTTGCGCATATCCTCGTCGCTCATATTATCCAGCATGATGATGTCCGCACCGGCTTCCACGGCCTCTTTGACCTGTTCCAGCGTTTCAACCTCCACCTCGATCTTGCGGACGAAAGACGCATACTGCCGGGCCATCTTGACGGCCTTCGCCACGCCGCCGGCAGCGCCGATGTGGTTATCCTTCAGCAGAACGCCGTCGGACAGGCCGGTGCGGTGGTTGCTGCCGCCGCCAACGCGGACAGCGTACTTTTCAAAAATGCGGTTGTTGGGGCTGGTTTTACGGGTGTCCAGCAGGGTGATGCCGGTGCCTTCCAGAAGGGCAGACAGCTGATGGGTATAGGTGGCAATGCCGCTCATTCGCTGCAGGTAGTTCAGCGCAACGCGCTCACCGGAAAGCAGGGCGCGTATATCGCCCGTAACAACGGCCAGCTTCTGGCCGGGCTGTACGGTATCGCCGTCCCGGCAGAAGAATTCCACCTTGGCGCCGGGGTCCAGCAGCGTAAAGACGCGGGCATAGACCGCCAGACCGGCAACAATGCCGTCCTCCTTGGCAATCAGATCCACGATGCCGGGGCAGGCGTGGGGCATGACGGCGTTTGTGGAAACGTCCTCCTCCGGAATATCCTCCCGCAGCGCTTGCAGCAGCAGCGGGTCTATATGCAGCAGCTGGGTGATCTCATTCATGGTTTTTACTCCTCTCAATAGCGGTCAGGACCTCCTGCCGATACGCGGCAAACAGCGGTTCCTGTTCACGGTATGGGGCCAAATCGGGCTTATCGCCTGTAAAGACAGGCGGTTCTCCGTATAGTATATCATCTGCCGCGCGCTGTGCAAAGACCAAAGATTCCAGCAGGGAATTGCTGGCCAGCCGATTGCGTCCATGCACACCGTTGCAGCAGGTCTCGCCGCAGGCATACAGCCGGGGCAGTGCTGTGCGGCTGCTCAGGTCCGCCGTGATGCCGCCCATAAAATAATGCTGGGCCGGTACAACGGGGATCGGTTCATGGATGGGGTCGTACCCCTCCTCCTCGCAGCGCTCCAGAATGTTGGGGAAATGCTCACAGATAGCCGCCTCACCGATGGGGCGCATATCCTCCCACACATGGTCGGTGCCGTCCTTTTCCATCTGTGCGCGGATCGCTGCGCTCACCACGTCGCGGGGCTGCAATTCGTTGGTAAAGCGGTTCCCGTTTTTATCCAGCAGCAGCGCGCCCTCCCCGCGAACCGATTCCGAAATCAGAAAGCGACGGCCTTTTCGGTGGCTGTACAAAGTCGTGGGGTGGATCTGGATATAGTCCAGGTGCTCACAGGCAACGCCGTGGCGCAGGGCCATGGCGATGGCATCCCCCGTGATGTGGGGGAAGTTAGTGGAGTTTTTATACAACCCGCCGATGCCGCCGCAGGCCAGCACCACCGCCCCTGCCCCGATGGCTCGCGGTTCGCCGTCCGGGCCGGCAGCAATGACACCGCCGCAGGCCGAGGCATCGGCAAAGAAATCCAGCAGAGTCGTATGCTCGCGCAGTTCGATGTTCTCGCAGCGCAGGACCTCGTTCAGCAGAGTCTGGGTGATCTCGTGGCCGGTAATATCCTCATGGAACAGAATGCGCGGGCGGGAGTGCGCTCCCTCCCGGGTAAAGCGCAGAGCCCCGTGGTCATCCCGCGCAAAGCGGACGCCGCGGCGCACCAGATCCCGGATGATCGAGTTGGAGGAACGAATCATCAGGTCTACTGTGGCGGGGTTGTTCTCGTAATGGCCTGCCCGCATCGTATCATCAAAAAAGGAGCGGTAGTCTGCCTCGCCATGCTGCATACAAATGCCGCCCTGCGCAAGGAAGGAGTCGCTCTCGTCCGCTTTCTGCTTTGTAAGCAGAAGAATGCGGTACCGCGCAGGCAGATTCAGGGCGCAGTAAAGGCCCGCAGCGCCGGTGCCGACGATGACTACGTCAAAATAGTCATCCATATTAGCCATTTTCATGTGGTTTCCTCGGTTTCTTCTGTAATTCCAACTTTGATAGTATAGCACTGTTCATTACACGTGTCAAGACACATGTAATGATATATAGTGACACCCCGCCATGCGCAATAAACTTCCGCATAAAAACAACAGGAACACTGCTGTACATTGCAATGTTCCTGTTGTTTTTATTGGGTTAGCCGCTGCAAAGCGTTACAAATCGTTCCGCAGCTTTACGGCACTCCGTTCGGCGATGCACTGCTTTAAGGCGTTGATCATCTTGGCTTCGTCCAGCGGTTTGGCCAGGTGAATATCCATGCCCGCCAGACGGCTGTCCATAATATCCTCGGAAAAAGCATTGGCGGACATGGCAATGATGGGGATGATTTCCGCGTCGGGGCGGTTCATGGCGCGGATGGTTCTGGCGGCGTCCCAGCCGTTCATACGCGGCATCATAATATCCATATAGATCGGGCCGAAACAGTTGACGGGCG
>OFMX01002239.1_pt1 | contig 11923 bp, 8 predicted proteins | sample 1541901 | NCBI WGS metagenome assembly OFMX01 (sample SAMN04209222, study PRJEB22552) | human gut metagenome | biome: gut; material: feces | host: Homo sapiens | place: USA: Oklahoma | reverse complement strand
GCGGCGATGGTACTGCACTCGAGAGGGTGTGGGAGAGTAGCACGCCGCCGCATTCAACGTTGGGGGTTCCCGTCGAGCGTGACGCTCCGGGAACCCTTTTTTTGTCTTTTGGTTCTTGTTTCCCGCGGCGCGCGGGAGGCTCCCAATCCACAACATTCAACTTAATAATATGAAGATCCTTGGTAGAGCGCTCCGCTCCCAAGGATCTTTTTGTATTTCTGGGCAAATAATCGCCATTCCAGCAAACTGCCCGGCATAACGGAATGGTGGCTCAGCAAAGCCGGGCCAAGAAAGGGAAGGTCGGGAACGGCCGCAAATCCATGTCACAGTCCATTGCGCGAAACAATAACACGGCAACGCAAGATGACGAGAACATCTCCATCAATCTTATTCTTGCCATTCTGTCAACTGGAATCATGGCCTTCATTGGCATCCTTACGGAAACCCTCACCAACGTGCTTTTCCCTGGATTAATGGCGGAATTCCACGTCGACACGTCCACTGTTCAATGGCTGACGACCGGCTATCTGCTTACGGTAGCGCTTGTCACGCCGCTCTCAAGCTATTTCAAGCGCAAACTGAAGTTGCGTACCATCTTCCTTACCGCAATCGTGCTCTGCATCACCGGCTGCCTGATGGCAGCTTGCACGTTGAATTTTCCTATGCTGATGACCGCGCGAATACTACAGGGAGCGGGCACGGGAATCGCGCTTCCGTTGATGTTCAATATCATTCTTGAACAGTCTTCGAAAAGCAAAATCGGCATGCTGATGGGCGTTGGAGGCATGGTGGTGGCCGTGGCGCCGGCACTCGGACCGACTGTAGGCGGTCTTGTCGGTACGTTCATGCCGTGGCGTTGGATTTTCGTGATTCTGCTGCCGTTCCTGTTTGTTTCGCTGGTGTGCGGCCTTAAAACGATTCATCAGGTCACTCCTACCGAAGAGGCGCATATCAATCCGCTGCATGTGCTTTGCCTAGCAGTCGGATTCGTCTGTTTCGTGTTTGCGCTCGACCGTGGCGGATCCGCCGTTACCGCAGTGAGTAATGGGGATACTTCCGCGACTACGCAATGGTGATTGCAGTGGTTCTGCTGCTGATTGCCATGGCCGCTTTGCTAGTGTTCGCTTGGGTGTCGCATCGTGCGTTCTCGTCGCTGGTTCGTCTGACCGTGTTGCGGAGTGTGAAATTCCGTTGGCATTTGCTTGCGTATGTGCTGCTGCAGTTTGTGACGATCGGTTACGGCTATATGATTCCGAACGCTTCGCAACTGGGATTCGGCGCGTCTGTGCTTGCTGCAGGCGTGGTGTTGCTGCCTGGCGCGTTGCTGGGAGCGGCTAGTGCTCCGGTTTCGGGATCGCTGCTTGATAAGTTCGGTCCGGTCCGCCCGATGTTCACTGCCATGCTCGCCGACCTGCGTGCCTTCGCGTCCAAACGATAGCTGCTGTGCTCACGGTACGTGAGCTCGTGTCCGGATCCCTCCACTCGCTGGAAGAATCTGGACAATTCGGGGGTGTATGTGCGGGCAGATTCCTCCAGTGGGTGGGAGAATCCGGATGCTGGGAAGCATGCCAACGTACCAATTCCTCCAGTGGGTGGAGGTTTCAGGACGTTTGGAGGCCGGTGCGCGGGTGTTTTCCTCCAGTGGGTGGAGGTTTTCGGACTGTAGAAGGCCTATGGGCGTACTGATTGTTCCAGCCACTGGAGGAATTCGGACTGTGAGAGTCTTGGCAGCGGGCTGATTCCTCCAGTGAGTGGGCGATCTGGGACGTTGCGACACGCCGATTTGGGGTTTGGAAGAAACTGTTGTATCCTAATCAAGTTGCGTTTCGCGGATAGACACTGTGAGACGTTGCATAATTGGAGAATTCGCCTAGTGGTCTATGGCGCACGCTTGGAAAGCGTGTTGGTGTAACAGCCTCACGAGTTCGAATCTCGTATTCTCCGCCAGTAGGGCTTCCGGATGATTTCGGAAGCCTTTTTTTATGCCAAAACGGCGGGTTTTCAATAGCTCGCTGGCGTGGCTCGCTGCGGCACGTGCAACGGAAAAGTTGCGAAACAGTGGGGGAGTTGCGCATATCGCTGATTTCGTTCGTAACGGTATGCTACCTTGCGTTACGCTCGGAACGATGACCGTTGCCAGTGGAGAGATTACCGGCAGAGATTGCTTGAAGAGAGGGAGGGCAGCGATGGCTGAGTTCGACGATGAGCTAGATATGCAGCGTGAACTCGATACCCGCGATTCCCTGGCTTCGATGGCCCACTACCATGTGTCATCGCCGGGTGCCGTTACCACGCAGGTGTTGCCGCCAAGCTTCATTCCCACTGCGACCGGCCGCATTCGCCCTGTGACGGGCACGATTCCCGCAATGCAGTCGGATGCTCAGGAAAAACAGGCGCAGATTGGCCGTTCCGTTCGATCCATACGTTCGCTGGCTGCCGGCTCGCTTCGTAAATCGCAAGATTTCGATGCAGACGGTAGTACCGACGGCAACGGCAATAGCGGCTCCATAACGCCCCGCATAGCGTCTAGCGCCCCGCACTACGTCGATTGATCGTCGATTTTGACCGTCGACATTGCTTTCGACTTAAGTTCGATGAAACAGGCCTGATTCTAACCTAATTACAGTCCGCTTTATCGATTAGTCGTCGCAGCCGGATAATGCCCGATTATCAATCTGCCGTATTACTCAACAACAGCAATAAACGGACTTGCAGGCAATCCGAGATCGTTATACAGCAGACTGGAAATAACCGGATTTCCACTCCACCAGTAACGCACTTGAGTTACCGCGTTGCAATTCGAGCTTCCATCGGCGGCACTCAGCACAATCTGATCACCCTTAATCGTTGCCGTTGCCGAAACCCACTTTCCGGAATCGTCGGCAATTTCAAAACCTTGCAATGGCGTGGAAGTCGGCGTTGCAACGTTGGAAATACCATTCAAAGGAGTCGCGTCCGGATTCGCATCATAATCGGGTACGGTCGCGCTCGCAGTCTTCGAATAATTGGGCTTTTCCGCCTGCAAACCGGTTGCGGTGCCGTTCTGGAACGACAATACAATCGTGCCATCGGAAGCATGCTTCGCCTGTGCGATAAGCGGCCCGTTGGGAATGGTCCTGCCTTCCGACATCGCCAGATATTGCGCTGCCATGCGCGCGCCGAGAATATCTTTGCCAAGCGGATGTATCAACGTTGAAGTGCCCTTGTCCGTATCCAGCGACACCGTCATTGCAACGTTGAAAGCATTGCGTAATCCGGCATTGCTCAACGTGTTCAACTGCGCGAATCGCACGTTTTGCGTGTACTGGTAGCCAGGCCAGCGTGCCAATTGCACATACAGGAACGGCAGATCATCCTGATCGAACACTTCACGATATTGGTTGATCAGCAGCGTCATCTGCGACTCGTACGCCAGCGCGGTCGCCTCGTTCGTGGAATCATTGCATCCCTGATACCACAGCACGCCCGCCACATGGAACCCTTCCAAAGGCGCAATATGGTTCGCATAAATATCACCGCCTTGCACGTGACGTCGAATCGGCGTGTCACCCCATGCGGTTTGAATAATGCCGATCGGCACGTTCGGATGCGCGGCACGAAGCTGCATGGCAAACTGCTGCGCCAGATAACTGAAATGCTGCGAATTATCGGCGGTCGCCTCAAGCCAGGTGCCAGCCTGCTCATTCACGTCGCGTAACGGAAAATCCGTACCTTTTGAGGAATTGGCGCTCGCAACGAAGTGTACGTTGTTGTCGGAAAGCTGCTTCGGCAGATCGTCGGTCGTTATCAGACCTCCGCCGAAATTGTAGGAGTTGCCTGAACCCTCATAATATTGCGAATAATTCAATTCCATATTCGACTGTCCGGCAGCAATAAATACGTCGCCAACATACACGTTTTTCAGAGTCAACAAAGTGGTTTCGTTGTATAAAATCGTTAATGAATATGGTTTAAGACTTGTTTTTTGTTTAGGTAAGGTGCAGGTGAAATCGCCATTTTTGGAAATTTTAGCTTGTGCTGATGCTGATTTCTTTCCTTGGGAAATCGTTGTAATCAGTTGCGTTGGGTCAACAACTTTTCCGCGTTGTGAAGTGGTGGCCGTTCCTTTGACTATCAGCGTTTTCCCACGTTGGAAAACCATGTTCTCCAAATAGTAGGAGGGGAGTTTCACGGTGATGCGGGTCGCATAATTGTTGTTGGATTGCGTGGCGTTGTCGTTGCTGGAGACATTATCTGATGCGCTGTTGCTGCTATTGGAATTACTGCCGTTGACGTTTGCTGAACCGTCGCCCCATTTCAGTCCACAACCAACAATGATCGCCACCAGAATTGCCGTGGTCACTACCGCGGCAATAATCACGCGTGCCAGTCGTTTCTTCTTCAAGATGGCTCCCCTTCTGCGTCCGCAATGCAACGCTTGCAGCGTTTGTTTAACGGAGCAAGCACATTAAAGCCTAGTCAATCTTGCTGCGATGCGCACAAATATGGTCATCCGTCAGGCTCTGCCCATTTCTGTCATCTCTCCATGATGGCGTCCCATGGGCCGGACTTTTATCGGTCGAGAGCGGTGGACGTCTCATAATCACGCCACCCACTGTTCGTTCGTCTTCAGGAAATTCGCCTTGTTCGTAGGAGTTGCGCCAACGATCGATCATCTCATCGGTGATCTCTCGCCCATTTGCCGCTGTCCAGCTCATGAGAGCCTCCTTTCCGTTCGTTTGGTCTTTCCCTAGTCTTGCACTTTTCTTTTGACTTGTTACTGCATTTTATAGCCGTGAAGTCTTGAAAATGGCGGAATTTCAACGTTTCTTCTTTTGCCTGCCATGTGACTCTCTTTTGCTTTTCTTTTGATTCTAAAATCAAAAGAAACGTTGGGTATGCGGAAAAGGGGTATGGAAGAGTTGGGAGAAACGTAAAGACGGTGAGGCTAATGACCGGCTTGGTTGACAGGCCTGGTTGGCTTGATTGGCCGGCTTGATCGGCTGGTTGGTTGGCAGCGTTGCGATCGGTTGATTTACTGGAGGAATTGATCGTCCAGCGTTGCGTCGGTCGCGTCGGCTGCGCCGGATTGGTCGACGGTGCCGTCCGTGGCGCCCGCGTCGCCGGCAACTCCAGCATCGCCCTCCGTGTCTGTGGCTCCGTCCGTTCCGTCGTCGCCGGCCGTTCCGTCAGCGCTATTGTCGGTTCCGTCACCGCCATCGGTGGCCGCGGATTCGTCGCTCTTCTGCAAAGCCTGCTTGAACTGCTTGGCCTGTTTGTCGTACTCGGCTTTTGCGGCGTTGGCTTTGCTGATGGTAGCGGAAGTGTCGGCGGCGCAGCTCAGCGTTTTCGGCGCGGTAACTTCCGTCTGGTGCAGTTCGGCAAGCTTGTCGAGATCGTAGGACCCGTCGAAGCTGGTGAACGCTTCGGAGATCTTCGCCTTCAGCTGGAACGCCTTGGAATAGGAGGTGTTCATGGCCGTGACGGCTTCCTTGCAGTCGTTGAGTGCGGCCAGGTCGCGCATTTGCTGCGATGCGCGCACGCCTGTGAATCCGAAGACCGCGCCCAGAACAACGACTACGACGACTACGGCGATGATGATCTGGCGGTAGATGTGCTTTACGCGCTGGTCCGTCCAAGCGTCGCCGTCGCTGATGCCTTGCGCTATGGCCGCGTCGAATAGGTCTTGCGGCTGGCGGGATTCGCTGGATTCGTGTGATTGCCGGTTGCTGGTTTCAGCCGTGTTGCTGCTGCTGATTGTGCGCTCTCCGGTTGCGTTGGTACTGGTTGCGTTGGTTTCGACTTCGGTTGCTTCGACTTCGTTGGAAGCGTTGCCGACAAGCGTATTCCCGGTATTGCCATCGGCATCGCTGGCAAATGCGCTGCTGACGGTCGAGCTGTTGACTGCGATACCGCTGGCAGCGGCGTCAGTGCTGTCGGCAGAAGTGTTGGTCGTTGCGCTTCCGGCAAGTGTTCTCGGTGTGTGTGACGAGGTACTTTCCTCGCTTGGCTTCTTGCCGTGCCGTGCCATAACCCCTCCAGAATCTGCCTACTATTCTGCACTCCCCGGTGACAGCTCCCGATTCAGGTCAATTGAATCACGTTCCGAGAGTCCACCTGAAATGCCAATATACAGCGTACGATACCCGTCCTTCCCCGATTTCCCACACTCGTGTTGTAGTCGTTAATGCATTCAGGTATTCTCTGGAGTTTTATTCGTCTGTGGTAACTTCTTAAAAATTTTGAGAAGTGTTGGTGGAAACTTCTTAAAATTTTTGAGAAGTGTTATGCTGGGATTGTTGGGTGTTTCGCAACGGACGGCGAAAGGAAGAACTTATGGTGCCGGATAATCCATGTGAATCGTATGCCATGCTGGTTCGTGAGTCCATGCAGTTTGACATTCCTACGCCGTCACGCCGCATCGAAATCATACGCGAGCTGCCGCAGCCGGCAGTGTTCAATGCTGTGCACATCATCACTGGCATCCGACGTTGCGGCAAAACGTTCTATCTTTTCCAGAAAATTCATGATTTGTTACAAAACGGCGTCTCGCGTAATGATATTTTCTATTTCAACTTCGCTGACGATCGTCTGCAACCAATGCAAGACACCGTGCTCAACGATATTGTTACGGAATACTGGCGGCAATATCCCGACTCTCGTGACCATGGCTGCTACCTCTTCCTTGACGAAGTGCAAGAATGCGCCAATTGGCAGGGATTCTGCCAGCGCATAGCCGAACATGAAGCTGTGACGCTAGTCATTACTGGATCGTCTTCGAAACTGTCCAGCGAAGAAATCGCAACGAATTTCCGAGGAAGATCGCATCCGCATGCCATGGCGCCACTGTCTTTCCGTGAATTCTGCGACTTTCGGGGAATCGAAACGCCTACAGCGGGCAGCACTCTTGCCGATGCCGTGTTTTCGCCGCGAGAGGTCACCCGGTTTGAAGCTGCCTACAACGATTACCTAACTATTGGCGGCTTCCCTGCAGTGCAACGTATGGTTGAAGCTGATCGTATTGAAACGCTCCAAGGTTACGTGCGGGACGTGGTTGCGCGTGACGTTGCCGAGCGTCTTGGTCGTGAAAACATTACTCTCGCCACGCAGATAGCGCTGTTTTTGCTGCGCAATACGGCTTGCGAGCTGTCTACCAATGGTCTTGTGGAAACGTTGCGAGCGGTCGGCTGGAAAATCTATTGGGATAAGGCGAATACGTTACTCGAGCTGTTCAAGCAGGCATTTCTGGTGTATCAGCTTGAGGAGTATTCCACCATGCTCAAGCCGGGTAGTACTGCGGTACCGAAAATGTATGCCGTCGATCAGGGTATGGTTTACGCGGTGTCACGCGCCAACCAGCAAGATATTGGAAAACGACTGGAAACTGCGATTTTCTGCGAACTGCAGAGACGAACTTCCGGTAGGCGTACGGAAACAATCACTTCGTACACTATGCCGACGTCCAAACAGGAGAAAGTTGACTTTCTTATCGGCGATGCTCTTGCTACGGAACCGTATGGGCTTATTCAAGTGTGTGCCAATATGGGAAATGAGAAAACCAGGGCGCGAGAAATCGGCTCTCTGCAAGCGGTTATGCAACGTACCAACGTTGATTCCGGCCTGATTCTCACGCTTAACGAGGGAGAAACCATTGAACTTCCCGATTCCACTGGCACGATCCACGTACTCCCCTCCTGGAAATGGTCCCTCTACGAAGCGTGATGGGAAGGTCAGCGAGAATGCTGGAAAGGAGATATGGAAATGGATGATGCCATATCGGTGCCCCTAACGAGCTAGTCGATTCTTATCAGTGTGTAATGCGTGAGATGTGGGGATTGGAATGATTTTTGGAGTTGGGGATGGACGGGGTTGTGGGTTGCAGTTAGAGTTGACGGTTAGGGCGTTTGCGCCGAATATTTGGGGTTGATGACTGTATTCAAGAGAGGCTGACGAATGGTTTCGCCACATCATGTTGTGAAGATCGTGACTGTGCTGTCTGCGGTTGCGTTGACTGCTTCCGTTGCGGTTACGCCGGCTTACGCATTGCAGGATATTGCGATTGAGGATGCTGTTGTTGCACAGAGAGGTGCCGTTACTGCAGATAATGGCGTTGTTATGCAGTCGGATGATCAGACGGGCGACCAACAATCGCAAGACAGCATGCCTGACAATCCGAATGCGAAACTTCCGGATAACGTCAGTGACGAGATTTCCGACGATGCCACCGTGGTTTCGGAAGATCTGGCCGTCACCTCCGAAGGTGAGGTCAAAAATATTGAAACCGGCGAAACCGTAACCGATGCGACGCTGGTCGGTACGCATGATCAGCAGCCGGATCCGCTCGCCAAAACTAACGGCGAATCCTTCATTCCGGTAAGTGCGGAAGATGTCAAAAATGCTGTAGCCGACGCGAACGTACAGCTCTCCAAATTCGAAAGCAATGAATACGGCGCGCACTGGGGCACTTACAACAATACGAAAGCCTTCTTCGATTATCAGAACAACCTGTTCGTGCAGCAAGCCAAAGGCGTGATCGACGTTTCCGGATGGCAAGGCGACATCGACTGGGCCAAAGCGAAAGCCGACGGCGTGGAAGGCGTGATCATCCGCCTCGGCTACGGCGAAGGCAACAATGCCGACAAGAAAGCGCAACGCAACATTTCCGAATGCAAGCGGCTTGGCATCCCGTTCGGCATCTACTGGTATTCCTACGCGGACACGCCGGCGCTCGCCAAAGAAGAAGGTGCCGACGTGGTCGCCAAACTCAAGCAATTCGGTGTGAATCCGAGCGACTTGGCGTACCCCGTGTACTACGACCTGGAAAAGTGGACCTGGGAGGGGCATCAGCCACCCACCGATCCGAACGTGTACAACAATATCGTCAACAACTGGTACAGCGCACTACAGTCCGCCGGATACAAGAATCTGGGCGTCTACTCGTACACCAGCTACCTGCAAGGGCCGCTGAAACATGCCGACATTTACGCCAAAACCACGTGGGTGGCGCAGTACGGCGCTCGCATGGGATTCGACTCATTCCCGACCAACAGTCGCGGATGGCAGTACACCAGCACCGGCAAGGTGGACGGCATCAGCGGCAATGTGGACATGAATGCGTTTGGGAATAAGGAGTATGAATCCTTAATTAATCTGCTATGGGTCGTAAGAGATGAAGATATCGCAGTTGGAGCATCTGTGAATGCTCCGTACACTGATCTTGAATACAAGTGGCAGTCGTACAATGTTAATACGGGCAAATGGAAGACCATCGCCAATTGGAATAGTGCAAATTGGGCCGGTTGGTCTGATGATGTTGGAACATATTGGTTGCATCTTGAAGTGCGCGATGCGGCTTCCAAGACAAGTGTTGGTGAAAAGACCATCGCATTTGCATATGTTCCGGGCAGCAAGCGGATTAATGCTACTTACGCGGGATGGCAGTCAAAAGATGTTTTGCTGGGAGTATCCTCTGATAATGCTCAAGGACGTTACAAGATTAAGATATACGACGTAAACAAGCAACAATGGGTCGCCGGTTTTAACGGTCAGTGGGCTGTTTGGGAAAAACCTAGTAAAGGGATATATTGGACTCACTTTGAGTTGTATACGTCAAATGGGAAGTTAGTAGAGACTAAGACCTATGCCTTTGGAGTTTGACGACTCATTGGGCTAGTTATTAGGCTGATAAAAATAGATCGCTGTTTCATGAGCTTCGTGAAACAGCGATCTATTTTTTTATTATTCAGTTATTTGTGGATCATCGTTTGGACGGGATATAATTTTATGATCTGCGACATCTTTAAGATGCTTTCCATATGGGGATTTCCCATACTTTATTGCAGCTTCCATAAGTTGCTCTGCTGAGATCCAGCCATTTTCAAATGCGATTTCTTCTGCGACTGCAATCGGAAGACCCTGAGCATGCTGAATTGTTCGCACGAATTCTCCAGCTTCAAACAGAGAATCCATTGTTCCCGTATCAAGCCAAGCATAGCCTCGTCCCAAGGTTTGGACGTTTAAGCTATTATCTTCTAGATACATCTTGTTCAAATCAGTAATTTCGAGTTCTCCGCGAGGAGAAGGCTTTACCTGCTTGGCGAACTCGCTGACTCGTGCATCGTAAAAATAAAGACCCGTAACAGCATAATTGCTAGCAGGATGTTCGGGCTTTTCTACTATCGATATCGCTTTATGGTTACTGTCGAACTCGACAACACCGTAACGTTCAGGATCATCAACGTAATACCCGAAAACAGTAGCGCCGTGTTTGACGGAGGCGGCTCTTCTCAAGGTTTTGCCAAGACCATTTCCATAGAAGATATTATCTCCAAGAACAAGTGCGCAGGGTTCGCCTCCGATAAAATCTTCTCCGATGATGAAAGCTTGTGCCAGACCATCCGGAGACGGCTGAACCTTGTAACTGAAATTGACTCCATACTGGCTACCGTCTCCCAAAAGTCGTTCAAAGTTCGGTAGATCTTTCGGAGTGCTGATGATCAAAATGTCACGAATTCCAGCCATCATCAACACGCTGAGCGGGTAATAGATCATCGGCTTGTCATAAACCGGTAGAAGCTGCTTTGAAGTGACGGTTGTTAGAGGATAAAGCCTCGTGCCGGATCCTCCAGCAAGAATGATGCCTTTCATTTTGCAATCTCCTTCTGGAGGTAGTCGTGGAGAGCCTCTTCCCAGTCGACCGGTGCATATCCGGTGGATTCCAATTTGCTTAGATCCAGAGAACAATTGCGTGGGCGAAGTGCACCGTGAGTGTTCTGAACATATTCTTCGACGGAATTTGCCTTAAGCGCAGATATATCAGCTTCTGCGGTCTCGTAAACAATCTTTGCGATATCGTACCAGCTAGCAACTTTGCCGGATCCAGTCATGTTATAAGTACCGTATTCAGCATGGGTCGTCAGGAGATGGAAAATAGCATTTGCCATATCAAAGGTGAAAGTCAAACGCCCGAATTGATCTCGTGGCGCTTCTGCAGGTTCGCCTGATTGCGCAAGACCTAGCATGCGGGTTACAAAGTTGCGCCCTTCACCGATAACCCAGCTAGAACGCAAGAGATAATGCTGAGGAACATTTTCCACAAGTGCATCACCCGCGGCCTTGGTCTGTCCGTAGACCCCCAGTGGCGCGAAGCCTTCGTCTTCTTTGTGGAATTCAAGTTCGCCATCGAATACGTAATCACTGGAAATATGAACCAAGGTGATTTTGTGATCTGTAGCGACTTTAGCAAGGTTCTTTACGCCTTGAACATTTGTCAACCATGCCGCTTTTCGTCCCTCTGCTGTTTCGGCAGCATCGACGGCAGTGAAGGCTGCGGCATTGATAATGGTGCCGTACAAATCCCAATCCACATTTTCAAAAGCATGCGCATCGGAGATGTCGAAGGTGTCTGTGTCGTGATATTCAAAACCTTCGAGATGATGATCTTCGGCATATTGCCTGATTGCCTTGCCGAGTTTGCCGTTGCATCCAAAAACCATTGTGCGCTTAGGCGCCATCGGCTTCGCGTCCCTCAGCATCGGGTGCTTCAGGTCGGCCTCGCTGCGTTCGGACTCCTCCAGCGGGATCGGCCACTGGATGTTCAGCTCCGGGTCCGCGAGGTTCACGAAGGTGTAGGTCTTCTTCTGCTCGAGGCTCCAATGCGCGTTCACGAGATACGTGTACGCGGTGCCGTCCTCCAAAGCCTGGAAGCTGTTGCCCACGCCACGCGGCACATAGATCGCCTTCGATGGATCCAATACGGTCGTGTACACCTGGCCGAAGGATTCGCCCGGACGCAGGTCCACCCACGCGCCGAACACGGAGCCCGTGGCGATCGAGATGTACTTGTCCCACGGTTCCGCGTGGATGCCTCGCGTCACGCCCTTCTTCGCATTGAAGCTGATGTTGTTCTGCACCGGACCGAAATCCGGCAGGCCGAGCTCGGTCA
>OFMX01002237.1_pt1 | contig 11928 bp, 9 predicted proteins | sample 1541901 | NCBI WGS metagenome assembly OFMX01 (sample SAMN04209222, study PRJEB22552) | human gut metagenome | biome: gut; material: feces | host: Homo sapiens | place: USA: Oklahoma | reverse complement strand
AGTGGCTGGGTGCTTTCGGCTTGACCGAGCCGGGCGCTGGTACCGATGCACAGGGTCAGCAGACTATTGCCAAGGAAGAGGATGACTGCTGGGTTCTGAATGGCTCCAAGATCTTCATCACCAACGCCGGTTTTGCTGATGTCTTTATCGTCATCGCTGTCACCGACCACGTTCTGGATAAGAAGGGCCGTCCCACCAAGCTGTGCTCTGCCTTCATCGTTGAGCGCACCGATCCGGGCTTCTCCGTCGGCAAGGCTGAGGATAAGATGGGCATCCGTGGTTCTTCCACCTGTGAGCTGATCTTCGAGGACTGCCGTATCCCGAAGGATCGTATGCTGGGCGTGCGCGGCAAGGGCTTCCAGCTGGCCATGGCTACTCTGGATGGCGGCCGTATCGGCATCGCTTCTCAGGCTCTGGGCATTGCCGAGGGCGCTCTCGAGGAGACCGTTGCCTACGTCAAGGAGCGCAAGCAGTTTGGCCGCAGCATCTCCGCATTCCAGAACACCCAGTTCGAGCTGGCTGAGATGAAGGCTCGCGTTGAGGCTGCCAAGTATCTGGTCTACGCTGCCGCTCTGAAGAAGCAGCAGGCCATGGACGGCGCAAAGGTCCGTTACAGCGTGGAGGCTGCTCAGGCTAAGCTGATCGCAGCCCGCACCGCAAGCGATGTGACCCGCCGCTGCCTGCAGCTGTTCGGCGGTTACGGCTACACCCGTGACTACCCCATCGAGCGCATGATGCGTGATGCCAAGATCACTGAGATCTATGAGGGCACCAGCGAAGTGCAGATGATGGTCATTTCCGGCGCTCTGCTGAAGTAAGGGAGGTAAGATTTACAATGAAAGCAATTGTTTGTGTAAAGCAGGTTCCTGATACCTCCGGCAAAGTCGCCGTCAAGGCAGACGGTACTCTGGATCGTGCCTCTATGGCCACCATCACCAACCCCGATGACCTGAACGCTCTGGAGGCTGCTCTGAAGCTCAAGGACGCTACCGGCTGCGAAGTCGTTGTTGTTACCATGGGTCCCCCGCCGGCAGAAGGCATGCTGCGTGAGCTGCTGGCCCGCGGTGCAGATAAGGCTGTTCTGGTCTCCGGCCGTGAGTTCGGCGGTTCCGATACCTTTGCAACCAGCCAGATCCTGGCTGCTGCTGTCAATAAGATCGGCGTTGGCCCCGAGGACGTTGTGTTCTGCGGCCGTCAGGCAATTGATGGCGATACCGCACAGGTCGGCCCCCAGATCGCTGAAAAGCTGCATCTGCCTCAGGTCACCTATGTGGCCGACATCCAGAAGGATGGCAACACCCTGACCGTGAAGCGTATGCTGGAAGATGGCTACATGATGGTCAAGGTGCAGACTCCCTGCCTGCTGACCTGCATCAAGGAGCTGAACCAGCCCCGTTACATGAGCGTCAATGGCATCTTCACCTGCTACGACAAGCCCATGGAAGTGTTCGATTACAACGCTCTGAAGGATGATCCGCTGATCGAGGTCGATACCATCGGTCTGAAGGGTTCTCCGACGAACGTCTTTAAGTCCTTCACTCCTCCGCAGAAGGGCGCAGGCACCATGCTGACTGGCGACGACACCGCCGCACAGCTGGCAGGTATCCTGGCCAAGAAGCACCTGATCTGATGAAAGGAGCATAGGATTACAATGGCTGATTTTAACGAGTACAAGGGCGTTTGGGTCTTTTGTGAGCAGCGCCAGGGCAAACTGATGCCCACCGATTTCGAGCTGGTCAGCGAGGCCCGCAAGCTGGCTGATGAGCTGAACTGCGAAGTCACCGGCCTGCTGCTGGGCGATAACGTGGACGGCATTGCCAAGGAACTGGGCGGCTATGGCGCTGATAAGGTCATGGTTTGCGACAGCCCCCTGCTGAAGGATTACACCACGGACGCATACGCCAAGGTCGTCTGCGACATGGTCAACGAGTACAAGCCCGAGGTCCTGCTGATCGGTGCCACCAACATTGGCCGCGATCTGGGCCCCCGCTGCGCAGCCCGCCTGCACACCGGCCTGACCGCTGATGCTACCCACCTGGATATCGACACTGCAAAGTACATCGACTTCCTGAAGGAGAGCTCCACCATCGACCTGTCCAAGCAGAAGTTCGATATGGAAGACCGCAATCTGAAGATGACCCGTCCCGCATTCGGCGGCCATCTGATGGCTACCATCATCTGCCCCCGCTTCCGTCCTCAGATGTCCACCGTGCGCCCCGGCGTTATGAAGAAGGCTCCCTTCGATCAGGCCAAGGCAGATGCCTGCCAGATCGTGAAGCCCGCTTTCGAGCTGTCCGCTGCCGACATCAAGACCGAGGTCCTGAGCGTCGAGAAGGCTGCTGAGAAGCTGGTCGATCTGATCGGTGCCGATGTCATCGTCTCCGTTGGCCGCGGCATCAGCAAGGATGTCAACAAGGGCATCGAGCTGGCTGAGCAGCTGGCTGCTGCACTGGGCGGCGGCGTTGTGGGTGCTTCCCGTGCCGTTACCGATGCAGGCTGGATGACCGCTGACCATCAGGTCGGTCAGACCGGTAAGACGGTCCACCCCAAGATCTATGTTGCTCTGGGCATTTCCGGTGCCATCCAGCACACCGCTGGTATGCAGGATTCCGAGTGCATCATCGCTGTCAACAAGAACGAGAGCGCACCCATCTTCGGTGTTGCTGACTACGGCATCGTGGGCGATCTGTTCAAGGTCGTTCCCGAGCTGATCAAGCAGATCGAGGCTGCCAAGGTTGCTGAATAAGCACCTGATTTTCCCTGAACCCTGATTGTGATAAGGCCGCCGCGCAGTGGAAACGCTGTGCGGCGGCTTTTTGCGTCTCTGGAAAATCGCTCCGTTCTATCCCGCCTGTTCCCGGAATAAAATGACACCAAGAGCGGACAGGAAAGGAGCGCGTACCATGGAATTGAAGATCTTTCGGGATGCCCTGCCGGCGGCGGGGACAAACTGTACCCTCAAGGCAGAGCTGCCGCTGGAAACAGAGATCCTGATCTCTGATTATCTGCCACCGGTGTTTAAGCTGGTCAAGTGCTTTGTCAGGCCGGTGGTGCTGCAAAAGCGGCTGCAGCCCGGCAAGCTGCAATTGGAGGGATATCTGCGCTGTGTGGTCTATTATCAGGGGGAAGAGGGGACGGGCCTGTGCCAGACCGAGCAGAAGCTCCCCTTTACCAAGCTGCTGGATCTGCCGGAGTTCGTCTTCACGGCATGGGCCGTGCAGGTGGAGGGCCAGACCGAATATCTGAACTGCCGCACCGTCAACCCGCGCCGCATCGAGGTGCGGGGGGCGTATGGGCTGGTGGTATCGGTGCATACGCAGGTCAAAACGGATGTCATCACGGCTCTGTCGGATGGCGGGGTGGAGCAGAAACTGGTCACCCTTTCCGGGGTGCGGCGCGCCGCTGTGCTGGAAAAGCTGGTCACGGTCGAGGGCGAGATCCGCTTTCCCATGCCGCCCGCCGCCGTTTTGGATCTCAGCGGCAATGCCTCTGTCGGAGACCTCAAGCTCCTGAACGGGAAAGCCGTTGCCAAGGGCGGGCTGGTCGTTTCCTGCGCCTGGCGTGCCGAGGGCGACCCGGCACTGCAGAGCCAGAGCGTGAACCTGAACTTCAATCAGGTGCTGGATGTGGACGGCCTGAGCGAGGACTGCCGCTGCCTCTGCGTGGCCGAGCCGGTGGGCTTTACGCTCACGGAGGGAGAAGGGGAGGAACCCAGCCGCCTGACTGCCACCCTGATGCTGCGCCTGCGGGCATGGAGGCCCTATCAGCTGCAGTGCGTGGCGGATGCCTTCTCCACGAAATTTGAGACAGAACAGACCCCGCAGACGGTACAGACGGAATCGCTGGCCTGCACCCTGGATGAGACCGTGACCCTGACCGGCTCCGGCCCCCTGCCAGACGCTGGGGCTAAAATTCTGGCCTGCTTTGCCTCCTTTGGCCCGGCCCTGCTGGCATACAGGGAAAACAACTGGGATCTGACCAGCCGGGTGACCGTGACTGCCTTTGGGGAGAACAGCCTTTCGGAGCTGGAAAGCTATGAAAAGGTGCTGGAGCTTGCCCTGCCGCTGGGGCGGGAGCTGCCCTCGGACGCGGAGCTGATCCCGGAGTGCTGGCTCCGTGCCGAGGATCTGCGCTGTGTCTGCGCAAACGGCACACTGGAGGTCAACCTTTCCGTCAAGGCAGAAGGAGCCATCCTACAGCGGAGCGGAAACACCTGTGTGGGCTCCATCGCGCTGGGAGAGCCGTTGACCCCGGCAGACCCGGAGATCAGCCTGCGCATCTATTATGCACAGGCGGGGGAGGAGCTGTTTGCCATCGCCAGGCGGTTCCATGTCTCCCCGGCCCAGATGCTTGCCGCCAACGACCTTGCAGAGGGCACCACGGCCATTGATGCGCCTCAGAGGCTTCTGGTGCCGGGAGCAGGGGGCTGATCCATCCGATTTTGTACTTCACAGAAGAACAATTTAAGGTTAAAGTATGACTTATGAACTAAAAATGAACAAAAAACATCCCGGACCTCTCCCAATTTGAGAAAGGCTCTGCTATAATAATTTTTGTCGTGTAAAAAAGCCTTTTAGATAAAGGAGAAGTTATGATCAAAAATATCGAGTTGGAGAAGGGTGCATACCAGTTTGATGCCAAGATGCCCCTTCGCCAGGCCATCCCGCTGGGCCTGCAGCATGTATTTGCCATGTTCGTGGGCAACCTGACCCCGCTTCTTATCATCACCAGTGCCTGCGGCCTTGCAGGCGGTGAGTTTGCTGACCTGCAGGTCAGCCTGCTGCAGAACGCCATGTTCGTGGCCGGTGTGGTCACGCTGGTGCAGCTGTTCTCCATCGGCCCTGTGGGCGGTCAGGTCCCCATTATCATGGGCACCAGCTCCGGCTTCCTGGGCGTGTTCAACAGTGTGGCTGCTTCCATGGGCGGCGGTGTGCTGGCCTACGGTGCCATCATGGGCGCTTCCATTCTGGGCGGCCTGTTCGAGACTGTGCTGGGCTTCTTCCTCAAGCCCCTGCGCAAGTTCTTCCCCACGGTGGTCACCGGCACGGTGGTGCTGTCCATCGGTCTGTCCCTGATCTCCGTGGGTGTCAACTCCTTTGGCGGCGGCAACGCAGCCAAGGACTTCGGTTCCGCGGAAAACCTGCTGCTGGCCGTGTTCGTGCTGGTGGTGATCCTGTTCTTCAAGCATTGGACCACGGGCTTCCTGAGTTCTTCCTCCATCCTCATCGGCATTGTGGCGGGATATTTGGCAGCCTTTATCATGGGCTTTGTCCTGCCCACCACCAGTGTCACTGCTGAGGGTGTGGAGTTCACCAAGGCATGGGTGCTGAACTGGAGCAAGGTGGCACAGGCCGACTGGTTTGCCATCCCCAAGCTGGTTCCCGTCAAGATCGTTTTTGATATGCGCGCCATCCTGCCCGTGCTGATCATGTTCATTGTCACCGCTGTGGAGACCGTGGGCGATATCTCCGGCGTGATGGAGGGCGGCATGAGCCGTGAGGCTACCGATAAGGAGCTGTCCGGCGGTGTTATCTGCGACGGCCTGGGCTCTTCCTTTGCCGCCTGCTTCGGCGTTCTGCCCAACACCTCCTTCAGCCAGAATGTGGGTCTGGTTTCCATGACCAAGGTCGTCAACCGCGGTGCACTGGCTACCGGTGCCATCTTCCTGATCCTCTGCGGCCTGATCCCCAAGCTGGGCGCACTGGTCTCCATCATGCCGCAGGCCGTTCTGGGCGGTGCTGCCGTGATGATGTTCTCTTCCATCGTGGTGTCCGGCATCCAGCTCATTACCAAGGAAAAGATGACCCCGCGCACCCTGACCATCGTTTCCGTTGCACTGGGTGTGGGTTACGGCATGGGTGCAAATTCCAGTATCCTGGCACACACCCCCCAGTTCTTCCAGTTGATCTGCGGCGAGAGCGGCATCGTGCCCGCAGCTTTTGTGGCCATTGTGCTGAACGTGTTGCTGCCCAAGGACGATAAGGCCGAATAAACCTCTCAGTCACCTTCGGTGACAGCTCCCCTGACAGGGGAGCCAAGAAGTGCCCTTGCCTCTCCTGTCAGGTGACGCACCATTGCGCTGCAATGGCGGAGAGCTCCTCCAGAGCTTCCGGCGTATCTGCATCCAGCAGTTCTTCCCGCCGCTGGGCGTAAACGATCTGTACCTGCTCAGGGTGAGCCTTGAGCACAACACTGCCGCCCTTGCCCTCGGGCAGGGTGCGCAGAGCGGGAAAATATCCGCATCCAAACAGAACGGGACTTCCGACAACGGTGTCCGGGCCATGTGCGGCCCGGGCTCCCAGCCGGAAGATTGCCCGCTCTGTTTCTTTTTGTGTCTGGGCAAAAGCAGTGATCAGCGCTTCCAGCGTCTCCCGCTGTAGCAGGGGCTGATCTCCGGGCAGGAAGATGCAGCCTGCAAGGTTGGGGCATTGCTCCAGCAGCGCCTCCAGCCCCAGCCGGACGGTGTCGTTCCGGCCCGGCAGGCTGTGGAGCAGGCAGGGAACGGCCTGTGCGTCACACAGGGCCTTTACCTCGGCAGAGCGGGTCACGACCACCCGGGCGGCAAGGGCAGGGGTGGCGGTGACCTCCAGCGCCCGGCAGAGCAGGGGGCGGCCCCAGAAATCGGCCAGCAGCTTGTTGAAGCCAAACCGCCGGGCCAGCCCCGATGCCATAATGACGCACCCCACCGGAGGGCGGGCGTTTTTTCTGCACAACTCTGCCATAAAATCATTCCTCCTGAATCTGCCGGATCTGCGGCAGTCTTTCCAGTGGCATTATAAGGGATTTTGTGATAAAATAAAAGTAGCAATCAAAAAAAGAGAGGTACTGCGTATGATGACGATCCGGGAATACAAACGGGCCGAAAGCCTCGAGGAAGCCTGGCAGCTCAACCAGAAGCGAAACAATCGGGTCATCGGCGGCATGATCTGGCTCAAGATGGAGAACATCAATGTCGGCACCGCCATCGACCTGTCAGGCCTTGGACTGGACAAAATTGAGGAAACGGCCGAGGGCTTTTCCATCGGGGCCATGGTGCCCCTGCGGCAGATCGAGCTCCACGAGGGGCTCAATGCCTACACGGACGGCGCTGTGCGGGAATCTGTGCGCCACATTGTGGGTGTGCAGCTGCGCAACCTTGCCACCGTGGGCGGCAGCATTTACAGCCGTTTTGGCTTTTCCGATGTTCTGACCATGTTCCTGGCCCTGAACGCTTCGGTGGAGCTCTACAAGGGCGGCATCGTGCCGCTTTCGGAGTATGCTCAGCGCCCGTACGACAGGGATATCCTGGTGCGGGTCATCGTGCCGAAGGAGCAGGCAGCATTCTGCTATCAGTCGGTGCGCAACAGCCAGACGGATTTCCCGGTGCTGACCTGTGCCGCTGCGAAAACGGCCGGGAGCTTCCGGGTCGCCATTGGTGCCCGGCCCGGCAAGGCAGTGCTGTATACCCTGCAGCCCAATGCCGCCGAAACGCCGGAGCTGACCGCCGCCCGCTTTGCCGCTGAGGTGCGGGCAAACATCCGGACGGAGAGCAACATGCGCGGCAGTGCGGAATACCGCAATCATCTGGCCGGGGTGCTGGTCAAGCGCGCTGTGCTGAAATTGGAAGGGAACAGGTGAGACAAGATGCAGGTGAATATTATTCTGAACGGAACCAAAGTCACGGCAGAGGCCGCACCGGACACCCTGCTCATCGATTTTGTCCGCGCACACGGCTGTTACAGTGTCAAGCGCGGCTGTGAGACCTCTAACTGCGGCCTGTGCACCGTCTTTCTGGACGATGTGCCGGTGCTGTCCTGCTCTGTGCTGGCAGCCCGTGCCGACGGCCACAGGGTGACCACGCTGGAGGGCCTGCAGGAGGAGGCTGCTGAGTTCGGCGCTTTTATCGCCGATCAGGGTGCGGAGCAGTGCGGCTTCTGCAACCCGGGCTTTATTATGAACGCCCTCGCCCTCTTCCGGGAAAAGGAATACCCCACTGAGGAGGAGATCAAGGAATATCTTGCGGGCAACCTCTGCCGCTGCTCCGGCTACGAGGGTCAGCTGCGGGGCATCCAGAATTTCCTCGCCTGGAAAAAAGCAAAACAGGAGGGTGCCGAATGAAAAACGTCAACAAAGCATTCCGCAAAAAGGATGCCATGCAGCTTGTGACCGGCAAGCCCGTTTACATGGATGATCTGGCCCCGGCAGACTGCCTGATCGTCAAGCTGTACCGCTCACCCCATGCCAACGCCATGGTGGAGCGCATCGACACGTCCGTGGCCAAAAAGGTGCCCGGCATCGAGGCCATCTTCACCTGGGAGGATGTGGATCAGAACGCCCGCCGCTACACGCAGGCCGGCCAGACCTACCCCGAAGCCAGCCCCTATGATCGCCTGGTCATTGACCGCCACGTCCGCTTTGTGGGGGACGTGGTGGCCATTGTGGTGGGCAAGGATGAGAAGTGTGTCGAGAAAGCCATGAAGCTCATCAAGGTGGAGTATCAGGTGTTGGAGCCGGTGCTGGATTTCCACACTGCGAAGGACAACCCCACCCTTGTCCACCCGGAGGACAACTGGGAGAGCCTGAGTCCCGTGGGTGCCGACAACAAGCGCAACCTCTGTGCCCACGATGCGTGCGGCAACGGCGATATCGATGCCGTGCTGGCAAAGTGCGATGTTGTCATCGACCGTGTCTACCACACCAAGGCCTGCCAGCAGGCCATGATGGAGACCTTCCGCACCTGCTGCTGGATGGACCTGTACGGACGGCTGAACATCCTCAGCTCGACCCAGATCGTGTTCCACACCCGCCGCAATGTGGCAAACGCCCTGCACATTCCCAAGTCCATGATCCGCGTCATCAAACCCCGCATCGGCGGCGGCTTTGGTGCCAAGCAGACGGCGGTCTCGGCCATCTATCCGGCCTTTGTTACCTGGAAGACCAAGAAGCCCTGCAAGCTGATCTTCACCCGCGAAGAGAGCCAGACCGCATCCTCGCCCCGCCATGAGATGGAGATGCACGTCCGTCTGGGTGCCACCAAGGACGGCATCGTGAAGGGTATCGACCTCTACACCCTGTCCAACACCGGTGCCTACGGCGAGCACGGCCCCACAACGGTGGGCCTTTCCGGCCACAAGTCCATCCCGCTGTACGGCAAGGCTGAGGCCTTCCGTTTTGTCAGCGACGTGGTCTACACCAACCATATGTCTGCCGGTGCGTACCGCGGCTATGGTGCGACCCAGGGCCTGTTTGCGGTGGAATCTGCCGTCAACGAGCTGGCTGCCAGACTTCACATGGACCCCTTCAAGATCCGTGAAATGAACATCGTCAAAGAGGGCGATGTGATGCCTGCCTATTACGGCGCTGTGAACACCAGCTGCGCGCTGGACCGCTGCCTGAAAAAAGTCCACGAGATGATCGACTGGGACAACAAGTACCCTGTGCGCGACCTTGGCAATGGCAAGGTGCGTGCCGTGGGCATGGGCATGGCCATGCAGGGCTCCGGCATTTCCGGCATGGACGTGGGCAGCGCCACCCTCAAGGTAAACGATGACGGATTCTACTCCCTCATCATCGGCGCGGCCGATATGGGTACCGGCTGTGACACCACGCTGGCTCAGATCGCCGCCGAGGTGCTGGACTGTGACCTGGACAATATCACCGTCTTTGGCGCGGATACCGATACCTCGCCCTATGACTCCGGCTCCTACGCTTCCTCTACCACCTATGTCACCGGCAAGGCAGTGGAGAAGTGCGCCCTCCGGCTGCGCGGCCAGATCTGCAAGCTGGGCGCGGAGCTGCTCCAGACGACCGAAGATGCCGTGGATTTTGACGGCAAGTTCATTTCCCTGAACGCAGACCCGGAGAAGAGGGTCTCTCTCTCTGAGGTGGCATTCGCCTCCCAGTTCGGCCACATGGTGCCGCTGGAGATCACCGAGACCCACACCTCGCCCCTTTCGCCCCCGCCCTACATGGTCGGCGCGGCTGAAATTGAGCTGGACAAGGAGACCGGTGAAGTCAAGGTGGTGGATTATGCCGCCTGCGTGGACTGCGGCACCCCCATCAACCCCAACCTGACCCGTGTGCAGGCTGAGGGCGGCATCCTGCAGGGCATCGGCATGGCCCTGACCGAGAACATCACCTACGATGCCAAGGGTTGGCCGATGGAGAACTCCTTTATGCAGTATAAGATCCCCGCCCGTGTGGACATCGGCCACATCCGGGTGGAGTTTGAGAGCAGCTACGAGCCCAACGGCCCGTTTGGTGCAAAATCCATCGGTGAGGTGGTCATCAACACCCCGCTGCCCGCCATCGCGGATGCCATCTACAATGCCATCGGCACCCGCTTCTACGAGCTGCCCATCACCCCGGAGCAGGTCGCCATGGCGGTGGAAGAAAACCGCTGATGCTTCCGGAAAAACAATTTCCGTTTCTGGCTGAAAAGGGCCATGTAGTCTCGCTGGTGGGCGGCGGCGGAAAAACCACCCTGCTCTATGCCTTTGCCCGGCATTGTGCCGCCAAAGGCTGGCGGGTGCTGGTGAGCACCACCACCCACATCCGGCAGCCCGGGGAGAATTATGCCGCAGATGAAGCCGCTCTTGCGTCCCTCTGGGCGGCAGGGCGATATGCCGTGGCCGGTGTCCCGGCAGAGCAGGGCAAGCTGACCGCCCTGCCGCCGGAGCAGCTGACCTGCTGGATGGCACAGGCAGATATGGTTCTTCTGGAAGCGGACGGTGCAAAACGGATGCCCTGCAAAGTTCCGTCGGCCCATGAACCGGTGCTGCTGCCGGAAAGCGATATCGTGCTGGCCGTGGCAGGGTTGTCCGCGCTGGGCAGACCTCTGCGGGAGGTCTGCTTCCGGCTGGAGCAGGCCTGCGCCCTGCTGGGCGCTGCCCCCGAAACGCTTCTGACCCCGGAGCTGCTGGCAAGGCTGCTGGCCAGCGAGCAGGGGGGACGAAAACTGGTAGGGAACCGCCGTTTTTCTGTGGTGCTCAATCAGGCGGATGCCCCCGCCCGCATTGCTGCCGGAGAACAGACCCTCGCGCTCCTGCGCAAAAAATATGAGGTGCAGGGCGTGTTGACTTATTTTGATGAAAGGGAGCGTGCATGAAATGGCAGAACAAGGCCCCATTGTCTTCTGCACCGGCGGCGGATGCACCGCCAAGCTGGGTGCCGGGGTACTGAGCCGCATTCTGGAAAAGCTGCCCCGGGGCGAAAAAGACCCCGACCTTCTGGTTGGCTACGACAGCCGGGACGATGCTGCCGTCTACCGCATCACCGAGGACATTGCTCTGGTGCAGACGGTGGATTTCTTCCCGCCGATGGTCGATGACCCCTATACCTTCGGGCAGATCGCCGCGACCAATGCCCTGAGCGATGTCTACGCCATGGGCGGTGAGGTCAAAACGGCACTGAATCTTGTCTGCTTCCCCGAGAGCATGGATCTGAATGTGTTGGGGGAGATCCTGCGCGGCGGTGCCGAAAAGGTGGCCGAAGCCGGGGGTACGCTGGCGGGTGGGCACTCCATTGCCGATACCGGCGTGAAGTACGGCCTGTCGGTGACCGGTCTTGTAGATCCGCACCGCCTGACGGCCAACGATACCGGCCGCCCGGGCGACAAGCTTCTTCTGACCAAGGCGCTTGGCGTGGGGCTGATCTGCACCGCCAACCGGGTGGGCGAAGCCGCTCCGGAGCAGATGGAAGCCGCCGTCCGTTCCATGACCACCCTGAACAAAACGGCGGCAGAGATCGCACGCAGGTACGAGGTGCACGCCGCCACGGATGTGACCGGGTTCAGCTTCCTGGGCCATCTGCACGAGATGATGGGGGAGAAGCTCTCCTGCGTCATTGATGCCCATGCGGTGCCGGTGCTGCCCGGTGCGTGGGAGGCCGCAGATGCCTGCCTGTACACCGCCGCCGGTCAGCGCAACCGCAACCACACCGGGCCCTTTG